>Ga0315910_10001523_pt1 | contig 21149 bp, 13 predicted proteins | sample EdamamesoilMG_FD_204470 | JGI IMG/M metagenome (GOLD analysis project Ga0315910, IMG submission 204470) | Garden soil microbial communities collected in Santa Monica, California, United States - Edamame soil | ecosystem: Environmental > Terrestrial > Soil > Garden | place: USA: California...
GGTCGCGGTCGATGTAGTAGCCGCGCTCGGGGTCGATCACGGCCGAGACCAGCTTCTCCTCGCTCTCGAACTCGAGGCGCTTCCAGGCCTGGGCCTCCTGCTCCTCGCGCGTCCACACCAGCTCGCGCGTCGAGCCGTCGGCGAAGGCGAGCTGGACCGGCAGCGGCAGGACGAGCTCGCCCTTGCGGCGCAGCTCGACCTCGATCTGGTAGGGCTCGCGCTCCGCGGCCTCGTCCTCCTCCTCGTCCTCGGCCGTTTCGGGCGCCTTGCGCTCCAGGAACTCGCCGCCCTCGCCCTGGAAGAATCCGCGGGCCGCCACGCGCCGCTGTTGCTTCACGCTCACGCTCCAGTCGACCGTGCCCGTGCCCTGGAACAGCTCGCGGAAGTACCACTGCACGTCCTGGCCCGCGCCCTGCGAGAACGACGAGTAGAAGTCCTGCGGATAAGGATGGCGGAAGCGCCAGTCCTGGGCGTAGCGGCGCATGCCGCGGTAGAAGGCGTCGTCGCCCACGAGGCCCTGCAGCGTGCGCAGGGCCACGGCCGTGCGCGCGTAGCTGTTGGTCGAGTAGCTCGTGCGGTCGGCGTAGAGCCAGGCGTCCTTCTGGATCGGGTCGGTGTCGGGATCGCGCAGGTAGGCCACGCGGTCGTTCCAGCGCGGATCGGTGCGCTGCGGCACGAAGGTGAGCAGCGGCTGGTCGCGCCAGTAGTCGATCAGGCCCGAGTCGCGCAGCAGGCGCACGCGCGGGTTCTCGCGGAAGGGCAGGGGCACGCGCAGCTCGCGCACCGCCAGCGCGTCGGCGATCTTGCCGCCGCCGGGCAGGCCGGCCACGCGCACGCCGTCGACCGGGACGCGCGCGTAGTCGGTGGTGCCGCGGTCGGCGCCGTACACGCGCCACAGCACTTCGGCGTCGGTGTAGGAGTTGAAGCCCTCGTCCAGCCACGAGGCCTCGAACTCGTTGTTGCCCACCAGGCCGTACCAGAACTGGTGCCCGCACTCGTGCACCGTGACGCTCTCGGGCTGGTGCATGTCGGGCGTCGTGAACAGGCGCGAGCCGGCCGTGAAGAGCGTGGGGTACTCCATCCCGCCCGCGGCGGCGCCCCAGGCCGGGTCGACCACGGTGATGTGCTCGTAGGGGTACTCGCCGAACCACAGGCCGTAGAAGAACAGCGCCGCGCAGGTGGCCTGGAAGTGGCGCTCGGCCTGGGAGGCGTGCTCGGGATGCAGGAGCACGGTCACGTCGACGTTGCGCAGGCGCGGCTCCTCGCCGAACAGCTCGCGCGCCTGCTCGACCTCCTCGGGGAAGCGCTCGGCCCAGTCCTTGAAGTTGAAGGTCTGGCGGTAGAGCTCGAAGCGCGGGTCGGCCGTCCAGGTGAAGTCGTGCACGAGCGGGCGCTTGCCGAAGCTGTCCTCGCGGCGCTGGTCGGCGGGCGAGGGCGCCTCGAAGGCCACCTCGACGCGCGCGCCCTTGGCCTGGTCGTTCACCTTCACACCCGAGCCGCCCACCTTGCCCTCGTACTCGAGCGGCAGGTCGAGCTCGACCTTGTAGCTGCCGTAGTCCGAGTAGAACTCGGTGCTCTGGTGGAACTGGTGGCAGTTCCAGCCGCGCCCGGGCTCGTACACGCCGAGCTTCGGGAACCACTGCGCCGCGAACACGAAGTCGCCCTTGTAGCCCGTGCGCCGGCGCGCGCGCGGCAGCTGCGATTCCCAGCCGACGATCACGCGCACGGTCTCGCCCGGCTGCACCGGCCGCGGCAGGTCGACGCTGAACACCGTGCGGTCGTCCTCGTTGCCGTCGTCGGGCCGGCGGTAGCGCAGCGTGGGCAGGAGGTCGTGCAGGCCGCCGCCGCTCTCGTTCAGCGCCTGCTGGATCGAGGTGATGCGGCTCCAGCCCCAGCCGTCCGTGACCAGCTTGTCGCGCAGCTTGCCCTCGGCCTCGGTGAGGTGCGTCGAGCGGTTGTTCGAGAAGGCGTTGAGGTAGAGGTGGAACCACAGGTCGCTGACCGGCTCGCCGCTGCCGTTGGTCCAGCGCAGCGTGAGCTGGCCCGTGAGGCGCTTCTCCTCGCCGTCCAGGGCGGCCTTGATCTCGTAGTCGGCCCGGTTGGCGCCGCCGGCCTGGGCCAGGGGGCGCCCGGCCAGCCCGGCCAGGGCCAGGAGCGGGCCGGACAGGAGGGCCAGGAGGCGCAGCGCCGCGGGGCGCGGCGGGCTCCAGGGACGCGCTCGCAACCTCATGGAGGGCAAGAGCCTAGCAACCACGGGCGGGGCCTGCAGGCCGGCCGGCGCGATCTCCCCCGCCTTTCTCCTCATCCCGGGCGCGGGCCTGCCGATATAGAAGCTCGGAAGCCTCTTCCACCTCCTTCCGGAGGCCTCCTGTGCGGAGGAAAGAGATGGACATCCAAGCACGACAAGCCGGTGACCTTTCCGATGCCTTCGAGCAGAACCAGCGCGAGCTGATCGACTCGAACCGTGCCCGCGTGCGCGCCGCGCGCGCGGACCTCGCCGCCGTCGCGGACGCGCGCCATGCGCGCCTGCGCGAAGCGCGCGAGCGCTCCTCGAGCGAGACGACCCGGGAGGCGCGCGCCGCGCGCCGCGACGAGCTGCAGCTCTCCCAGGGGGCCGTGGCCGCCAGCCAGGTCTCCAGCGCCGAGCGCGAGGCGCACGTGCGCGAGCTGGCCGAGGCGCACCGCATGGAGCGCCTGCACACGCCCGAGCGCATCGAGCGCGCCGCCCAGCGGCTGCTCGAAGGCTGAGCGGCCCTCAGCGCTGCGCGAGCACGAGCTCGAGCCGCGGCGCCGGGCGGGCTATTCGAGGATGGCCTCGAACGTCAGCTCGGCTCCATTCCTCCACAGGACCTCCGACGGCTCGAACCGGATCGTCTTCGCCTCGAGGCGGATCGCCTCGATCGAGAGGTACAGGGTCTCGTCGAAGGGAAGGCACATCCGGGCCGAGGAGTCGTCGTCCAGAGGCAGCGTGCACCCGGCGAAGTCCACGCTCACCCCGTCCCGCCGTTCACGCAGCAGCACGCGGATCGCATGGCCCTGCAGGGAGGCTCCGCGGAGGTGGAGCGTGGTCGGCGCGTCCGCAGTCAGGTGCACCTCGTAGCTCGCCCTCCCGGGCAGCAGCTCCACGTAGGCGACGCCGATTCCGGCGGAGGACACCTTCAGGCTGCGCTCCTGGTCGCTGATCCATCCCTGCCAGAAGTTCCCACGGATCTCCGGCTCGGGAACGGTGTTGGCCGTGACCTGCATCCTCGGCACCGGAAACCCGGTCGAAGCCTCGAACACACGGAGCTCGATGCAGCGGGGCTCGGGAGCGACCACCGCGGTCTGGCCTCCAGCGGTGCCGGACACGTACGAGCGGATCGTCGGGAAGAGCGTCGTGACCGTGTCGCCGGCTCCATAGAGCCTCGGGGTATCGACGTCGAGCCGATACCTCGCCCCCTCGCACAGCTCGGCGAGGTACTCGCCGCTGGCGTCGGTCACGCCCTCGATCGCCCGGCCGGGAAAAACGACCCAGCCCGGATGAGAGCTCGGCGTCCCGGCCGGAGTGGAGGCTCCCTCCTCGGGCCAGAGCGTCACCGCCATCCCCGGCTGCGGAGCTCCGGAAGGCGACGTCACGGAGATCCGGTGCCTCGCGCTCCGCCTCAGGACGAGGCGGAGGTCGCCCTGGCCCTCGATGCCGCGTCGCTCCAGACGCACGGGGCCGTACCCGCCGTATCCGCCGTATCCGCCGTATCCATCGGGGCGGAGGTCGATCTGGCTCGCCGCGCTCGCATCCGGGACGAGCAGGACTCCCTCGGGCGAGCCGCGCACCTCACGGGTGACCGCTTCCGAGTAGGTGATCGCCGCGCGCCCGAGGACGGGCCGGGAGGCTTCGTCGACCAGGACGATGCGCAGCGAGCGTGGGTCATCGGCACGCAGCTCGAGGAGGCAGGTCTCCCTCTCGCTGGCCGGAACGATCGTCCTGGATGCGAAGCGCCCCTGGTCATCGCTGCACGCGAGGGTCAGCGGCTCGCCGAGCGGCGCGGTCAGTCGCGTGGATACCCCGACTGCGCTGCGCACGGAGAAGGGGAGGTAGGACCTGCACGGCTCCGCGCCGTCCTGCTGCAGCGCGGGCCAGAACACGACGGAGTCGTCGGGCCTCCCCTCGGCCGAGGTGGCGGTGACCCGCACCGTCGAGCCGGGCCGGAGGAAGACCTCGCCGCCCTCCGCGATCCGGCCGACCGGTGCCGAGGTCGGGCAGTACCCTTCTGCGGTGAACAACAGGTGGTCGCGATCCTCGACCCAGCCGGGCAGGGCGAGGGAACCGCTCGCGTCGCTCGGGCCGAACCGGACGTACTTGCTCTCGCCGTAGGCGCCCGGGACGGGCCGGCCCGTGGCCGCGCTGGAGACCCGGACGACGGCCTCGAGCCTCCCCCGCGGCAACCGGACCTCGAGCACCTCGGTCACCGGGCCGCGGAGGTACCGGACGGCGGCGGCATGACCGGCGGCGAGGAAGCGCGCGGTCAGCATGGCCCGCGGAACCGCGCCGATCGTGGCGAAGCCGCGGGTATCCGTCTTGGTCGCCCTGTGCTCCGGGCTCTCGAGCTCGAACTCCCCCGAGCCGGCGCCGTCCACGCGCCATTCCAGCGTCACCACCGCCTCGGGAATCGGCCTGCCCTGGAGGTCGAGGACCCGGAAGCTGTAGTCCGTCCGTCGGCCGACCCAGAGGACGTCCCCGTCCTTCTCGACGACGGCCGGATCCTGAAGGCAGATGTAGTCCCTCGCGCTCAGGGTGCACGCGCCCCTCGGCAGCACCAGCGTGCCGGCGCCATCGGTGGTCTGACGCGTGACCGGCCGTTCCGCGCGGCCGTGCCCGATCATCCACTCGACACCGACGACCGGCTTGCGCTCGAGGAGATCGAGGAGGTGAGCGCGTAGCCCATCGGCCGGAGCCTCGACGCTGCCGCTCGCCACTTCGCGGGAAGGAGACAGCCCTTCGATTGGCAAGCCCGAGGCGCTTCCTCTTTCCTCCGGGCGGAGCCATGGGCCGAGACTCGGCTCCGCGACCGTCGTCGCCTCCCGGTCCTCTCGCCCGAGGCAACGCCAGAACGCGAAGACCGACAGGAGGACGGCCAGCGCGACGAGCCCGGATGCGCGTCGATGGCGCATGCGTCAGCGCGGACCGAGGACGAGCTCGATGCGCGGACGCGGGCCGAGCGCAGCCAGCTCGCCCGGCGCGAACCGGCGCGCACCGCGCAGTCCGTGGTTCGTGTCGGCCGTGAGCTCGAAGAGGTCGAGCGGCAGCGCCATGGGCGCGTCGAGCCGGCTGCCCGGTCGACCCGGAGAGAGGGCCTCCTGTGAGCGCAGAGATCCGGGCGGGACAGGCAGCTCGACCTCGTCGTCGGCGGTGCGCACGCGGAAGCGCAGCGTCTCGCCCACCTCGAGCGCGCGCGAGAGATCGACCGCCAGGCGCGCCTCGACGCCGGGCCGCGGCGTGAGCACGCGCGCCCAGTGATCGCCCTCGGCCAGGCGCACCTCGCCGGACAGATCGGCGCAGCCGCGCGCGCGCAGGTAGAACGACACCTTGCCGGGGAAGACGCGCGCGGAGAGCAGCCGACCGGTGGCGTCGAGCTCGGGCTCGCGCTCGGTCGAGACCGAGCCCAGCTCGCCGAAGCCGAAGGGCAGGTAGCCGCCGTCGAACAGGGTCGCGCGCACGTCGGCCGCGGCGAGGCCGGGCGGCAGGACGAGCTCGAGCTCGATGCGCCCCGGGCGCGGCAGCACGAAGCGCTGCCGCTCCGCGCGCCCGACCTCGAGCATCTCCGGACAGCGCACGGCGCCGATGCCCGGCACCCAGGCGAAGACCGCGTAGCGTCCCGGCGGGAGCTCGACTTCCGCCTTCAGGGAGCGCGCGTCGACGGGCGCCTCGAGCGCGATGCGCGGCGCGCGCCCGCGCACCGCGATCAGCGTGGGCACGACCGTCGCGTCGGCGCAGACGAACTCGAGCGTCACCGGCACGCACGTGCGCTCGCCGCGGGCCACGAGCTCGACGTCCTCCGCGCCCATGGGCACGCCCTCGCTCCAGGCGCAGGGCCAGCGCTCGCCGGCCACGACGGCCTCGAGGCGCAGGACGTCCCCGCTGTGCCCGCCCACGAGCTGGAAGCGCCCGTCCGCGTCGGTCGTCGCCGTGGCGTCGGCCGCGAGCCCATCGCGGCCCTCGCGGAAGGCGCGCACCTCGGCGCCGGCCAGGGGGCCGCTCGCGTCGCGCGCCACGCCGCGGATCGTGCCCACGGGGGCGAGGACGAGCTCGAGCTCGCGCCGCTCGCCCTCGACCAGCGCGTCCTCGACGGTGCAGGCCTCGCCCTCGGCCATGCCCATGAGCGCGAAGGGGCCGGCCACGAGGCCGGAGAGCTCGAAGCGCCCGTCGGCGTCCGTGGTCGCGAGCTCGGCGAGGTCGCTGGCGAGCTGCACCACCTTCACCTCCGCGCCCGCCACGACCAGGCCCGCGAGGTCGCGCACGACGCCGCGCAGGGAGCACGGGCTCGCCAGGGCGAGCGCGAGCGTCTGGTCGCCGGGCTCGTCCTCGAGCTCCGAGCGCTGCACGGCGCGTCCGTCGCGGCGCACGACGAGCCCGAAGCGCGGGCCCTCGGGCTTGGCGAGCGCGACGCGCCCGGACGCGTCGGTCCGGCCGCGCGTCATCTCGGGCGCGGCCACCACGAGCCCGCCGGACGCGCTGATCACGCCCGACAGCCCGCGTCCGACCTCGCCATCGAGCGTGACCTCGGCACCGGCGACGGGGCGCGAGCGCTCGTCGACCAGGGTCAGGAAGAGCCGCCCCGGCGTGCGCGTCAGGCACAGGTCCTGCTCGCCGCCGCGCGCGACCGAGGCCAGGTAGCAGCGCCGCGAGGGCCGGCCGTCCCCACCGAGCGCCCACAGGTACTCGTGCGCCTCGAGCCCGGCGACCGCGTAGCGCCCGGCCGCGTCGGCCACGGCCACCCGGCGCGCGCCGCCACCCGCGCGCGGCCCGGCCCACAGCTCGGCGCCCGGCACGATCTCGCCGTCGGAATCGAGCACGCGCCCGGTGAGCGCGACCTTGGCGCGCGCCTCGGGCGCGGACGGCGCGGCGGCGCTCGGCGCGCGGGGAGCCTCGAGGGCGCTGCGCTCCGGCGCGAGCGCCCCTCGTCGTGAAGCGGGGCCTTCCTCCGCGCGCGCGCCGAGCTCGGGCCCGGCCGCCACGCCGCGCTCGCCGCGCCCGCTCCACCACAGGATGCCGAGCACGGACAGGGCCACGCCCGCCAGCGCAGCCACGCGGCGCACGGCCGCTCCGCGCCGCAACCCGAGGAAGGCCAGCACCGCCCCGAGCAGCGAGCGCCGCGGCTCCTCGCCCGCCAGGCGCTGGCGCAGGCGCTCGAGCCCGCGGTGGAGCTGCGAGCGCACGGTCGCGGCCGGCCGGCCGGTGAGCGCGGCGATCTCCTCGAGCGAGCGGTCCTCGACGAAGCGCAGGTACAGCACCTGGCGATAGGGCTCGCCCAGCTCGTCGACGAAGCCCGGCAGCCGCTCGCGCTCGTCCGCGCCGGGGCCGTCCACGCGCTCGCCGCGCGCCGCGGCCCGCTCGCGCGCGCGCCGGTTCCGGCCCGAGCGCCGCAGCTCGAGCACGAGCCGCGCCCCGACCACGTGCAGCCAGCCGCCGAGGTTCGCGCCCGCGGGCCGGCGCCGCAGCGTGCGCAGCCAGGCCTCCTGCGTCACGTCGTCGGCCGTCTCGGCGTCGAGCCCGCGCCGACGCAGCTCGCGCTGGAGCTCGCGCGACAGCGCATCGACGTCCTGCTCCTGCCTGTAGTCGAGCGTCACGGCCCTCTCCGCCAGCATGATAGCCCGGCGCCGGGGTCTCCGCCGGCTAGCCGGGCGCGACGTCGGGGGCGATGCGCACGTCCTTCCAGCGCCCGCGCCGGAAGAGCAGCACGGCCGTGCCCGCCAGCACCGACTCGGCCAGGCACACCGACCAGAAGACGCCGCTCGGCCCGAGCCCGAGCGGGCGCGAGAGCGTCCAGGCCAGCGGGATCTGCAGGCCCCAGAAGCAGAAGAGGTTGAGGCGCGTGGGTGTCAGCGTGTCGCCCGCGCCGTTGAAGGCCTGGCTGATCACCATGCCCCACGAGTAGAAGACGTAGCCGTAGCTCAGCGTGCGCAGCGCCTCCACGCCCAGGGCGAGCGTCTCGGGCTGGTCGGTGAACAGCCCCACGAGGTCGGGCGCGAACAGGAGGAAGACGAGCGTGACGCCGAGCAGGAAGACCATGGTGTAGAAGCCGGTCAGCCACACCGCGCGCTCGGCGCGCTCGGGCGCGCGCGCGCCGAGGTTCTGGCCGACGAGGGTCGCGGCCGAGTTCGCCACCCCCCAGGCCGGCAGGAGCGCGAACACGACGATGCGGATCGCGATCGTGTATCCGGCCACGGACTCCTTGCCGAAGGGCGCCACCAGGCGCATGAGCACGACCCAGCTCGCCGTGGCGACCAGGAGCTGCGCCACGCCGCCCAGCGACAGGCGCACGAGCTCGCGCACGATGGCGAGCTCGACGCGCGCGCCCGAGCCGCCGAGCGCGATGCGCCCGACGCCGCGCCGCAGCATCCAGGTCTGGTACAGGACGCCCACGCTGCGCCCGATCAGGGTCGCCACACCGGCACCCGTGACGCCGAGCTCGGGGAACGGCCCCCAGCCGAAGATCAGGCACGGATCGAGCACGCAGTTGACGAGGTTCGCGAGGCCGAGCGCGCGCATGGCCAGCGCCGGATCGCCCGCGCCGCGGAAGATCGCGTTGTGGACGTGCAGCAGCATCACCACCACGCTCCCGCCCAGCACCGCGCGCGTGTAGCCGCTGCCCTGCGCCACGACCTCGGCCCCGATGCCCATCGCGCGCAGGAGGTTCTCGGCGAACACGAAGCACGGGAGCCCGATCGCGAGGCCGATCCCGCCCGCGAGCGCGATCGCCGCCGCCGCGCCGCGCGCCGCGCCCGGCACGTTGCCCTCGCCCACGCGCCGCGCCACGAAGGCCGTCGTCGCCATGGCCAGGCCCATGCCGAAGGCGTACACGATCGTCAGCATCGACTCCGTGAGCCCCACCGCCGCCACGGCCTCGTCGCCGAGCTGGGCCACGAAGTACACGTCGACGATGGCGAAGGTCGACTCCATCGCCATCTCGAGCACCATCGGGATGGCGAGCAGCCAGATCGCCCGCGTCAGGCTCCCGCGCGTGAAATCGTGCTGCGCGCCGCCGAGCGACGCGCGCACGACCGACCACCAGGAGCGTTGCTCTCGCGCGTCCATCGCTTGCTCCCCCCGGCCTGCCGGTCCGAGGGGGCGCGAATTCTAGGGAGCGATCTGCCGATCGCGCGCGGAGTCACGGGTTAAGACACCGCACGAACATCCGGAGCTGCGACGAAGTCGGAGAAATCGTCCGTTCAGAGCTGCAGGCTCGGCGCGAGCGGCCCCTGGGCTGTCCAGGTGAGGTCCGTCCAGCGCAGCTCGGCCGGGTCCACCGGGAACGGGCCGGCGTCGCGGGGAGGCTCGAGCACCAGGCGATAGGAGCCCGGCGGGAGCTCGAGCGCGAGGCGCCCCTCGGCGTCGGTCAGGAGCGCTGCGGTCCCGGCGTAGTGCGCCAGCGGCCAGCCCTCGGGGAGCACGCGCACCCACAGTCCGGCGAGCGGCTGTCCGCCCGCGGAGTCGCTGAGCGCGAGCGCGCCCGCGACCGTCGTCGCCGAGGCGATCACGTCGCTCACCGCGCTCGACTGCACCGTCGCGAGCCCACCCTGCTCCTGCAGCCAGCCCTGCACCGGATCGCGCAGCGCGAGCCCGTAGCTGCCGGGGTACGCACGCACCTCGGCCTCTCCGGCCGCGTCGGTCACGCCGCCCACGGGATAGGTGCGCGGATCGCCGCCCGTGCCGAGCTTGACCTCGAGCCCGGGGCGCGGGAGGCCGTTCACCTCGGCCCGCACGCGCACGATGCCCGGGAAGTCGGCGAGCAGGTCGTACGCGACCTCGACCGTCGCGCCCGGGACGAGGTCGAGCACGCCGAGCGCGCGCCCCGACGACGAGATCGTCATCCGGCCCAGGGCGGTCGGAACGGCGGGCAGCTGCAGCAGGACCTTCATGCGCCCGGGGGGCAGCGGGCCGAGCTCGAACGTCCCGTCGGCGGCGAGGTCGGTGTAGCTCGGCCGCCAGCCCCCGGCGCTCATCTCCTGCGGCCGGAAGGGCTCGGGCATGAGCTGGATGCGCAGCCCGGTGTACCGAGCCCCCTCCGGACCGAGGATGCGACCGCGCACGTGGGCGCCGACGGCCAGGACCAGGTCGTCGCACACCTGGCCCTGACCCGCGCTCGCCGCGAACACCGCGGTGGACGACTTCGCACCGCCCTCCGCGATCGCGACGACGGCGTACGAGCCCGAGGCAGGGAGGTCGAAACGGTACGAGCCGTCGGCGCCCGTCGGTCCGGCCGTGACCTGCTTGCGGAAGCGCTCCGGATCCAGCACGGCCGTCGAAGGCCGCAGGATCGGGCTCGCGCTCGAATCCGCGACCTCCGCCGGCGCCACGAGCAGCACCTCGGCGCCCGCCGCGGGCGCGCCGTCGGGCCGGAGGACGCGGCCGGTGACGAAGGCCGTGGCGTCGAGCGCGATCGTCGCCGCGCGCGTCTCGCCGGCAGCGAGGTCGTCTACGTCGACGAACCCGCTCGCGCCGTCGGCGCAGCGCACGGCGATGCGGTAGTCGCCCGGAACGAGGCCCGCCACGAGCCCGCCGGCCAGGGCCGACGCGCCGTCGTGCACGTCGAAGTCGCGCGGCGAGAAGCCCACGTTGCGGAAGGAGACGCGCACGGCGAAGCGCTCGACGGGCGCGCCCTGTGCACCGAGAACGGAGAGGCGCACGGCCGAGCTGCCGACGAGGTACGCGTCCACCTGCGTGCCGGGCGTGACGCCGTCCTTGCGCCAGGGGAGGAAGCGCGGGTCGTCGATGACCACCGAGTAGACCCCCGGCTCGAGACCGTCGAACGAGTAGCTCTGCGAGCTGCCCCGGATCCAGCGCGCCGTGAGCGGCTGCGCGGCGCCCTCGAGGTGCATGCGCTCGGGCGCGGGATCGTCCACGACGTAGTAGGGCTCGACGAAGATGGAGATCCCGATGCGCCTCGTGTTGTCGGGCCCCCGGTAGACGATGTCGGCAGCGAGCGTCTCCTCGGCGGTCACGATCACCTGAGGGCCGTCTACCCAGTTGGCCATTTCCGAGTACGCCTTGAGCTGGGTCCGCCCCGGCCACAGGCCCTCGAGACGGAAGGAAGCCGTGGTCGGATCGACCATGGCGAACACGCGGGTCTCGTTGCGCCCTTGACCGCGCAGGCCAATCGAGTCGCCGTACACCTGCCAGCTCTGTCCGAGCAGCGGCCGTCCCTCGCCGTCCACCAGGCGCCCCTCGACGGCGCCGGCGCGCGGGAGCTCGATCTCGCCGAGCTCGAGCACGGCGCCCGGCCGGATCTCGCTCCAGCGCCAGGAGGCCGCCGCGTAACCCGGGACGGACGCGCGCGCATCCAGGATGAACTGGTAGGCGCGCGGCGGATCGAACGCGATCGCGAAGCGCCCATCCTCGTCGGCCGTCGCCCGCGGGTCGACCCAGTCCTGCGGTCGGCCGAAGGCGAGCACGCGCTCGTCATTCCCCTCCCACCCCCTCACCTCCAGGACGGCGCCGGCCGCGGGCGCGCCGCCGGCGAGGACGAGCCGGCCGCGCAGCTCGGCCTGCTGCGAGGCGTTCATCGCCGCGCGCTCGCCGCCCGCGCCCTTCGCGGCCGCCGGACTCGCGGCCACCGGGCCCGCGGCCGGCGCCACGGGCTCGCGCTGCGCGCCCGGCGGCGCCGCCGCGGCGAGCGACGCCGCCGCGACCTCCTGCGGTGCGACGGCGACCGGCTCCCCGCCTGCCTCGGTCAGGCGCCGCAGGGCGATGCCCCCCAGGGCGCCGACGAAGAGCGCCGCACCGAGCTTGAGCAGGAACGCCGTGCCGACGAATGCGGCCGCCGCCGGCGCGACGGCGAGGCGCGCCAGGCCGAGCGCCCAGCCCGCGCGTGAGCCGAGCTCGCGGTCGAGGCGCGCGCGCAGCTCGGCCAGCCCGCGCTGCTCGCGGCTGCGCACGGTCGCGAGCGGCGTCCCCGTGGCCTCGGCGATCTCGCGCGCCTCGCGGCCCTGGAAGTAGCGCTCGAGCAGGGTCGAACGGTAGGGCTCGTCGAGGGCCACGACGGCCGTGACCACGCGCTGCAGGAGCTCGCCGCGCTCGACCTCCTCGGCCGGCGACGGCAACGCCTCCTCCCGCGCCGTCGCGAGCTCGCGGGCCTCGCGGCGCTGCTCGGCGCGGCGCGCGTTGACCGACTGGTTGAAGAGCACGCGCCGCATCCAGCCGCGCAGGCTTCCGCGCGCGTCCGGCGGTCGCTGCACGAGCTTCAGCCACGCCTCCTGCGCCGCGTCCTCCGCCCGGTGCGGGTCGTGGACGAGCTGGTAGGCGAGGGTGCGCACGAACTGGCCGTGCTGCAGCAGGAGCTCGGGGAGGGGTGTTTCCATGGCTTCGGTCCTGTCCGGGGGTCTGCACCTCGAACAGCACGCGCCGCGACCATGATGCAGGAATCCGCGCGCGCCGGGGCCGGCGCGGCGCCCGCGGGCGCGCGCTCGGAAGCCGGCCACGTTTTTCCCCCCTTTCCTGCATCATCCACCCCACCGCCGGAGTCCTCCCCGCGCATGTCCGAGCCGACGCCCGAGCTCCTGCTCCGCCACGCCGCCTTCGTGCGCGCCCTGGCGCGCAGCCTCGTGCGCGACGCGCACCGGGCGGACGACGTCGAGCAGGAGACCTGGCTACGCTGGCTCCGCCGTCCCCCGCCTCGGCTCGAGAGCGCCGCCGGCTGGCTCGCCCACGTCGTGCGCAGCACGAGCGCCAACGCGCGCCGGACCGACGGCCGGCGGGCCGAAGTCGAGGCGCGCGCCGTACCGGCCGAGGAGGGAACGACGCCGGCCGAGGACGCCGCGCAGTCGGAGATCCTGGCGCGCGTCGCCGCGGCCGTTCACGAGCTCGACGAGCCCTATCGCGCGACGCTGCTCGCGCGCTACTACCGCGGCCGGAGCGCGCGCGAGCTGGCGCGCGAGGCGGGCCTCCCGCACGCCACGGTGCGCAGCCGAGAGCAGCGCGGGCTCGCCCGGTTGCGCGCGCGCCTGGGACGCGAGGTCGGGCCGAGCTGGGCGCTGCTCCTGGCGCGCTCGGCCGGCGTCGCGCCGGCGGCGCCGGTGGCGTGGGCCGCGCTCGTCCTCGTGGTGCTGCTCCTCGCCGCGAGCGGAGGGCGCTACCTCTGGAGCCCGGCCCGCGTGGCACCGAGCGCGCCGACCCGTACCGCCGGAGTCGCTGGCGCGGCCGACGCTACCACCGGCTCGGTCGAAGCCGTCGAGAGCGCGGGCGGCGGCGGGCGGCTCGGCGTGACGCCTTCCGAAGGCGGCGAGCAGGAGGGCGAGGACTACGCGCTCGTCGGACGGACCGTCGACCCGGACGGCCGTCCGCTCGCGGGCGTCCGGCTCGCCTTCCTGAGCCCGGCGCGCGAGGCGCGCTCCGACGAGCAGGGGCGCTTCCGCGTGGAGGGCCTCGCACACCTCGAGAACGTCACGGCCGAGCTCGCGGGGTACCGCACGCTCTACGCGACGGATCCGGAGAACGGCATGGGGCCGTTCGCGCCCATGGTCGTGACGCTGGCGCCGACGGGTGCGCTCGGCGTGACGGTGATCGACGACGACGGAACGCCGCTCGAGGGCGTGAACGTCGTCGCACACCCGGCCTGGGAGGAGCGCCAGGACACCTCCGGCGCGGGCGGCACGTTCCAGGCACCCTCGTTCGACGCATACACGGACGCGGGCGGACACGCCGACGTCGCGGTGTGGACGGGGATGAAGCTCGAGCTGGAGCTGGAGCTCCCCGGCGGCTCGCCCGTTCCGGAGGCGCGCAGCACGCGCTGCTCCGGCGGCGCGCTCGTGCTCGACGACGGGCCCGGCCAGCCGATCGTGCTGCAGCCGGGCGAGCCGCTCGAGCTCGTCGCGCGCTGGGGGCGCGCGTTCTCGCTGCACGGACGGGTGCTCGACGGCGAGCAGCCCGCCGGCGCGTGCGATGTGACCGTGAGCGACCTCGGCTACCCCGAGGACGACGTGCGCGCCGGGCTGGCCAGGGGTCGGTGCGACGAGGCCGGCGGATTCGTGCTCGAGTCGCATCCCGCGGCGCTGCGCGGTCCCCTGCGGGTCGAGGCCCAGCGCTCGGGCCCAGGGCCACGGCGCTTGCTGGAGAGCCCCGACGGCGCGCACACGACGACCATGTACTCGGGCGCGATGCGGGCGCGGCTCGAGGTCGGGCTCGGCGGGCTCGAGCAGGAGCTCGTGCTCGTCCTGGAGCGGCGGCCGGGCGCCCTCATCACGGGTCGACTGCTCGCGCCCGACGGCACGGCGCCGCCGATGCAGCTCTTCCGGGTGAGCGCCTTCGACCGCGACGGCGTCGAGGTGCAGAGCGGATCGGTGAGCGTCCCGGGAGGCGTGTTCGGCGTCTTCCTCCCGGAGCCGGGGTCCTACGACCTGGCGCTGACCTGCAGGCAGCCCGTGCGGGACCTCGTCCCGCCGCTGGCGCCCTTCGCGCTGTTCTCCGGTCTGAGCGCCGGCTCGGACGTCGAGCTGCACCTCCCCGACGACGCGCCCGTGCACTTGCACGTGAGCGAGGCGCCCGAAGAGGGCCGCCTGCTCCTCGCGCGTTTCACGCCGAGCGAGCCGCGCGCGCGCACGAGCGCCCCGCGCGAGCTCGTCGTCGACGATCCGCTGCGCTGGCCGGAGGAGGACCTCGGGGGCGCGTGGCAGCGCTTCGAGGTCGAGCTCGGACGCATGGGGGACGAGTCGTTCGCCCTGGGCCCGCCGGGCTGGTACGGGATCGGCTTCGTGGCGGCCGGCCCGAAGCACGGCGAGGACGGGGCGCGCGTGGGGACCGAGCTCCTCTACTTCGAGGGCGGCGAGGTCGCGCTCGTCCTGCGCCCGCCGCCGACCGGCTCGCTGCGCGGTCGATGGGAAGCGGCCGGAACGCGCGAGTTCCTCGGCCTCGCCCTGCTCGACGCGCGCGGCCGGCCCGTGCCGCTGCGCGCGGGGTCCGAGGCGCGGGCGCTCGTCCAGCCGCTCAAGGCGAGCGGCGAGTTCCTGCTGCGCGATCTCGCGACGGGGACCTACCGCCTGCGCGTCGGCGCGCTGGACGAGCTCGCGGCGGGGAACGCGCGGCGCGAGATCGAGGTCGAGGTCGGGCCGGGCGCGAATCCCGAGCTCGTGCTCCGGCGCTGACTAGCCGGCCTTGGCGCGCGGGAGCGGGTCCTCGTCCGGATCGCCGTCGTCCAGGGGCTCGCGCAGCTCCTCGTCCTGGGCCCAGTCGGGCAGGCCCTCCGCGAGGAGGTCGTTCATCTTCCAGGTGTCGTCGTAGGCGCTCCAGGCCGCCCAGGCGAAGAGCCCCACGCCGACGACCATCGTCCCCCACCACACGCCGTCGGGGCCGAACCCGAAGAAGGGCACGAGCGCCATGGCGAGGAGCAGCGCGGTGGCCGAGTGCGCGTTCAGGTGGAAGGCGTTCCAGCGCCGGTCGATCCAGGCGCGCAGGCCGGGCCCGATGCGCTGGTGGTCGAAGGCGGCCACGAGGAACGGACCGCGCTCGCGCAGCGTGCCCCGCAGGCCGAAGTGGTGGCGCAGCACGCGCCGTTGCCCCTTCTCCGACATGACCGCCTCGAGGCGCCAGCTCTTCTTGCTCTTCTTCCTCGCGCCGAGACGCACGCACCAGCTCGCGCCGCGCAGCAGGAGGAAGCTCAGCGTGCCGATCACGAAGCCGGCCGAGAGCACCAGCGCGCCACCGGCCACGAGCAGCGTCAGCGCCTGCGGCCAGCCGTCGGGCCCGATCGCCTCCTGCAGGGGGCGCAGGGTCTCGCGCCAGCCGTGGCGGTAGAAGCGCGCCGTCTCGATCTGCGAGCGGTGCCAGGCCCACAGCAGCGCCGCGGCCAGGTACACCGGCGGATAGAGGTGGCGGATGCGGCGTTGCTCGTCCATGGGGCAAAGGTCGATTTCGACCCTCACCGTTCCTGAGGACAACCGCCGGGAACCCGAGCCCTTACAGGAGGCAAGCCACCTGGAAGGCGGCGAAGCGGGCGAAGCGCTCGGGGGAGAGCAGGGCCACGCGCCAGTCCTGCTCGTTCCCCTCGGTGCCGTAGAAGAGCTTCAGGCCGTCGACCACGCGCTGGTCGCTGGCGTCGAGGTTGACGCTCGAGGACCAGATCACGAGCCCGGTCTCGGCCGAGACGAGGTCCACCTGCAGCGACAGGAGCTGGGGCGGGAAGAAGCGCTCCTGCGTGACCGTGCCGAACACGATCCCGTCCAGGTTGTAGCGCTGCGTGAGGCCGATGATCGTGCGCGGCTTGTACCAGCCGCGCCGGTAGGGATCGCTGGCCTCGAGCTCGGCGAGATCGCTCGTGTCGAGCAGCACGAGCTCGAAGGGCGTCGACTGCCCGAGCTCCGAGTGCAGAGCGCGCTGCAGATCGAGGCCCTGCTCGGACTCGATGCCGCGCCCGACGAAGGGCAGGAGCCCGATGCGGTGCAGGGCGTAGCTCTCGAAGTCGCTGGAGACGACCGCGTTGGCGAGCTCGGGCATGCTCGGCGGGCGCGCGAAAATGCAGCCGGGCGCGAGGGCGGCCAGCGCGAGGACGGGCCAGTGCTTCACGGATGCTCCCCTTCCTTGGCGCCGCCGTCGCGCGGGCTCTCGGGCGCGCGCGCCTTGCCGCCGGTCTTGCGCTCGAGCGCGGCCTGGGCGGCCTGGGCCTTCTCGCGCTCGACGTCGATGCGCGTCTCGAGCAGGAGCTTCTCGCTCTCGAGGCGCCGGATCTGGGCCGTCACGAGGCGTGCGGCCATGGCCTGGTTGTCGGAGAGGAGGCCGCGCTGCGCCTCCTCGAGCGCGGCCACGCGCGTCTCGAGCTCGCCCGACTTCTTCACCTCGGCCTCGAGCGAGAGCGTGGTCTGCTCCAGCGCCGCGCGCAGGCGCTCGACCTCGGCTGCCAGCGCGTCGCGCTCGTCCAGCACCTGCTGGTAGAGCTCGATGATGTGCATGCGTCCGGCGGGCTCGAGCCCACGCGGCTCGCCCTGTTCCTCGGTGACGCGGCCCTGGGGCGCGCCGTCGACGACGCCGCCGTCCCAGGCGTAGAGCGGCGGCTCGCTGGCGCGCGGCGGCGCGGCGCTCGTGCCGCTCGGGGCGGGCGCGCCCGCGTCCGGCGCGGGCGCGGCCTGGGTCATCGCCGCGCGCGTCGGGTCGCTGGCGAGCCCCGTGCGGTCGGGCATCGGGCCGGCCACGAGCTCGGGCGTCGGCTGCGGGCCGGGCGGCGTCGCCTGGCGGTAGCGACCCTGCTCCTGCCAGGACTCGGGCGGCTGGCCCCAGCTCGCGCGCTCGAACATCGAGGGCGGCACGATGCAGGCCGACAGGAGGAAGAGGAGGGCGGGCAGGAGGATCGCGGGTTTCATGGCTTCTTCTCGCACTGGATCTCGATCAGGGACACCTCGCCGCACGAGCAGGTGAACTCGAGCGCCTGCAGGCCGGCCTCGAGCGTGAGCAGACGGACCGCGGGCGCGTGCCGGGCGGCGCCCGGGTCGGCCGCGGCCGACCCGGGCGTCGGCTCGGCGCGCGCCCGCGTCTTGCCGGGCTCGTCGACGCGCACCTGATCGCGTTTGATGATGCTGCGCATGGTTCGGGGATTCCTCCGGGCTACACCAGCGGGTGCGCCTTGCGGAGCTCGCGGTTCAATCGATAGAGCGCGGCGCTGTGCACCTGCGACACGCGCGACTCGGTGACGCCGAGGACCGTGCCGATTTCCTTCAGCAGCAGCTCCTCGCCGTAGTACAGGGTGATCACCGTCTTCTCGGGCTCGGGCAGCGAGGCGATCGAGCGCACGAGCAGGTCCTTCATCTCGGTCCACTCGGCGCTTCCGACCGGATCCTCGCTGCGCGGGTCGGAGAGCAGCGCGCCCAGCTCCTCGGACGGGCCGCCCTCGAGCGAGGCCCAGCTCGCGACGCGCGCCGAGTGCATGACCTCGTCGACCTCCTCGACCGTCGTGCCCAGGCGCGCGGCGATCTCCTCGGGCGCGGGCGGTGCCCCCTGCTCCTGCTCGAGCTCGGCCACGACGCGCTCGAGCTCCTTCAGGCGCTCGCGCCGGCCGCGCGGCAGGAAGTCCAGGCGCCGGAGCTCGTCCAGGATGGCGCCGCGCACGCGCGGGAAGGCGTGAGTCGAGAAGGCCAGGTTGCGCCCCGGATCGAAGGAGTCCGCGGCCTCGATCAGGCCGCGCATGCCCCAGCCGAACAGGTCGTCGCGCTGCACGCGTCCGGGGATGTCGAAGGACATACGCCCGACGATGTGCTGCAGCAGCGGGATGTGATCGAGGATCAGCTGGTCGCGATCCAGGTCGGCCGCGCCGGTCACGAACTCGGCCTCGCTCACGCCTGCTCCTCCTTGCGCGGCGCGGCCGCGCGCTGGTCGAGGGCGATCGTCGTGCGCAGGGCCTGCACGCCCAGGCGCGCGGTGAAGGAGAGCGCCGCCAGCGTCGCGCCGCCGGCCAGGCACGCCAGCCAAACGGGCGCGTGGCGCAGGAGCGCCAGCAGCGCCACGGCCGCGCCGCCGGCGGCCGCGAAGCGCGCCCCCAGGGCCTGCGCCGCCACAGGCGCCTCGCGTGCGCGCTCGTTCATCGCGCCGCCAGCCTCCCGCGCAGGACGAGGTCGGCCAGGGCCTCGGGCGTGGGACGCACGAGGTGTGCGCGCGCGTCCTGGCCGTCGCACAGGAAGCCGACCGACAGGCGCGCGCGCACCAGGGCCTCGAAGGCGGCGCCGGGCTCGTCGGTCTCGTCCAGCTTGGTCAGCACCGCGCCGTCCGGGCGGAAGCGCGCGAAGGCGCGCGTCGAGAGCTGCAGCGCGCCGCGGCCGGAGGCGGCCGAGAGCACGAGCAGGGTCTCGAGCTCGCACGGCGCCGAGAGGCGCGCGATCGTGCGCGCGAGCTCGTCCAGACGGGTCTCGTCGCGCGGCGAGAGGCCGGGCGTGTCGAGCAGGACCACGTCGGCGCCGCCCGCGCGGCGCAGGCACTTCTTCAGGTCGTCGACGTCGCGCACCAGCGCGAGCGGCAGCTCGCCGCGGTCGACGTCGGTGGCGAGCGAGCCCACGCGCTCCAGCGCGCCCAGGCTGAGCGGATCCAGGCTGGCGAACACCACGCGCCGGCCGGCCTCGATGAGCTTGCGGCCGAGCTTGACCAGCGAGGTCGTCTTGCCGACGCCGGCCGTGCCCACGAAGGCGAACAGCGGCGGGCGCTCGCCGCGCCGCGGGCGCTTGGGCGAGGGCAGCACGGGCACGGCGCGCGCGAGCGTCTCGGCCGCGGCGTCGATGGCGTAGGCACCGCGCGCTCCGCCGCGCAGCACCTCGGACAGGATCAGGCGCGCGAAGTCGGGCGAGGCGCCGCACGCGAGCAGGCGCGCGCCGACGTCGCGCGTGCCGGCCTCGAGCTCGAGGCCGATCAGCTCGTCGACCGTGACGGGCGCGCGCTCGAGCTGGCCGGGGGCGCGCGCGGCCGGCCGGCGCGGGCGTGAATCGACCAGGGATTCGCCGGGTTTGTTCATGTCACTCCTCCACCTTCACGACCGCGGACGTCTCGACGGCGCGCGCCGGGACGACCTCGTTGTAGGAGAGCACGGCCACGCGCGGCAGCGTGGCGCGCACGAGCTCGTTCAGGAAGCGGCGCACGTTGGCGCGCGCGAGCACGACCGCCTCCTGGCCGCCCTTCGAGGCGGCCGCGACGGCCTGCGCGATGCGCTCGACCAGCTTCTGCAGGTAGGCCGGGCTGACGGGCGCGGCCTCGGCGTCGCGCGTCGAGCCCACGGCCGCGGCCAGGCGCGACTCGATCGCGGGCTCGAGCGTGACGGCGTGCACCGTGCCGCTGCGGTCGGCGTGCAGCTCGCACAGCACGCGCCCGAGCCGGCCGCGCACGAACTCGCTCAGCGCCTCGGGGTCCTTGGTGCGCGCGACGCCGTCGGCCAGGGCCTCGAGGATGGCCGGCAGGTTGCGCACGGGCACGCCCTCGGAGAGCAGGTTGCGCAGCACCTGCTGCACGTCGCCGTAGCCGAGCTTGTGCGGGATGAGCTCGTCGACCACGGCCGGCGCCGTCTTCTTGACGTGCTCGACCAGCTCCTTCACGTCGTCGCGCGAGAGGATCTCGTGCAGCGCGCCGCGGATGACCTCGGAGAGGTGCGTCACGAGCACGCTGGTCGGATCGATGACCGTGTAGCCGGCCAGCTCGGCCTCGTCGCGCTGGGCGGCCGTGATCCACCAGGCCGGCAGGCCGAAGGCCGGATCGCGCGTGGGCTTGCCGCGCAGCTTGCCCGTGGCCGAGCCCGGGTCCATGGCCATGAACTGGCCCGGCTCGATCGTGCCCTTGGCGACTTCCTGTCCGCCGAGCAGCACGCGGTAGGCACCCGGCTCGAGGCGGATGTTGTCCTTGATGCGCACGGGCGGCAGCACGACGCCCTCCTTCTGCGCGAAGCGCCGGCGCAGCTGCGCGACGTGGTCGAGGATGCCGGTGCCGCTCTTGTCCTGCACGAGCGGGATCAGGCGATAGCCGATCTCGAGCCCGATGCGGTCGACCGCGAGCAACCCGAGCGCCTCGTCCTCGAGCGACTTCTCGCCGACCGCCGCGGCGCCGGCCGGCGCCGCCGCGGCCGCTCCCGCCTGGGCCAGGGCCGGCACCGGCGCGGGCGCGTCCAGCCCGCGCGTCCGGCGCGCGACCACGAGCAGCACCGTCGCGAGCAGCGTGAACGGCAGGCTCGGCATGCCGGGCAGCATCCCGATCACGAACATCATCCCGGCCGCGATCACGGTGGCCTTGGGCCGGCTCGCGACCTGCGCGAGCAGGTTGTGCCCCAGGCTCTTGTCGCTCGAGGCCTTGGTGACGAGCACGGCCGCGGCGGTCGATACCAGCAGCGCCGGGATCTGCGCCACCAGGCCGTCGCCGATGGTCAGCATCGAGTAGCGGTGCACGGCCTCGCCCAGCGAGAGCCCCTTCATCGCGCCCATGGCGATGCCCCCCGCCAGGTTGAGCG
>Ga0315910_10001524_pt1 | contig 21140 bp, 24 predicted proteins | sample EdamamesoilMG_FD_204470 | JGI IMG/M metagenome (GOLD analysis project Ga0315910, IMG submission 204470) | Garden soil microbial communities collected in Santa Monica, California, United States - Edamame soil | ecosystem: Environmental > Terrestrial > Soil > Garden | place: USA: California...
GCCCCTACGCTTGGGGTGCGAGGCTTCGACCGCGACCGCGACCCCGATCGAGGCGACCGGCCCTTCAGCAAGGCCCATGATCGCGCGGATCACCAACAAGCCGACAAGGCCCCCCACCATGCCGGTGAACACCGACATCAGCGAGAACACGATCACCGCCGGGATCAGCACCTTGCGCCGCCCAACCCGGTCCGAAAGGAAGCCCATCGCGAAGGCCGATAGCCCCCAGAATATCGCCAGGATGCCGGTAATGTTGCCGAGGTCCGCATAGGTGAGGCCCAGCTCGCCCATGAACGCCGGGAACAGCACCGGAAGGATGAAACGGTCGAGGCCCACCAGCCCGAAGGTCAGGCTCAGGACAAGGATGATCTTCCACTCGTAGGCCGTGTCCCAGCCCTTGGCTTCGTCTTGCTGCATGTCCCCCTCCCCGTTTTTGATTCCCCGCAGCGGTCGTACCAGCGCGCCCGTGCGCCGTCGATTCCCTGATGTCTAGACTTGGTTAACCCTCATCCGGCATAGTCTCGACGGGGACAGATTTTGGAGACTGGCAATGTCCAGGCGTAGCTGGCTGTTCGTGCCGGGCGGCAATGAAGCGAAGCTCGAAAAGGCCGCCGGCGCCGGGGCCGATGTCATCGTCATCGACCTTGAGGATTCAGTCGCGCCCGAAACCAAGGACAAGGCCCGCAAGCTGGCGCAGGACTGGCTGATCGCGCACCGATTGCAATTGCTCGAAGGCCGTCGAATGGCTCGGTGGGTGCGGATCAACGGGCTCGAAACGCCGTTCTGGCGCGACGATCTGGCCGCGGTCATGGGCACCCAGCCGCAGGGCATCTTCCTGCCCAAGGCAAGCGGCGCGGAACAGCTCCAGGCGCTTTCGGCCGAAATCTATGAACACGAGCAGCGCTCGGGCCTGCCGATCAACTCGACCCAGGTGATCCCGTTGGTGGGCGAAACGCCGCTCGCCGCGCTGACCATCCCCGCCTATGTCGGCGCAGCGCTACCCCGCCTCGCCGGGCTCACTTGGGGTGCGGAAGACCTTGCGGCGGCATTGGGCGCGACCCGCCGGCGCGACGAGCACGGCCGGTGGACCGATGCGCTCGGCATGGTCCGCGCGACCGTGCTGCTCACCGCCCACGCGCGCGGCGTACCGGCGCTCGAAACCCCCCATCCCGAATTCAAGGATGCCGAGGCGTTCGCGAAGGTAGCGCAAGGCGCGGCCGCCGACGGCTTCGACGGGATGCTGGCGATCCATCCCTCGCAGATCCCGGCGATCAACGAGGCCTTCACTCCGAGCCAGGAGAAGCTCGCCGAGGCGCGCGCCATCATCGAGATTTTCGCCGCCAATCCCGGCGCCGGCGCGGTGTCGTTCGCAGGCCGGATGGTCGATTTGCCCAATTTGCTCCAGGCCAAGCGGCTCCTGGGGATCGACGCCTAGGGCGACGTCCCGTCGCCGGTCAACAGCGGGTTCTCGCCCGGACCCTCGTCGGTTGCGGCCTCGTCGGGGGCGCCTTCTTCCGCTTCGGCCTCGCCATCCGCAACCGCCCGATCGCGCGCCAGCGGCGGCTGCGAGGTCGCCCGTTCGAGCGGGATCATCGCATCGCTGGCCGAACCTTCGAGTATCTGCCCCGAAGCGGTGCGATCGTCATCATCCGAACCGCCGCCGCACCCGGCCAGCAAGGCCGGCGCCATGACGATGGCCATCAGGTAGCGCAATTTCACTCGGTCACCTCCACCGTGGCCATTTCGAGCGCCGCGAGGAATTCCCCGAAGCGCGCCCGCAATGCCCCATCCCATGCCTCGATGGCAACAGGCACGCCGAGCCGGGCCATGCTGGTGACCCCGTAATCCGCAATCCCGCACGGTACGATACCGGAAAAATGGTCAAGCTCGGGATCGAGATTGACCGCAAAGCCGTGCATCGTCACCCAGCGACGCACGCGCACCCCGATCGCGCCGATCTTGGCCTCGCGCCCGTCGATGTCGGTGGTCCAGATGCCGATCCGCCCGGGCGCGCGCCATGCCTCGATGCCGAAATCGCCAAGCGTGGCGATCACCCAACCTTCGAGCGAATGGACGAAGCGGCGCACGTCCCCGCCGCGCCGCGACAGGTTTAGCAGCACGTAGCCGACCCGCTGGCCCGGCCCGTGATAGGTGTAGCGCCCGCCCCTGCCGGTCTCGACCACTTCGAAACGCGGATCGAGCAACTCCGCGGCAACGGCGCTGGTCCCGCCGGTATAGACCGGCTGATGATCGAGCAGCCACACGAGTTCGCGCGCGCGGCCCTGCGCGATCGCCGCACTGCGTGCTTCCTGCTCCGCCAGCGTTTCACGATAGGGCAAGGGCGCACGATCGATGCGCCATTCGACCTCGCCGTGCGTATTATCCACCATGCGCGATTGCGTGGCGCGGTTCGGCGGGTTTATCAAGTCCGCACGCTTGAGCGGGAGAACGCGATGAAGTTCGACATGAACCGGGCCTGGGCCGAAGCGCTGGCGCTGTTCAAGGCCAATCGCGACGTGATCGCGGGGGTCGCCGGGGTGTTCTTCCTGCTGCCCGGCTTCGCTGCCGCGATCCTGTTCGCCGACCTTATCGACCAGGCCGGGCAGGATTTCGCCGCGATCAGCGAGATCGTGAGGAACAGCGGCGATGCCGCCGACATCGTCAACGGCTTCACCACGGCGATGCGCGATGTGTTGTTGCTGTCGGGCGCCATCCTCCTGGTCTCGCTGTTCGGGATTTCGACCCTGCTCGGCCTGTTCAACGATCGCGAGCGGCCAACGCTCGGCGCGGCGCTTGGCCTTGCCGCCAAGGGGATGCCGAGCCTGGTCGCCGCGATGGTGCTGTTCCTTGTCGGCTATCTGCTGGGCGCCATCGTGCTCGGGCTGGTTGCCGACGGTTTCACGCTGATGCTGGGAACCCCCGCGATCGGCGGGGTCCTGACGATCCTGTTCCTGGGCTTCACATTCTATGCGGCGACGCGCTTGTCGATGACGCTGCCGGTGATCGTCCTTGAGCGCAGGCTAAACCCGATCGCGGCGTTCGTCGGCTCGTGGAAGCTCACCACCGGCAAGGCGCTGTCGTTGTTCGGATTCTATGCCTTGCTGACGCTGGCCTATCTCGCGATCACGCTGGTGCTGGGGAGGATGATCCTGCCCGGGCTGCGCGAAGTGCTGGGCGGCGGAACGGTGGGCATCACCACCGTCAATTTGATCGGCGGGCTGGCCGAGGCGCTGGTGGCGTCGCTGTTCGCCTGCCTGGTGGCGGCGATCCACCGCCAGTTGAGCACCACAATGGTGGTGCGCTAGTCCCTCCAGCCCCAGGCGAGGCGGCAGGGCAGGAAATTGAGCCATTCGAACCCGTCGTCGACGCGGCCGAAATAGCGCGCGGTAAGGTTCCGCGCCGCCTTGCTGAACTGGTAGGTCAGGAACGCACCGCCCGGCCGGATCACGCGGCTGGTGGCGGCGGCGATGCGCGGGCCGACGCCTTCGGGCAGGGTCGAGAAAGGCAGCCCTGAGAGCACGTAATCGGCATGCTCAAAGCCATGCGCGCGGACGATCTCCTCGACCTCCTCGGCGCTGCCCAGCACCGGAATGAAGCGTGAATCGCCGATCGTGCGCTTGAGGTAGTCGATATAAAGCGGGTTGGTGTCGATCACGATCAAGGTGCCGTCGCGCCGCAGCCGATCGAGCACCGGGCGGCAGAACGTGCCGACGCCCGGCCCGTATTCGACGAACAAGCTGCACTCGTTCCAATCGACCGGGGCGAGCATCTTGCGAATCGTGAATTGCGACGAGGGGATGATCGAGCCAACCATCACCGGATGTTCGATGAAGCCCTGGATGAACACGCCCCAAGGGCCCAGGAACTCGCGAAACTTGCGCTTCAGCCGGTCGCGAGTGCGCTCCCGCGTAAGCTCCTGGAAACTCATACCGGTACCGATCCCTTTGCCACGCCCCCGGGCATTGGGGACCACCAGATGCGCAAGGGTTCGCAAATCCGGCGGCTATTTGCAAGGCGGCTCGATGCGCGTGCTTAACCCACCGTCAACCGGCCCGCGGCGTCAGAGCCTTTCCTAAAGGATTTCGTGGACCCGTTCGGGCGGGCGGCACAGGCGTACACCCAGTTCGGTTTCGACCAGCGGCCGTTCGATCAGGATCGGCTCGGCCACCATGGCCTCAATCACCGTAGCATCGTCGGCTTGCGTCAACCCGCGCTCCGCCGCATCGGTACCCTTCAGCCGCAAAGCGTCGCGCGGAGCGATCCCGGCGTCGCGGTAAAGCTGGACCAGCTTTTCGCGCGAGGGCGGGTGCTTGAGGTATTCGATCACGGTCAGTTCCACACCCGGCGTTGCCGCAAGGATCGCCAGAGTGTTGCGCGAGGTGCCGCAATTCGGGTTGTGCCAGATTGTCGCCTTCATCCGATCCTCCGGCGAATGTTCTGCCGCAATTCCCGGGTGGCGGAAAGGCGCGTTTGCGAGGCGGGTTCCTACACCGCCGAACTGAACCTGCGCGGCGAGTGCGCTCGATAGGGATCGAACTGCGCGGCGATACTGCGGGCATAGGGCAGCGCTGAAGGCGCAAGCAGCAGCTCGCCATCGTCGAAGCCGCACAATTCGCGCTCGATGAACGGCGCCAGCCGGGGCAGCACACCGTGTAGGAGTTCGGGCGCCACCCTCGCCCTCCCCCGGCACAGCAGCGCTTCGATCGCCGCGCCGCGCCTGCGATCGTCCTCGCTGCGCCTGACGCCCAGCGCCGCGGGAAGCACATCCTGCGACAGCAGCATCCGATAGCGCCCCGCGTTCTTCTCGTTCTGGACGAGAAGATCGGGGAAACCGCTGATCGCCGAAGCGCCCAGCCCGATCAGCACCGGGGCCTGATCGTCGGTGAAGCCCTGGAAATTGCGGCGCAGCCTGCCCGAGAGCGCCGCCTGCGCCAACGGATCGCCGGGCAAGGCGAAGTGATCGAAGCCGACCGGCTCGTATCCCGCCTCCACCAATCTGCGATAGCCGAACTCGGCCATGGTGAAACGATCCGCCTGGCCGGGAAGGTCCGAACCGTCGATCTGCCTCTGGCGCGGGATCAGATGCGGGACATGGGCATAGCCGAACAAAGCGATGCGGTTGGCGCCGAGCCGCATGGTTTCCCTGAGCGTTTCCTTGAGGTCGTCGAGCGTCTGCCCGGGCAGCCCGTACATCAGGTCGAAATTGAGCGAGGTTACCCCGGCATTGCGCAGGATTTCGACCGAGCGCTCGATCATCCCGGTCGGCTGCACCCGCCCGATCCGCTGTTGCAGTCCCGACGAGAAGGTCTGCACCCCGAGACTGGCATAGGTCGCCCCGACCCCTGCCAGCACCGGCCCCCAGCAGCCATGGAGCGTGCGCGGGTCGAGCTCGAGCGAAATCTCGGGCCAGGCCGCCCGGAAATGCAGCATCAGCGCATTCACCAGCCGCACGAAGTCGGTCGGGGCGATGGCGTTGGGGCTGCCGCCGCCGAAGGCGATCCGCCGGACCCTTGCCTCGCGCGAAAGCCGCGCGCCGACGAGCGCGATCTCGCGGTGGAGCGCTTCGAGATAGCTTGCCAGGCGATGCGTGCGATTCGCCGCCCCGGTGTTGCAGCCGCAATACCAGCAGATCTTCTCGCAGAACGGGATGTGGACATAGAGCGAGACGTCGCCGGTGACCCGGTCCAGCGCCGCGCCAAGCTCGCTGGCGCCGATCCCGGGCGCAAACTCCGCCGCGGTCGGAAAGCTGGTGTAGCGCGGCACCGGGGTCGCCAGCAGGTCGGGATAATAGGGCCACATGGTGGCCGGTAGAGCAGCCCCCACAGCGGGGCGCATTGCGGTCCGTCAAAACTCAGCCAGCAAGGCGAGGCCTGCGCTTTTCGCCCGCGTGGCAGCCTTTGGCGCAGCAGGCCGCGCCATTCGATCCGGGTAGCGGGTTGTCGAGCGGGATCGAGACGCTGCCGCCGCCGCACAGGCCGGCGGTAAGCACTTCGCCGCGCACCAGCAGCGCCGGGTTGACCGCCGCCGGGAGCAGCGCGGCAACTGCGAGGAGGTGGGTGGGCGCAATCATCGCACCTCGTCCTCATCTTCGATCAATATGCGGTTGGCGGCGCCTTCGAGATCCTCGAACTGGCCGCTCCTCAATGACCAGAAGAAAGCCGCCAGTCCGCCGAAGCCCAGCAGCAGCGCGATCGGGATCAGGATCAGCACCCCGTTCATTTGCGCGCAGCCCTCGCCAGACGGAGCGAATTGCCGACCACGATCAGCGAACTCGTCGACATGGCGATGGCGGCGACCAGCGGGGTCACCAGCCCGGCGATCGCCAGCGGCACGGCAAGGATGTTGTAGCCTATCGCCAGCACGAAATTCTGCTTCACCACTCGCATCGTCGCGCGCGCGGTGCGCACCGACCGCGGCAAGGCAAGCAGGCTTTCGCGCACGAATACCAGATCCGCCGCCTGCAGGCCGACATCGCTCGCCGATCCCGGCGCAATGGAGCAATTGGCTGTCGCCAGTGCAGGCCCGTCATTGAGCCCGTCACCGGCCATCAGCACATTGTGCCCCGCCGACTGCAGCCGCGCGATCAGCTCCTGTTTGTCCTGCGGGCTAGCCTCGGCCTGCGCAAGCAGCCCGGTTTCGCGCGCGATTTGGTCCACCGCCGCCGCATGGTCGCCCGAGAGGATCGAGGTCTCGATCCCCAACCGCGAGAGCTGCGCCAGCGCTTCGGTCGTGTCAGGCCGCAGGCGGTCGGCGAAGGGGATCAGCGCGGCCGGGCGGCCCTCGATGGCAAGCGCCACAGCAATTCCGCTGGCACCGTCCGGGCGCCGCAGCGCGACCGTGCCCCCCTTCCAGCGCGCGAACACGCCCTCGCCCGGGGTCTCGCGCACGTCATCGATCGTCGCCGCCTTGACGTCCATCGCCGCCAGCGCCCCGGCCAGCGCCTTCGACACCGGGTGGCGGCTGTGCGAGGCCAGCGCCAGCGCCACCGCCGCGGCGTCTTCCGGCAAGGCAGCCAGCACCGCCGGATCGGGCAGCGGCTTGCCGAGCGTCAGCGTCCCGGTCTTGTCGAGCAGTGCGCGGTCGACCCTGGCCATGCGTTCGAGCGCCGAGCCGTCCTTGACCATGATCCCGGCGCGCATCAGCGCCCCGCTCGCCACCACCTGCGCCACCGGCACCGCCAGTCCCAGCGCGCAGGGACAAGTGATGATCAGCACCGCGACCGCGATCACCAGCGCCTGGTACCAGCCCGCCCCGGCGACCAGCCACCCGGCGAAGGTGAGCGCGGCGAGCGTGTGCACCGCCGGGGCATAGAGCCGCGCGGCGCGGTCGGCGATGCGGACATATTTCGAGCGGTCCTGCGCCGCGGCCTCCATCAGCCTGGCGATCTCTGTGAGCGTGGTGTCGGCGCCGGTAGCGCTGACCTTGACGTCGACCGGAGCATCGAGGTTGAGCGTGCCCGCCAGCACCTCATCGCCGGTCTCGCCCGGAACCGGGCCGCTCTCGCCGGTGAGTAGCGACTGGTCGAAGCGGCTTGCGCCGGAGATAATCGTCCCGTCCGCCGCCAACCTCTCGCCCGCCGCGACCCGCATCAGCATGCCGGGCTCGAGCTCCTCGGCCTTGACCCACAGCAACGCCCCGTCGGGCCCGACCACCATCGCGCCGCTCGCCGCCTGGCTGAGCAGCGCGTCGACCCCGGTGCGCGCCCGGTCGCGCATCATCGCATCGAGCACCCGCCCCGCAAGCAGGAAGGCGAGCAACATCAGCGCGCTGTCGAACCACGCCTCCTCGCCATTGGTCACAACCTCGTAGAAGCTCAGTGCGGTGGCGATGATCACACCGAGCGAGATCGGCACGTCCATGTTGGTCCGTCCGCGTTTCAGCGCGGCCCAGGCCGAACGGAAGAACGGCATTCCGCCATAGATGATCGCCGGGATGCCGATCCCCGCCGAAATCCAGTGGAACAGGCTGCGCGTCGTCCCTTCCGCGCCCGACCACACGCTGACCGAAAGCAGCATCACGTTCATGCAGGCGAAGGCCGAGACCGCGAGCGGGGCAAGCAGCGGCTTCACCGCCGAATCCGAACGCGCCAAGGCGCCCTGCTTCGGCTGCGCCTCGAACCCGATCCGGTCGAGCTCATTCACCAGGTCGCGGGATTTGAGGAACGGCTCGTGCGCGATCGTCACCTGCCGCGCCGAAAGGTTGACCCGCGCCGAGCGGATGCCCGGGCGGCCGCCAAGCCCGCGCTCGATCTTGGCGATGCAGCCGGCGCAATGCATGCCGGGGACGGCAAGCACCGTTTCGACCGTATCGCGCTCGGGCCGGTCAAGCGCGGTCACTGGATGGCCTCCTCGGCGCGCCAGACATGCCCACCCGATTGCGCTTCGAGCCGTAGGGTCCAGCGGCCGGGGGGCAGCGCCTCGGCGGAAACGAAACTGCCGTCATCCTGCGCCGCGAAGCCCAGCGCGACATCGTCGAGTCGCCCCAGCGGATGCCGCGCCACGCCGGTAAGCGAAGTCCCTTCAGGAGCACCAACCAGGGTCACAGAGAGCCGCCCGTCGTGCAAACGCGCACTTGTCGCCTGCCAGCCGAGCTTGTCGGATTCGCGCGCTTCGGCCAGCCAGCCATTGTAGTTCTGGCTGGCGACATAGGAATTCTCGACCACCACCCCGCCGAAGCTCGAGCGGGCGAGTACCGCCATGGTGAAGTTGACCGCCATCACCACGCCGAAAAACGCCACCAGCGCGAAGGTCGCGTGCCAGCCGGTGAAGCGGTGAGGTTCGCGCTCCATCGTCAGTCCTCCCCGCCCGGCGCATCGAAACGGGTCGTGCCGCGGTCGCTTTCGCCTTTTTGGTCGAGCGCGGTCAGGACGAAGGTGAATTCGCGGTCCTCGACGCCCTCGGGCGCGATCACATAGGCGCGCATGGTCTCGATCGCATCGGCGGCGACCGCGCGCGTCACTGCCGGCGCGGCGGCCTCGCGCGGCATGTCCTCGGTCCACAACACGCCGCCCGGCAGGCCTTCGAGCGAGACCCGCAGCTCGCGCGGGCGGCTTTCCATGTTCCTGAGCTTGAGCGTGTAATTGTTGCGCACCGAACCGTCGCTCATCAGCATGAACGGCGGGTTGCGGTCGGGCGCGACCGAGATGTCGGTGCGGCTGCGGTTGCCGAGCGCGAACAGCATGCCAAGCCCGATCGTGCCCCACACCGCCGAGTAGATAATCGTGCGCGTATGCAGGATCGATTTCCACACCGGGCGCGGTTCGCCCCCGGCACGCTCGCGCTCGCAATCCTCGAGCGTCGCGTAATCGATCAGCCCGCGCGGGCGGCCGACCTCCTGCATCACCCGGTCGCAGGCATCGATGCACAGGGAGCAGGTGATGCAGGCGACATCGGGCCCGTTGCGAATGTCGTATCCGGTCGGGCAGACCGCCTGGCACATCCCGCAATCGATGCAATCGCCGAACTTGCCGGGGCTCTTCTCCGCCTTCTTGACGCTGCCGCGCGGTTCGCCGCGCCAGTCCTTGTAGGTCACGATCAGCGATTTCTCGTCGAGCATCGCGGTCTGGATGCGCGGCCACGGGCACATATAGATGCACACCTGCTCGCGCGCGAACCCGCCCAGCAGGAAAGTGGTGAAAGTCAGGACCGCGACTGTGATGTAGGCGACCGGTGCCGCGGTTCCGCTCCAGAAAGCTACCGTCAGCGTCGGCGCGTCGGCGAAATACATGATCCATGCGCCGCCGGTCCAGAAGGCGATCACCAAATAGATCGTCCATTTGAACGCGCGCCGGGCGATCTTGCCAGGGCCCCATGGCGCGGCATCGAGCTTGATCCGCGCGTTGCGATCGCCATCGATGAAACGGTCGACATGTTGGTAGACGTCGGTCCACACGGTCTGCGGACAGGCATAGCCGCACCACGCCCGCCCGACCGCGCTGGTGACGAGGAAAAGCCCGATCCCGGCCATGATCAGCAGCCCGGCGACGAAGTAGAATTCGTGCGGCCAGATCTCGATCCCGAACATGTAGAAGCGGCGATGGGCAAGATCGACCAGCACCGCCTGGTCGGGCGCATAGGGCCCGCGATCCCAGCGGATCCACGGCGTGCCGTAATAGATCCCCAACGTGACCAGCATCACCAGCCACTTGAACCGCCGGAACGGGCCATCGATCCGCCTCGGATGGACAAAGACGCGCTTCTCGTAGAGCTCTTCAGGCTCCTTGTTGCCGTGGCCGGGGAATTTAGCGGGGCTGTTCATCGCCTGCGACCGCAGCGGCTGGCGCGGCTGTCTCCGCTGTGAAGTCTTCGCCCCCGCCCAGCGAGTGGACATAGGCCGCGAGCATCTTGATCGTCACCGGATCGAGCCGCCCGCCCCATGACGGCATCACTCCGTTGCGCGGATTGTGGATTGTCCGCGCGATCTGCTCGCGGGTCCCACCATAAAGCCAGATCGCGTCGCTGAGGTCGGGCGCGCCGAATTCGCGCAGGCCCTTGCCGTCCGGTCCGTGGCAGACGGCGCAATTGGCGTCGTACAGAGCCACGCCCTCATCGCTCGCTATGCCCTTGCCCGAGAACGACAGCACCTGCACCGCCAGCGTGTCGACCTGATGGGCAGTGAGCAGCCCGTCGCGCCCGAAGGCGGGCATCAGGCTGGTGCGGGTCGCTTCGTCGCCGGGCTGGCGGATGCCGTGAAGCAGGGTGGTCTCGATTGCCTTGAGGTCGCCGCCCCACAGCCAGTCGTCGTCGCCGAGATTGGGATAAAGCCCGACGATCCCGGCCGCCCCGCTGCCGTGGCACTGGACGCAATTGACCTTGAACGCCGCCGAGCCGCCGGCAATCGCCGCGTCCATCAGTTCGGGATGGCCCTGCAGCTCCTCGATCGGCATGCCGGCCAGCGCCGCGACATCCGCCGCGCGCTGCTCGCGCTGGGCATCGAGGCTTTGCGCCAGCTGCGCGCGGCTGGTCCAGCCGAGCATGCCTTCGGTGCCCTTGTCGAGCAGCGGGATCGCCGGATAGGCGATGACGTAGCCGATCGCCCAGACGATGGTGGCGTAGAAGGTCCACAGCCACCAGCGGGGCATCGGCGTATCGAGCTCCTCGATCCCATCCCATTCATGGCCGACCGTCTGCGTGCCGGTCGCCTCGTCGATGTGGCTGCCCTGGGCCGGATCATTCGCCATCGCTGTCATCCTTGAAAATGGCTTGCGCCGCATCGCGGTTGCGATCCCCCGCCCCGGGCCTGAACGGCCACAGGACGAGCACGAGGAAGATCAGCACCATCGCCAGCAGCCCCCAGCTATCGGCGAGGTGCCGCAAATTGTCGTAGAAGGAATGGTCGCTCATCGGCCGGTCTCCGACGCGAGCTCTTCCTGCGCAGCGGCGCTGTTCACATCGACCAGCGTGCCGAGCATCTGGAGGTAGGCGATCAGCGCATCCATCTCTGTCAGGCGGGCCGGATTGCCGTCGAAATCGCGCAATTGCGCCTTGGGATAGCGCTGGGCGAGGTCGCCCGGATCGGCATCGGGATCGGCCTGGGCGCGAAGGTCGGCCTCCGCCTTGTCGATATCGGTGTCGCTATAGGGCACCCCGACCAGCGCCAGTGCGCGCAGGTTTGCCGCCGGATCGCCGATCGCAAGGTCGGTTTCGGCAAGAAAGCCGTATTTGGGCATCACGCTTTCGGGCACCACGCTTTGCGGGTCCCTGAGGTGCTGGACGTGCCATTCGTCGGAATAGCGCCCGCCGACCCGCGCAAGGTCGGGCCCGGTGCGTTTCGAGCCCCACTGGAAGGGATGGTCGTACATCGATTCCGCGGCGAGACTGTAATGGCCGTAGCGTTCGACCTCGTCCTTGAACGGGCGGATCATCTGGCTGTGGCAGACATGGCAGCCCTCGCGGACATAGATGTCGCGCCCGGCCTGCTCGAGCGGGGTGTAGGGACGCATCCCCTCGACCTTCTCGATCGTGTTGTCGATCCAGAACAGAGGCGCGATCTCGACGATCCCGCCGACGATCACCGCGATGAAGGCGGCCACGCCGAGCAGGGTGACGTTGCGCTCCAGCTTCTTGTGCTGTTGGGTCAGGCTGGTCATGTCGCGCTCCTCACTCGGCCGGAACCGCGACGACCGGGCGGTCGGCTGCGGGATCGTATTTCGGACTGCCCAGCGGCGCTTCCTCGCGCCGGTGGCCAAGGATCGTGCGCCAGACATTGATCACCAGCAGCACCGCGCCGAGCAGGTAGAGCAGACCGCCGAGCGCGCGCAGCACATACATCCCCCACAAGGCCGCGGTGGTGTCGGCGAAGCTGTTGACGAGGTAGCCGGTGGCGGGATCGTATTCCGCCCACATCAGCCCCTGGGTGATTCCCGCCACCCACATCGAGCCGGCGTAGAACACGATCCCCGCGGTCGCGAGCCAGAAGTGCCAGTTGACCATCCGCAGGCTGTAGAGCCGCTCCTGCCCCCACAAGCGGGGGACGAGGAAATAGATCACCGCGAAAGTGATCATCCCGTTCCACCCGAGCGCGCCCGAATGGACGTGGCCGATGGTCCAGTCGGTGTAGTGACTCAGCGAATTGACCCATTTGATCGACATCATCGGGCCTTCGAAAGTGCTCATGCCGTAGAACGCGAGGGCCAGCACCATCATCCGGATGATCGGATCGGTGCGGACCTTGTCCCACGCGCCGTTGAGCGTCATCAGCCCGTTGATCATCCCGCCCCAGCTGGGCATCCACAGCACCACCGAGAACACCATCCCCAGCGTCTGCGCCCAATCGGGCAGCGCGGTATAATGGAGGTGATGCGGCCCGGCCCAGATGTAGAGGAAGATCAGCGACCAGAAGTGCACGATCGACAGGCGGTAGGAATAGATCGGGCGCTCGGCCTGCTTGGGGACGAAGTAATACATCATCGCCAGGAACCCGGCGGTGAGGAAGAAGCCGACCGCGTTGTGCCCATACCACCATTGCACCAGCGCTCCCTGGACCCCGGCGAAGAACGGGTAGGACTTGGAGCCGACGAAGCTCACCGGGACGTCGAGATTGTTGACCAGGTGCAGCATCGCCACGGTGATGATGAAGGAGAGGTAGAACCAGTTGGCGACGTAGATGTGCGGTTCCTTGCGCTTGACGATCGTGCCGACGAACACCGCCAGGTATGCGACCCAGACCGCCGTCAGCCACCAGTCGACATACCATTCGGGCTCGGCATATTCCTTCGACTGGGTCGAGCCGATCAGATAGCCGGTCGCGGCCAGCACGATGAACAGCTGGTAGCCCCAGAACACGAAGCGGGCGAGGCCGGGAAAGGCGAGCCGGGCGCGGCAGGTGCGCTGCACGACGTAGAACGACGAGGCGATCAGCGCATTGCCACCGAAGGCGAAGATCACCGCCGAGGTATGGAGCGGGCGCAGACGCCCGAAATTGAACCAGGGTTCGAAATTGAGCCACGGAAACGCCAGCTGGAGCGCGATGTAGAGGCCGGCGGCAAGCCCCGCCATGCCCCAGAAAACCGTCGCGATCACGCCCCAGCGGACCGGATCGTCGTCGTATTTGCCCTCGTCGGGAACGCGCAATATCCCCTTGGCGATGGCGCCGTAGTCCGCCGTCGAGAGGCTCACCCACAGGCAGATCGCCGCGGCCAGCGCTACGATCGTCATATGAATAACGAATGCCCCGTCCTTCGCCGCGGCGATCGCCAGCACGGCAAGGAACAGCACCGCCATCCAGATCCCGGCGCGCGAAACGACTCTTTCCATGGATTAGATCCTCCGGTCCTTGAAAAGTCCCTGAGGCAGGCGAATCGGCACCACATTGATCGCCATCAAAACCCCCGCCTCAAGCCCCTGTCGCGTCGAGTTTTGCACACGCGCGACATGCGCGCGATCAAGGATTCCACGGACCCGCGGTGAAATTCCCCCCAAGCCCGGCGACCGGGCGCAAGCCCGCGTTCTAACCGGCTCTGGCTTCGAGCGCTGCGCGGTCGAGGATGGTGACCGTGCGGCGCGTCGGCAGGTCGACGATCCCGTCCTTCTTGAGCCGGGTGAACTGGCGGCTGACGGTTTCGATCGTCAGCCCCAGCACGTCGGCGACCTGCTGGCGCGAGAACGGCAGGTCGAAGCTCTTGAGCTTCGACCCGGGCAACGCCTCGCAGCCGCTTTCGGCAAGCCGCTCGGACATATCGAGGATGAAGGTCGCGAGCCGTTCCTCGGCATTCTTGCGGCCCAGCAGCAGCATCCAGTTGCGGGTCCGGTCGAGTTCGGCGAGCGTGCGTTCGAGCAGCTTGTGCTCGAGCCCCGGATGGTCGTGCGCGAAGCTGTCGAAATCGGCGCGCGAGAACACGCAGACATTGGCATCGGTCAGCGCGGTCACGCTGTGGCGGGTGGTCGTACCGAACGGACGGCCGATGAAGTCGGAAGGGTAAACCACCCCGACGATCTGTTCGCGCCCGTCCTCGGTCCCGGTCGAGAGCTTGAGCACACCTTCGATGACATTGGCGACGAGCAGCGAATCGTCGCCTTCCCAGATCAGCGATTCCCCGGCTTCGAGCCTGCGCCGCCGTCCGATCGCACCGAGCGCCTTGATTTCTGTGGCATCGAGCGCCGCGCAGATCGCGCGGTTGCGCACGATGCAGGTGTCGCAATAGCTCATGCCGGGCGCTTACCAGCGCGACGCGTCGCCCTCAATATCTGAACGCCTCAGGCGCGGCGCGGCGCCGGGACGTGGCGGTCGACGATGAAGGGTGCGGCCGAGAACAGCACCGCGCTCACCGCGAGTACCACGAAGAACGGCACCAGGCTGCCGGCGCCGAGGTCGATCAGCCAGCCGCCGAGACCGGTCGCCGAGATCGCGCCGATGCGGCCGACGAAAATGCCGAAGCCGATCCCGGCGGAACGGCATGACGGCGGATAGGCGTGGGTCATAAGCGCATAGAGGCTGGCAATCCCGGCACTGAAGATCGCTCCGGAGAGGCCGTAGAGCACGACCACCAGTTGGTAATCGTCCGCACTCGGAGGTCCCGAAATGCCCTCGAGCACAAACCCGAACCAGACCAGGGTCACCAGCAGCGTCACGCTGATCGTCAGCATGACCGAACGCGAGCCGAACCACTGGACCAGGAGGCCGGTGGCGATCGAGCCCGCTACCGAAGTCAGCCCGCCGACCGACACCGCATAGGACGCCTGCTCGAAAGTGAAGCCCTTGGCGGTGAGAAAGGTCGTCGCCCAGCTGAGCATGGCATAAGCGACCAGCGCGGCGGCCGCGAACGAGATGCCGACGCCGAGGTTGAGGCGCATGTTGCTGCGGTCGAACACGCCGACCGCCGCTCCGCCGCGATCGCTGTGATGCGTTTCGGGGACGAGCTCGATCGGCTCGTCGAGCACCTTGCGCGCGGCGGCGTTGGCCGCATCGCCCTTGCCTCTCGCCAGCAGGAACGATGGGCTATCGCGCAGCGACAGGAGGATCAGCACTACCACCAGCAGGGTTGCCGCGCCGACCGCGAAAAATGAGCCGCGCCAGCCGAACGCCGCGTCAAGCGTCGGTGCCAGCGCGGCAATGACGAAGCCGCCGGCGGGCGTGCCGACCGATAGCGTGGTCACCCCGACCGAGCGCCAGCGATCGGGCAGCCACTCACCGGCAAGCGCGATGGCATTGGCATAGGCCGAGCCGAAGCCGAGCCCGCTGACCAGCCGCCAGGCGGCCATCTGCCATACGTCCTGCGCGGTGCTCGCCCCGATCGTGCCGAGCGAGAACACCAGGGTTGCCAGGGCTAGCGACCAGCGCCGCCCGACCGTGTCGCCGAGCCAGCCGCCTCCCCACGAGCCGATGCCGAAACCCACCAGGGCAGCGCTCATGGCGATGCCGAATGTGCCGCGATCGACCCCGTATTCCTCGATCACCTTGGGGGCAACGATGCCGAGCAGTTGCGCGTCGATGCCGTCGACCGTCAGCACCAGCATGCAGACCACGAAGGTGAGGACCGAAAACGCCTTGAGCGGCGCGCGCGATATGGCTTCGCTGAAAGTCGTCGACATCGTTCTCTCCCCTTCGGAGGCCACGATGTCAGGCAAGCAGGCTCGCGTCCACCTCGGAAATGTCGCGCGCGCCGAGCATGCCCATCGCGCGCACGGTTTCGGCCTTGAGTAGTTCGAGCGCGCGATGGACGCCGTCCTCGCCGCCTGCGGCAAGGCCATAGAGCGCGGCGCGTCCGGCAAGCACGCCTTTCGCCCCCAGCGCCACGGCTTTCACCACGTCGCTGCCGCGCCGCACACCGCTGTCGAGCAGCACTTCGAGTTTGCTTCCCACCGCCGCAACGATCGACGGCAGCGCATCGATCGAGGCGATCGAGCCATCGAAGCCGCGCCCGCCATGGTTCGAGACGACGATCCCGTCGGTGCCGATCTTCGCCGCCCGTTCGGCATCATCAGGCCGCAAGATACCCTTGAGCACCAGCTTGCCCTTCCAGCTGTCGCGCAGCCGGCCGATCTCGTCCCAGTCGAGATTGTCTTGCTTGAACAGCGCGCCGGGATGCGCGGCCTGGGTCACCTTGTTGCGCAGCCGGTCGGGCAGGTTCGCCTGGCTCGGGATCCCGCCGGTCAGCGCATAGCGCCCCATCACCCCCAGCAGCCAGCGCGGGTGGAGCGCGATGTCGGTGAAGTTCTTGGGATTGAGCCGGAACGGGGTGCCGAAGCCGTTGCGGTAGAGGTATTCGCGGTTAGGCGGCACCGGCAGGTCGAGCGTGACCAGCAGCGCCTCGCAGGACAGTTCGTGCGATCGCGCCACCACAGCACTCGAAAGCGAGCGATCGGCCCACATGTAGAGCTGGAACCACAGCCGCCCGCCGGCCGCGGCGATCTGGTCGATATCCATCGTCGAGGCGCTGCAGATTGTGAACGGCACTCCGGCGCGCGCAGCGGCCTTGGCCAGCGCAAGGTCGCCCTCAAACCACAGCAGCCCGGCCGCTCCGGTCGGCGCGACCGCCAGCGGGAAGGAAGAAGGGCAGCCGAGCAAAGTGGTCGAAGGATCGATCTTTTCAACGTTACGCAGCACTTTGGGGGCGAAGGTCACCGCCTCGAACCCCGCGCGGTTGCGGGCAAGGCCCAATTCGTCCTCGACCCCGCGCTCGACATATTCCCAAACGCCCAGCGGCAGGCGGCGTTTCGCCAGCCGGCGCAAATCGGCGATATTGTAGCAGCCAAAAGTGGGAACCCCCGCCATTGGACGTCACCCCCGCCCGAGGAACGGGATCTTGTTCTGGACGATCATCGCCTCGTAGAAATTGAGGTGATCGGGCAGCGCGGTCATGTGGATGACGGCATCGGCGATGTCTTCCGGCTGGGCGACGAAATCCTTGTTGAGCTTGACCGCGCCCGGCGCGATCTCGGTCGCGACGATCCCGGGGTTGAACATCGACACCGCAATGTTGGCCTCGCGCCCGTCGACCGCCAGCGCATGGGTCAGCCCGTCGAGCCCGTATTTGCTGGCGGTATAGGACGGCGAATTGGCGCGCGGCACCCGCGCCGAGATCGAGCCGATATTGACGATCCGCCCATGGCCCTGCGGCTTCATGATCCTGAAGGCCTCGCGGCTGCACAGGAACGCCGAAGTGAGGTTGGTGCCGATCACCCGGTTCCAACCTTCGAGCGTGCATTCCTCGATCGGGATGCTCTCGGCGACGCCGGCATTGTTGATCAGGATGTCGACCGTACCGAAGCGGTCCACGGCCTGCTTGAACAGATTGGCGACCGCGGCTTCATCGGTGACGTCTGTCACAACGCCAAGCGCCTCGCCGCCTGCGGCTTCGATCTTCGCCACCAGCGCATCGAGCCGGTCCTTGCGCCGCGCCGCAAGCACCACCTTCGCGCCCGCCGCAGCATAGGCCAGCGCGCAAGACTCGCCGATGCCCGAGCTCGCGCCGGTGACCACCGCGACCCGGCCTTTGAGGATTTCGAGATTCACCTGGCCTCTCCCATTCTGCCTTCGTCTCCCCCTTCCGAAATTCCAGGACGGTTGCAAGCCGAGAGTTTGCGGGCGATTCCGCCTATGACAACATATCTGGACATAATGTCGGACAATCCATACATCGCGATTCGTCAAGATGATTTGACATACCGACAAGAGGTTTTGTCATGCTCAGCGAACGAACCGGCGGCGCCGAACCTTACGTCCCGACCAGCGCCGAACGCCGCGCGCACCGCAACGGGCGCAATTTCGCGCTGTGGGCATGTGTGTTCACCGCGAGCTTCCTGATCGGCAATTTCGTGTTCGTGAAGAATGGCTGGTTTCCCGATGGCGCGTTGGGGATTGCTTTATCGCTGGTGCCGATGATCCCCGGCGGCATCGCCTTCGCGGCCTTCCTCAAATTGTTCCGCGAAAACGACGAAATCGGCCGCAAGGCGATGACCGAGGGGATGGTTTTTGCCCTCGGGGCGGTGATCATCTTCTGGGGCTCTATCCAGCTGCCCGAACATGTCTGGCTGCCGAAGATCTCGGCCGACCAGGTGATCACGGTGCTGATGTTCGGCTTCGCCTTCGGGATGGTGCGCGCTTCGTGGAGGTACAAATGAGCAAAGACCGCATCAACCTGTGGAGCTGGCACGGCCTGCCGTGGAGCGGGTTGCGCCCGCGCGACAAGGCCAACGAGAACCGCACCTCGCTTTACGCGTTCCTGTGGGTGGCCTGCCTCGCGGCGATCCGCATCGCGTCGAAATATGCCGGGCTGCCCGAATGGACCATATGGCCGATGGCGGCGGTGTCGCTGTGGTGCGGCTGGCTGTTCGTTCGCGCCTTCCACCGGATGCTGCGCGAAGCGGACGAGATGATCCGCAACATCCATCTTGCGGGGCTCGCGGCGGGCTTCGGCGCCGGGCTGATCTGCGGGCTGACTTTCACCATCCTGAGACCGGCCGCGCCAGGGGCCGTTCTGGCCTTTTTCCTACCGATGATGATTGTCTATGTGACCAGCGTGATCCTGGCCGCGCGCCAGGCGGTGAAGGATGAGGAATGAACAACCGTCTCCGCGTGTTGCGCGCCGAACGGCGCATCTCGCAGGCCGAGCTGGCCGAGCTGCTCGACGTCTCGCGCCAGACGGTCAACGCGATCGAGGTCGGCAAGCACGATCCCTCGCTGCCGCTGGCGTTTCGCATTGCCCGCGTATTCGGCCAGCCGATCGAGGCGATCTTTTCGGATGGGCTGAGCGAGGCCCAGGCCGCGGAATGAAAGCGTAAGAAATTCCGGTCGCGCGCGACTGATGTCGGGCGGACCGCAAGCGAAGGAACGATGCAATGAAGCACACCAAGTCCCTCCTGATCGCCGGCGCGGCCCTGCTCGCGGCCGCCTGCAACGACACGGTGCTGGCGCAGACCGCCGACGACGCGGTCGGCACATGGCACGGCACGATCGTTTCCGCGCCCGGCTCCGAGGTCACGCTGGTGCTCTATGTCACCAAGGACGAGAACGGCGCGCTCAAGGGCCAGGTCGAGAATGCCTACCAGGCCCCCGGCAACATGGCCGACATCGACACGATCACGGTCGAGAACGGTCATCTGTCGTGGAAGATAGACCGCATCGGCGCGACTTTCGAGGGCGACTGGGTCGAGGCCGACCAGGAATGGAAGGGCACCTTCCAGCAGGGCGCGCCAACACCGTTCAGCTTCGACAAAGGTCCGCCGCCGCCGTTCCCGGTGATCGAGGGCATGGACGGCGTATGGCAAGGCGTTGCCGAGATGAACGGAGCGAAATTGCGCCAGATGATCGCTATCCGCACGGTTCCCGAGCGCGGCACGGTGGTGATCTACAATTCGCCCGACCAGCTGGCGATGGGCATCCCGGTCAGGGATCTCACGATCGACGGTTCAGCGGTGAACTTTACGATGATGAGCGGCCTCACGATGTTCAAGGGCATGCTGGACGAGGCCCGCAGCGAGTTGAGCGGTGAGTTCACCACCACCCTCAATGACAATGTCGCCAAGGTCGCCTTTACCCGCGGCGAAAACATGGACCAAGCTCCGCCCAAGCGGCCGCAGAACCCGGTCGAGCCGTTCCCCTACAAGGCGGAAGAAGTCAGCTTCGCCAATCCGCAGGCGCCGGGCGTGCAGCTTGCCGGCACACTGACCCTGCCCGAGGGCGAAGGGCCGTTCCCCGCGGCGATCATGATCACCGGCTCGGGCGGGCAAAACCGCGACGAGGCGCTGATGGGCCACCGCCCGTTCGCGGTGATCGCCGATCACCTCACCCGCAACGGCATCGCTGTGCTGCGCTACGACGATCGCGGGATCGGCGAATCCAAGTCCCCGACGCCATACGATTCGGCGACCTCGGCCGACCTCGCGACCGACGCCAACGCCGCCTTCGCCTTCCTGCGCACGCGCTCCGAGATCGATCCTCAGGCGATCGGCTTCGCCGGCCATTCCGAAGGCGGGATGATCGCGCCGATCGCGATGGCCGACAATCCCGGTGTCGCCTATGCCGTGCTGCTGGCCGGGCCGGGGACCGATCTCTATTATTTGATGGCGTCGCAGCAACGGCTGATCCTGACCAGCATGGGCGCGAGCGAGCAGCAGATCGCCGACCGCGAACCGGTCATGACCGCGATGTTCAAGGCGATCGGCAGCGCGCCGACAGTGGAAGCCGGGCGCGAGGCGGCTAGGGCAGTGCTGACGCCCGAGGCTATGACCAAGCTCGGCGTACCGGCGGATTTCGACAAGGATTTCATTGTCGGCCAGGTGTCCTCCCCGTGGTTCGCCTATTTCCTGCGCTACGATCCGGTGCCCAACCTCGCCCGCATCCGCGTGCCGCTGCTGGCGCTCAACGGCAGCCTCGACCTGCAGGTCCCCGCCGAGGCCAACCTCGCCGCGATCCGCGAGGCGACGACGGGCAACCCCGACGCGACGATCGTCGAGCTGCCGGGCCTGAACCATCTGTTCCAGACCGCGACCACCGGCTCGATCGGCGAATACGCGACGATCGAGGAGACCTTCGCCCCGGCCGCGCTCGAGCTGATCGGCGACTGGATCGGCGAGCGCTTCGGGGCGCCCTAATCGAGATAGCGCCACTCGGCGAAGGTCGCGGCCTGGCCGCGGCGTTCGTCGTGGGCGTCGAGCAGGTCCCACACCGTGGCGCCGACGATCTCGAACCGCCGCCCGCTC
>Ga0315910_10001525_pt1 | contig 21127 bp, 19 predicted proteins | sample EdamamesoilMG_FD_204470 | JGI IMG/M metagenome (GOLD analysis project Ga0315910, IMG submission 204470) | Garden soil microbial communities collected in Santa Monica, California, United States - Edamame soil | ecosystem: Environmental > Terrestrial > Soil > Garden | place: USA: California...
CTGCTTGCCCGTGAGGCCTTGGCAGATGACCTTGGTGCTCTTGTCGACGAGGATGCTCATGCCGCGGCTCCGGCCAGTTTCACGACCTTCGAAGCCGCGTCGGTCAATCCCGTCGCGGCAACGACCTTGAGGCCGCTCGCGGCGAGCATCTCGCGCCCCTTGTCCACGTTCGTGCCTTCGAGCCGCACGACGACGGGCACACCGACGTGCACTTCTTTGACGGCCGTGATCACGCCTTCGGCGATGGTGTCGCAACGCACGATGCCGCCGAAAATGTTCACGAGGATCGCCTTCACGTTCTTGTTCGCGAGGATGATCTTGAACGCTTGAGTCACGCGCTCGGCCGTCGCGCCGCCGCCGACGTCGAGGAAGTTCGCAGGCTCGCCGCCGTGCAGCTTGATCAAATCCATCGTCGCCATCGCGAGCCCGGCGCCGTTGACCATGCACGCGATGTTACCGTCGAGCGAGACGTAGTTGAGGTCGTGCTCGTGCGCGACGCGCTCGAGCTCGTCTTCCTGCGCTTTGTCGCGCAACGCCGCGAGGCGCTTCTGGCGAAACAGCGCGTTGTCCTCGATGTTGATCTTCGCGTCGAGCGCCACGACGTGGCCGTCCTTCGTCACGATCAATGGGTTGACCTCGACGAGGCTCGCGTCGCACTCGCGGAATAGCTTCGTGAGTTTGCGCAGGATGTCGCGGAGCTCGCCTTGCTGCTCTGCGTTCAACCCCAGCCCGAACCCGAGCTTGCGCGTTTGATAGTCCTCGAAGCCTGCCGCGGGGTGCAGCGTGAGAGTCAGGATTTTCTCGGGGGTCTTGTGCGCGACCTCCTCGATGTCCATGCCTCCGGCCGCAGACGCCATCACTGCGATGCGCTCCTTGCTGCGGTCGACGACCAGGCTCAGATACAGCTCGCGCTCGATGCTCGAGCCCGACTCGACGTACACGTAGTCGATCGGCAGGCCTTCGGCACCGCTCTGGTGCGTCACGAGCCGCGTGCCGAGCATCGCCTTGGCGTGCTCCTCGACCTCGGCCACCGACTTCGCGAGCTTGACGCCGCCGGCCTTGCCGCGGCCGCCGGCGTGAACCTGGGCCTTCACGACCCACAGGTGACCGCCGAGCACGGTAGCCGCCTTGCGCGCCTCGAGCGGCGTCGTGGCGACCTGCCCCTGCGGCACAGGAATTCCGTATTCGGCAAACAAGGCCTTTGACTGATATTCGTGCAAATTCATGGGGAAAATGATCTTCGCGGTTGGCGGGCGGCGGTATTCTCCATGAAACGCGCGAGGCCCGCAAAGCTTGAGCGGAAGCGCCGGAGCGCACACAGCGATCAGGTAGAATCCGGCGCCATGTCCGCCGTCGATACCGCCGATACCGAGCGTTCGACCTCCGCACCGCGCTCCGCGGCGCACTCGGCGACGAGTGATTTCGGCTGGCGAGTCCTGATTCTGTTGAACCTGTTTCGCCTGTCCGTCGGCGCGTTGCTGCTCGCCGTGTTCTATCTCGTCTCCACGCCGCGCATCGTCGGTGAAGCGGACCCCGCCATGGCGCAGCAGGCGTTGCTCGCGCTGCTGGCCGCGGGGTGCGTCTTTCTCGTCTTGCTGCATCGACGCCAGCCGAACCTGAGCTGGCAGACGTATCTGCAGTTCGCGACGGACCTGGTCGCCGTAACGTTGCTGCTGCATGCCAGCGGCGGCGTGTCGAGCGGACTCGGCGGCATGCTGATCGTGGCGGTCGGAACGCTCGCGCTTCTGCTGCGTTCCGAGCGCGCGTTCCTACTCGCGGCGGTGACTGCACTCGCACTGCTCGGCGAGCAGACCTATTCGCAGTTGCAAGGCATGACGACGACGGCGCAGTACGCGCCGGCCGGGATCCTGGGCGCCGTAGTGTTCGTGATCACGGCCGTCGTGCAGTTGCTGCGTACGCAACTCGTCGAAACCGAAGCGCTCGCCGAGCAACGCGGCCTCGATCTACGCAATCTCGTCGAGCTCAACGAGTACATCATCCAGCACCTACGCGAGAGCATCGTCGTGGTCGACGGCGACGACCAGGTGCGGTTGATCAATGAGTCGGCCGTCAAGCAACTCGGAGCGGGCGCGGACCGCACCGAGGTCGAGCTTGCGACACTGTCCGCCGAGCTTGCGCGCGGGCTAAAAAGCTGGCGCACGGGTGCCCACGTCGAGCGCGCGGAGGTCGCGTTCCCGGCCGCCGACGGCGCCACGATCCAACCGCACTTCGCGCCATTGAGCGCCGGCCGCGACGGCGGAGTCGTGATTTTTCTCGAGGACACGTCGCTGATCGCCGAACGCGTGCAACAAGCGAAGCTCGCGGCACTCGGTCGGCTCAGCGCCAGCATCGCGCATGAGATCCGCAACCCGCTCGGCGCGATGAGCCACGCGGGCCAATTGCTCGCGGAGTCTCCGGGCATGGGGCAGGCCGAGCATCGGCTCACGGACATCATTCGAGTGAATGCCAGGCGCGTGAGTCAGATAGTGGAAAGCGTGCTCGCGCTGTCGCGCAAGGCACCGCCTCATCCCGAACGACTGCAGCTAGTGCCTTGGGTCGAGGACTTCACACGCGAGTTCGTGCAGACGCTCGAGCTATACGAGGGCGCGGTCAGGCTCGTCGGCGGCTCACCCGATATCGACGTGCGCATGGACCCCACGCATCTGCATCAGATCCTCTGGAACCTGTGCGACAACGCGGTCAAGTACGCGAGTGTCGCGGCCGGCGCGATCGCGGTAGAGATCTCGTGCGGCGTGCTTGAGCCCTCGGGACGTCCGTATCTCGAGGTTGCCGACCGCGGACCCGGCATCAACCCAGACAAGGTCGAGCAGATCTTCGAGCCGTTCTACACGAGCCAGCCCGGCGGCACGGGTTTAGGGTTATACATTTCGCGAGAGCTCGCGGAACGTAACGGCGCCGCGCTACGCTACCAGCCGCGCCGGGGCGGCGGCAGCGCGTTCCGCATCGTGTTCGCAGATCCCAAACGTTGGCAATTGAACGAAGATTCTCTATGAAGCCGATCGCCCTGCTCGTCGACGATGAGCCTCACATCTGCGAGCTGCTGTCGATCACGCTCGAGCGCATGGACATCGCGACGCGCACGTGCCTCGACGTGACGAGCGCGAAGCAGGTGCTCGGTGAGCAGCCCTTCGATCTGTGCTTGACCGACATGCGCTTGCCGGACGGCGATGGGCTCGAGCTCGTCGAGTGGATTCAGCGCGAAGCGCCGGGCACGCCGGTGGCCGTGATCACCGCGCACGGCAGCGTCGAGGCGGCCGTGCGCGCGCTGAAGCTCGGCGCTTTTGACTTCGTGTCGAAGCCGCTCGATCTGAACGACCTGCGGAAGCTCGTGACGGCAGCGTTGAAGCTCCGCGGCGCGGCCGTACCGCGCGGCGCCGCGACGGACGCGCTGGTCGGCCGCTCTGCCCCGATGGAGCGCGTGCGCTCGATGATCGCGAAGGTCGCGCGGAGCCAGGCGCCCGTGCACATCTCGGGCGAGTCGGGCACCGGCAAGGAGCTCGTGGCGCGGATGATTCACGACACGGGACCGCGCCGCGAAGGCCCGTTCGTGCCGATCAACTGCGGCGCGATTCCGACCGAGCTCATGGAGAGCGAGTTCTTCGGTCACAAGAAGGGCAGCTTCACGGGCGCCGTCAGCGACAAGATCGGCCTGATTCAAACCGCCGAGGGCGGCACGCTGTTTCTCGACGAGGTCGCCGACTTGCCGCTGCACATGCAAGTGAAGCTGTTGCGCGTGATACAGGAAAAGACGATCCGTCCGGTCGGGCAGGCCAGCGAGATTCCCGTGGACGTGCGGATCTTGAGCGCCACGCACAAGAACTTGGGCGAGCTCGTGGCGGAGAGCAGCTTCCGCGAGGATCTCTACTATCGAATCAACGTGATCGGTTTGCAGGTGCCCCCGCTCCGCGATCGCGGCGAGGACGTGCTGATGCTCGCGCATCACGCACTGACGCGCCTGGCCCGCGAGCAGAGCGTGCCGACACCGCATTTGACGCCGGACGCACAGAAGGCGCTGCTCGAGTACCGGTTCCCCGGCAACGTGCGGGAGCTCGAGAACATCCTCGAGCGCGCGCTCACATTATGTTCGGGCGAGGAGATCGACGTGGCCGATCTGCAGCTACGCGACGAGGATCGCGCCGAGGACGACACGCAGCGCACGGACCGCGGCGCGCCGCTCGGCACGCAGCTCGAAGAGATAGAGCGCGACGCGATCGTCGCGGCGCTCGAGCAGACACGCTATAACAAGACCGCCGCTGCCAAGCTGCTCGGGCTCACGTTCCGCGCGCTGCGCTATCGCATCAAGAAGCTCGGCATCGAATAGCGCTTTTTACCGAACGCGTGTCGCGTCGAACCGAAAGCGCTGACAATTTTCGTCAGTTTGTGCCCGATATGCGTCTGTCGGCGAAGTGTGCGGCACCGCAATATGTGGAATCTGAGGCTCGCGTACTGTGAGCCGGCGCGGTGGAGCCCATGCGCCACGGGAGAATTGACATATCCCGCGACGCCTGGCACGCCGATTGCAGTCTGGTCCGCAGACGTCTGTGCGCGTCGGACTGAAGAATGGATTCCCTGAAACCGCAAAGAGGAGCTTTGAAATGACGAAACTGCAAAAGGGCTTCACCCTGATCGAACTCATGATCGTGGTGGCCATCATCGGCATCTTGGCCGCGATCGCGATTCCTGCGTACCAGGACTACACGATCCGCGCCCAGGTGACGGAAGGTATGAACCTGGCTGCTGCGGCGAAGGCTGCGGTTGCCGAGTCGTTCCTGAACCGTGGCGCAGCGCCGAATGACCGCACCGAAGCCGGCATGTCGCCGAACGGGACGGACACGTCGGGCAAGTACGTGCAGTCGGTCGACGTTGTCGACGGCGCCATCCAGATCTTGTACGGCTTCGAAGCGAACGCGGTCATCGACGGCGCGACGCTCGGCCTCACGCCGTACGAGACGCAGGACCTCTCGGTCGCTTGGAAGTGCGGCGCTGCGGATGTGCCGTCGGGCGTGGGCGTCGCGCTCATGGGCACCCAGGGCGCCGCCGGCGGCGGTGGCAACGTTGCCACCAACTTTGACGGCTCGCTCGCGGCTGCCGCCACGCAGAAGTACCTGCCGGCCGCTTGCCGTCCGGCTCCGTAAGCTCTGCACGTAACATTGGCCACTCCGTTGTGGCTAATGGCTAGGCCAACGCGAGGCCCCTCCTTCGGGAGGGGCCTTCGCTTTTTTGACTTCCCCAACTCGGCGCGCGGCGTCACCCTCACCGAGCTCGCGGCCGCGCTCGCAGCCACCGCGATCATCGGCGCCGTCGGCGTATCCGCGTACCGGACGCACGTCGTGCGTACAGAGGTCACGCGTGTAGTTGAAGCCGCGGGCCCGCTCGAGCATCACGTCGTGACGGCGTTCCACACACTCGGCGTCCCGCCCCGCGACGCCGTCGAAGCCGGCATCCCCGCGGACGCACCGGCCATGCTCGGGAGTCATATCGAAGCGCTGACCGTGGTCGACGGCCGCATCGAGATCACGTTCGGCAACGGCGCCGATCCCGCGATCGCGGGCGAACGGTTGTCTCTGACGCCGTTCGAAACCGTAGCCCGCGAAGTCGTATGGATCTGCGGCAACAAGGTCCCCGACCTCGGCCTCGAACCGCTCGGCTTCGCGGGCGGCGCGCGGCAGGCCGTGCAGGTGCTAACCACGGTCGACGCCCGCTATTTGCCCTCCTCGTGCCGGTGACTCGAGCGCCGAGTCGCAGGACTGCAACAGTCCACGTGCACTGGATCACACTCCGGCCCCGTTTCTCCGCACTTCGTCCAAACCCTTACGCGCCGCGGCGCGCAAGGCCAAATCTCGGTCACAAAACCAGATCTCGTTGATTGACAGTCCGTGGCAGCGCTGTGAAAGTACAGTGCTTATTGTCAAAGGTGGCAGTTACCTCGCCCTAAGAATTTCATGGCGGTCACCGCAACCCAAGGACCTCTTACCGGCCTGCCGCGTCGACTCGTGCAGGACGGCGTCGTATCGGAAGCCGATCTCATGGCGGCCTTGAACGCCATCGAGGGTAAGAGCGCGAACCTGGTCCCGCACCTCGTCGCGAATCGGCTCGGCGACGCGCGCCAAATCGCGATCGCGGCGGCCCATGAGTTCGGCGTGCCGCTGCTCGACCTCGACGCCGTGGATCTCGACCTCGACGTCGTGAAGCTCGTCGACGAGAAGCTGCTGCTCAAGCATCGAATCCTGCCGATCCTGCAGCGCGGCAAGCGGTTGTTCCTCGCGGTCTGCGACCCGACCAACCTCCAGGCCTTGGACGAGATCAAGTTCCAGACCACGCTGCGCATCGAAGCCATCGTCGTCGAACAGGACAAGCTCGACGCCCGCGTCGCGCGCGCCATCGAGGCCGTCGACACGACGATGTCGAACCTCGGCGACGACGAGAGCGGCTTCGACTTGGAGAACCTCGAGGTCTCGGGCGGCGAAGAGGAGGTCGGCTCCGACGTCACGAATTCCGACATCGACGACGCGCCGATCGTGCGCTTCGTGAACAAGGTCATGGTCGACGCGATCAAGAAAGGTGCGTCCGACATCCATTTCGAGCCGTACGAAAAGCACTTCCGGATCCGCTTGCGCCAAGACGGCGTGCTGACGGAGATCGCGCGGCCGCCGGTCGCACTCGCGATGAAGGTCTCGGCGCGTTTGAAGGTCATGGCGCGGCTCGACATCGCGGAGCGGCGCATCCCTCAGGACGGCCGCATCAAGCTCAAGCTGTCGAAGAACCGCGCGATCGACTTCCGCGTGAACACCTGCCCCACGTTGTTCGGCGAGAAGGTCGTCTGCCGGTTGCTCGACCCGTCGAGCGCGCAGCTCGGCATCGATGCGCTCGGCTACGAGGAAAACCAGAAGCAGATCTATCTCAGCAACCTGGCCAAGCCGTACGGCATGATCCTCGTGACGGGCCCCACCGGCAGCGGCAAGACCGTGTCGCTGTACACGGGTCTGAACATCTTGAACACGGCCGACCGCAACATCTCGACGGCCGAGGACCCGGCGGAAATCAACATGCCGGGCGTAAACCAGGTCAACGTGAACCCGAAGGTGGGTCTCACGTTCGCGGCAGCGTTGCGCGCGTTCCTGCGGCAGGACCCGGACATCATCATGGTCGGCGAGATCCGCGACCTCGAGACGGCCGAGATCGCGATCAAGGCCGCACAGACCGGTCACTTGGTGCTGTCGACTCTGCACACGAACGACGCACCGAAAACACTGACCCGTCTCGTCGACATGGGCGTGAAACCCTATGCGATCGCGAGCTCGGTGAGCCTCATTATCGCGCAACGGCTATCGCGCCGGCTCTGCAGCAACTGCAAGGAGCCGGTGGACATTCCGGCCGAGGCTTTGTTCAAGGAAGGCTTCACGCAGGCGGACATCGATTCCGGCGTGACGATCTTCCACGCCAAAGGCTGCAGCCAATGCACGAACGGCTACAAGGGCCGCGTCGGCATCTACCAGGTCATGCCGTGCACGGAGACGATCGGCCGCATCATCATGGAAGGCGGCAACTCGATGCAGATCGCGGCCCAGGCCAAGGCCGAGGGAGTGTCGGACCTGCGACAATCGGGGCTCAAAAAAGTCAAGGATGGCCTTACCAGTCTGGAAGAGGTCAATCGGGTTACAGTGGACTAGAAACCGTGCGGCCATTGGATCGGCCGCATCGACCCGTTTCTGTTGGAGACGCTGACGTATGGCAACCGCAACCGCGACCCAAGTCCCATTCACCTGGGAAGGCAAGGACCGCACTGGAAAGTCGGTCAAAGGCAAGGTCGTCTCGACGAGCGAGGCCGCGGTCCGCTCCGAGCTGCGCCGCCAGGGTGTCGTCCCGACGCGCGTGCGCAAGCAGAGCATGCTGTTTCGGAAGCAGGGCAAGGTCACGGCGGCCGACATCGCGATTTTCTCGCGCCAGCTCGCCACGATGATGACGGCCGGCATCCCCCTAGTGCAGTCGTTCGACATCGTCGGCGCGGGACACGAGAACCCCGCGATGCAGAAGCTGATCCTGGCCATCAAGAGCGACGTCGAAGGCGGCACGACGCTCGCGGATGCGCTCGGGAAGCACCCGCTGCATTTCGATGATCTGTTCGTGAGCCTCGTCGCGGCCGGCGAGCAAGCCGGTGCGCTCGAGACCCTGCTCGACAAGATCGCGACCTACAAAGAGAAAACCGAGGCCATCAAGAAGAAGATCAAGAAGGCGCTGTTCTACCCGACCGCCGTCGTCGTCGTGGCCATCGTCGTAACGGCGATCCTGTTGATCTACGTGATCCCGGAGTTCGAGTCGCTGTTCCAGGGGTTCGGCGCGGACCTGCCCGCGTTCACGCGCTTCGTGATCGACATCTCGAAGTTCGTGCAGTCGAAAGGCTGGATACTGCTGATCGTCGTCGTCGGCGCAATCATGGGTTTCCTGTACGCCAAGAAGCGCAATCGCGGTGTCCAGCATTTCGTCGATCGCGTGGCGCTGAAGATACCGATCATCGGGCCGATCCTGAACAAGTCCGCGATCGCGCGTTACGCGCGCACGCTGTCGACGACGTTCGCGGCCGGTGTGCCGCTCGTCGAGGCGCTGACCTCCGTGTCCGGCGCGTGCGGCAACATCGTGTATGAAACCGCGGTCATCAAGATGCGCGACGAGGTCGCCACGGGCCAGCGATTGCAGCGTGCGATGGAGAACACCGACTTGTTCCCGAACATGGTCAATCAGATGATCGCGGTCGGCGAGGAGTCGGGCTCGCTCGATGCGATGTCCTCGAAGGTCGCAGACTTCTACGAGGAAGAGGTCGACAACGCCGTCGATAGCATGTCGAGCTTGCTCGAGCCGTTGATCATGGCGATCCTCGGCGTCCTCGTCGGCGGCCTCGTCATCGCGATGTACCTGCCGATCTTCAAGATGGGCGCGGTCGTCTAAGACGCGCGCACCGCGCGTGGAGATCTTCGAGGCCTGGCCGTTCATGCTGTTCGTCGTCGCGGGCTTGGTCGGGCTCGCCGTCGGCAGCTTCCTCAATGTCGTCGCTTACCGCGTTCCTCTCATGATGGAGCGCGCTTGGCGCGCGCAGTGCAAAGAGCTCGAGACACAGTCTTTCACCCCGCCCCCGCACGTGACAGGCGACGGCCGCTTCGATTTGTGGTGGCCGCCCTCGGCGTGCCCCGGTTGCGGCGGGGCGATCGCGGCACGCCACAACGTGCCCGTGCTGGGCTTCTTGTGGCTGCGCGGACGTTGCGCGAGCTGCGGGCTCGCGATCTCGCCGCGGTACCCGATCGTGGAAGCGTTCGCCGCGATCTTGAGCCTCACCGTCGTCTATACGCTCGGTCCCACCTGGCAGGCCGTCGCGGCGCTGGGGTTCACGTGGACCCTGCTCGCTTTGACGCTGATCGATATCGACCACAAGCTCCTACCCGACTCGCTGACGTTGCCGCTGTTGTGGGCGGGACTGCTCGTGAACTTGCCCATCATCGGCGGCGGCTCGTTCGCGACGCTGACGTCGAGCGTGCTCGGCGCTGCAGCCGGGTACCTGGCGCTGTGGAGCGTGTACAAGCTGTTCAAGCTCGTCACCGGCAAGGAAGGCATGGGTTACGGCGACTTCAAGCTGCTCGCCGCGATCGGCGCGTGGCTCGGCTGGCAGCTGCTGCCGGTCGTGATCCTGCTGTCGGCCGTGGTCGGCAGCATCGTCGGGCTCGGTCTGATCGTGTTCGGCGGCCGGTCGAGCCAGACCGCGATTCCATTCGGGCCTTACCTCGCCGCGGCGGGTTGGATCGCGATGCTGTGGGGTGAGTGGCTCGTACGGCTCTACGAGTCGCTGTTTTTCCGGTAGGGTACGCTTCGACTCCAGTAAATTCCGGAGCGGCCTTAAGCACACGCAAATGGCGGACAACGCAAGCGGAGGCCCCCGCTTGATCGTGGGCCTGACCGGCGGCATCGCCAGCGGCAAATCGCTCGTCGGCGCCATGTTCGTGAAGCTCGGCGCCGGCCTCGTCGACACCGACGTGATCGCGCGCGAAGTCGTCGCGCGCGGCGAGCCCGGCCACGCGGCGGTCAGCACGGCGTTCGGGCCCGGCGTGCTGCTCGCGTCCGGCGAAATCAACCGCGGAGCGCTGCGCTCGGTCGTTTTCGGCGACCCCGCGAAGCGGGCCGAGCTCGAGGCGATCCTGCACCCGCTGATCCGCAGCCGCACGCTCAAGAAGGTCGCCGAGCTCGACACTCCTTACGCGATGGTCGCGGTACCGCTGCTCGTCGAAACGAATTTCGCCGAGCTCGTCGACCGAATTCTCGTCGTCGACTGCCCCGAGTCCGCACAGCTCGAGCGACTGATGCGCCGCGACGCGATCCCGCGCGACGAGGCTCTCGCGATGGTGCGCGCGCAAGTCGATCGCGCGACGCGACTCAAGGCGGCTCACGATGTGATCGACAACAGCGGGACGCCGGAAACGACGCGTCGGCAGGTCGAGCACCTGCACCATCGCTATCGCGACCTCGCCGCACAGCGCGCTCGCTAAAAACTCGGTTTGCCGAGCACGGTGCTGCTCGCGCAGAATAGCGGCATGAACACCGCCGCGGAGTTGCCATCGCCATCGGCCGAGCCCGGGCTGATGACGTTCGAGCAGCCGTTGTCGGAGCGAATGCGCACGTTCCTGCGCGTCGAGTTCCTGTACGAGCAGACCCTGTTCCACGTCGACGAGCCGACTGAGTTCAGCTCCCGGGCCGCGATCCACGCCCTGCTCGAGATCCTCACGATCTTGGGCCGCGGGGACGTTCGGACGGACGTGCTCAAGGAACTCGAGCGCCACGCCGAGACGCTCGGGCGCTACCGGAGCCAGCCCGGGGTCGATCCCGCCCGCTTGAACGGCCTCATGGACAACATCGACGACCTCCGGCAGCGGCTCTCCGCGGCCGGTCCGCAGGCCGTTAACCCATTGAAAGAATGTGACTTTTTGAGCGCGATACGGCATCGCAGCGCGATCCCGGGCGGCACGTGCATGTTCGACCTACCGGACTACGGCTACTGGCTCCATCTGCCGGCGGCCGAACGGCGCCGGCAGCTCGACGACTGGACGCAGCACCTGCGTCCGATTTGCGAGGCGGTTGCCGAAGTCCTGTGGCTCACGCGCGAAGCCACTGAATCGAGCGCGCAAGTTGCCCCGGGCGGTTTGTACCACCACGGCTTCGACCGCAACGAGCAAGCGAGCCTGGTTCGGGTGCTGTTGCCCGCCAACGGCGGCCTCTTTCCCGAAATCAGCGCCGGGCAACACCGCTTCACGATTCGCTTCGTGCGCTGGCGCGGTGTCGATGCACGCCCGGTGCAAGTGAATCAGGACGTGCGTTTCGACGTCGCGATCTGCTGACCGCACCGCGCGCGGTATTCGCCGGGCCCGTGCATGTGCCACGGCGTCAGGGCGGCCAACGAATCGTGCGACGCCGGATGAACGGTGTGTGCATGTGGGTCCCCCGCGCGGTCGTCAGGGTAGCCGACGATTTCACCGCGATCGTCTGCTGACTTGACGATCGGCTCGGCGTGATTGTCAGGGCGACGGACGATCGAGATGAAATCGTCGCCCACCCTGACGACCTCCGGAAGGGACATACAGCCGCATGCCTCCCGGCATGCCTCGGTTGTCGTCCTATGAGAAGACAAGATCAGCGCGGCGACAGCGCCACCAATCGTTCGACGATCGGCCAGTCCGCCTCGAGCAGCGGCAGGTCCGCGCATTCCGCTACGGTGACCCAGCGCAACGGCTGGCCCTCGCGCGCGGTCGCCTCGCCGCGATAGCGCAGCACGTGCCAAACGTCGAGCCGCACGCGTTTGTCGGGGTAGTCGTGCACGAGCTCGAGCACGGGCTCGGCCTCGAGCACGGCGATGCCGAGCTCCTCGTCGAGCTCGCGCGTCAGGGCCGCGAGCGGCGCCTCGTCGGGCAAGCACTTGCCACCCGGAAACTCCCAGAAACCCGCGAGAGGCGTACCGGGTCGACGCTGATTCAACAGCCAACGTCCGGCGCCATCCGTGATCAGCCCGACCAGAACGTGGACCGCGCGCGGCGCGTTCACCTCAGGTCAGCTCAGGCGGCCGTGGCACTGCTTGAATTTTTTCCCCGATCCGCACGGACAGGGGTCGTTGCGCCCGACCTTCGGCGCCTCGCGCACGTAGGGTGCAACGGGCTCCGCGGCGGGCGGCGGGGGCCGAGGCATCGGAGCGCCAGCTCGCGGCTCAGGCGCCGGCGGCGCCACTTGCGCGAGCGACGGCGCGGCAGCGTGCTGAAACTTGAGCTTGCTCGGATCCGGCGGCGGCGGCTCGACGGCTTGCGCGTCTTCGGGGCGTCGAATCTGGATCTTCGAAAGAATGCTGATGGTGTCGTGCTTCACACGCTCGAGCATCGAGCTGAACATCTCGAACGCCTCGCGCTTGTACTCCTGCTTCGGGTTGCGCTGCGCATAGCCGCGCAGATGGATGCCCTGTCGCAGATAGTCGAGCGCGGCGATGTGCTCCTTCCAGTGAGAGTCGAGCTGCCGCAGCATGATCTGCTTCTCGATCTCGTGCATGACGTTCGGTCCGATCTCGGTGACCTTGCGGTCGTAGGCTTCGCCGACGGCCGCGACGACGAGCTCGCGCAAGCGCTTCTCTTCGATCGTGTGATCGCGCTCGAGCATGCCCGCGATATCCATCCGCACGCCGAAATCGCGCTCCAGGGCTTTGCCCAAGCCGTCCTTGTCCCACTCTTCCTCGACGCTCTCGGGCGCGACGTGCTCGCTGACGGCCGCGTTCACGACCTCGGCCCGGATCGCGCGAATCGCGTCGGCGATGTTCGAGGCGTCCATGAGCTCGGAGCGCTGCTGATACACGACGCGGCGCTGATCGTTCGCGACGTCGTCGTACTCGAGCAGCTGTTTGCGGATGTCGAAGTTATGGGCCTCGACCTTGCGCTGTGCGCGTTCGATCTGCCGCGACAGGAGCTTGCTCTCGATGACCTCGCCCGGCTTCATACCCGCGCGCGACAGCATGCGCTTGATGCGTTCCGGGTCGCCGAAGATCCGCATCAAATTGTCTTCGAGCGACAGGTAGAACCGGCTCGAGCCCGGGTCGCCTTGCCGGCCCGAACGGCCGCGCAGCTGATTGTCGATACGGCGGGACTCGTGCCGCTCCGTGCCGACGATGTGCAGCCCGCCCATCTCGAGCACCTTCGCGTGACGCTGATCCCAATCCGCCTGGAGCGCCGCGAGGTCCGCGTCGCTCGGCGCCGTGAGCCTGGCTCGCTCGGCCACGACGGCGCCGCCGAGCACGATGTCCGTGCCGCGGCCTGCCATGTTCGTGGCGATCGTGACGGTGCCGGGACGGCCGGCCTGCATGATGATCTCGGCCTCGCGCTCGTGGTACTTCGCGTTCAGCACCTGATGCGGGACCTTGTTCTTCTTCAAAAGTCCCGACAGAAACTCCGACGTCTCGATCGAGGTCGTGCCGACGAGCACGGGCTGACCGCGCTTGTGGCAATCCGTGATGTCCTCGATGATCGCGGTGAACTTGTCTTCTTGCGTTAGATATACGAGGTCGGGCGCGTCGTCGCGGATCATCGCCTTGTGCGTCGGGATGACCACGACTTCTAGACCGTAAATCTGCTGGAACTCGAAGGCTTCGGTGTCGGCCGTGCCGGTCATGCCGGCCAGCTTCTTGTACATGCGGAAATAGTTCTGGAACGTGATCGAGGCGACCGTCTGGTTCTCCTCCTTGACGTTGACGCCTTCTTTCGCCTCCACGGCCTGGTGCAAGCCGTCCGACCAGCGACGGCCGATCATCGTGCGGCCCGTGAACTCGTCGACGATGATGACCTCGCCCTCTCTGACGATGTAGTCGACCTCGCGCTTGAATAAGCCATGCGCGCGCAAAGCGGCCGTCAGGTGGTGCATGAGCCTGATGTTGGCCGGGTCGTAGAGGCTCTCGCCTGCGGAGAGCAAGCCGGCCCGCAGCAGCAGTTCCTCGACGTGCTCGTGGCCCTCCTCCGTCAGGTGCGCCTGCTTCGACTTCTCGTCGATCGTGTAATCGCCGGGCACGAACAACTGGGCCTTCGAGGGTTTCGCTTCGGCGTCGACCTCGATCAAGTGATGTCCGCTCTCCTTGGCCTTGGCGAGCGCCTCGCCGGTCGCCATCGTTCCGAGCGAGTTGCCTTTGACGTCGAGCAGCTCGACTTGAGAGGGCTCGATTTCGTCGTTCGCTTTGCCGGGCGGCGGCCGGTGCACCTTGAGCGACGGAATCAGCTGGTTGATCTTGACGTAGAGCTCCGTGCTTTCCTCGGAGCGCCCCGAGATGATCAAGGGCGTGCGCGCTTCGTCGATCAGGATCGAATCGACCTCGTCGACGATCGCGAAGCTCAACGTGCGCTGGACGCGATCCTCGGGTCGAAACGCGAGGTTGTCGCGCAGGTAGTCGAAGCCGAATTCGTTGTTCGTGCCGTAGGTGATGTCGGCCGCGTAGGCCTGACGCTTTTCGTCGATGGCCTGATTGCTCTTGATGACGCCGACGGTCAAACCTAGGAACCGATAGACGGGTCCCATCCAATCGGCGTCGCGCTGTGCGAGATACTCGTTGACGGTGACGACGTGGACGCCCTCGCCCGTGAGCGCATTCAAATAGGCCGCGAGCGTCGCGACGAGCGTCTTGCCCTCGCCGGTCCTCATCTCCGCGATCTTGCCCTGATGCAACGTGATACCGCCGATGAGCTGCACGTCGAAATGCCGCATCCCCAGGGCGCGCCGCGCGGCTTCACGCACGAGCGCGAAAGCCTCCGGCAGCAACGCCTCGAGGTTCGGTGACGCCTGGTAACGCGCTTTGAGCTCGGCGGTCTTGGCCTTCAGTCCCTCGTCGCTGAGCTCCTTGAGCTCAGGCTCGAGCGCAGTCGCTGCCGATACGAGTGAGCCGTAGCGTTTGATCAGCCGTTGATTGCGGCTGCCGAACACGCCGACCATGAAGTTCGAGACGGAGCTCAGCACTGGAAGGTCCTTGGGACGCGGTAAGGCGGCCTATTCTAAGGACCTGGACCGGTTTTGGGCACCGGTCGAACGTTACGCGGGGTTAACGTTGTTTCTTGTTTATTGGGGGAGGGGGGGCTATTGGACGTAGGTCAGCGGGTTGACGGGCTGATCGTTCAACAGAACCTCGAAGTGCAAGTTCGGGCCCGTGGCCCGTCCCGTATCGCCCATTCGCGCGATGACCTGACCGCGCCGCACCGTGTCGCCGACCGCGACGAGGTTGTCGACGTTGTGGGCATAGCGAGTCACGTAGCCGTTGCCGTGATTGATCTCGACGAGCTGACCGTAGCCGTAGCGTTCGCCGGACCAGATCACGACGCCTTGCGCCACCGCGACGACCTCGGCTCCCTCACGGCCCGCGAAATCCACGCCCTTGTGGAAGGCACGACGGCCAGTGAACGGGTCCGTGCGACTGCCGAACTGCGAAGAGACGTAGCCTGCCGTGACGGGCCGACCGTCGGGACGAACCTCGTCACGCAGCTTGCGATTCAAGAGTAGGTCTTCGAGCACGGAGAGCTGGCGGCTGCGATCGGCGAGCTGATGGTCGAGCACGTCGAGCGCGCTGACGACGCCGCTGATCTGAATCGCTTCCGTCGAGGTCAGAGGTTCCTCGGGTCCGCCGAGGGACGGAGCGGAGCTGAAATCGAATTCGCCGTCTTTGAGATCCGCCATTTGCGTCAGTCGCGCGCCGAGCGCATCGAGACGGACGACGTGCGCATTCATCTGACCCAAGCGCAGCGAAAGTGCATCCAGGTTCTGTTGCAGCGATCGCTGTGTCGCGTCGACGATCGCTTGCTGTTGCGCGAGCTCTTCGCGCCACTCCGCTGCCTGTGCTTCGGATTGACCGAACCCAAAAACTCGCGCTGCCGTGATACCGCCGAAGAAGGCGATGGAGCAGATTACCAACGCTACTGTTGCAATGCCGAATAAGGCAGGACCCGACGAGAGCCGGACGTGGCCGAGATGACCCCGACCCTTTGACAGGAGGATTAACTGCATGCGCCCCAGCTCCTGGCTTCTAATTCTTCTGTCCAGCGCCAAGGCAGGCGCCAGCACGCACTCGGAGTATAGAGGCTGGTTTTGTCAAAAGTCACTCGGCAACCCCGCTATCATTGGAGAGACTCCGGCAGATCGGTGGCTTTGCGTCCCGTTCTTTCGAACGGTTTGCCTCATTTCGAGCCTGCTCAGAATGACTGCAAACCCCGAGTGGCTCAAGCAATTCGCCTCCAAAGATTGACGCTAGTCTCACAACCTATGACCGATGAACCACGTCGTTTGTCAGAACTCCTGGAACACGGATCTCTGTCGCGACTTTTGCGCGAATCGGAGCGTCGCCAAATGGAGACAGAGCGTGTGCGACGACTGCTTCCGTCGGAGGAAGCGATGCATCTCGTCAGCGCCGTCACCGACGCAGCCGGCGAGCTCACGCTCGTGATGGATAGTCCTGCGTGGGCCGCACGAATGCGCTACTGCGTGCACACACTACCGAACGCCAAAATCCGCATCAGAGTCCTGCCCCAAACGAAGGGCTAACTCAACGCAATGATGGCCGAGCGACGCGCGCGATTGCTAGCACACGCGAGCGCGTCATTCGGTAGGAGTCATCGCACAGAACCGTGCGCGTGAAATGGGTTCCGAGCTCTGCGCTCAGTGGCTCGCTGCGAGCTGATACGAGACCGGTGAAGGTTTTTGATCGTCGTCGAACACGACGGCCTCGTACGATTCCGGCGCCGCGAGCATTGCTCGCAGCAGCATGTTGTTGAGCTTGTGGCCGCACTTGTAGCCCGAGAACTCGCCGATCAGCGACGAGCCGAGCAAGTACAAATCACCGAGTGCGTCCAAAACCTTGTGACGAACGAACTCGTCGCGGAAACGCAAACCGTCCTCGTTGATCACGCGGTACTCGTCCATCACGATCGCGTTCTCGAGGTTGGCTCCGAGCGCGCGCTCACGCGCTCTCGCACCCTCGAGGTCCTTCAGAAATCCGAAGGTCCGCGCGCGACTGATCTCCTTCAAGAATGCCTGCGTGGAAAAATCCATCGTCATGGCTTGGCGATACTTGCGCAGCGCGGGATGCTCGAAATCGATCTCGACGTTGACGCGGAACCCGTCGTGCGGATCGAGCCTGACCCACTTGTCGCCTTCATGAACCTCGACGCGCTCGCGCACGCGGATGAAGCGTTTCGGCGCGGCTTGCTCCTCGATACCGGCGGATTGGAGCAGGAACACGAACGGCGCCGCGCTGCCGTCCATGATCGGCACTTCGGCGGCCGTGAGATCGACGAACGCGTTGTCGATTCCCAACCCCGCCATCGCGGACATGAGGTGCTCGACCGTCGCGACTTTGCCGGCACCGCGCTCGAGCGTCGTGCCGAGCGTCGTCTCGGTCACGCCGAGAGCATCGGCCGGGATGTCGACGGGCTCCGGCAAGTCCAGGCGTCGAAACACGATGCCGGCATTCGCCGGCGCCGGCCGCAAGGTCATGTAGACCTTCTCGCCGGAATGCAGACCGATCCCGCTCGCGCGAATCGCTTCTTTGAGAGTGCGTTGACGCACGCTATCCGTAGCTCCGTTACGTGAGTGCTAGTCCGTCAGCTGCTCGCTCCGAGCCGCCCAGTCCTTGAGGACGCGGTGGGCCAAGCTCGAGCGGCCGACGAAACTACCATAGCGCCATTCCGGCCGGCAAGGAACCGGACATTACCTCGTTACGTCAATCCGCCTGCCGCCTCAGGAATGCCGGGATATCGAGCAGGTCCTCGAGACTGTCGTTGCCGGTGACCCCGTCGCCGACGGCACGCTTGCGCGCTACCGCGGGCTTCTCGAGCTCCGTGTAGTTCGGCTCGCGACCCTTCGGAGCCGGGGGTGCGCGACGCACGACCTTCATCGGCCGCTCGCTGATTCCCGCCGCCTGGCCCAAACCGGTCGCGACGACCGTCACGCGGATCTCGTCGTTCATCTCGGGATCGATCACGGTGCCGATCACGACCGTTGCATCGTCTGACGAGAACTGTTTGACCGTGTCGCCGACCTCTTGAAACTCGCCGATCGATAGATCGGGTCCCGCGGTCACGTTCACGAGCACACCGTTCGCACCCGACAAATTGATGTCCTCGAGCAGTGGGCTCGAGATCGCGGCTTCTGCCGCGATGCGTGCGCGGTCCTGGCCGCTCGCGACACCGGAGCCCATCATCGCCATGCCCATCTCCGACATCACGGTACGCACGTCGGCGAAGTCCACGTTGATGAGGCCCGGTCGAGTGATGAGCTCGGCGATGCCTTGCACGGCACCCTGCAGCACTTCGTTGGCCGCGCGGAATGCGTCGAGCAACGTCGTGGTCGGGCCCAGCACGGACAGCAGCTTCTCGTTCGGTATCGTGATCAACGAATCGACGAACCGCCCAAGCTCCGCGATCCCCTGCTCCGCGACGCGCATGCGCTTCGGTCCTTCCATCGAAAACGGCTTCGTCACGACGGCCACCGTCAGGATGCCCATCTCTTTCGCGAGCTGTGCCACGACGGGTGCTGCGCCCGTTCCCGTGCCGCCTCCGAGACCCGCGGTGATGAACAGCATGTCCGCACCTTCGATGACCTCCTGGATGCGGTCGCGATCCTCCATCGCTGCCTGCCGACCCACCTCGGGATTCGCGCCGGCGCCGAGCCCCTTCGTGATGTTGCAGCCGATCTGCAAGCCCGTCTTCACCTTTGCGCCTTTCAGCGCTTGCGAGTCGGTGTTGGCGCAGATGAAATCCACGCCGTCGAGACCCGCGCGCACCATGTGAGCGACGGCGTTGCCGCCGCCACCACCGATCCCGAGCACTTTGATAACAGCGGTCTGGCTGTATCCGTCCATTAGCTCAAACATTTCCTTGATCTCCCGTTGAGTGATACGTGAAGCCCTAAAAATTCTTCTGAAACCACGATTTCATGCGTTCGAATGCACTGCCAAATCCCTTCGATGAAGAGGCCTCTGCCTTGGCCTCGAGCATTTGCTTGCTGTACAGCAGCAACCCCACGCCCGTCGCGTGAATCGGGTTGCGGACGACGTCGGAAAGCCCTTCGATGAATTGCGGCACGCCGAGGCGCACCGGCATGTGAAAGACTTCTTCGGCGAGCTCGATCGCGCCTTCCATCTTCGCGCTACCGCCCGTGAGCACGATGCCCGCGGCCATGAGCTCCTCGAAACCGGAACGGCGCAGCTCTTCGCGAACGAGCTGAAACAACTCTTCGTAACGAGGCTCGACGACCTCCGCCAACGTCTGGCGAGCGAGCCGCCGCGGCGGCCGGTCGCCGACGCTCGGCACCTCGATCGTCTCGTCGGGATTCGCGAGCTGCGATAGCGCACACGCGTACTTGATCTTGATTTCTTCGGCGTACGGCAGCGGCGTGCGCAGCGACACTGCGATGTCGTTCGTGACTTGGTCGCCGGCGATCGGAATCACGGCCGTGTGCTGGATCGCGCCGCCGCAGAAGATCGCGATGTCCGTCGTGCCGCCGCCCATGTCGACGAGGCACACGCCGAGCTCCTTCTCGTCCTCGGTCAACACTGCGTAGCTCGAGGCGAGCTGCTCCAGCACCACGTCCTCGACGGTGAGCCCGCAGCGCTGCACGCACTTCACGACGTTCTGCGCGGCGCTGACCGCGCCCGTCACGAGGTGCACCTTGGCCTCGAGCCGCACGCCGGACATGCCGATCGGCTCGCGGATGCCTTCCTGCGAGTCGATGATGAATTCCTGCGGCAGCACGTGAATCACGCGCTGGTCGGCCGGGATCGCGACCGCGCGAGCGGCGTCGATCACGCGCTCGACGTCGCCGGCGCTGACCTCTTTGTCGCGAATCGCGACGATGCCGTGCGAGTTCAGGCTGCGAACGTGGCTGCCGGCGATTCCCGTCAACACGCTATTGATCTCGCAGCCGGCCATGAGCTCGGCTTCCTCGATCGCACGTTGAATCGACTGCACCGTCGAGTCGATGTTCACGACGACTCCGCGCTTCAAGCCCCGCGACGGATTCGAGCCGATGCCGATCACCTCGAGACGATCGTCGGCCGATAGCTCGCCGACGATCGCCACGACTTTCGACGTGCCGATGTCGAGACCTACGATCAGCCTGCGGTCGTCCCGCCTACCCACTAGTCGAGCTCCGTTACAGTCGTCATGAGTCCGCTAACCACGGTCCGGCACACGTGCTACTGCGGCGAGGGTGGCCGGAGGGCCGCCGCGCCAACCGACCGCAAAACCGTTCGTGTAGCGCAGGTCCACGTACTCGACGCGCGCCAAGTCCGTCGCCAACGTCGGTGCCACGACGTCGAAGAACCGATAGAGGCGCTCGTCGATGTCGCGGCGTCCGAGCCGAATCTCCTGTCCGCCGCCTAGAACCAAGCGCCATGCGCCGCGCTCGTCGAGCTCGAGGCTCTGCAGCGCGAGATCGGCCTCCGCGAGCTTGCCGCGCACGGCGAGATAGCGGCGCGCGACGTCGTGCTCGCTGCCGCGTGGCCCGGCGAGACTCGGCAACTCCGGGAATGTGTGCTGCGAATGCTCGGTGAACAGCTCGCCGCGAACGTTCAGAAGCCCGCTCTCGCCCCAGCGCGCCGCTGCCTGGTGCTCCGTGACGCGCACGATCAACGTGTCGGGCCACTGCCGCCCGACGTTGGCGCGATCGACCCAGTCCAGCGCTTCGACACGCTCGCGCACGCCCGCGAGATCGATGCTCAGGAAACCCGACCCGAGATCGGCGGCGATCGCGGCTTCGACTTGAATCGGCGTCACGCGTTGAAACGCGCCCTCGACGACGAGATTCCGTACGGGTTGGTCCAACGACAGCTGTGCGACTTTGAAAACGCCGTACGCCGCGACGAGCACGAGCGGTAACACGAGCGCCGCGCGCACGCGCCGCAGCCACTGAGCGCCGATGGTCGGCACCTTCAGGCGCGGAACACGGCTCTCGACTCTGCGGCGATTCCCCTTGTGACCGAACATCAGGTCGCTCCCCCCGCATCCGGTTCCCCGATGACCCGAACCTCGAGCTCGAGCTCGACACCGCTCGTGCGCGCAACGGCCGCGCG
>Ga0315910_10001526_pt1 | contig 21119 bp, 23 predicted proteins | sample EdamamesoilMG_FD_204470 | JGI IMG/M metagenome (GOLD analysis project Ga0315910, IMG submission 204470) | Garden soil microbial communities collected in Santa Monica, California, United States - Edamame soil | ecosystem: Environmental > Terrestrial > Soil > Garden | place: USA: California...
CGCAACCTCAGGCTCATCGAAGTATGGATCAACGGGCAGCAGGTATCAGGGGCTACGGCGAGCTTCCGGCCCGCAACCGACGGGGAGTTGATTGGCCGCTAGGGCTTTTCGGGCGCGACTTCGGGCACTGCCGCGTCCCCCTCACTCCCGTCCTTCGCCTTCCTGCGGTCGGTGAACCACATGACCAGCAGCGAGCTTTCGAACAGCAGCAGCAGCGGCACGATCAGCAGGATCTGCGAGACGATGTCAGGCGGGGTGACCACCGCGGCGACGATCGCGATGGCGACGATCACGTAACGCCGCGCCCTGATCAGCTGCGCCCGGCTGACGATCCCGGCGCGGTTGAGCAGCAGCAGCAGCACCGGCAGCAGGAAGCTGATCCCGAAGGCGAGGATGAACTGCATCACCAGCGTCAGGTAATCGCCGGTCGCCGGCAGCGCTTGCAGCTTCAGCCCGCCGAGGTCGCCTTCGAAGCCGAGCATCCAGCGGAACGCGGTCGGCATGACGACGTAATAGGCCAGCGCCGCGCCAAGCGTGAACAGGACCGGCGTGGCGATCAGGAACGGCAGGAAGGCCTTCTTCTCGCGCGCGTAGAGACCGGGAGCGACGAATGCCCACAGCTGGTTGGAGATGATCGGGAAACTGACGAAGAACGCCGCGAACAGCGCCACCTTGAGTTCTACGAAGAAGGCTTCGTAGAGCTTGGTGTAGATCAGCTCGCTCTGGCCGGCTTCGACCAGCGGCTGGACCAGGAACGTCAGGATATGACCCGCGAAATAAAGGCACACGAAGAACGCGACCATCAGCGCGGCGACCGCCTTCAGCAGCCGCGAGCGCAATTCGATCAAATGATCGAGCAGCGGCGCCTGCGTCTCGTCGATATCCTTGACCTTGAGCACCATCGCCGCGCCTCAAGCCTTCTTCGTCTTCGCGGACTTCGGCTTTTCCGCTGCGGCTTCTGCTGAGGCGGCTTCGGCCGATGCGGCAGGCGGGGCCGGGTCCGCGCCCGAAGCGGTCTCACCGGTCATCTGCGGGTGCGGATATTTGGCCATGATCTCTTCGTTCTGTTCCCGCCACTTCTTTTCCATTTCCGCGAGCTCGGCCTCGCGGATCATGGCTTCGACGCCGATGCGGAAATGGCCTGAGACCTTGCGGACTTTGCCGATCCAGTTGCCGACCGTGCGCAAGGCCAGCGGCAGGTCCTTGGGGCCTATCGCAATGATCGCGATCACCGCGATCAGCAGGAGTTCATCGGCGCCGATATCGAACATGGGGTATCCCTAGGGTCCGTCCCCGGGGCCCGTTCAGGCCTGGTCGGACTTGCTGGTCTCGCTGTCCTTGGCGGGGCTGGCAGGAGGAGCGGCGATCTGGGCCGGCGGGTCCTTGTCGGGCTCCTTCTCGCCTTCGTTCATGCCGGTCTTGAAGCTCTTGATGCCCTTGCCGAAGTCACCCATGATTTCGGCCACGCGCCCGCGCCCGAACAGGATCAGGATGATCAGCAGCACGATCACCCAGTGCCAGATTGACCCGAAACCCATTTCAAAACTCCCGAATCCGTGAAGGCGAAGGCAGTCCTTCCGCCGTTTCAATGCAATCTAGGACATAATCGGCGCGGTTGCGAGTCAGTCTCCAGATTCTTCTTGCTCGGGCTCGACTAACTCGGTTGCTTCGCTTTCGGCGTCATCCTCGCCGTAATGCTGCACCGCCAGCGCCTCGAAGGCATCGTCGACCGGATCGAGCAGGCCCGCGGCCTTGAGCTCGTCGATGCCAGGCAGGTCCTTGCGCGAGGCGAGGCCGAAATGGGTGAGGAATTCGGGCGTCGTTGCATAGATCACCGGCCGCCCCGGAACTTCGCGCCGGCCCGCGGCCCGCACCCAGCCCGCCTCCATCAGCACGTCGAGCGTGCCGCCGCTGGTCTGGACCCCGCGGATCGATTCGATTTCGGCGCGGCTCACCGGCTCGTGATAGGCGACGATCGCCAGCACTTCGGTCGCCGCGCGCGAGAGGCGGCGCTGTTGTTCGCGCTCGGTCCGCAGCAGATGCGCAAGATCGGGCGCGGTCTGGAAATGCCAGCGCTTGCCGCGCTCGACCAGCTGCACGCCCCGCCCGGCATAATGTGTTTCGAGCTCCTTCAACGCGTCGCGCACGTCCGCGCCGCCGAGCCGCGCCGAGATCGCTTCGGCAGTCATCGGCTCCTCGGCGGCGAACAGGGTCGCCTCGACCGCGCGAACAACATCGTCGTCGCTGCTCATTGTTTTACTCGCCTGACATGCATCGGCCCGAAAATCTCCTCCTGGCGGATTTCCGCCCTGCCCAAACGCGCCAGTTCGAGCGTGGCGACGAAGCTCGACGCCAGCGCCGAGCGGTAAAGCCGGGGCTCAGCTCCCGCGGGCATGAACTCGCGCAGTTCCAGCCAGTCGAGCGTGACCCCGAGCATGGCCGAGACCCGCTCGATCGCCGAATCGAGCGTCATCACCATACGGTCTCGGACCATGTGGACCACCGGCTCGCTGCGCGCCTTGACCTGGCCATAGGCGCGGACCAGAGCAAACCAGTCGCATTGCCACAAATTCTTGCGGTCGATCTTCAATCCTTCGGGGGCGCCGCGCGCGAACACGTCGCGGCCGAGACGGTCGCGCGCCATCAGCCGCGCCGCCGCCTCGCGCATCGCGCCGAGCCGCTGGAGCCGCAATTGCAGGCGCAGCGCCAATTCCTCGGCGCTCGGTTCCTCCTGTTCCTCTTTCGGCAGCAGCAGGGCGGACTTGAGGCACGCCAGCCACGCCGCCATCACCAAATAATCGGCGGCGAGTTCGAGCCGCAGCGCCTCGGCGCGCTCGATATAATCGAGGTACTGGTCGACCAGCGCGAGGATCGAGATCGCCTTGAGATCGACCTTCTGCCGCCGGGCAAGGTCGAGCAGCAGGTCGAGCGGCCCGGCCCAGCCGTCGAGCTCGAGATAGAGCGCCTCGTCCGCGCTCGCGGCCCCCCCGGGGCCATCCCATTCTGTGTCGGGATCGTTCGCCGCGACGGGCTCGGTAGCGATCGTCTCGTCGGTCATGCCGCGGCTTTCGCAAGCGCCAGCAGCGTATCGCGCTTCGCGATCAGTTCGGCCTGGCTGCCCGAAGCGCTCCCGCCGGCATAGGCCAGCGCGCGTTCGAGCCGGACCGCCGTCTCCTCGCCCATCGCCGGGAGCACATTAGCGATGCCTTCCATGTCGTCCATCTTGCCCCAGCAATTGAGCGCGATATCGCAGCCTGCCGCCAGCGCCCGCGCGGCGCGCTCGGGAACCGTTCCGGTCAGCGCTTCCATGTCGAGGTCGTCGGTCAGCAGCAGGCCGGAAAAACCGATCCGCTTGCGGACGATTTCGCCGACCACGAAGGGCGACAGGGTTCCGGGATTGTCACTGTCCCAGTTAGTGTAGCGGATATGCGCCGTCATCCCGACCGGCGCATCCTTGAGCGCGCGGAACGGCTGGAGGTCTGTCTCCAGTTCCGCTTCGCTGGCCTCTACAACCGGCAGCTCCTTGTGGCTGTCGGCCATCGATCGCCCGTGCCCCGGCATGTGCTTGATGCAACCGGTGACGCCGGCGCGGGCGAGGCCATCGAGGATCGCCCTGCCAAGAGCGGCGACGCGCAACGGCTCGCTGCCCAATGCGCGGTCGCCGATCACGTCGTGCGCACCCTTCTGGCGGACATCGAGCACCGGGTGATAATCGACATTGATCCCGACCTCGGCGAGATCGATCCCGAGCGCCTCGGCATTGGCCCGTGCCGCCTCGATCGCGCTCGAGGGCGCGACATCGTAAAGCGCGTCGAATGCCTCGCCGGCGGGGAAGGCGAGCCATTCGGGAGGCTTCATCCGCGCCACCCTGCCGCCTTCCTGGTCGATCGAGACCAGCAGCCGCTCGCGCCCATGGATATCGCGCAGGCTGTCGGTCAGCGCGCGCAGTTGGGCCCGGGTTTCGACATTGCGCCCGAACAATATGTAGCCCGCCGGATCGCTGTCGCGGAAAAACGCCCGCTCATCGGCGGTGAGGCTGGTGCCGGAAAGACCGAAGATCGCCGGAATCATGAGTCGAAAACTCGCAGCAAAGCCAGGGGCAGGCAAGGAGTCTGGCAGCCTCCGGTGTGGAAAGGCCTAATCCTAGGGCTTCACCTGGCACGAACCGCCGCCGGCCCTGATCCTACCGCACAGCGAATCTGCGGCGGAACGGCCGGAAGCGACGGCCTGGAGGCGGAACACCTTGCCGATATCGGCATCGCCTTCGATCACCCGGTGCGGGACGCCCTGCAGCGCGGAATGCCGCCGGACAAGCTCGGACCAGCCCTGCTCGGCCGCCGCGCGGCTCGAATAGGCGCCGACCTGGACACCGACCCCACTAGGGGCAGGCAAGGGAGCCGGGGCGGAGGTTGGCGCTCCCGCACCGGCCACGGGATCCATCGTCGAGGCCGGCGCGGACTCGCTGGCCAGCACGCCTTCGCGGCTCTGGCCCTCGCCGACCGCGAAGCTGCTGTCGCCGGTGCCTTCGAAGGTCCGGCCGCCCGGATCGTCGGGGCGGGTCTTGATCGGGCCTTCGGGCGCCGCGATCGTGCTGCCATCGGCGACCAGCGCGGAATCCGAGGCATCGCGATTGAACCACCAGAAGCCGCCTAGCCCCAGGCCGAGCGCGGCGAAGATCACCAGCGCGAAGCCGACCAGTCTTCCGGTATCGACGCCCTGCTCGCGGTCGTCTTCCCCGGAATCGAGCCACGGAAGCTGTTCCTCGCGGCCGCCAAAGGCGAACTGCGTTGTCTCCGCTTCACGCGCGGGAGCCTTGCTCTCGTCGTCACTCCAGAAGCGCTGGTCATCGCCGGCAAGGCGGTTGTCTGCGTCACCCATGGTCACAGCTCCTCGACCGCCTCTACCCCGAGGAGGTTGAGGCCGTTCCTGACCACTTGCCCGATCTGCGCCGCGAGGAAAAGCCTTGCTCCGGTCAACTCGGGCTGATCGGTAAGCAGGATGCGCTTCGAATAGTCGTCATTGCCGAGATTGTAATAGGCGTGGAACCCGGCCGCGAGATCGTAAAGGAAGAATGCGATCCGGTGCGGCTCACGCGCCGCCGCCGCGCCTTCGACGATCCGCGGGAACTGTGCCGCGAGCTTGATCAGCACCAATTCGTCGGCGCCGAGCAGGGCGAGATTATCGGACGAAGGCGCCAACCCTTCCGCCGCTGCCTTGCGCAGGGTCGAATGGACCCGGGCATGGGCGTACTGGACATAGAACACCGGATTGTCCTTCGACGCCTCGACCACCTTGACGAAGTCGAAATCCATCTGCGCCTCGGGCTTGCGGGTGAGCATGGTGAAGCGCACCACGTCCTTGCCGACCTCCTCGACCATCTCGGCGATGGTGACGAAATTGCCCGAGCGCTTCGACATCTTGGCCGGCTCGCCGCCGCGCAGCAATTGAACCATTTGTACCAGCTTTACGTCGAACGGAATCGGCTTGCCTTGCCCTTCGGAAAGCGCAGCGACAGCGGCCTTGATCCGCTTGACCGTGCCGGCATGGTCGGCGCCCCAGATGTCGATCAGCTCGTCGGCACCTTCCGCCTTCTGCATGTGATAGGCGAGGTCGGCGCCGAAATAGGTCCACTTGCCGTCGGACTTTTTGATCGGCCGGTCCTGGTCGTCGCCGTACTGGGTCGAGCGGAACAGCGGCATCGCCACCGGCTCCCAGTCCTCGACCACCTTGCCCTTGGGCTGTTCGAGCACCCCGTCATAGACGAGTCCATGTTCGCGCAGCCACGCCTCGGCGGCCTCGGGCTTGCCCGCCGCCTGGATTGCAGCTTCGGAGGAAAACACATCGTGCTCAATCCCCAGCAGCTTCAGGTCGGCCCTGATCTGGTCCATCATCGCCGATACCGCATGGGCGCGAAAGATCGGCAGCCATTCGGCTTCGGGCTCGGTGAGGTAACGGTCGCCCTCGTCCTCGACGAGCGCCGCGGCCACCGGCTTGAGATAGTCGCCGGGATAGAGGCCTTCGGGAATTGCGATCGCCTCGCCCAGCGCCTCGCGATACCTCAGGTGGACCGAGCGAGCGAGCGTATCGACCTGCCCCCCGGCATCGTTGACGTAATATTCGCGGATCACACGATGCCCGGCATATTCGAGCAGGCTGGCCAGCGCATCGCCCACTACTGCGCCCCGGCAATGGCCCATATGCATCGGCCCGGTGGGATTGGCCGAGACATATTCGACGTTGACCGTCCGCCCGCCGCCCATCGCCGAACGGCCATAGTCGCCACCCTGCCAGGCGATGGTCTCGATCTCGCCCAGCCAGACAGCGGCATCGAGCCGCAAATTGATGAAGCCCGGCCCGGCAATCTGGACGCCGGTTATCTCCGGCAGGGCGGAAAGTTTCGCCGCCAACAGCTCGGCCAGCGCGCGCGGGTTCATCCCCGCGGGCTTGGCCAGCACCATCGCGGCATTGGTCGCGAGATCGCCATGCGCCGGGTCGCGCGGCGGCTCGACCGCAACCTGGCCGAGCGGCAGCCCCTCGGGCAACGCGGTCTCGGCGACCAGCGTGGCCAATGCGTCTGCGACACGCGCCGACCAGGCGGCAAAGATCGTCTTGGTTTCGGACATGAGGGTGCCGTTAGCGGGTTTGCCGGCCAAGCGAAAGCTAGGCTGGCACGGCGCCTAGCGCGTGGCGTTATAGGCGAGTTGCGCCTCGGTCAGCTGGAAGCCCATCAGCAGTTCGAAATTGGCGCGGGCAAGCGCCGCGCGCACTTCGGGCAGGGTCAGCGGATCGATCGCCGCGTCCTCGTCGCCCGAGCGCCGGCGGCGGCTGATGCGTTCGACAATCTCTGGCGGCAGGGTCGCCTCGGCGCGGTCGATGAAGGCCCCGGCCCGACCGGTCGCCTGCGCCCGTTCCTGTCCGTCGGCGAAACTGATCGAGAGAATCCCGACGCGCTTGGTGACCACCGCGCTGCCGCCGCGCAGGACGGTCGAGAAATAGGGAATATCGATGCTGCGCGCGCCGCGCGTATCGGTGCGACGGGCAAGCACGTCGAAGGTCGCTTCGGAATAGACCCGCTCGCTCGAATCGTCGCAGGTGCTGCGGACATTGGTCATCGCCACCACTACATCGATCGCATCGGCGGTGCGCGCATTGCCGCGGAACAGGGTGATGTCGCCGGTGTAATCGGGGATGCCGACCGCCGGGCAGACAGTGCGCAGTGCAGTGATGCCCACGCCCTGATCGACGACGATATCCCCCTGCGTCTTGCAGCCGGCGATAGCGGTGCCGGCGGCGATCACGGCGATCAGGCGAAAGCGAAAGGTCATCGGCAATCCTCGAGAAACTGTTGGCGAAGCCCTAGCCCTTTCGCCGCGACGGCACAACGGGTAGAGGGGCGGGCATGAACGCGCCATTTCCAAATCCCGACCAGGGCGGCGAACGCCCGCCGCTGACCCTGCTGATCGCCGCTCCGCGCGGGTTTTGCGCCGGGGTCGACCGGGCGATCGAAATCGTCGAACGGGCGATCGAGCGCTATGGCGCGCCGGTCTATGTTCGCCACGAAATCGTGCATAACCGCTATGTCGTCGATGGTCTCAAGGCCAAGGGCGCGGTGTTCGTCGAGGAACTCGACGAAGTGCCCGACGGAGTGCCGGTGGTGTTCAGCGCGCATGGCGTACCCAAGTCGGTTCCGGTCGAAGCGACCGAGCGGGGGCTCGACTGGCTCGACGCGACCTGCCCGCTGGTGAGCAAGGTCCATCGCCAGGCCGATCGCCAGATCGCCGCCGGGCGGCATATCATCTTCGTCGGTCACCGGGGTCATCCCGAGGTGATCGGGACCTTCGGCCAGGTGCCCGAGGGCCAGATGACCTTGGTGGAGACGCTCGAAGACGTCGAGGCCCTGTCCTTCGCATCGTCGGAACCGCTTGCCTTCCTCACCCAGACCACCCTTTCGGTCGACGACACCTCCGAGATCGTCGAGGCGCTGCAACGGCGCTTTCCGGGAATCGTCGGGCCGAGGGGGGAAGATATTTGCTACGCGACTTCCAACCGCCAGGCGGCAGTCAAGGCGATCGCCGACAGCTGCGACCTGCTGCTGGTGATCGGCGCGCCCAACAGCTCGAACTCGCTGCGACTGGTCGAAGTGGCCGAACGCTGCGGGACGCCGGCAAGGCTGATCCAGCGCGGCAGCGAAATCGATCCCGCCTGGCTCGACGGGGTCGAGGTGCTCGGCCTCACCGCGGGCGCCTCTGCGCCCGAAACACTCGTCCGCGAAGTTGTCGACCAGCTCCGGCAGTGGCGCCAAGTCGAGGAACGAACCCGCGTGACCATCGAGGAAAAAATGATCTTCAAGCTTCCGCGCCAGTTGGCAGGCTAAGGCCGTTCGGGGGCAATGGCGGTCTACACCCATCTCGGCGCCGAAGAGCTGGCGGCCCTGATCGGCGAATACGATGTGGGCGAACTGGTCTCGGCCAAGGGCATCGCCGAGGGCGTGTCCAATTCGAACTGGCTGGTGGAGACCACCCAAGGCCGGTTCATCCTCACTATGTATGAGCGCCGGATCGAACTGGCCGACCTTCCGTTCTTCCTCGGCCTGCTCGATCACCTGGCGGCGAGGGGCTGCCCGGTTCCGCGGACGATCCACGACCGGAGCGGCGCAGCCTATCGCATGATCGGCGACAAGGCCGTCGCGCTGATCGAATTCCTCCCCGGCGTCTCGCTCGATCATCCCGAACCGCAACAGGCACTCGCGGTCGGCAAGGCGCTGGCGGGGATCCACCTGGCCTCGGCCGATTTCGCCATGGCGCGTCCCAACGACCTTGGCTGCTCGAGCTGGCGGGCGATCGCAGCGGATTGCAGCGACGAAGGGCTTGCCGCGATCGATCCCGCGCTTCCCGGACTGGTGCGCACCGAGCTGGACTTCCTCGATACGGCCTGGCCCGATGCGCTGCCGCGTTCGGTGGTCCATGCCGACCTGTTCCCCGACAACGTGCTGATGCTGGGCGAGAAGGTTACCGGGCTGATCGATTTCTACTTCGCCTGCAATGACATCACCGCCTACGATCTTGCGGTGACCCATGCCGCGTGGTGCTTCGATGCAAGCGGACGCGGCTTCAGGCCCGATATCGGCGCGGCGCTGGTCGAGGGTTATGAGAGTGTGCGGCCCCTGTCTGCAGCGGAGCGCGAAGACCTGCCTGTGTTGGCGCGCGGAGCATCCTTGCGCTTCCTTCTTACCCGCGCCGAGGACTGGTTACACACGCCTGCCGATGCGCTGGTGACCAGGAAGGACCCGCTGGCTTTCGCACGGCGGCTGGTATTCTACGCCGAACACGGCGGCGCCGCTTTCGCCTGATGCAGAAGGTCGAGATCTTTACCGACGGCGCGTGCAAGGGCAATCCGGGTCCCGGCGGCTGGGGTGCGCTGTTGCGCAAGGGCAGGACCGAGAAGGAGCTGTCGGGCGGCGCTCCGGCGACGACCAACAACCGCATGGAGATGACTGCGGTGATCCGCGCGCTGCAGGCACTCAAGCAACCGTGCGAAGTCGCGCTTTATTCGGATTCCAAATACGTGATCGACGGGATCACCAAATGGATCTTCGGCTGGCAGCAGCGCGGCTGGAAGAACGCTGCCAAGCAGCCGGTCGCCAACGAGGATCTGTGGCGCGAAATGCTCGCCGCCACCGCCCCGCACCGGATCGACTGGCACTGGGTCCGGGGGCATGACGGCCATGTCGAGAACGAACGGGTCGATGCGTTGGCCTGCGCGGCCGCTGAGGCGGTTCAGGCAAAGCGAGCGGCGAGGTAGAGTTCGCGGTCGAGGCCGCTTGTAACATCGTCCGGTCCGCGGCCGAGCAGGATTTGCGCGGCGAGCCTCGCGGCGGCGGGCGCGGTCTGGATCCCGAAGCCGCCCTGCCCGGCGAACCAGAAGAACCCCGGCAGGCGCGGGTCGGGGCCGTAGACCGGCAAGCGATCGGGCGCGAAGCTCCTCAGCCCCGCCCATTTATGCTCGACCCGCTCGACCCGCCAATCGACTGCCTGCTCGAAGCGGTCGATGGCGATGGCGATGTCGATCTCCTCGGGTGCGGCGTCGCAGGGTGGGCACGGCGTTTCGTCATGCGGGCTGACCCATAGGCGGCCGTTTTCGGGCTTGAAATAGAAGCTGCCGGCAATGTCGAGAACCAACGGCAGGGTGGTGGGCGCAGGCGGCGCGACTTCGATCTGCACCACCGTCCGCCGCATCGGCACGATCCCGAGCGGCCTCACCCCGGCCAGTTGGGCCACCGGATCGGCCCAGGCCCCGGCGGCATTGACCAGGATATCGCAGGAATAGCTTGCGCCGTCCGCCGTGCGCAACTGCCAGGCACGCTCATGCACCGCCTCGACCATACCTGCGCGACAGCGCAACTGCACCCCGCCCCGTGCGGCTTCGGCTAGGTACCAGCCGTGCAGTCCGGCGACGTCGATATCCTTGCAGTCGGGTTCGGCGACGCCGTAAATCCAATCCGGTCGCACGCCCGGCAACCGGGCGTCCAGTTCGGCGCGATCGAGGCGCTCGATCCGCACCCCCGCCCCGGCAAAACCCGCGACGTAATTATCCAGCGCTTGTTCTTCGCCCGCGCGTGCAAGGGTCAGTGCGCCTCGATCGTGCAGGAAGCCGCGCTGCGCCAGCCATGCGCCCGAGGCCGTGGTCAGCGGCTGGATCAGCGGGCCGCCATAGGTCTCGGCCCAGAACGCCGCCGAGCGCCCGGTCGAATGATAGCCGGGGCGATCTTCGGCTTCGAGCAGCAGGACCGACGCATGCGGCGCAAGCTCCGCCGCGAGGCTGGCGCCGGCAATCCCCGCGCCGACGATGGCAATGTCGAAATGCTCGCTCACGCCGGCGAAACTTCCCCCTTGGCGGCGACCAGCGAGAGGAACCCGTCGATCCCTTCCAGCGCCAGGTTGCGAACGGAATCGACCTCGCGCAGGATTTCGTGAAACGCCTCATCACCGAACAAGTTTAACTCCGCTCTCGGCAGACGGCGCACGGCGCGTTCGATCGCCCGGTAATCGACCAGCCGGTCATGGTCGGTGGCGACGACATAGACCGGCGCCTCTATCGCTTCGAGGAAGCCGCGCCGCTCGAGTACGCGCTTCGAGGCGTAGGCGCGCTCCACCCAGCCCCAGCTGCCCGGCCCCATGACCAGTTCCGGCCTATGCTCGCGCCACCATTGCTCGTCGGCATAACGCTCGCGATCGTGAGTCAGCAGCAGCGCGCGTCCCTGCGGCAACTGGCCCGGCTTCTCGCTCCATTTCCATGCCGGCCGCCGGGGATCGCCGAGCGCGCACATGAGCTTTGCGGCGGCGTGCGCAACGGCATCGGGCACGAAAGCGGGATGGAAGCCGAGCATCGGCGCGGTGAGCACCATGGCTTCGGGATCGACCGCCTTCTCGCCAGCGGCACGCAATATGACATGGCCACCCATCGAATGGCCGGCAAGCACATGCGGGCCGGGGTTCTCGGTGGTCCATTGCTTCCACAGGAATCCGAGGTCGTCGATCCACACCGCGAAGTCGTCGACATGGCCGGTGACGGGGTCATTGCCCAGGCGGCCCGAGCCGGCCTGGCCGCGCCAGTCCGATGCAGTAACGGTCCAGCCGAGCCGTGACCAATGATCCAGAGTCTCAAGGTATTTCTCGTAGCAATCGCCGCGCCCCGGCAGGAACAGGATCGATCCTTTCGGGCCACTCGGCCAATCGATCCGGCGGACCGCATGGCCGTCCGCCGCATGCCACATACGCTCGCTCGCGCGGGCGGGAATGGCCCGGCGATCGAAAGTGGCGGCCGCACCATCGTTTGCGTGGCTAATACCGGCCTCCTGACGGTGGTTACTTTTTGGTAAGCCCTCCCATGTACCAAAGTCCCCGATTACCCGGGGGGCTTTAATGCAGGGCGCGATTTTCCAGTACGGACTGCTTGCCGGCTTGGCAATCGCGCTGCTTGTCGCCGCGTTTACCGACATGCGTTCGCGCAAGATTTACAACTGGCTCAACGGGACCATCGCGCTTGGCGCGCCGCTTTTCTGGATTGCCAGCGGATATGCGCTGTGGCCGACCATCGCCATCCAGATCGGACTGGCCGTTGCGGTCTTCGCCGCCCTCGCCCTGTTCTTCGCGATGAAGTGGATGCTGGGCGGCGATATCAAGCTGCTCACCGCGCTCGCCCTGTGGCTCCAGCCGATCCATTTCCTCCAGCTGTTCATCGTGATGTCGCTGGTCGGAGGGGTGCTCACTCTCATCTACGGCATGTGGTGCATCATGCGCCGCCAGAAAGACAAGATCATGATCCCCTACGGCATCGCCATATCGACTGCCGGCTTGTGGGTTCTGGGAACGAAATACCTGCCTGCCGCATCCGCCGGGGCGGCGGGTCTGGGGTGAACCTGATTTTAACCAATCCGGCCGAAACTGTGGAAACCGTAATCCACTCGGCGAACTAGGGGGCTTGACGCACCATGGACAGGAGAAAGCTGGTTTTGCTGCTGGGGGCGCTCGTTATTGCGATCGTCACTGCCCTTGCAGCCCGGAGCATGTTCGCGGGCGGCGCCGCGCCGCAGACGCAGGCTGCCGCGCCCGCGCAGAAGAAACCGCAAGGCCCCAAGGTCCTGGTTGCTCAGCGCAGCCTGCCGATCGGCACGATCATCACCGCCGACGCGATCTCATATCAGGATTGGCCTAAGGAGATGGTCGGCGACGCCTACTTCCTGTCCGGCGAATCCAGCAAGAAGAATCTGGTCGGCACCGTCGTGCGCCATGCGATCACTGCCGGCGAGCCGGTAACCCGAGGCGCGCTGGTCAAGCCCGGCGACAGCGGCTTCCTGGCCGCGGCGCTCGGCCCCGGCATGCGCGCGGTCACTGTACCGGTATCGGCCAAGACCGGTGTTGGCGGCTTCGTCTTCCCGGGTGACAAGATCGACCTCGTCCTGACCCAGTCGGTGAAGACCGATAGCGGCGAAGCGGTCAAGGCTTCCGAAACGATCCTGCGCAACCTGCGCGTCCTGGCAACCGACCAGTCGACCGAGACCATGCACACACCCGACGGCAAGACAATGGTCCGCCAATTCCGCTCGGTGACGCTCGAAGTCACCCCGCGGATCGCCGAGAAGGTCGCCGTGGCCCAGACCCTCGGCACGCTCAGCCTTTCGCTGCGCTCGATCGCCGACAACGCGGTCGAACTCGAACGTGCGATCGCTTCGGGAGCGGTCAACATTCCCGACGGCGTGACCAAGGCCGAAGAAGACATGATCCTCGCCAGCGCGCTCAACCGACCGCTCGACGGCGCGACCAGCTATGTCACCGGCGGCGACGTTTCGCGCTTCCAGCGCCGGCCTGCCGCCAAGGCGGCCTCTGCCGGCGGTGGTGGTGGTGGCGGTGGCGCTGCGGCTCCGAGGCCCGCTCCGCCGCCGACCGTTCGCATCACTCGCGGCCAGGCCACGACTTCGGTCAAGGTGGGCCGGGGCACCAGCGCCCTGCTCGAGGCGGAGAGCGAAGGTCTCTCAGATACTGCGAAAGTCCTGCCAGCAGCCGGGGCGACCCTGGTCTTCTAGGGGCAGATCATCATGAACCGCATCGCACACCGCCATAGCGCCGATCAGGCCGACAGGTTCCAACCAAGGGGCACGACCATGAAACGCCGCCTAACAGCCATCCTGATGACTGCGGCCTGCACCGCTATGCCGATGGCCTCGATGCCGCTCGGCATGGCCCAGGCCCAGTCGGTCCTGCAGCCTTCGAGCGACATCGTGCTCTCGATCGGCAAGGGCCAGCTGGTCACTGTGCCCGGCAACCTAGCCGACATCTTCATCGCCAACGATGCGATCGCCGATGTCCAGGTGAAGTCGCAGCGCCAGTTGTACATCTTCGGCAAATCGGGCGGCGAGACCACCCTTTACGCCAGCGATGCAGCGGGTGATATCATCTGGGCGGCGAACATCCGCGTGGGCTCGAACATCTCGAGCATCGACCAGATGCTGGCGATGGCGATGCCCGAGGCCAAGGTCCAGGTCGCCACCATGGGCACCAACACCGTGCTGCTGACCGGCACGGTGGCAGCTCCCGAAGACGCCGCCGAGGCCCAGCGCCTGGTGGAGGCGTTTGTCGGCGAGAGCATGAACGTGATCACCCGGATGAAGACGGCAACGCCGTTGCAGGTCAACCTGCAGGTGAAGTTCGCCGAAGTGAACCGCGCGCTGGTGCGTTCGATGGGCAACAACTTGACTACGATCGACGGCACTGGCGGATTCCAGTTCGGCATTTCCCGCGGCCGTCAGGTGACCCCGCAATTCAACATTCTCGGCGGTCCCTTGGGAATGGGCGGCGGTACGGCTTCCACCTGTATTCCCCCCATCCTCCCGGACGGAAGTTGTACCGGGACAATTCCCGGAACATCGATCACCCCGGTCGACGGCAGCACGACTCTTGGCGGCATCGGCGAACTGCTGGGACTCGATATTGCCGGTGCATTCGACTTTGCCGAGCAGAACGGCCTCTTGACCATGCTGGCGCAGCCCAACCTCACCGCGTTGTCGGGCGAGACGGCGGAGTTCCTTGCCGGCGGCGAGTTCCCGATCCCGATCAGCCAGGGCCTCGGCACGACCGCGATCGAATATCGCAAGTACGGCGTCAGCCTGTCCTACACGCCGACGGTCCTGGCCAATGGCCGGATCTCGATCCGTGTGCGCCCCGAAGTCTCCGAGCTTTCGAGCCAGGGTTCGGTGACGCTCAACGGCTTCAACGTTCCGGGCATGATCATCCGCCGCGCCGAGACGACTATCGAACTGGGCTCAGGCCAGGGATTCATGATCGCCGGTCTGCTGAGCAACAACGCCTATAGTACGATCGACAAGACACCCGGTGCCGGCGACCTGCCGATCCTCGGCGCACTGTTCAGGTCGAGCGAATTCCGCAAGGGGCAGACCGAACTGGTGATCGTGGTGACCCCGTATTTGGTCAACCCGGTCGACGCCAACGACATTGCCTTGCCGACCGACGGCTTCCAGGCACCGACCTGGATGCAGCAATTGTTGATCAACAAGGAGACCGCCGGAATAGACGGCGCCGAACGGCCCAAGCCGAGAGCTGCCGAAGACGATGCGCCGCCACCCTCGGTGAGCTTCGACGACAAGGCGGTGCAGCCGGCACAGGCATCGGCCGACGACAAGGACCGCCGCCGCGACAAGGACGAGCGTAGCGCCGAAGCGAGCCCGACCCCCGGCTTCAGCCTCAAGTGAGAAAGGTGATCCCGATGCTTACCCGCATGACCAAACCGGCCGCAGCGGCCATCTCTCTCGGGCTGGCGCTGGTGCTGACCGGCTGCAACACCTACCCGACCGAGAACCGTTCGCTCGATTCGATCAAGCAGCCGGTCATCGAACGCAGCAATTTCGTACTCGACCTGAACACCGGCGCCGGCGGACTGACGATTCCCGAGCAGGCCCGCCTCGAAGACTGGTTCGAGACCATCGACGTCTCCTATGGTGACCGCATTGCGATCGACGACCCGATCGACAACGCCGCGACCCGTGACGCAATCGCCGAAATCGCCGGCCGCTACGGCCTGCTGGTCAGCGACGGCGCCCCGGTCACCCAAGGCCAACTTCGCCCTGGCACCGCGCGCGTCGTAGTGACCCGGTCGACTGCCGAGGTTCCGGGTTGCCCTGATTGGCATGGCTCCGGCGCCTACAATTTCGACAACGCCACCCATGACGGCTTCGGCTGCGCGGTAAACAGCAATATCGCCGCCATGGTCGCCAATCCCGAAGACCTTATCCATGGCCAGGCAGGTACCGGCGAGACGGTCATCATGACCTCGGTAAAGGCGATCGAAACCTATCGCGAGCAAACAAATACCGGCTCCGGTGCCGGCTCCGGCGTCACGGAAGTCTCGAGCGAAGAATAAGGGGATCTGACTATGAATGCGCCTTGGAAACCAGGTTCCTCGAACGGGCGTGACCCGTTTGCCGCCTTCATCTGCGACGAGAGCGCGCTGGATGTCCTGCGCCCGGTCGTGATCGAGATGGGCTGGCAGCCCGAAAAGTGTGCCAAGGGTGGCCTCCGCAACGCCATCCAGTCGCTGTCGATCGCGGCCAGCCCGAACATCCTGATGGTCGACCTTTCCGAAAGCGGCGATCCGCTGAACGACATCAATGCCCTCGCCGAGGTGTGCGAACCCGGCACTGTGGTGATCGCTATCGGCCAGGTGAACGACGTCCGCCTGTACCGCGATCTCGTGGCGAGCGGGATCCACGATTACCTGTTGAAGCCACTGTCTGCCGGCCAGGTGCGCGACGCGCTGGTTCAGGCCCAGGCCGTGTTTTCAGCCCCGAAGAACAGCGAAGGTCAGGCCGCCAAGCGCCACGTCTCGACAGCGGTTGTCGGAACGCGCGGCGGCGTCGGCGCCTCAACGCTGGTGACCTCACTTGCATGGCTGTTCAGCGCCGATCACAAAATGCCGACGGCCTTGCTCGATCTCGATGTGCATTTCGGCACCGGGGCACTGGCGCTGGACCTCGAGCCCGGCCGCGGCCTCACCGACGCGATCGATAATCCGAGCCGCATCGACGGATTGTTCATCGAACGTGCGATGATCCGCGCGAACGACAATCTCGCGATCCTGTCGGCCGAGGCGCCGATCAACTCCCCGCTGATGACCGACGGTTCGGCTTTCGTACAGCTCGAGGAGGAGTTCCGTCACGCGTTCGAGATGACGGTGATCGATCTGCCGCGCAACATGCTGATCAACTTCCCGCATTTGCTGGCCGATGTGAACGTGGTGCTGTTGGCCACGGAAATGACCTTGGCGGGTGCGCGCGATTCGATTCGCATCCTGTCGTGGCTCAAGTCCAATGCTCCGCATGCGGCGACCCTGGTCGTGGCCAACAAGGTGCAGACGGGCCTCCAGGAAATCAGCAAGCCCGATTTCGAAGCTTCGATCGAGCGCAAGATCAATTTCTCGATCCCGTACGACCAGAAGGCCGCGGCCAATGCCGCCAAGCTGGGCCAGACCTTTGTCGACGCCAGCCGTTCGAGCAAGGCCAGTTCGGTAATCCGCGATGTCGCCAACGGCATCATCGGGGTGGGCGAGGAAGACGGAGCGGATGTGGGCCAGGCCGGCAACAAGTCGTTGCTCGGCAAGTTCGACCTCAAGTCGCTGCTCGCCAAGAAGGACAAGCGGCAGGCCGGCCAGGCGGTCGAGGAAGCCGCCGAGTAGGAATACACGGGGGCGGCAGCCGGGCCGCGCATGACCCGGCTGCCGGATTGCCCGGCAAGCGCGTAAAGAACAGGAAAGGCGAACCAGGACATGAGCATGCTACAGCTTTTGCTGTTCGCCGGGGGCTTGATGGGGATAATGGTCCTGACCTACGCGGCGCTCGCAGGGCCAAACGCCGCGAAAGAAGGCAGCCGTCGCCTTCAGGGCATACGGTTTCGTCATTCGGAAAGCACCGAGAACAAGGTCGAAAGCCAGCTCAAAAAAGCCATCGCCGCGCGCAAACCGGCGATGCACAAGATCGCCGGCTCGGGTTCGCGGGTCCAGGCCTTGGCTTTGCGCCTGCACCGTTCCGGCAAAAACTGGACACTGGCGCAGTATCTTTACGGCACGCTTGGCCTGATCCTTGCGGTAACCGTGCTGATCTATCTCCGTTCGGGGGCTCTCCTGCTGTCGCTCGCATTCGGCGTGGTCGTCGGCGCCGGGCTTCCGCACATGGTGCTCAACTTCTTCATCAAGCGGCGCACCAACCAATTCAATACAAAGTTTCCCGACGCCATCGAACTGCTGGTTCGAGGTCTGCGCTCGGGCCTGCCGGTGACCGAAACCCTGTCGCTGGTGGCCGCCGAGGTTCCGGGGCCCGTAGGCGAGGAATTCAAGGCGATCGTCGACCGCATCAAGGTCGGCAAGACGATGGAGGAAGCGCTCCAGGAAACCGCGAACCGGTTGGGTACGCCCGAATTCCAGTTTTTCACGATCACGCTTGCGATCCAGCGCGAGACCGGCGGCAACCTTGCCGAAACGCTGTCGAACCTCGCCGACGTGCTACGCAAGCGCGCGCAGATGAAGCTCAAGATCCGGGCGATGAGTTCGGAATCCAAGGCATCGGCCTATATCGTCGGCGCCCTGCCGTTCATCGTCTTCGGCATGATCTGGTTTATCAACCCGAAATATATCGGCGGCTTTTTCACCGACGATCGCCTGATCGTTACCGGGCTCGGTGGACTGGTGTGGATGAGCATCGGGGCTTTCATCATGGCCAAGATGGTCAATTTCGAGATCTGACGGGAACGGATAGAAACAATGTTTAGCCAGCCCTCAGGTCCCACGCTTCTCGGTTTCGACGTCATCCTCGTCGGCACGGTGCTGGCCGCAATCGCCGCGCTGGCGGTGATATTGGCGATCTATGCTGCGATCACCGTCAGGGACCCGATGGCCAAGCGCGTCAAGGCGCTCAACGAACGCCGCGAAGAACTCAAGGCAGGGATCATTACCGCTTCGGCCAAGAAGCGCACCAGCCTGATCCGCAAGTCGGAAGCCACCGACCGGATGCGGGAAACCCTGGCCAGCATGAAGGTACTCCAGGACAGCCAGCTCAAAACGGCGCAGCAGAAACTCGCCCAGGCAGGCTACCGCAACAAGGAATGGGCCGTCGCGGTCATCTTTGCGCGGCTGGTCTTGCCGGTGGTACTCGGCCTGATCGGGGTGGTGCTGTTCTACTGGAGTGACGCCTTTCCCGATTGGGGCAGCTTCAAGCGCTTCGCCGCATTCGCCGCGATGATCGTGCTGGGCTACAAGGGGCCGGACTTGTGGCTCCAGAACAAGATCAACAAGCGGACCCACGAGATTCGCAAAGGCTTGCCCGACGCGCTCGACCTGCTGGTGATCTGTGCCGAGGCGGGCCTCACGGTGGACTCGGCCTTCAACCGCGTCGCCAAGGAGCTGGGCCGGGCGTTCCCCGAACTGGGGGACGAATTCACCCTGACCGCGATCGAACTGGCCTTTCTCCATGAACGGAGGATGGCGTTCGAGAACCTTGCCTACCGCGTCGATCTCGAGTCGGTGCGCGGCGTGGTGACGACCATGATCCAGACCGAACGTTACGGTACGCCACTGGCTTCGTCCTTGCGTGTGCTGTCCGCCGAATTCCGCAACGATCGCATGATGCGCGCGGAAGAAAAGGCCGCGCGCCTGCCCGCGATCATGACCGTGCCATTGATCCTGTTCATCCTGCCGGTGCTGTTTATCGTCATCCTCGGCCCGGCTGCGTGCTCGATCAGCGATGCCTTCAGCGCGGGCGGTCCGGGTAACGCCAACAGCTGATCCGGGCCTCCCGGAGCAAGACCAAAACAAAAGGGCCCTTTCCCAAACCGGGGAAGGGCCCTTTTGTCGGTCTCGAATCCGAGCCCTAGTTGAAGATGCCGCTGTCGATGCCCTCGGCGTTGAGATCGCGGACCCCTTCCTTGATCCGCATCAGGATAGAACGGAAGGTCTCGATTTCCGAGGGGCTGAAATTCGCGAACAGCCGGCGTTCCATTTCGAGTGCCAGCGGCATGATCTCGCCGTGCATGCGGCGTCCCTCGTCGGTCAAAGCAAGCAGGTGCGAGCGCCCGTCGCGCGTATTCGGCTGGCGCGAGGCGAGCCCCCGCTCCTCCAGTTCCTTGCACGCACGGTTCACGGCCACCTTGTCCATCAGGGTGAAGGCGGTCAGTTCGCGCTGGGTCATCTCGCCGGTATCGCCAAGCACCGCCATCACCCGCCATTCGGGAACCTTGAGTCCGAAGCGTGTGCGGTATTCCTGGGCGATCCGACCGCTCACGGCGTTCGACGTCACCGAAAGCATATAGGGCAGGAAATCGGCAAGGCGCGGGGTGGTGCTCATGTTAGTTAGGTTCTGTAACTATCTCGGATGCCCAATTGCAAGCGCGGATGGAGCACCCTTTGCGGTTTCGTGCCCCAAAGTGGAGCAGCGCCGCGCTTAGGGTTCCGACCCTAGCCAAGCACGCGTCCGGCGATCGAGGACAGGCGTATCGCCATATCGCGGTCGCGCATCGCCGGATGAGTGACGATTGCGCCATCGAGGGCGGTGTCGATCGGGCTGGCCTTGCGGACTTCGGGCAGCGCCTTAGCCAAAGCGGCCAGCATCCCGCGCGCCTTGTCGACATTGGCGTCGAAGGTCTTGAGGATGTCCCTGACATCGACATCCTCGGCGTTATCACGCCAGCTGTCATAGTCGGTGACCATGCCGAGCAGGGCATAGGGAAGCTCGGCCTCGCGAGCGAGGCGCGCCTCGGGCATCGCCGTCATCCCGATCACCTCGGCGCCCCACGCGCGATACATCCGGCTTTCCGCGCGGGTGGAGAATTGCGGCCCCTCGATCGCGACATAGCAGCCGCCGTCATGCACTTTCGCCCCGGCCTTGCGCGCCGCCTTGCCGACCAGTGCCGACAGGCGCGGACAGGTGGGATCGGCCAAAGCGACATGCGCCACCAGCCCTTCGCCGAAAAAGCTGCGCTGCCGCCCCTGAGTACGGTCGATAAGCTGGTCGACCATGACGAATTCGCCGGGCCGAAAGTCCTCGCGCAACGAGCCGATCGCCGAAATCGAAACGATATCGGTCACCCCGCAGCGCTTGAGGGCCTCGATATTCGCCCGGTAGTTGATTGCCCCGGGCGGAATCGCGTGGCCCTGACCGTGGCGCGCGATGAAACTGAAGCGAACCCCCCCGATTGTCCCCAGCACGACCGGGCCTGAAGGCTCGCCGAAATTGCTCCTGACCGGGATTACCTGCGCGTTTTCGAGCATTTCGGCGGCGTAGAGGCCGGTCCCGCCGATTACGCCGATATGCCACGAGCCAGGCATGGAAAGCCCCTATTTCTTCAATAGCCCCGCCATGATGAAATCGACGGCATGCGCTCGATAGCGGTCGCGCAGTTCCTCGGTCAATGTATCCTCGCCGAAGCAATAGCGCATGAACAGGCGCGCGGCGAAGAAGCGGTCCACCGCACCGACCAGAGTGAAGAAGAACAGCTGCGGATCGACCTTGCGAAACAGCCCTGCCTCGACGCCCTCGTCGATCAGCCGGCCATAAAGATCGT
>Ga0315910_10001528_pt1 | contig 21117 bp, 19 predicted proteins | sample EdamamesoilMG_FD_204470 | JGI IMG/M metagenome (GOLD analysis project Ga0315910, IMG submission 204470) | Garden soil microbial communities collected in Santa Monica, California, United States - Edamame soil | ecosystem: Environmental > Terrestrial > Soil > Garden | place: USA: California...
GCCAGCCTCAAGCCCGATACATGTGGCAAGTTCGCGCTCTTTAGTGTGCTCATAATGCTCCTGGGCGGTTACCTGTTCGCGTCCGGCCTTTACCCCGAGCGCGTCACCGATCCCAAATATCGCGACGGCAGCCATCCAGAGGGCAAGAAAGCAGAGCAACCCCTCTGTGACGGTCAGCTGCGTCCCTCTGCCCATCGCTTTGAAACCGCCCCCGTTTGCGAAGGGGGCCGATATGAGCGATAATCAACCGAGAGTCACGACAGGACCAGCACCATGCCCAATCTCAAGCAGGCGATCGAGCGAGGCCAGCTCGACCAGTTCATCAAGGCTCACAAGCGCGAGAAGGGCGACAAGGCCCAATTCTCCGCCGCGCTTAGCGCAATGGCGGGAAAACCGTCAGAAGCTCCTCAAGCATCTCCTCTCCCCGATCACGACGATTGAAGCGAAACTCCGCTTCCTTCGCGTAGCGCCAGAGATACTTGCCGCTCACGTGAATGTGAGTGCCGGAAACCATCCGCTTCAACTGTGCCCAGAAGCCTTCAATACCGTTCACCCCGACACCGTTCACGACATACTGGCCAGCGGAGTGATTGACCCGCTTGTGGTCGTAACCGTGGATGGCAAGGTCACCGTAACCGCCGAACTCGTCGGTGTGGATTTCGGTGCCGCGCTCAACGTGCTTGGCGACGTGCGGGAGCAGGTTGTGACTGTGGCGGGAAGGGACAACCTGCGTCACCACGTCGCCGCCGCGTTCCATGATGCCGAACACGATGGTCTTGTTCTTCTTGAAGCCCGAACCCTTGCCGCGCGCCTCACCGCCGATGAAGGTCTCGTCAGCCTCAACCACCTTGCCAGCGCCGCCAATGCGGTAGTCGCCGTCCACGTTGGCCATATGCTCACGAATGAGGCCAGCCATGCGCCACGCGGTCTTGTAGGTGACCCCAAGCTGGCGCTGCAATTCCTTCGCCGCCACGCCGTTGCGCGTCGTGGTGAACAGGAAGATCGCATAAAACCACGATTGCAGCGGCGTCCGCGTCAGAGCGAACGGGGTGCCCACGGTCGGGTGAATGTGATGCCCGCAAAACTGGCAGGAAAAAGCCCGCTCCGCCTTGATGCGAAACCACTTCGAAGCGCGCTTGCACTTGGGGCATTCGAACCCCTGTCCAAAGCGAACATCAAACAGGTGTTGCAAGCAGGTTTCCTCGTCGGGGAACAGCTTGAAAAACTGGGCGATAGTGATCGGTTTCGTGCTCATGCCCATTATATACCAGAGCGAATTACGTATGGCAAGGGGATAATCCGCTAGGATTTCACGCGCGACCAATTGGGCTCCCGATTCGCCCGCACCAAATCGCAGGAGGTGTGCCGATGCTGATCCGCAAGATCGAGATGTTCCTTCGCCGTACCGGCATGCCGGTGACCAAGTTCGGCCGCCTCGCCGCGCACGACCCGCGCTTTGTGCTCGACCTGCGCAATGGCCGCATCCCCCGCTCCGGGACCGAGAAACGGATAGAACATTTCATGAACATATATCCGGAGACGCACCATGCAGGCTGACCCGATTGCCCTTCCCTCGGTCCCCCGCATCCGCCGCTCGGCCTCCGACCGGCTGCGCGACGCGCTCATCGCCATGACCGGCGGCCATGCGAGGATCGCAAGCCACAGCGAAACCGCCTGGGCGAGCATCACCTTCGCCGGCACCCGCCACCGGCTCGAACTGCTGTTCGAAGGCGAGGACGGCATTGCTGCGGGCGAGGCGCTGATCGAAGCCCTGCCCGAGCATGAGTTCACGATCCCCCGCCAGTTGGTGGCAGACGCGACGGTGATGGAGGTCGATCACCGGCTCGCGCCCGAACCGCGACTGGCGGTGTCGGTAGAGCTGCTGCTGCTGGAGGATGCGTAGGGTTTCTCCCCGGCACCAGATAGTTATCACTTTGACAAAACAACATACCCCTGATGGCGTAGGCGATCGACAAGCCGGTGCTCATCTTCATGGTGAGTTAGATGATGCGCTGCTCGCAGATGGTGAGCGTGCGCTCCACGAATACTGCGATTTGTCGAAGCGTTTCAAGAACAGGCTCACCCTCAGTAATCTGCGACTTGCCAAACGCTACAACGATCTCGGCCTGCACATCCTCATCCACGCCACTTGGGATGGAGCGATAGATTTCCGACTTGTTCTTGAGCGGGAAAACCAATCGCGCTCCTTCAGGTACCCCAAGTCCAGTCCACATAGGTTGTCCATCTGGACCAGGTCCTCCGATTCGCAAGGACCCATCGGGGGCAGCAAACATGCCGGGTATAGCCCATCTGGCGGTCACAGCGAGATGCGCCGCAGCGACGGGGATAATGCCGCTGTGCTTATCCAAGACGTCGAGTTCGTGGAGAATCCAAAGGGGGGTGTTCCCTCCCTTGTATGGCTTGAGCCGCTCGATGAACCGTCTCGCCTTGGCGCTGACTCCGTCTATTTTTCTAATCGAGTTGGTTTTGAAGTGCTTTCGTGTTCCGCTTACTGGGAATCCCGAACCTCTACGAGGTTGTTTCTTGGCGGCTCGGACAAGGTCACATACGAGAAGATCGAGAGCACCCCTAAGATTGTGAACGACATCGCCGATGATGGTTGGAAGTCCACATGGCAGCGCTTCCTTGACGAGCACGCAATAAACGTTTTCTCCAGTCTTCGCGTCTGTCTCATGGATGAGTTCGTAGGGGCCTCTTTCGTGGAAAGCTATGAGGGACGCCTCCAGCTCAGAGATGTGATGTTTGGCCCTTTCGATTTTTAGCTTTGGGCCGGCCAAGACAGTAGGGTCGAGAGTTGGTGCGTTCCAAATTTTTTCAGACATCGGCAGCAGGCCAGGCTTGCTTGAATGAACCAATTTACCATCGATATAGATGGCGCTGCCCTCGGAGTTGGTATTCTGGATGAACATGGGCATACTTTAACGTCCGAAAAAACGCAGAGTCTGGCTTCTGGAGTGGAGAAAGCCGTGCAGGATAAATCAACCCACTTAAATAGGGAAGGTGACTGGCGGTGTCGGTGGAACTGCTTCTGTTAGAAGACCCGTACGCAACCTCGTCATCCCTGCGAAGGCAGGGATCCATCTAACGTCGCGGACATACGATGGGGTGGATGGGCCCCTGCCTGCGCAGGGGCGACGGCTCCCATTAATACCCCAGCGCGATATCGAACCGCGGCTCCAGCGGCTCGCCCTTCCGGTACCGCTCGCAATTCTCGAGGAAGCGGTTGGCCGAGCGCATCATGCTCTGCGGCGTGGGGATGCCCGAGAGGTGCATGGTGATGTGGCAGTTGGGCGCGTCCCACAGCGGATGATCCAGCGGCAGCGGCTCGGGGTCGGTGACGTCGATCATTGCCGCGGCGATCCGCCGTTCGCTGAGCGCATCGGCCAGCGCCGCCTGATCGACCACATTGGCGCGGGCGAAATTCAGCACCACCGCCTCGCGCTTCATCGCCGCAAGTTCCGCGGCACCGATCATGCCTTCGGTTTCGGGCGTTCCGGGCACGACCGCCACGATCCAATCGAACTCAGCGAGCCGCGCGCGCCATTCGTCGGGGCCAAGCTCGCCAGCGCCGGGATGGCGCCGCACCGGGACAACTTCGACCCCGAAGCCGCGCAATTGCTCGCCGATCTTCCTGCCGATCGCGCCATAGCCGAGGATCAGCGCCTTGCTTCCGGCAAGATCGCGAATGCCGGGCGCGGCCTTGAGCCATTCGCGTCTGTCCTGCGCGCGGACCACGGCGGGATAGTTCTTGGCGATCGCCAGCATGCCCATGGTGGCGAATTCGGAGACCTGGATATCGGTCAGCCCGGTGCCGTTGGTTAGCACCACCCCGCGCTGCTGCAGCTCCGCCAACGGCAGGAAATCGAGGCCAGCATAGACCGAATAGAGCCACTTGAGCCCTGTCGCCATGGCCACCGCCGCCAGCATCGGCGGCTTTTCGTGCATGTCGAACCAGCCGATCTCGGCATGGGGGGCGTGGGCGTGGAGTTCCTCGACCGAAAGCCACCAGCGCGCATCGATCCACTCCGGCAGCCGCGCTTCGAGCAAAGGCCGCGCGAAACCGGGGAGGACGGCGACTACCGGTTCGGGGGTCATCCCAGCCTCCACTCCCAGCCGAGCGGATCGCCGTCCATAACCTCGACGCCTTTGGCGGCAAGCTCGTCGCGGATCGCGTCGGAGGTGGCGAAGTCCTTTTCGGCGCGGGCGGCCTTGCGGCGTTCGAGGGCGGTTTCGATTTCGGCTTCGGTGATCGCGGCATCCTTGGGGCGGATACGGAGATCGGCGCGGGTAAGGCCAGTCAAGCCTAACCCCAAGACTTGGTCGAACCTGTCAACAACCTCCCTTCGAATGAGATTATGCACATTTGGAAGTGCGACGACCTCTTCGAGAACGGTAATCGCAACCGCAGAATTCAGGTCGTCTGAGAGAGATGAGTCAAATTTATCCCAAAGCTCTTTGACCTTGTCCGAGAGCTTGAGCGTCTCGCCAATCCGCACTGAGCTAAGTGTAGCTTGATCAATCGTGTCGTCGGGAATCAACGCCATCTGATCCGGCCCAAGTGGTGACGCATTATCCGCGAAGCGAGAGACGCTGATCACCATCCGCTTCAACCGCGTCAGCGCCGCGCCCAACCCTTCCCAGCTGAACTCCAGCTCGCTTCTGTAATGCGCCTGGAGGCACATCAGGCGGTAGGCCAGCGGGTGGTAACCCTTGTCGATCAGCAGTTGCAGCCGCAGGAACTCGCCGGCCGATTTGCTCATCTTTCCAGTGCGTTCGACGAGGAAGTTGTTGTGCATCCAGATGTTCGCGCCGCTCGCATCCGAGTGGCAGAAGGCCTGGTTCTGGGCGATTTCGTTGGGGTGATGGATCTCGCGGTGATCGATCCCGCCGGTGTGGATGTCGAACGGGAAGCCGAGCAGCGCCTCGCCCATCACCGAGCATTCGAGATGCCAGCCCGGCGCACCCCTGCCCCACGGTGAATCCCATTCCATCTGCCGGGTTTCGCCCGACGGGGTCTTGCGCCAGATCGCAAAATCGGCGGCGTTGCGCTTGCCTTCGACCGCCTCGATCCTGCTTTCGCCTTCGTCGGTAATCGCACGGGCCAAGCGCCCGTAATCGGCCACGGTCGAAACGTCGAAATAGAGCCCGCTTTCGAGTTCGTAGCAATGCTCCGGCGCAATCGCCTTGGCGAACTCGATCATCTGCGGGACGTAGTCGGTCGCGACCGACCAGTGCGCAGGCTGGCGGATGTTGAGCGCCTCGATGTCCGACCAAAAGGCCTCGGTATAGTGTTTCGCGATGTCCCAGATGCTCTGGGCCTTCTCCTTCGCCGCCTTCTCGAGCTTGTCCTCACCTGCATCGGCATCGTCGGTCAAATGCCCGACATCGGTGATGTTGATCACATGGGTGAGCTTGTAGCCCTTCCAGCTCAGCGTCCGCCCGAGCACATCGGCGAACACATAGGCGCGCATATTGCCGATATGCGGGTAATTATAGACCGTCGGCCCGCAGGTGTAGACCCGCGCCTCGCCATCGTGAACGGGCCGGAACGCCTCGATCTTGCGGGTCAGGCTGTTGAACAGCATCAACGGGGCGGCGTCACTCATCGCGAGGGGCATTAGGGCCGCGTGCGGCGCTCGACAAGGTGGGCCCCGTGCGTACCCTCTCCGTTTCGACCGGCCCGTCACTCGGGAATTCCCCGATAGTCTCGCCCGCCCGACCGCTTACCCTTCGTACTCGAATCGATGTGGCCTGCACGCCACTGTCCGAAACCGGAAGAAGAGGATCCACTCATGACCCATTCGATCCGTAGAACCCTGCTTTCCGCTGCCGCGCTGGCGCTCGTCGCCGGCCCCGGCCTGTCGTCGTGTTCGCAGGAGGCCGATGATGCCGCGACCGGGGAGGCAACCGGCGAGGCAGCCGCGCCACTCGAGGGCGGGGATCTCACCAGCGAGCAGGCGAAGAACGCGCAGGCCCTTCTGAAGAAGATGTCGGATTACATGGCGGCGCAGCAGGCCATCTCGCTGAGCTACGATTCGGTGTTCGAGGTGGTTTCCGACGACAAGCAGAAACTCCAGCTGGCGATGTCAGGAACCGTCGACCTCGCGCGACCGGACAAGATCCGCACCACTCGCCAGACCGGCTTTTCCGACACCGCAATGGTCTTCGACGGGACCACGGTGACCTTCCTCGGCAAGGGCCAGAATGCCTATATCCAGGCCGAAGCCCCGGGCACGGTCGACAACCTCATCGACCAGCTGCGCGAGAAGTTCCAGCGGCCGCTGCCCGGCGCCGACCTGCTGGTCTCGAACGTCCATGACGCGCTGATGGAAGGCGTCACCGACATCAAGGACCTCGGCAGCGGCGTCATCAACGGCGTCGAATGCGATCACCTCGCCTTCCGCTCGGAAGAGACCGACTGGGAAATCTGGATCGCGCAGGGCGATGCGCCCTATCCCTGCCGCTATGTTATCACCAGCCGGAACGTCGACCAGGCGCCGCAATTCAGCATGACGGTCCGCGACTGGAAGGCCGGCGGCAGCGCCGGCGACTTCGCCTTCACCCCGCCGGCAGGCGCCAAGGAACTCACCGTCGAGCAGCTCAAGGAGCTCAAGGAAACGGCCGACCTGCCCGACAACTTCAGCATTGGAGTAGAACAATGAGCATCGCGAAAAAAGCCGCTTTTGCGCTGGGCGCGGGCTTCGCCGTCCTCATCGGATCGATCGTGGCGAACGACGTCACCGATACGGATGCGTACAGCATCGTCTCACCGGCCCACGCCGTCGTCGGACGGCCACTGACCCCGGTCAGCGTCGCCGGCGTGGCGAGGCGCACGGCACGGCGCTGCGCGGCGGGCGTTTACAACTGCTGACCTGCCGGGTGCGAGGCTGGAGGTGCACGTCCGCGAGTAGCGGACGCTCGCCTCAATCGACCTCGAACAGATCGGCCAGTTGCTCGATAATCGTCCCGCCGAGCTGTTCGACATCCATGATCGTCACCGCGCGCTTGTAATAACGGGTGACGTCATGCCCGATGCCGATCGCGACCAGCTGGACCGGGGATTGCTTCTCGATCCAGTCGATCACCTTGCGCAAATGCTGTTCGAGGTAGCCGGCATTGTTCACGCTGAGCGTTGAGTCATCGACCGGCGCGCCGTCGGAGATCACCATCAATATGCGGCGATCCTCCGCGCGGGCGAGCAGCCGGGCGTGGGCCCAGAGCAGCGCCTCGCCGTCGATGTTTTCCTTGAGCAGCCCCTCGCGCATCATCAGCCCGAGCGAGCGGCGCGCACGGCGCATCGGTTCGTCGGCCTTTTTGTAGATGATGTGGCGGAGGTCGTTGAGCCGGCCCGGTTGGCCGGGCTTGCCGCTCGCCAGCCATTTCTCGCGGCTCTGCCCGCCCTTCCACGCACGGGTGGTGAAGCCGAGGATCTCGACCTTGACCCCGCAGCGTTCGAGCGTGCGCGCCATGATATCGGCGCTGATTGCGGCAATGCTGATCGGCCGCCCGCGCATCGAACCCGAATTGTCGATCAGCAGGGTAACCACCGTGTCCTTGAACTCGATGTCGCGCTCGACCTTGTAGCTCAGCGAATGGCCGGGGCTGACGATCACCCGTGCCAGCCGCGCGGCATCGAGCAGGCCTTCCTCCTGGTCGAAATCCCAGCTGCGGTTCTGCTGCGCCATCAGCCGGCGCTGCAAGCGGTTGGCCAGCCGGGTGACGATGCCCTGCAAGCCGATAAGCTGGCTGTCGAGATGGGCGCGCAGGCGGGTCAGCTCATCCTCGTCGCACAATTCGGTGGCCTCGATGACCTCGTCGAATTCCTCGGTGAAAGTGTTGTAATCGAAGGTCGAGGGATCGTCGGTCCACGGGCGGTTGGGGCGGACCGGCATCATCCCTTCCTCGCCCTCTTCGCCGACATCGCCTTCGGACATGTCCTCTTCGTCGGCGGCCTGTTGTTCGCTCTCGCCGTCCTCGTCCGACTCGCCCTGTTCGGAGGCAATTTCCTGCGACTGGCCCTGGTCGTTCTGGTCCTGGTCCTGGTCGTCGTCGCCGCTTTCGTCGCCGGCCTGGTCGTCGCCATCCTCGCTGGCGGGCTGGTCGATCTCCTCGCCGCGGGTGAGCTCAAGGTGCCGCAGCATGTCGAGCGAGAGCGACTGGAACGCTTTCTGGTCGTCGATGGTCAGCGCAAGCTTCTCGAAATCGCCCGCGGCGCGCGCCTCGATCCATTCGCGCACGAATTCGACCCCGTCCTGCGCCGACTGCGGCGCCTTCTGGCCGGTGAGCTTCTCGCGCAGCAGCAGCGCCAGCGCGGTCTGGATCGGGACCTCGTCGGCATTCGCGGCGCGGGCGATCGGATCGGACGCTGTCCGCAGGTCGAGCGCGGCTGCCAGGTTGTCGCGGATGCCGGCGTAGTTGTTCTCGCCCAGAGCCTCGTAGCGCACCGCTTCGATCGCGTCGTAGCAGGCACGGGCGGCGGCCTCCGCCGGTGCATGCTTCGCATGAAGCCGCTCGTTGTGATGCCGCAGCCTGAGCGAGAAACTGTCGGCGAAACCGCGCGCTTCCATAGCCTGTTCGCGCGGCAAGGCACGCGGCGGCATCGGCACCCGCATTGCGTTGCCCTGGAGCGTCGGCGCATCTGCAGTCCAGCTGACGTCGAGCTCGGGCTCGCGCGAAATCGCGCGGCTGGCGCCGGTCAACACCTGCTTGAAGCGGTCGAGAGGGGATTCGGGCGGCATGGCTCGCCTGCCTTAGACAGGCCGGAAGCGGTAGTTCAAGCCCCGCCCAGCACCTCGATCAGCATGGCATCGTTGGTCGAACGCGGATTGGCGCGGATCGCGGCTTCCTCGCGGCCGATTTCGGCCCAGATCGCGTTGTCGACATCGACCGAGAAATCGCGCGCCACCGCGGAGACATCGATCCCGGTAAGCTGGCGCAAGGCGTCCGCGACCAGCGGTTCCTGCGAGATGCGCAACCCGTCGGCCAGTTCGGGCACCATCGCCTCGACCAGGGTCGTGGCCATGTTACCGCGCAGGAACGCGGTCGCGGCCGAAGGTCCGCCTTCGAGCAGCGCCTTGGCATTGGCGATCCCGACGACTTCGACCGCATCGGCGACGATCGGCGCGGCGCGGCGCGCCCCGCGCTCGGCCACGCGGTTGAATTCGCGCTGTAAGCGTTCCTTGAACACGATCGAGGATAGGATCCCGGCGAGCGTGTTCCCGCGCGATCCAATGACGTCGGGCAAATCAAGCCGCGCCAGCCGGTTGTCCCAGAAACCGCCCGGCGCCATCAGCCTGGCAAAGGCGTTCTGCGCCGAAAGGTTGAGTAGCCGGCGGATCGCATCGACCAGGCTCCAGCGCTGGATCGTCTGGCAACCGGTCACCGCGAGCACGCCGATGGCCGCGGCGCCTGCCATGAGCGTGCGCCGGGACAGTCCGGATTGGTTCGAATTCCCGAGCATGGCCGTTCCTCTCTGCCTTGCCGTATGGCCGGTTGCGGCCATAGAGCATGAATACCATGAACCGCGTCAGACTCCTGCACTTCAATTCGGCGCTTGGTCCGCTCGATTACCGCTTGCCCGACGGGATGGCGACGCCTGCGGGAACGGTGGTTTCCGCTCCCTTGGGCCCGCGCCAGATCGTCGGGATCGTATGGGATAGAGAACGGCTGCCCGCGGATGAGGTTCCGGACAGCAAGCTGCGCCCGCTGCACGGTGTGCTGCCGGTCCCGCCGCTCAGGCCCGAGCTGATGCGCCTGCTCGAATGGACCGCGGACTATTATTGCGCGCCGCTGGCTTCTGTCGCGCGGATGGTGCTGTCGAGCGGGGCGCTCAAGGGCCCCTCGACGATGACCGAATACCGCCTGACCGGCCAGGCGCCCGAGCGCATGACCCCGCAGCGCGAGGCGGCGATCGAGGCGCTCGATGGCGAGCAGGCGTCCTTGCGCGAACTCGCGGGAATCGCGGGCGTCTCCGAAGGGGTGCTGCGCGGACTGGTCAACCAGGGAGTTCTCGAGCCGGTCGAGGTCGATTGTGACCGACCATATCAACGGGCAAGCGCCGATTTCGAAATTCCCGAGCTCAGCAAGGACCAGCAAGAGGTAGCGGTGCGGCTGGTCGGGGCAGTCGACGCCGGCGGCTTCGCGCCGTTCCTGCTCGATGGTGTCACCGGATCGGGCAAGACCGAGGTCTATTTCGAGGCCATCGCCGCCGCCATCCGCAAGGGCAAGCAAACGCTTGTCCTGCTACCCGAGATCGCCTTGACCGAAGCCTTCCTGCGGCGCTTCGAGGCGCGCTTCGGGGCGCCGCCGGTGACCTGGCACAGCTCGCTCAAGCAGACCGAGCGGCGGCGGGCGTGGCGGGCGATAGCCTCAGGCGAGGCGCAAGTGGTGGTCGGCGCGCGCTCGGCGTTGTTCTTGCCTTATGCCGATCTCGGACTGATCGTGGTCGACGAGGCCCACGAGGTCAGCTTCAAGCAGGATGACGGGGTGCGCTACAACGCCCGCGACGTGGCGGTGATGCGGGCGCGGTTCGAAGACCTGCCGGTGATCCTCGCCAGCGCGACCCCGGCGCTCGAAAGCCTGCAGATGGCCGAGAGCGGGGTTTACGAGCGGCTCGAACTGCCCAACCGTTTCGGCGGGGCCTCGCTTCCCGAAATCGCCACCATCGACCTGACGAAAATGCCGCCCGAGCGCGGCCGTTGGCTCGCCCCGCCGCTGGTGGAGGCGCTACGCGAGCGGCTCGCCAACGGCGAACAGGCGCTGCTGTTTCTCAACCGCCGCGGCTATGCCCCGCTGACCTTGTGCCGCCATTGCGGATACCGCTTCCAGTGCCCCAATTGCAGCGCCTGGCTGGTCGAGCATCGCCTCACCCGCCGGCTCGCCTGCCACCATTGCGGGCACGAGACTCCCCAGCCCGATGCCTGCCCCGAATGCGGTGAGCCCGATTGCCTGGTCGCCTGCGGCCCCGGGGTCGAGCGGATCGCGCACGAGATCGCCGAAGTCCTGCCAGAGGCGCGCGTGGCCATCGCCACATCGGACACGCTCAACACGCAGGACAAAATCGCCGGCTTCGTCAACGCTGTCGAAGGGCGCGCGGTCGACGTGATCGTCGGCACCCAACTGGTCACCAAGGGCTTCCATTTCCCCGAGCTGACTCTGGTCGGCGTGGTCGATGCCGACCTTGGCCTCGAAGGCGGCGATCTGCGCGCATCCGAGCGCACCTACCAGCAGGTCGCGCAGGTTGCCGGGCGCGCCGGGCGCGGGGAAAAGCCGGGCAAGGTGCTGATCCAGACCCGCCATCCCGAGGCCCCGGTTATCGCCGCGCTGGCCGCGGGCGACCGCGACGCGTTCTACGCCGCCGAGGCCGAGGCGCGCCGCCATGCCGGTGCCCCCCCGTTCGGCCGCTGGGCGGCTATCATCGTTTCGAGCGAGAATGAAATGGAAGCGCGCGAGGCGGCGAACGTCATCGGCGCAGCGAGACCGAAGTTGGCCGATGTCGCGATCGTCGGCCCCGCCCCAGCGCCGCTCTCGCTCCTGCGGGGCCGCTACCGTTATCGTCTGCTGGTCAATGCCCGCCGCTCGGCACAGGTGCAGGATGTGATCCGGGCCTGGCTCGGGGCGTTGGCGTTCCCGCCCGGGGTACGGGTCGGCGTCGATATCGATCCCTACAGTTTCGTGTGAGTTGGCGGTTGTCGCAGAGCAATCCGCAACCATATACACACGCGGTAATCCAACCCTGTCGAACGAGTTCAACAAATGCGCCTGATCTTCTTTGCTGTCCTGCTCCTGACTGGCGCTCCCGCCGCCGCGCAGCAGTGGTGGGAAGCGGAAACCGGCCATTTCATCGTCAAATCCCGCGATTCCGAAAGCGAGACGCGCGAGTTCGCCGAAGAGCTCGAACGGTTCGACGGCGCGTTGCGCAGCTTGCAGAACATCGCCAGCAAGGAGCTGACCCGGGCCAACAAGGTCACCATCTTCCGCTTCGGCGATACGGGCGACATCGCGCACATGGCGGGTTATCCAGGTTCGGGCATTGCCGGGTTCTACATTCCGCGCGCCGGTGCGTCGGTGGCTTATGTACCAGCGCGCGAAGACCGCCGTTCGGGCTCGGTCGGGCGTGTGAACGAAAAGACCCAGCTCGACGGCATGTCGGTGCTCAAGCACGAATATGCCCACCACTTCATGATGCAGTATTTCCCCGGCGCCTATCCGGGGTGGTACGTCGAAGGCTACGCCGAGACGGTCGCGACGATCCGCTTCCTCGACGACGGCAGCTTCCACATCGGCGATCCGCCGCAATACCGTTCGTACCAGGTCTTGCGGATGCCCGGCTTCCGCTTGCGCGAGATGCTAGACGACGATCACGAGCTGGCGGGCATGGATTCCATGCAACATTACGGCACCGGCTGGCTGCTGAGCCATTACCTCAATTTCGACAGCGAAGGGCGCACAAAACTGGCATCCTTCCTGTCCGCGCTTGCCAAGGGCGAAGACAGCCTGGCCGCTGCCGAGCGGATTCTCGGCGACCTTGGCGAGCTCGAACGCAAGTTGAGCGCTTATCGCCACGGCAAATTTCCCGGCTACAACGTCAAACCCGCCAATTACACGCCGCCCGTGGTGACGATGCGCCCACTCCCGGCCGACGAAGTGGCATTCATCGAGCCGAAAATGACCTTGTGGCGCGGCATCGAAAAGGACGAAGCGCCGGGCATCCGCAATCGGGTCGCGGCGATCCTGCGCGACCATCCCGACAGCGTCGAAGGGCACCTGCTGCTGGCCGAGGCGAATTACGATGCCGAGGATTACGCCGCCGCCGATGCCGCCGCGCAGCGCGCCACCGAACTCGATCCCGACAGCCTGCGCGGCTGGCTCTATCGCGGGATGATCGCCTCGAAGAAGTCCGTAGCGGCGCCGGAGCTGGCCTCGGCGGCGCGAGCGCATTTCGCCGATGCTGCCAGCCTCGACCAGACCGATCCGCGCCCGCTGATCGGCTTCTACCGGACCTATCTCGAATCCGGCGAGGAGCCCAGCGAACAGGCGATCATCGCGCTGGAGACGGCCTACGATTATGCCGGTTCGGATGCCGATTACCGTTTGCTGCTGGCACGCCAGTTGCTGACCGAGCAACGCTTCACCGATGCCCGTTCGGTAGTGATGCCGGTGGCCTTCACAGGCCATGCCACCGGCGAAGCCGATGCCGACGACGACGAACCGACGCCGCGCAAGCTGCTCGCGGCGATCGACGGGCAGGATTCGAGTGCGGCCGTTGCGCTGATCGATGGACTGCTCGAGCCCGAGGACGAAGACGACAAGGACTGAGGTTCAGCCCGGCGGTGTTTCCCGCTCCAGCAATTCGCGCTTGATCGCCTCGCCATAGGCATAACCGCCCAGCGATCCGTCCGAACGCACCACCCGGTGGCAGGGAATCAGCACCGCGACATTGTTGGCCCCGTTGGCGCTGCCCGCCGCGCGGACCGCACTGGGTCTGCCGGCAGCCGCGGCGATCTCGGCATAGGAGCGGGTTTCGCCGGACGGGATCTTGCGCAATTCGCGCCACACGGCCTCCTGGAAGGCGGTGCCTTTGACATCGAGCGGGATGTCGTGTCCGGTGCCGGGCGCCTCGACCGCCGCAACGACCCGGGCCAGCAGTGCCACGAATTCCGTCCCTCCCTCGACCAGTGCGGCGTTAGGAAAGCGCACCGCCAGTTCCTCAGGACCCTCGCCGAACGACAGGCGGCACACGCCTTTGTCGGTCGCGGCGACCAGCATCGGCGCCAGTGTGGTCTCGACCACCGCCCAGCTTATCGTCACGCCCTGCCCGCCCTTTACCCACGCCGATGGCGCCATGCCGAGCCTCCCTTTCACGGTCTCGTAAAAGCGCGACGGCGCTTCGAAACCGGCTTCGTAGATCGCATCGCTGACCCGTGCCTCGCCGCTCAGCGCATCGCGCGCCCGCTCCTCGCGCAGGGCGCGGGCGAAGGCGGCGGGAGAGAGGCCGATAATGCGCTTGAACACGCGCTGGAAATGCGCCGGGGAATAGCCCGCGCGCTCGGCCAACAGCTCGAGCCCGATCGCCGCCTCGCTGGCGCGGATCGCGGCGAGCGCTTGCTTGACCGCCTGCTCGTCGCGCGCGGCCTCGTCGGGGCGGCAACGCAGGCACGGGCGGAAGCCCGCGTCCGCCGCATCACCGCCATTGGCGTAGAACTCGACGTTCTCCGGCCTTGGTCGCCGCGCGGGGCAGCTCGGCCGGCAATAAATCCCGGTGCTTGTGACCGCGACGACGAAGCGTCCGTCCTGCGAACGGTCGCGCGCTTCGAATGCAGCCTGCAGCCTGGCGATTGTGTGGGGGTCTTCGATCTTCATGCAGGCGACCTTAATCCCCGCAAAATATAAATGCGTCCCGATTCTTGCGCTCAAACCCGCGGCGCGCGAAATAGGTGTTGTGAAAGCAATTTTTCCATCCGCGATTGCACGACTTGCGCTGGCGATCCTGCTCGCCTGCGCGCTGCTGCCTGCCCCCGCCTGGGCCGACGCCGCCGACATCGAGGCGGCCTCGCGCGGCGTGGTGCGCATCATCGTGATCGAGGAAGAAGGCGCCGAGCTGTTCCCGATCTCGCACGGCACCGGTTTTGCCGTCACTCCCGAACTGGTCGTCACCAATGCCCATGTCGTGGCCGAAGCGCGCGCCGACCGGACCTTGTCGATCGGCATCGTCCCTTCGGACGGCGGCAGTGCGATCTATGGAAGGCTGGTAGCCTATTCCCCCGGGAACGACCTCGCCCTGCTCGCCACCACTACGCCGATGAGCCTGTCGCCGCTGACGATTTCGGGCGGCGAAACCTCCGGCGCGGAAGCGGTCACTTCGGTCGGCTTCCCGATGAATGTCGATCGCGCACAGGGCTTGGACAATCGCGAATTGTTCATGCCGCAACCGCCGGTAAAGAGCCGCGGGTTCCTTTCGGGCCGCCGCCCGACCCGCGATTTCGATACCATCCTCCACACCGCCCCGGTCGCGCGCGGCAACAGCGGCGGCCCGCTGCTCGACGATTGCGGGCGGGTGATCGGGGTCAACAGTTTCGGGGCCGAATCCTCGGGCACCGATGCCGAATTCTATTTCGCGGTCGCGACCTCCGAACTGATCCCGTTCCTGCGGCGCAACAATGTCGTGCCGCAGGTCAACAGTCTGCCGTGCCGCTCGCTGGCCGAGATCGACGCCGAAGAGCGCGAGCGGTCGGAACGCGAGATGCTGGCGAGCCAGCGCCAGGCCGAGGCCGATCGCTCGCGCCAGGTCCAGCGCGAGGACCTCGCCCGCCGCGCCGCCGAATTCGACGTCATGGCCGAGCGCGACAGCCGCATGATGCTGGCGATGTTGTTGCTGCTCGGCGCGGCCGGCGCGGGCTACGCCGCGTGGCTGGCGCGCGAGGCCGGCGAACAGAAGCGGTTGCGGATCGCCGGCGGGCTCGCCGGGCTGGCGCTGATAGGCGCGCTTGCCGCATGGCTCACCCGGCCGGGCTTCGATGCGATCGAGGAGCGGGTCAACTCCGCCCTCGCCGCTCCCGAATCCGGGGAGGCAGGCCCCAGCGGGGTGATCGCCCCGCCCGGCTCAGGCGAGCTTGCCTGCACCCTCGATGCCAAGCGCAGCCGAGTGACCGGCGGCGAATCCACCGACGTGCCGCTGACCTGGAGCGCGGACGGCTGCGTCAACGGTCGCACCCAATACGGGCAGGCCGACGGCAAGTGGTCACGCATCCTCGTGCCCGGCGACGAAGCCGTGGTTTCGATCAATTCCTACGATCCCAAGACCAGGACATACCGCGTCGATCGTTACCTCCTCAGCCGCGACGCGATGGAAGCTGTGCGCGAGGCGCGCGGCAAATTCGAAGCGCCCGCGTGCGGCGGCGGCGACGCGAAGGTGCGCGAACTGGGCCGGCACCAGGCGACGATCGCGGCGATGTTGCCTTCCAGCCCCAATGAGCGGCTGGTCTACGACTGCGCGAAGGGGAGTAAGCTGTGAAGAAGGGGTCGTTCCTCCTGCTGCTGGCGCTGACTGCGGTCTCCTGTGGCGAGGCTCCAGAACCTTCAGCTCAAGTGTCCCGGCTACCCGCTTCAAACGATGTCGATTTCGACACATTGCAGGTGACAGCCACGGCCGCCTGCCATTGTGTGGCGGAAGGCGGCGACGCGGATTGCTGGGCTGCATACAACAAAAGCAAGGCAATCGTGGTCGAACGGGTTGAGGCGGGTGGCGGACATACCGGACAAGTCGGGGAGGCATGTGCACCCGTTTCGTCCAAGCAGGATTGCTTCGATTTTTCGGACGGTGAGAAATGTATCTCGACGGGGTTCAATATTGTCGGAACTGCGCGCGACGTTTGCACGCTCGATGAGGTCGAAGCCGTTGAAACGCTGCTCGATCAATATCCCAAGGATAGGGTACCGAGTGCCGATCAGTTGGAGTCGGTCTTCCAAAAAGTCATGGCTGGCTGGCGACCCACCAAAAAATCGGGCGGCTGCGGCTGATCTGCCATCCGTCGCGGCGGGCGCAACAGTCGTTGCAATAAACTCAGTCGCCTCAGGGTCTACCCCGGGTTGCATCGCAACACCGCCTTTGCTAGGCGCGCGCCGGGCCTGCCGGGGTGCCCGGTGCCCAACCGATCCGGCAAGCAGGACAATTCCGTCCCTCGGATCCAAGAGGACCTTCGCGCGTGGAGATTTCCGCCGGAATTCAATCCAGCCTTGCAGGGCGTTACGCTTCGGCGCTGTTCGATCTTGCGACGGAAGCAGGCAATGTCAGCGCGGTCGAAGCCGACCTCGAAAAGCTGGCCGCCGCGCGCACCGAATCGCCCCACCTCGCAACCCTGATCCGCAATCCGCAGGTGAGCCGCGCCGACAAGGGCAAAGCGGTTGCGGCGCTGGCCAAGTATCTCAAGCTTGACAAGCTCTCCACCAACTTCCTCGGCGTGGTCGCCCACAACGGCCGCCTGGCGCAGCTTCCTGATATCGTCGCCGCGTTCAACGCCATCGCCGCCGCCCAGCGCGGCGAAGTGACCGCCGAGGTCAGGAGCGCCCACCCGCTTTCCGACAAGCAGCTCACGCTGCTCCAGCAAAAGCTCAAGGCCCGCGAAGGGCGCAACATCAAGCTCCACGCCAGTGTCGATCCCGGGCTGCTCGGCGGCCTGGTGGTCACCATCGGTTCCAAGCGGATCGACAGTTCGATCCGCACCCGTCTCAATTCACTCGCCCAAGCTATGAAGGGCTGAAAGCCCGTCAAACGGCTTCGATGAAAGGCTAGAAGGCTCAATCCATGGAAATCCGCGCCGCAGAAATCTCACGGGTCATCAAGGACCAGATCGCCAGTTTCGGCACCGATGCGCAGGTCAGCGAAGTCGGCACCGTGCTTTCGGTGGGTGACGGCATCGCCCGTATCCACGGGCTCGACAAGGTCCAGGCCGGCGAGATGGTCGAATTCTCCAACGGCATCCAGGGCATGGCGCTCAACCTCGAAGCAGACAATGTCGGCGTTGTGATCTTCGGCACCGACTCCGAGATCAAGGAAGGCGACAGCGTCAAGCGCACCGGCACCATCGTCGACGTGCCCGTGGGCAAGGGCCTGCTCGGCCGCGTGGTCGACGCGCTCGGCAACCCGATCGACGGCAAGGGCCCGATCGTTTCCGACCACCGTAGCCGCGTCGAAGTGAAGGCGCCCGGCATCATCCCGCGCCGCTCGGTGCACGAACCGGTGCAGACCGGGCTCAAGGCGCTCGACGCGCTGGTCCCGATCGGCCGCGGCCAGCGCGAACTGATCATCGGCGACCGCCAGACCGGCAAGACCGCGGTGGCGATCGACACCTTCATCAACCAGCGCGGAATAAATTCGGGCAAGGACGAGAGTAAGAAGCTCTACTGCATCTATGTCGCGGTCGGGCAGAAGCGTTCGACAGTGGCTCAGATCGTCCGCCAGCTCGAAGAGAACGGGGCGATGGAATATTCGATCGTCGTCGCCGCGACCGCTTCGGAGCCGGCCCCGCTGCAATATCTCGCGCCCTATACCGGCTGCACGATGGGCGAGTATTTCCGCGACAACGGGATGCACTCGGTGATCGTCTATGACGACCTTTCCAAGCAGGCCGTCGCCTATCGCCAGATGTCGCTGCTGCTGCGCCGCCCGCCGGGCCGCGAAGCCTATCCGGGCGACGTGTTCTACCTCCACTCGCGCCTGCTCGAGCGCGCGGCGAAGCTGAACAGCGACAACGGCTCCGGTTCGCTGACCGCGCTGCCGGTGATCGAAACCCAGGCCGGCGACGTCTCGGCCTATATCCCGACCAACGTGATTTCGATCACCGACGGGCAGATCTTCCTCGAGACCAATTTGTTCTACCAGGGCATCCGCCCGGCGATCAATGTCGGTCTCTCGGTCAGCCGGGTCGGCTCGTCGGCGCAGACCAAGGCGATGAAGAAGGTTTCCGGCTCGATGAAGCTGGAACTGGCGCAATACCGCGAGATGGCGGCCTTCGCGCAGTTCGGCTCGGACCTCGACGCCTCGACCCAGAAGCTCCTCAACCGCGGCGCGCGCCTGACCGAACTGCTCAAGCAGTCGCAGTTCGCTCCGCTGCCGTTCGAGGAGCAGACACTGTCGATCTTCGCCGGCACCGGCGGCTACCTCGACTCGATCGAGGTCAGCCGGGTGACCGAATACGAAGCCTCGATGCTCAGCCACATGCGCACCGAGCATGCCGATTTGCTCAAGCTGATCCGCGAGACCGGCGACTTCGGCGACGAAGCCCGGGCCAAGGCCTCGGCGGCGCTCGAAGCCTTCACCAAGCTGTTCGGCTGAGCCTGAGGGGACCCGGGAAGCCGCCATGGCCTCACTCAAGGAACTCAAGGGCCGGATCAACTCGGTCAAGTCGATCCAGAAGATCACCAAGGCCAAGCAGATGGTGGCCGCCTCGAAACTGCGCAAGGCGCAGATCCGGGCCGAGACCGCGCGTCCCTATGCCGAGCGGCTGGGCAAGGTGGTGGCGAGCCTCGCCGCCAAATATGCCGGGCAGCCCGATGCACCGCGGCTGTTCGCCGGCACCGGCAGCGACCAGCGGCACCTGCTGGTGGTCGCGAACTCCGACAAGGGGCTTGCGGGATCGTTCAATTCCAACATCGTCCGCTCCGCGCTGGCCAAGGCGCGCGAGCTGGCCGCGGAAGGCAAGACGGTCCAGTTCTACCTGATCGGGCGCAAGGGCCGCCCGCCGATCCGCCGCGCCTGGCCCGATGCGATCGTCGGCCAGTTCGACACCTCGGGAGTTCGCGAGCCCGGCTTCGAAGAGGTCGCGCAGATCTCCGACGAGCTGCGCGACATCTTCAATGACGGCAAGTTCGACGTCGCGCATTTGTTCTATTCGACCTTCAAATCGGCGCTGGTACAGACCCCGACCCACCTCCAGATCGTCCCGATCCCCCTGCCCGAGGCGGTCGCCAACAATGGCGCCTCGATCGAATACGAGCCCGACGAGGAGGAAATCCTTGCCGAGCTGCTGCCGCGTTATTTGCGCACGCTGATTTTCCGCGCGCTGATCGAGAACCAGGCCAGCGAGCAGGGCGCATCGATGACCGCGATGGACAACGCCACCCGCAACGCCGGCGAGTTGATCGGCAAGCTGACCATCCAGTACAACCGCAGCCGCCAGGCCGCGATCACCACCGAACTGATCGAAATTATCGCAGGCGCCGAAGCGCTCTAAGAGTTTACAGGCAAGGAAAAGACCATGGCTACCGCCGCCAAGAAACCCGCTCCCAAGAAGGCCCCCGCCAAGGCTCCGGCGAAGGCCGCGACCGCTCGGCCCAAGCCCAACATCACCGAGGCAGGCATCATCAGCCAGGTGATCGGCGCCGTCGTCGACGTGACCTTCGAGGGCGAGCTGCCGCCGATCCTCGGCGCGCTCGAGACCGATAATAACGGCCAGCGGCTGGTGCTCGAAGTCGCCCAGCACCTCGGCGAGAACACCGTCCGCACGATCGCGATGGACGGCACCGACGGGCTCACCCGCGGCCAGAAGGTCAAGAACACCGGCGCGCAGATCTCGGTTCCGGTCGGCCCCAAGACGCTGGGCCGGATCGTCAACGTGATCGGCGAGGCGATCGACGAACGCGGCCCGGTAGGCAGCGACAAGTTCGCCCCGATCCATGCCGAGGCGCCGAGCTTTGTCGACCAGTCGACCGAAGCCAGCATCCTCGTGACGGGAATCAAGGTGATCGACCTGCTCGCGCCCTATGCGCGCGGCGGCAAGATCGGCCTGTTCGGCGGCGCCGGCGTCGGCAAGACCGTGCTCATCCAGGAGCTGATCAACAACATCGCCAAGGGCCACGGCGGCGTCTCGGTGTTCGCCGGCGTCGGCGAGCGCACCCGCGAAGGCAACGATCTCTACCACGAATTCCTCGAGGCCGGGGTCATCGCAAAGGATGCCGACGGCAATGCGACCTCGGAAGGTTCCAAGGTGGCGCTGGTGTTCGGCCAGATGAACGAGCCCCCGGGCGCCAGCGCCCGCGTCGCGCTTTCGGGCCTGACCATGGCCGAATATTTCCGCGACGAGGAAGGGCAGGACGTGCTGTTCTTCATCGACAACATCTTCCGCTTCACCCAGGCGGGTTCGGAAGTGTCGGCGTTGCTCGGCCGCATTCCCTCGGCGGTGGGCTACCAGCCCACGCTCGCGACCGACATGGGCACGCTGCAGGAGCGCATCACCTCGACCACCAAGGGCTCGATCACCTCGGTGCAGGCGATCTACGTGCCGGCGGACGACTTGACCGACCCCGCCCCGGCGACCTCGTTCGCCCACTTGGACGCGACCACCACGCTGTCGCGCGCGATCTCGGAGCTGGGCATTTACCCGGCGGTCGATCCGCTCGATTCGACCAGCCGCGTGCTGAGCCCGGCGGTTGTCGGCGCCGAGCATTACCAGACTGCGCGCCGGGTCCAGGAGACGCTGCAGAAGTACAAGTCGCTCCAGGACATCATCGCCATCCTCGGGATGGACGAGCTTTCCGAGGACGACAAGGTCACCGTCGCCCGCGCGCGCAAGATCCAGCGCTTCCTCAGCCAGCCGTTCC
>Ga0315910_10001529_pt1 | contig 21115 bp, 17 predicted proteins | sample EdamamesoilMG_FD_204470 | JGI IMG/M metagenome (GOLD analysis project Ga0315910, IMG submission 204470) | Garden soil microbial communities collected in Santa Monica, California, United States - Edamame soil | ecosystem: Environmental > Terrestrial > Soil > Garden | place: USA: California...
CGCTGCGGCAGCCGGCGAATGCGGCGCGCCTCGTTGGCCAGCATCCAGAGCGGGAGCTTCACCTTGCCGGCGACGTAGTCGGCATACAGGAACGTCCGCGCGTTGGGCAGCTGCGGCTTGTACTTGGCAAAACGCGACAGCTCGGAGCGCCCGTCGGAGAAAAACGCGCGGTCCCAGTCGATGTTGACGGGCACGCGCAGCGAGCCGAGCAAGGCGTACTGGCTGGTGTTGGTGTCGAGGTTGTCGAGGAACCACTCCCAGGCGTGCTCGGCGAGCATCACCGCGCGCTGCTCGACGCTCCACTGTGTGGTGTCGGCCTCGAGCTCGACGCTCACGTCGAAGTCGAGGAACGGCTTGATCAGCCCGGTCAACGGCGGCTCGCCGGGCAGCTCGATGGTCATGGCTCGCGCGGGCACGGCAGGTCGCCGGCCGAGCCGCCTCAGCTCGTAGGCCGCTTCTTCGGCCGCGGCGAGCGGCGCGTCGCAGTGCTTGAACGCGTAACATGCCCCGCCTTCGGAGCAGAGCGTAACGAGTGGCTTCGAGCCGTTGCGCGCCTCGGCCGCATCGCCCCGGCGTAGCGCTTTTGCGTCGAGGCGCTCGAACGACTCGCTCGCCAGCTCGGCCCTCAACCCATCGAGCGCGCGCTCGATCTGTGCACGAAAAGACGCATTTTCCAGGAACGTGTGTAACATGTTTGCAATACCCCGATCAGTACGTCAGCACCGGGCGGGCTCGCTCGTGGCCTCGTGCCGGTTCGTGTCTGGTTAAGCAAAGGGTAGGCCGAGCAGCATGGGCGCCGAGGGCGCCCTGCGCGCCACCGGCGCGCCTCGGTCGTGTCACTGCCGGCGGCCGGCGAGTGGTCACTGCCGCGCCGCCGCGGAGTCGCGCTCGGCGCCCAGCTCGGCGACGGTCGCGTCCGCCACTTGCTGGATGGAGGCCGATAACGCGCGCGCCATCGCGCGAGCGAGCGCGGGGCCGGCGTCCGCGTCGGCGCCGACAGGCACGTCGACGCTGAAGGTGCGCTCCAGCTGTGAGCGCCGGTCGTCGTGCAGTGTCACCCGCAGGCTGACGCGCGCTCGAGGCGGCCGCTCGCGCAGCTCCTCGAAGCCGATGACCTGGATGTCCAGAGTCGGCGCGGCGCCGGACACGACACGCGAGAGCCCACGCCGTTCGAACAGCTCGCGCTCCAGGGCCCGCCGCACCAGCTCTTCGGGCGGCTCGCTCCAGCGCCGATCGTCGTAGTACGCGAGCTCGGTGTCGCCGATCCGGTAGGCGATGCGCTGCTCGAGGTGCGCGGCCGGCGCCACCATTCCGAGGCGAAGCTCCGCGCCGGGCCGAGTCGCGCTCGGCTGGGCGGCGCCGTCGAGCTCGACCAGCGGCGTGAAGTAGCGCGGCGTCAGCGCCTCGCCCTTGGACGTCAGCGCGCAACCGGCGAGCAGCGGCAGCCCAAAGCAGCCGAGCAGGACGCGGTGGCGAAGCAGCTGATGCAGCGCCGATCTGGAGCTCATGGCGCGGCCCTCCCCTTGATCAGCATGTCGGGATCGCGCTCGAGCGCCTCGCTGAAGCGGCGCAGCGAGCGCGCGGTGCTGCGCACGTCGCGCAGCGTGCTCTCGAGCTCGGGTCCCAGCGCGCTCGAGCTGCGCGCCATTTCCCCGACCATACCCATGGTCCGCTCCGTGCTGGCGACGAGACCGCCCTCGCGCTCCAGGCGATCGAGCAGGCGATCCACACGCGCGGTGGTCGCGTCGAAGCTGGCCAAGCTCTGGCGCACCGAGCGCGACAGTCGCACCGCGTCCAGCCCACGGACCTCGCGCTCCAGCGTCTGCATCGCGACCGAGGCCTGCCCGATGACCTCCCCTGCCCGCTCCGCCAGCCGCGCCCGCTCCACCTCGCCGAGCAAGCCGTTGACGCGAGCCAGGGTCTCGTGCAGCTCGTCGGCGATCTCCGGGACCTGATCCGCCGTCCTCGACACGGAGCTCTCCAGGCCCTTCAGCGTGGAGGGCACGGCGGGGATGACGTTGTCGCCGGTCGCGAACGGCAGGGAGTCGAGCGCCTCGGCCCCTTCGAAATAGTCGAGCAGCACGAACTTGACGCCGGTGAGGCCCGCCTGCGCGAGCTGGGCGCGCAGGTCCGGATGGACGACGAGCATCGATTCGCCGCCGCCGCCGAGGTTGTTGCGCTGCAGCTCCGGGACCGCCAGCTCGCTCTGCACCAACACGTGCCGCTGGTCTGGCGCGATCCCGATCGCTGCCACCCGGCCCACCGTGACGCCGCGGAACTTGACGGGCGAGCCGACCTCGAGGCCCTGGATCGACTCGTCGAAATAGCTGTCGTAACGCAGCGTCGCCTCGTTCCAGTTGCTGGCGCCCAGCGTGACGATGAAGGCCAGCGCCAGGCCCAAGCCGAGCAGCACGAACAGCCCCAATTTATAGTGGTTGGTTCCCGTTGCCATGTTTCAGGCTGCCTCTCTGGCGAAGAACTGCCGCACGCGTGGATCGTCGCTGGTGCGCCCGAGCTCGCGCGGATCGCCGCGCGCGATGATGCTGCGCGTCTCCTTGTCCAGCATGATGCAGTTCTTGCCGACCTTCAGGATGCTGGGGAGCTCGTGCGTCACCATCACCACCGTCAACCCGAGCGCCCGGTTGAGCACCATGATCAGATCGTCCAGCTGCGCCGCGCTCACCGGGTCGAGCCCCGCGGACGGCTCGTCCAGGAACAGCAGGTTCGGCTCGAACGCCATCGCGCGGGCGATCGCGGCGCGCTTCTTCATGCCCCCGGAGATCTCCGCCGGCAGCTTGTCCTCCGCCCCCTCCAGGCCCACCAGCGCCAGCTTCGCCTTGACGATGGCGTCGATGGCGGGCTCGGGCAAGTCCGTCCACTCCTGCAGCGCGAAGGCGACGTTTTCGCCCACCGTGAGCGACCCGAACAGGGCTCCCGACTGAAACATCACGCCATATTCAGGCGCCGTGCCGCGCAAGCGTGGCGCCCCGATGCCTGCGATGTGGATGCTGCCCGCGCGCGGCGTCTCGAGCCCGATCAGATGCCGGAGCAGCGTGGACTTGCCGCAGCCGCTGCCCCCGAGGATGACGAACACGTCGCCTTGCTCGACGTCGAAATCCGCGCCTTGTAACAGGACGCGGTCGGTGTGCCCCACCGAGAGCCCGCGCACGCTGATCATCGGCTCGCTCACGAGGTCAGCGCTCCGAAGAAGACAGTGAAGAACGCATCCAGGAGGATCAGCGAAAACAGGCTGATCACCACGGCAGACGTCGTCTGCCGACCGACGCCCTCCGCGCCACCGGACGTGGCGAGCCCGCGCTGGCAAGCGATGATGCCGAGCGTGCCGCTGAATACCACGCTCTTGATCAGCCCGCTGATCACATCCCAGGGCACCATGACTTGTCGGAGCTCGGTCATGAACGCGGCCGGCGTGACGTCGAGGCTGACGGCCGCGACCAGCACGCCGCCAAAGATGCCGATCGCGTCCGCCAGCAGCGTCAACGCCGGGGCCACCAGCATCAGCCCGAGCACGCGCGGCAAGACCAGGTACCGGAGCGGCAAGATGCCGAGCGTGCGCAGCGCGTCGACTTCCTCGGACACCTTCATCGTCCCGAGCTCGGCCGCGAAGGCCGCGCCCGAGCGTCCGCAGACGATGATCGCCGTCATCAACGGCCCCAGCTCGCGCACCATGGCCAGACCGACCAGGTCGGCGACGAAAATATTGGCCCCGAACCGTTCGAGCTGAGCGCCGCTCTGGAAGGCCATGACAAAGCCCGTCAGGAAGTTGATCAGGAGCACGATCGGCACGGCGTCCGCGCCGGCGCGCTCCATGGTCAGCCCCACGTCGCGCAGGTTGAGGCTGCGGGGCACGCGCAACGCGGTGAACGCGGCGAGCACGAGCTCGCCGAAGAAATCGAGGACGTGCACGACCGCGCTGAACACTCCGATGGTCGCGACCCCGACCTGCTCCACCGCATCGGTGGCCTTTCGGCGCGAGCGGAGCCTCAGCCGGCGACGGCCATGCAGATCCAGCAAACCTCGCAGCTCGGGGCTGCCCCCGCAGATCTCGCACTGCACCCGGCGCTTGCCGTATTCGGTGCGCAGGTGGACGAGCAGCGCCATGCATGCGCCGTCCATGGACCCGACGTCGGACAGGTCGATCCGCACGCTCGCTGGTTTCCGACGGCTCTCGAGCGCCTCGCTGACGCGCCGCCAGAGCGCTGCGGCCTCGTCGATGCTGAAGGTCCCACCGAGAGTGATGGTGAGCTGGTCCCCGTCGCCGCCCAGCAACCAGCGGAACCGGTTGGGAGCGCGCATCGAAAGCGCGATGCGATCGCCGAACGACTCGGGTCCGCGGCCGCCGAACGACTCGGGACTTCCGTCCCCGAAGGGCTCCAGCCCCCCGTCGTTCAGCTCGATTTTGGCGACGGATGGGAAGGTCACTGCGGATGGGCCCCTGGCGCGTCGGGTTAAGCGAATTCCGTACCAGCCGTGCTCGCCCCGCCCTGGCGCATTTTCCAACGGCGCGGACGCCACGTCCCATGCAGCCGTGTCCCGTATGGGGCGTTTTGGTGGAGGCCGCGCTGCGCGGCGCCGTCCGCGCTCGCGTCAGCTGCTCTGGCCGCGCTGACGGCGCGCCTCGTACAGCACGATGGCGGCCGCCGCGGACACGTTCAACGAGGGCTGGCGCGCTCCCGTGGGCAGGCGCGCGAACACGTCACAGGCGTCGCGATAGGCGCTCGACAGACCTTCCGTTTCATTGCCGAGCACGATCAACACGTTGCCGCGTAGATCGACCTCGTCGATGGCGCGGCTGCCGGCCTGGCCCGTCCCGATCACGGCCAGCGGGGCCCGCTGGCGTCGGGCCTGGACCCAGGTGAGCAGCGGCGCATGCGACGGCAAGCGCACCAGCGGCAGGTCGAACAGGGTGCCCACGCTGGCGCGCACGCAGGCCGGATCGAACGGGTCGGCGGCGTGGCCCGTGGTCACCAGAAACGCGGCATCGAAGCTCGTCGCCGTCCGGATGATGGTGCCCAGATTGCCCGGGCTCTTGGGACGGTCCACGACGACCCCGAGCCACGGCTCGCTCGGCTCGAGCGCTTCGAGCCGCGTGCTGCGGCAACGCGCCAGGGCCAACAGCTCGGTGCCCTCGTTGCGCTCGCTGAGCTCGCCGAGCAGCGCGGCATCCATCTCGACGAGCCGCTCCGCGGGGGTGGTCGACAGGTGGCCTTCGGCCCACTCGGAGAGCCGGCGCCCCGCGGGAAAAATCAGCGCGTCGAGCGCCCAGCCGTGGCGCACGGCGCTGTCGATGGCGGTCGTGCCCTCCACCAGAAACAGCCCCATCCGGTGGCGCTTCTGGCGGTTGTCCTTGAGCGCGAGCCACTCCTGGAAGAGGGCGTTCTTCTTCGAGACGCGCAGCGCCCGGCCGCGCCGGGGAGGCTCAGCCCCGGCCAATGAACGGCATCTTGGTGGCGAGCACGGTCAAAAATTGCACGTTCGCGTCGAGCGGCAAGCTGGCCATGAACAGCACGGCCTTGACCACGTTGTCGACCGCCATCATCGGCTCGGCCAGGACCGCGCCGTGGGCTTGCAGCACGCCCGCCTTCATGCGCGCGGCCATGTCCGTCTCCGCGTTGCCGATGTCGATCTGCCCGCAGGCGATGTCGTACGCACGGCCGTCGAGCGAGGTGCTCTTGGTCAGTCCCGTGATGGCGTGTTTGGTCGCGGTGTACGGCGCGGAGAACGGCCGCGGCGCGGCCGCGCTGATCGACCCATTGTTGATGATGCGACCGCCGCGCGGCGACTGCGCCTTCATCAGCTCGAACGCTTGCTGGGTGCAGTAGAACGTGCCGTTCAAGTTGACGTCGACGACGCTGCGCCACTCGTCGGGACCGAGCTCTTCGAGCGGCACGGCGCGAGCCCCGAACCCGGCGTTGTTGAACAGCAGGTCGAGCCGCCCGAGCTGCTCGCGCACGGCCGAAAACAGCGCCTTGACGGCGCGCGGATCGGCGACGTCCGTGGGCTGGACGAGACAGGAGCCGGCGGGGGCCAACGCGGCGGTGCCTTCGAGCTCGCTGCGGCGGCGCCCTGCCAGGGCGACGCGGTAGCCTTCGCTGGCGAGCGCGACGGCGACGGCGCGTCCGATGCCGCTCCCGGCACCGGTGATGATGGCGACTTTGTGGGTCATGTGCCGCCATCATCACCCGTGGGCCACGCGGGCGCAATCTCGCGCGACGCCGAGGCGCGCCGGGCGTTGACGGGTCCTCGGTTCCTGGGGATACGTTGAGGCTGCATGCTTCCGCTCCGACGTCTCTCCCTCTCGTTCGTACTGCTCGCCGCCGCGTGTCACCGGCAACCGCAGCTCGCCACCCCGGCGAGCGACCAGGTCGTGTACGCGGAGCGTTATCCCGAGCGGCTGCGCGACCTCCGAACCCGCTTCGGCGAGGACGAGACCGAGGCGCGGCGCAGCTTCACGGCGCTGCGCGAGCTGCCCGCCAGCGCGCCTGCGCCGCTCGCCGACGAGCTCGAGCAAGTGGTGCGTCGCGCCGACGCGGCGGGGCGCTCGCAGCCCTACGTGGACGAGGCGCTGCGCCAGGAGGACATCGACGCGCTGATGAGCGAGGATCGCGGGGCCATTCGGCGGCGGGTCGCCGGCTCGGTGGGCCGCGCCGCGAAGGACGCGGCCAAGGAGAAGGAGCACCTGAAGGAGTGCTTGAAGGACGAGGACGTCGACGCGCTCGCGGGCGCCGCGGCGAGCGGCACCGATCGCGCCGTCGAACGCCAGCTCTCGGCCCGCCTGCGCGCGCAGAATCCAGCGCACGCCTACCTGCAAGCGCACAGCGACGAGCTCGGCCAGGAGCGCGTGCGCACGCTCGAACGCGACGCGGACGCGCTGTCGCGCGCGAGCTTCATCGCACACGTGCGGCTGGCCCTCTACCGGCTCGAGCTCGAGGACCTGCTGGAGCAGGAGAAATCGATCCGCGCCACCCTGCAGCGCGACGAGGCCGAAGCGCGCGCCGCGCTACAGAGCGAGGGGCTGTCCAAATCGCATCGGCTGGCGCTCGAGGATCAGGTCGCGCGGAACGAAACGGCTCGGGCGCAGCTCGACACCGAGCTCCAGGCGAGCCGCTCGGCGGCCGATGATCTGGAGCAGCGGGCCACCACGCTGCAACGCGAGTACGAGTCGCTGCTGCAGACGCTGCTGGGCGAGCTCGCCCAGCGCCAAACACCGCCGCCCGGAGACGCCGCTGCGAGCAAGGGCGCCGCGCGCGGCGTGCAGCGCCGAGCTAGCCCGAGCTGACGGCGGCGATCCGAGCCAGGACCCGAGCGAGGTCGGTGCCACGCAACTCGACCAGCTTGCGCCGACTTCTTTCACCAGAGACGATCCTCACGTCCTGCCGGGGGAGCTCGAACAGCTCGGCCAGCGTGCGGCGCAGCGCATCGTTGGCCGCGCCGTCGACGGGCGGCGCGGCCAGCGCCACGCTGAGCCGCTGCTCGCGCACGCCGAGCACGGCGCTGCGGCTCGCGCGCACCTTGACCTCGACCTCGATGCGCACACCGTCCTGCGTGGCGCGCGCCAGCGCGCCGTTCACCGCGCCGGCCCCGGCCAGGTCGCGGGACGCTGCCAGAACGCGTCGCCCCGGCCACCGTAGTAGCCGTCGAGCACGCGATCGATCACGGCCGACGCCCGCTCGGCGCTCTCGCCCGTGGACGGGCAGCGCCCGCTGCCCGCCAGCTCATCCACGATGCTCTGCACGAGCGGCTGGTGCACGTGCTCGGGCTGCGGCACGGCGAGCGTCTCCTGCCCGCGCGCCGTCTCGAGCTCCAGCGGCTCGGCACCGAACACGCTGAGCCCGAGCCGCCCTTCGGTGCCGACGAGCTCGAGCCGGTCGACGGCGTGGCTGGTGTGAAACTGATAGCGCAACGTGCCGAGCGCGCCCTGCGTGGTGCGAAAGCTGGCGACCACGGTGTCTTCGGGCAGGCCAGCGCGCTGCGCCGGCGGCAGCGACAGGCGCGCCGCCTGGCCCGTCACGTCCAGCAGGGGCCCGAACCAGTGATCGAGCAGATCGACGACGTGGCTGGCCAGGTCGACGAACAGGCCGCCGCCGGAGGCGGGCACGTGCTCGCGCCAGCCCGGCACCAGACCCGGCGCGGCGGAGCGGTTGGCGCGCCCCTGGTAGACGTGACTGACACCGAGCAGACGCCCCAGGGCCCCATCGGCGAGCAGCTCGCGGACCTTGGTGAAGCGCGGCAAGGCACGCCGGTAGTACGCGACGAAGAGCGGCGCCTGAGCGCGCGCGAAGGCCTCGCGCATGCGCCCGCACTCGGCCGCGCTGCGCGCCATCGGCTTCTCGACGTAACAGGGCTTGTTCGCCGCCGCCACACGCAGCGCATACGCTTCGTGGTCGCCCGGAGGGGTCGCGATGTACACGATGTCGACGTCGGGCGCGGCGATCAGCTCATCGGCATCGGTCGTCGAACGCGCGACGCCATGGCGGCGCGCGAAGTCGGCGGCGCGCTCGGCGTCGCGGCGCATGACCCAGGTCAGCGCGCTGCCGCGCGCCTTGTACAGGGCAGGCCCGCTCTTGACCTCGCAAACGTCTCCACAACCGATGATTCCCCAGCGCAGCGTCATGCCGCCCCTCATATCACGAGGCACGCGGGCTGCGGAGCAGGGGGCCGGCTCGTTGCCCGCGGCCGGCCCGACGCGCCCGCGAAACGCCCCGGCGGGAGCGCCGTTGCGGGCCGAAACCTCGGAATTTTCTGCCGGCGATACGCCAAACCATGCTAGCCGTCGTCACGGTCAGTTCAGTGCGATGCCTGGCCGGTGTTTCAGCGCCGCGCGCGGGCTCCGGCGGCCGTTTTCGGCCTGCGCCCGCCGGATCGATGTGCTCCAGCGCTCTCCTTCAGGAGCTCCCGAGGAGCCATGTCTCGGGCCGGTGCGGTAGCCTGTGATGGAAACGAGCACGAGAGTTCAGAAGGACACCGGGGCGGTGATCGTGAGCGAGCGCCTGCGCGGCGGGCAGACCTGGTCGCGCGTGCTGAAGCGTGGGCAGCGGCTAGCGCTGACCGATCTGGAAGGGGGCGCCGCCGTCGCCGCGCTGTTCTACAACGCCGACGACCCGACCGAGCGCTACAACATGCCGGACACGCTCAAGGCGCAGCACATCGCGCGGTTGACGGCCGGCTTCGTGCTGTACTCCGACATGGGCCGCGTGTTGTGCTCGCTCACGCGCGACTCGCTCGGCTGGCACGACACCATCACCGGGTTTGGCACGCGCCGCCACGCGGAAGCACGCTACGGGCGCAGCACCTATCAAGAGCTGCGTAACGACTGGCACAAGAACACGCGCGACAACTTCCTGGTCGAGCTCGGCAAACACGAGCTCGGCAAGCGCGACCTCGGTCCCAACGTCAACTTCTTCGTCAAGGTGGCGGCCGACGCCGACGGCGGGCTCGCCTGGGTGCCGGGGCACTCACCGCCCGGCGCCAGCATCGAGCTGCGCGCCGAGCTGAACACGCTCATCATCCTGTCCAACACGCCGCACCCGCTCGATCCGCGCCCCACCTACGCTCCGCCGCCGGTGGCCCTCGAGGTGCGCGCGGGCGAGCCCGCAGGCCCAGGCGACGCCTGTCGCACGTCGCGCCCCGAAAATGAGCGCGGCTTCATACTGACCGAGGCCTACTTCGGCTGAGCGAGGTAGGCGCGCCAGCCACCGAGCGCGGTGATGTCCGCGGCCGACTCGGTCGCCGCGGGCTCGCACAGGAACCCCTTCACCCACTCGCCGCTCGACAGCTCGACGTTGCCGATGCCGAGCGGCTGCGCCACCTGCGCCACAAAATGGCCAAAAGCGGCGGCGTCCAGGGCGTAGACCTCGACCTCGATCGCCCCGCCGCCGGCGCTCTGGCGCACCAAGCCCGGCTTGGCGGGGACGGTGCCCGCGAGCGCGAACAGGCGATAACGCGGAGCGGTCGAGGTCGCGCCTTCGAAGCGAGCTCCCAGCTCGACGAGCTGGTGATGGAGCGGCTGACCTTGCAAGTGGGCGCCCACGACGGCGAGGCGGATGGCCTGGAACACCCGCGGCGGCGGCGACGGCGCCTTGCTGGGGCGCCTCGCTGGCGCGGGCACTGCAGGTAACACGCGCTGCCCCGTCGCGCCCACGCTCGGCGCGTAGCTCAGGTGCAGCCGCTCGGCGAGCGGCCACAGCGCGCGGTCGGCGAACGCCGGCGCGAGCAGCGTGACCCCGTACGGCAAGCGATCCGCCTTGAACCCGGTCGGCACGGCGAGGCCGCAAAGGTCGAGCAGGTTCGTGAAATTGGTGAACGTGCCGAGGCGCTGGTTCGGCACCACTGGATCGGCGGCGATCTCGGCCAGCGTGTAGTGCGTGGGGACGGTGGGCACCACCAGACAGTCGATGTCTTGCCACACGGACTCGACCTGGCGCCGCAGCTCGCGCAAGCGCTGCTGGGCGACGAAGGCGTCGACCGCGTTGTAACGCTTGGCCCCGCCGATGATCGAGGCCACCGTCGGATCGAGCCCAGCTGGCTCGCGGGCGATGAACTCGCCCACGGCGGCGCCGCGCTCGGCCACCCAGGGGCCCTGATACAGCAGCGCGGCGGCCTGGGAGAACGGCGTGAAATCGATGGGGATGGGTTGCCCGCCGAAGCTCACCAGGCGATCGACCGCGGCTCGATACGCGCGCTCGGCCGCCTCGTCGCCGAAGAACGAGAGCTGCTCGCCATCGGGCACGCCGAAGCGGAACGCTGCCGGCAGCGACACGGGGCCGGGAGGTGCCGGGCGCGAGAAGGGATCGCGTGCGTCGAAGCCCTGCACGAGCTCGAACACGAACGCCGCGTCGGCGACGCTGCCGGCGAAGACGGAGACGCAGTCCAGGCTGCGACAGGCGGGCAACACTCCGCGCGTGCTCAGCACGCCGGGCGTGGGCTTCAAGCCGACGATGTTGTTGAACGCAGCGGGCACGCGCCCCGAGCCCGCCGTGTCCGTGCCGAGCGCGAAGCTGACCAGCCCGCACGCGACGGCGAGCGCGGAGCCGGAGCTGGAGCCACCGGAGATGTAGCGCGGATCGAACGCGGACGCGCACGCTCCGTAGGGCGAGCGCGTCCCGACCAGGCCGGTCGCGAACTGGTCGAGGTTCGTCTTGCCGAGGGCGATGGCCCCTGCGGCCATCAGCGCCGCGACGACCGGCGCCGACTGGCGCGGCGTGGTGGCATGGCTCGGACAGGCCGCCGTGGTCGGCACGTCGTTCAGATCGATATTGTCTTTGATTGCGAAAGGGATGCCGTACAGGGGCAACGCGACACCGGCTGCTCGGCGCGCCTCGACCTCGGCGAGCTGCGCCGCGACTGCCTCCCACTCGAGCAGCGTGATCCAAATGTTTCGATCGCGCGCCTGGCGCGCCTCGGCGTGAACGCGGCGCAAAACGTCGAGCGGCGCGAGTCGACCGCTCGCGTAAGCTGCGAGTAACGAGTGGATCTGGAGGTCGATGGGGCTGTCGATCATGGCGCTGAGCTCGGCTTACGTCGCTTTCGGAGGGGCGTCAAAACGGAAACCGTGGCCCTCGCGGGCGGTCTCGCGTAGTGCGAGTGATCAGCGCGGGATATTTATCGGGACGGTTACCGGTGCGTCACGCGACTCTCGATCTCGCCGACGATGGTCGACGGCCGGCTTGCTCTCGCCGTGGGTGGGTGTTACGAATCCTGGAAAACGTATTACGCGCGCACGGCGGAGTCCGGGCGTGCGTACGGTGCGCCCGCGAAATCGCGAATGTCGTCGTTGCTCTCGGCCCTCCTCCTCGGTCTCTTCCTCGGCGTGCGGCACGCCACGGACGCCGATCACGTCGTCGCGGTGACGACGCTCGTCGCGCGCCGGCAGAGCGCCCGAGCCGCCGTGTCGCTCGGTGCGTTCTGGGGTCTCGGCCACGCCTTCACGCTGTTTGTCGTCGGCGGGGCGATCATCCTGCTGGGCGTGGTCGTGCCACCGCGCATCGGGCTGCTGCTGGAGCTCGGCGTGGCGCTGATGTTGATCGGGCTCGGTGCGGTGAACCTGGTCGCGGTGCCCGGGATGGGGCACGCGAACGGCGCCGCTGACGGGTCAGGACTGGGTTCGGAGCTGCGTTCCCACCGGCAGCAAGGGCTGCGCTCGCTGGGCATCGGTGTGGTGCACGGGCTCGCGGGTTCCGCAGCCGTGGCGCTGCTGGTGCTGTCGACGATCCACCACGCGGGCTGGGCGCTTGTCTACTTGCTGTGCTTCGGCGGCGGGACCGTCCTGGGCATGGTGGGGCTGACCACGGCGATGTCGGTGCCGCTCGCGGCGGCGGCGCGGCGCTTCGGCTCGATCGAGCGACGGCTCGCGCACCTCACGGGAGCGCTCAGCGTCGCCCTCGGGATCTTCCTCGTGTATCAGATCGGCTTCGTCGACGGCTTGTTCGGCGCCGAGCCGAGCTGGTCGCCGCACTGATCGATCGGCGGCCGCGCCGGTATCCTTCACACGCGCGGACTGGGAGTGCGGGGCTCCTGTCGCGGCCGCGCCGAAGCTCGGCCGCGTTCGGAGGTTCGCTACTCAGGGCGTGGTGGCAGCGGCCTGCGCAGGGCCCGCAGGCGGGGCGTCGACCCAGCTCGCGACGAACAGGTTCGTGTCCCAGGTGCCGGGACGCGAGGCTCGGTTAGACGCGAACGCCAGGTACTTGCCGTCCGGCGAGAACATCGGGAAGCCGTCGAAGCCGCTGGCGTGTGTGATGCGCTCGAGGCCGCTGCCGTCGGTGTTGATCGCCAGCAGATCGAACTCGCGCCCCTTGGGGTCGCCGTAGTTCGAAGAGAAGATGATGCGGTTGCCCGCCGGGTAAAGGAACGGACCGAACGCAGCCACGTTGAGCTGGGTCACCTGCTGGGCGTTCGTGCCGTCGGCGTTGGCCACGAACAGCTCGAGCTTGGTCGGACGCACGAGCCCCTTGGCGAGCAGGCTCTGGTAGTCGCTGAGCGCCTCGCCCGTGGGCCGTGAGGCGCGCCACACGATCTTGCTGCAGTCGGCGCTGAAGAACGCGCCGCCGTCGTAGCCCGGCGTGCTGGTCAAGCGCTTGACGTTCTTGCCATCGGCGTCCATGCGGTAGAGCTCGAGGTCGCCGTCGCGCACCGACGTGAACACGATCGAGCCGTCCTTGGCGCACACGGTGCCCTCGGCGTCGTAGCCCGGCGTGCTGGTCAGCTGGCGCAGGTTCGAGCCGTCGGCGTTGGCGCGGAAGATGTCGTAGCTGTCGTAGATCGCCCACACATAACCCTGGCTCTGATCGGCCTTGGGCGGACACGCAGCGCCCGCGAGGTGCGTGGAGGCGTAGATGATCTCGCTGTCGCCCGGCAGGAAGTAAGCGCAGGTGGTCGCCCCTTGGCCGGTCGAGACGCGCGTTGGGACGCCGGCAGGGTCGTGCGCATCGCGCACGTAGATCTGGTCGCAGCCCTCGCCCTCGTGCGCCTGATAGATGAGCTTCTTGCTGTCGAAGGACCAGTACGCCTCGGCGTTCTCGCCGCCGGTGGTGAGCTGGACGATGTTCGAGAGGTGCACCTCCTCGGGGTGGCGGTTCTGGTCCGCGGGGGCAGCAGCTTGCGGCTGCGCGGCAGCCTCGGCGCTGCTCGGCGCCACGGGCTCTGGCTTCTCGCAGGCGCAAATCAGCAGGGCGCCGAGGGCGGCCCTGACTCCTAGATTCGTGTGCATGGGCGTGTTCGTACCTTCGCGTATGGGTTCCTCGCGCACGCTATTGTTCGGGCGAGGCGTGGGCAATAGCCCATTTTTCCCGTCCCCCCGCGGCGGCCAGGGCTGTGCCAACCCTGCCCAGATCGATCCGGAAAATTCTTCACGGGGCGCACGCGGCGCTGGAGACGAAATGGTTACGGGAGCCCCCGGCACGAGAGGCACCGCCCGACGGCGCGGCTCGCGCAGGGCACGTGATACGGCCGCGCGGCTGGAGGCGCTGGCGCACGTGCCGGTGCCGGTGGAGGGGGCGACCGGAGCGGTGGTGCTCGCCCGAGCTGGACGTTCGTCTGGTGCAACACTCGGGTGCTCGGCGCCAAAGGTTCACCCTCGAGCCCGAGGACGCCCGGGCTGAGCCGCCACGTCCGTCGGCCTTATCGTCTCTCGAGCGAGCGCCGCACGCTCGGTGGTGGAGGTGGGGGCCGAGGCGGTGGTGATCCGGGCGACGCGAGTCTTGCCCAGGCTCGCTTTCGCCCTGCTCGCGAGCTGGCTCGCGCTCGTCTGGACGAGCGCGAGTCACGCCCAGCAAAACGAGGCGCAGGGCTCGCCCGTGGAGATCCACGGCTTCGTCAGCCAGGGCTTCATCCTGAGCACCAAGAACGAGTACCTCGCCAAGAGTAAGCGTGGCAGCTTCGAGTTCTCCGAGGCGGCGCTGAACGTCACGAAAACCTTGACCGACGAGCTGCGGGTCGGGTTTCAGATCTTCGCGCACGATCTCGGCCCGATCGGCAACTACCGCCCGCAGTTCGACTGGTACTATCTCGACTATCGCCCTGCCGATTGGCTCGGCCTGCGCGCGGGGCGGCTCAAGGTGCCGTTCGGGCTCTACAACGAGCTGAATGACATCGACGTCGCGCGCGTGCCCGTGCTGCTGCCGCAGTCGATCTATCCGATCGATCACCGCGAGTTTCTATTCGCACAGGCCGGCGCGGAGCTGTACGGCAACCTGGAGCTGGGCGGCGCGGGCGAGCTCGAGTACCGGGCATACGGGGGGACACTGACCAGTGACCTGGGCTTGCCGCCGCCCCCGGGCTTGACCCCGCGAGAGGTCAGCGTGCCTTACCTGTATGGCGGTCGTTTGCTGTGGGCGACGCCGCTCGACGGCCTGAGCGCGGCGGCGAGCGGACAAGCCGTGCGGTTCGACGCCTACTACGATTTCGATCCGGCGCTGCGCGCGCTGCTCGAACAGGTGGCGCTGCTCCCGGTGGGCCTGTCCTACCCCTTGCCGGTCCAGTTCCGCGTCACGCGCTGGGTCGCGTCGCTCGAATACAGCGCGCACGAGCTGGACCTGGCGGCGGAGTACAGCCGCTGGACGGGCGAGTTCTACAGCGACGCGCCGCTCTTGTTCCCGGGGCACACCGTCAACGAGCGTTATTACGTGATGGCGTCCTGGCGCATCGCCGGCTGGCTGAGCCCTGGAGCCTACCTCTCGCGCTACTTCGTCGACGTGAGCCAGCGCGAAGGCCGCGCCCAGTACCAGGATGACCTGGCAGCGACCCTGCGCTTCGATCTGAATCGGCACTGGCTCATGAAGCTGGAGGCCCACGCGCTGCGCGGCACGGCTGCCCTCGACAACCGTGAGCTCAACGCCCTGAACCGAGGCGTCGAGCAGGCCGAGCTGACGCGGCGGTGGGCGCTGTTCTTGCTCAAGATGACGGCCTATTTTTGAGGCGACGGATGAGAAGCCGCGTGCACGGTGATCGATGGACTGCGACGGGCGGAGTGCTGGCGACGGTGCTCCTGCTCGTCTCGCTGGCGGCGGGCGGCAGCGGCGTCGGACGGGCGCTGGCGGGCGAGCCCGGCGGGTTTCGCCTCGTCGTCAACGCGCAGTCCGCCACGGAGCCGCTGGAGCGCGCCTTCGTCGCCGACGCTTTCCTCAAGAAGGTCACGCGCTGGCCCGACGGCGAGGCCATCCGCGCCGTCGACCTGCGCTTCGACGCCCCGACGCGCCAGGAGTTCTCCGAGCAGGTGCTGCAGCGCTCGCCGGCCGCCGTCCGCAACTACTGGCAGCAACGCATCTTCACCGGCCGAGGGGTGCCTCCGCCGGAGCTCGCCTCCGACGAGGCCGTGCTCGCCTACGTACGCGAGCATCGCGGCGCGCTGGGCTACGTGTCCGCCCGCGCCGAGACCAGCTCGGTCAAGGTCCTCGAGTTGCGTTGAGCGCGGCCCGGACCTCGCGCTCGCGGTCCGTCTCGCTCTCGGGCGAGCTCTGTTCGGGCAGCGTGATGAGCATGCGCGTTCCGCCGCCCGGCACGTCCTCCGCGAGCAGCGTCCCGTTGTGCTTCTTGACGATGGAGTATGCGATGGACAGGCCGAGCCCCGTGCCGAGCCCCACCGGCTTCGTGGTGAAGAACGGCTCGAAGATGCGCTCGCGGGCCTCGGGCGGGATGCCCGAGCCGTTGTCTTCGACCATGATCCGATACTGGCCGTCGACCGCGCTGCAGGCGATCTTGATGCGCCCCTCGCCCGGGATCGCGTCGATGGCGTTGGAGACGAGGTTCATGAGCGCCTGGTTGAGCAGCGCAGGGTTGCAGTCGATGCGCTCGTGAGGAGAGCACTCGAGCTCGACGACGATGCGCGGATCGAGCCGATGCGACAGGATCGTCAAGACCGAGTCGATGCACTCACGGACGATCACCCGCTTCATCTCCCCTTCGTCCAGGCGGGAGAACGTCCGCAGCTTCACCACCAGCTCGCTGATGCGCGAGAGCCCGAGCTTCATTTGACTCAGGCGCGACAGCGCTCGGTCCCAGTGCTGGCCCGTGCTCGCATCCGAGACCGGATCCAGCCGGGGCTCCAGCGCGGACAGGCAGCGCTTGATGGTCTCGACGTGGCTCAGGCAAAATGAGAGCGGGTTGTTGATCTCGTGCGCGATGCCGGCGACCAGCTCGCCGAGCGAGGCCATCTTCGCGGCCTGCACCAGGCTGGTCTGCGCCGTCTTCAGCTCGTGATAGGCGTGCTGCAGCTCGTGGTTCTGGCTCTGAAAGCGCTCGGCCAGGGCCGCGTTCTCCAGCGCGGTCTCGTGCAACGCGCGGTTCTTGACCTCGAGCTCGTTGCGAGCTCGCACCAGCTGGCGCCGCCGCTGATCCAGCTCGAGAAAGACCCGCACCTTGCTGCGCAGGACGCTGGCGTCGACCGGCTTGAACAAGAAATCCACGGCGCCCGAGCCGTAGCCGCGCAGCAGGATCTCGTCCGCGCTGCCGTGGCCCGGCGGGCGCGCGCTCGGCCGGGCCACGTCCAGGCCGCGGCTCGACACGCCGCCCGCCGTCAGAAACACGATGGGGACGTCGCGCGTGGCCGCGTTCGCGCGCGCGTAGGCGGCGACCTCGTAGCCGTCCATCTCCGGCATCTGCACGTCGAGCAGCATGACCGCAAACTCGCGCTTCAAGAGGTGGCGCAGCGCATCGTTACCCGAGCGCGCGAGCACGATGTCGCAGTTCAACCCCGCGAGCAGCGCGCTCATCGCCGTCAGGTTCGCCTCGACGTCGTCCACCACCAGCACGGCGCCGCGCCCGACGTCGTCCCGGCTCACGTCGCTGCTCGCGCCCGTCATGACACCGACGCTTTGGCAGGAGCGCGCCCGAGCCAGTGCCCGAGGCTGAGCAGGAGCCCGCGCGGGTCGACGGGTTTGGCCATGTACTCGCTCGCGCCCGCCGCCTCGCAGCGCTCCTTCTCCCCCTCCATCGGGCGAGACGTCAGGGCGATCACGGGCAAGCGCCCGAACCGCGGGTGCTGGCGCATTTTGCGCATGGCCTCGTAACCGTCCATGTCCGGCATCATGACGTCCATCAGCACGGCGTGCACGTTACCGTGCTCGTCTAGCACGCGCAGCGCTTCGCGGCCGGTCTCCGCCACTATCACGTCGGCACCACGTTCGCGCAGGAGCGTGGAGAGCGCGTAGACGGTCCGCATATCGTCATCGGCGATCAGCACGCGCGCGCCATCCAGAGCGACGCTCGGTCCGAACGGTCCGGGCGCCAGCTCCTCGGTCCCTTTTTGCAACGGTGGCAGGCGTCCCAGAAAAGACTGGACTTGCTCGGCGACCCGCTCGACCGAACGCGCGCCTTTCGCGAAGACGGCCTGCGTGTACTCCCCGAGCCGGCGCCGCTCGGCGTCCGACATCGACCGACCCGTGTGCACGACCACGGGTGGCAGGTTGAGCTCACGGCGTGCCGCGAGCTGCTCGAGCAGCTTCAGCCCGTCGACATCGGGCAGCCCGAGGTCGAGGATCATGCAGTCGCAACGTTCGCGCTCCAGCGCCGCGAGGGCCTCCGCGGCGCTGCGCGCGTGGCGTGTTTCGAAGCGGGATAACGTGAGCCTGGCCAGAAGGGAACGCGACTGCTCCTCGTCGTCCTCCACGATCAGCACCCGCGCGCGCGCCTCGGACGAGGCTCGCGTCAGGGACCGAATCATGCCAGCCAGGACCTCGCTGCTGGCGGGTTTGGTCAGGTAGCCCACAGCGCGCAGGCTGGCGGGGCTCACGGGTGCGTCGAACGCCGACACGAAATGGACCGGGACGCCGCTCGTGCGCGCGTCCTTCGCGAGCTCGTCGCGAACCGTGAAGCCGTCGATGTCGGGCAGCAGCACGTCGAGCACGATGCCGGCCAGGGGCCGCGCGTGGGCGATCCGCAGCGCTTCGCTGCCGCTCGTGGCCACCAGGCCCTCGAGCCCCAGCCCACGCACGGTGGCGAGCAGGCGTTCGGAGAAGACCGGGTCGTCCTCCACGATCAGCACGTGTCGAGACGGCTCCCCCGCGGGGGCGCGCGCGAGACCCGGCCCGCCTGGGCCCGGCGCCGCGAGCGGGGGCCGGCCCGTGCGGCGCGCCTGCAAGCGCTCCGGGAGGACACAGGTGAACGTGCTGCCCTCGCCCTCGACGCTCTGCACGCGCAGCTCACCGCCCATCAGCAGCGCGGACTCGCGCGCGATGGCCAGGCCCAGGCCGGTGCCGCCGTAGCGCCGCACGGTGCGCGCGTCGCCTTGCTCGAAGCGAGCAAACACCCGCGACTGGACGTCGGCGGCGATGCCGATGCCGGTGTCGCGTACCGCGAAGGCCAGCGCGCTCTCGGGCGTGAGCCCCTCACGCTCGAAACGGGCGCCGGGCTCGGGGCGCGAGATCGTCAGCGACACGCTCCCGCGCTCGGTAAACTTCAGCGCGTTGCCCAGCAGATTGATCAGGATGCGCTGCAGGCAAGGGCCGTCCGTGACGATCGTGGCCGGCACGTCGGGTGCGAGTCTCACCTGGAAGCCGATGCCCTTGCCCTCGAACTGCGGCTCGAAGGTGCTCCGCAGGTGCAAACCGAGCTCGGCCAGCGACACATCGCTCACGTCGAGCTCCTGCTTGCCGGCCTCGATCTTGGACAGATCGAGCACCTGGTTGATCAGCGACAACAGCCCCTTGCCGGCGCGATGGATGGCGCGACAATGCTCGACCTGCTTGGGCTCGAGGTTGCCCGCCTCGTTGCCTGCCAGGATCTGCGACAGCAGCAGCATGCTGTTGAGCGGCGTGCGCAGCTCGTGCGACATGTTGGCGAGGAACTGCGACTTGTAGGAGCTCATCTGCGCGAGCTGATCGGCCTGCTCCTGCAAGCTCTGCCGGGCCTGCTCCAGCTCGCCGTTGCGCTGCCCCAGCGACGTGCGCTGCGCTTCGAGCGTCTCGTTCGCGAGGCGCAGCGCCTCCTGCCCGGCGTTCAGCGCGCGGTTTTGCTGCACCAGCTCCTCCTCCTGCGCCGCCAGCCGGGTGGCGAGCGTCTGCGACTGCTCGAGCAGATCGCGCAGGCGAGCTCGGGAGCGGGCCGAGTCGAGCGCCACGGCCAGGCCTTCGCTGACCAGCCCGAGCAGCTCCCGCGCTGGCTCCGTCGGCAGCGCAAACAGCGCCAGCTCGAGCACGCCGATCGAACGAGCTCCGCGCCGCAGCGGCACGAGCATCAGGCAAGCAGGAGCCGCCTGCCCGAGGCCCGAGCGCAGGTCGAGATAACCCGGCGGCACGCCCTCGACGATCCGGGGCTCGCCCTGCAGCGCGGCCTGGCCGACCAGGCCTTGCCCCGGCGTGAAGCGCCGCCCCTGCAGGGCGGCCTCCGGCAAGGCGTAGCTCGCGACGAGCTCGAAGGCGGCGTCGTTCTGCTCGAGATAGAGCGCGCCGACCTGCGCCCCCACGCGCTCCGCCAGTAGCGCCACGGCGCTGGCGGCCACCTCCGCCGGCGAGAGCTCGCCGTGCAGCCGCTCGGCGAGCGCCACTTGCCCGGCCTTGACCCAGTCGGCCGCGTCGCGCTGCTGGCCCAGCCGCTCGAGCGCGCTCGCCATGTGGTTGGCCTCTCGCGCCAGCGCACCGAGCTCGTCGTTGGAGGGCGGATCGATGGGCTCGGCGAACCTGCCCGCGCCGAAGCGCTCGAAGCCCTGGGTGATGCGTGCCAGCGAACGCAGCGCGCTGCGTACGAGCCACGTCGACAGACCGACGATCAGCGCGAGCGAGAGCAGGCCCAACGCGGCGCCCGTGCGCGCGGCGCGCTGGCTGGCCTCGTGCACCGCCGCGAAGCCCGAGCGCAGCGTGGCGCGATCGAGCCGAGCGAAGCGCTCGATGGCGTCTACAGTGCGCTGGTGCAGCGCCTGCATGGCCGCCATCTCGTCCACCAGGGCCTCGCCGCCCTCCCCCTCCAGCAGGCGCTCCGAGACGTGCCGTGCCGAGCGATGGTAACGCTCGATCGCGCCGCGCAGCGCGTCGGCGGCTCCGGGCTCCAGCGCGTGCCCCGCGCGCGCGATCGACTCGTCCATGGCGTCGCGCAGCCCGTCGGCCTCGAGCAGCGCGCTCCGCTCACGAGCCGCGACGGCGTCTTTCAACGCCTGCCCGAGCTGTTCGAACTGGGACAGCAGCTTCGTCTCGAGCTCCAGCTTGGGCACCAGGCGCTGCTCGAGATCCCAGAGAGCCTGGCTCTGCTGCGCGCCGAGCTGCAGGCTCAGGACGGTGACGCTCGACAAAGCAAAGGCCGTGGCACCGACGATCAGAGTCAGCTTGGTACGGAGCGAAAGGTGCATGGCTCGTCGCGCCGGGCGTGGGGCACCCGACTCGGCTAGGCGTTCACGTCGGGGGCGCCACGGATGCCGGCGGGTTCATGCGCCGTGTAAACGATCGTTAGCGGGGCGGCGCCGACCCCTCTTCACCCAGCGTGGGGCCTGATGGATCGAAGCCAGGCTGTCAAGCCCGGCTTCCGCGCGAGTGGGCCCCCCGCGCCCATTCGCACACTCGACCGCACCGCGGCTGGCTCGCCGCGCGCGCGGCGAGCCCGGCACGCGGCGTCGATCACGTGGCGATACCCTGAGCGTCGAAGACGCCATCGAACACGATGCTGCTCAGGTAGC
>Ga0315910_10001531_pt1 | contig 21110 bp, 18 predicted proteins | sample EdamamesoilMG_FD_204470 | JGI IMG/M metagenome (GOLD analysis project Ga0315910, IMG submission 204470) | Garden soil microbial communities collected in Santa Monica, California, United States - Edamame soil | ecosystem: Environmental > Terrestrial > Soil > Garden | place: USA: California...
CGCTCCGCGCGCACGATCCAGGCGCATGCAGGGGCGATCCCGGGTGTACCGGGATCTGATATTCCGGAGATCGCGGCCGGCGACGACGCCGGCGGCGGCCTTTTGCGCAATGATCGCCCCGGCGGGGTTTCGGGTGGCCAGTTGAACTACCTGCCCATCCTTCCTTCGAGAACCCCCGTCCGCATTGGCAGCATCCAGGCAGGCGCGGAAAGCGACCTTGCGCAGATGGAAGGCCGATATCGCGGCCTGCTGGAGGCGGCCCCGGATGCGATGGTCGTGGTCAATCCCGCCGGCGAAATCATCCTCCTGAACGTGCAGGCGGAAAAACAGTTCGGATACAGCCGCGACGAACTGGTGGGCCAGCAGGTCGCAAACATCATTCCTGATGGATTTGCCGAGCGGCTGGTTGCCGACGGCCTGCGCTCTCCGGCCGAAGCGCTGGCCCAGCAGATCGGCACCGGCATCGAGCTCACGGGCTGCAGGAAGGACGGCAGCGAGTTTCCCATCGAGATCATGCTGAGCCCGCTGGAGAGCGCCGACGGAATCCTGGTCACCGCGGCGATACGGGACATCAGCGTCCGCAAGGCCGCGGAGCGGCACCTCGCACAGATGGAAGGGCGCTACCGCGGATTGCTGGAAGCCGCACCGGACGCCATGGTCGTCGTCAACCCGGCGGGTGAGATCGTCCTGCTGAACGTCCAGGCGGAGAAACGTTTCGGCTACCGGCGCGACGAGCTGATCGGCCGCCTGGTGCAGAACATCATCCCGGAAGGCTTCGCCGAGCGCCTCGTGGCGGATGGACTTCGATCCGCCGCCGAGGCGCTGGCGCAGCAGATCGGCACCGGCATCGAACTCACGGGACGCAGGAAGGACGGCAGCGAGTTTCCCATCGAGATCATGCTGAGCCCGCTGGAGAATTCCGAAGGCATCCTGGTGACGGCGGCGATCCGCGACATCACCGTGCGCAAGGCGACGGAAGACAGGATCGTCCACCTCAATCGCGTCTACGCCGTCCTGAGCGGCATCAATGCGCTGATCGTCCGGGTGCATGACCGGGATGAGCTGTTCAGGGAAGCGTGCCGGATCGCGGTGGAACAGGGCGGATTCCGCATGGCCTGGATCGGGGTCGTCGCTCCGCAGGGACTGGCGGTAGAGCCGGTCGCATCGTGCGGCGTCGACCGCGAATTCCTGGACGCACTCAAGCGCCGCTTCGAATCGACCGAGGCCGTGGCCCCGGGAAGCTCGATGACCGTGCAGGCGATCACGGAGGGGAAAATCGTGGTCTCGACCGATGTGTTCGCAGACCCGAGGGTGCTGCTGGGCGGGCGGCACGCGGCGGCGGGCATACGTTCGATGGCCATCCTGCCGCTGATGGTTGCAGGCCAGGCGGTGGCCGTGCTGGCGCTATATGCCAGCAGGAGCGAATTCTTTCACGAAGAAGGGCTCACCTTGCTGCAGGAACTGGCCGGCGACATCGCGTTTGCCGTCGACCACATCGACAAGAAGGACCAGCTCGACTACCTGGCCTACTACGATGTCCTGACCGGACTGGCCAACCGCACGCTGTTCCTCGAGCGCCTGGCGCAATTCATGCGGATCGCAAAAAGCGAAAAGCACAAGCTGGCCTTGTTCCTGATCGACCTGGAGCGCTTCAAGAACATCAACGACAGCCTGGGCCGGCCGGCGGGCGACGAACTCCTGAGGCAGGTGGCGGACTGGCTGGTGCTCAACGTGGGCGAGGCCAGCCTGCTCGCACGGGTGAGCGCCGATCACTTTTCCGTGATGCTGCCCCGGGTGAGGGACACCGGCGACCTGGGGAGACTGCTCGAGGGCAGGATGGTGGCGCTGCTGGAGCACCCATTCCACCTGAATGATGCCGTGTTCCGCATCACCGCGAAAACGGGCGTTGCGCTGTTCCCGGAAGATGGCGGCGATGCGGACACCCTGTTCAAGAACGCCGAGTCCGCGCTGAAGGAGGCCAAGGCAAGCGGCGACCGATACCTGTTCCATACGCACAAGATGACCGAGACCGTGGCGGTCAGGCTGACGATGGAAAACCAGTTGCGCCAGGCGCTCGACAACGAGGATTTCGTGCTGCACTACCAGCCCAAGATCAGGCTTCAAGGCGGCCGGATGACCGGCGCCGAGGCGCTGATCCGGTGGAACGATCCGCGCACGGGGCTGGTGCCGCCGGGGCGGTTCATCCCGATCCTGGAAGAAACCGGCTTGATCTACGAGGTCGGACGCTGGGCGCTGCGAAAGGCCGTCGACGACTATCTGCGGTGGCGCGCGGCGGGCCTGCCCGCGGTGCGCATTGCAGTCAACGTGTCCCCGCTGCAATTGCGGAATCGCGGCTTCGTCGCGGAGCTCGAGCAGGCCATCGGCATCGATCCGGGCGCGGCGGGCGGACTGGAGCTCGAGATCACCGAAAGCCTGATCATGGAGAACATCAAGCACAGCATCGCCAGCCTGCAGGCGGTCCGGGATATGGGAATCACGGTGGCGATCGACGATTTCGGCACCGGCTTCTCCTCGCTCAGCTATCTTTCGAAGCTGCCCGTGGACACAATCAAGATCGATCGCTCTTTCGTGGTCGACATGACTGCCGGTCCCGAAGGGCTGGCGCTCGTCTCGACCATCATCAACCTCGCCCATTCGCTGAAGCTCAAGGTTGTTGCGGAGGGCGTGGAAACCGAGGAGCAGTCGCGCCTGCTGCGCCTGCTGAATTGCGACGAAATGCAGGGCTTCCTGTTCAGCAAGCCGCTTCCGGCCGGCCTGTTCGAGACCCGATTCCTCCGCACCGCCGCCGCGCTTTGACCGGGCGCGGCGATTCGGACGTCTCGGGAGGGAAATCCCCCTCTCGTTCCGGCGCGCGCCCAGTCGCCGATCCCCAACCTTTGACGAAACCCCGCGTTCCGAGCAATCTATCGCCCCAGCGGAGGCCCTGCCGGCGGGCGCCGTTCCGATAGAACGAGGCCGGCAGGGGAGACGACATGGCGGCATCGACAGCGGGACTGGCGGAGCTTTCGCCGGAGGAACACAAGCGACAGCTGCGGCGGGCGGTGATCGCCAGCACGGTGGGCACCACCATCGAGTGGTACGACTTTTTCCTGTACAGCATCGTGACGGGCCTGGTGTTCGCCAAGCTGTATTTCCCGCAATCCGATCCAATGATCGGCACCCTGCAGGCCTTCACCATCTATGCGGTGGGATTCATCGCCCGGCCGGTCGGCGCGGCGATCTTCGGCCACTACGGCGACCGCATCGGCCGCAAGTCCACGCTGATCGCCACGCTGGTGCTGATGGGCCTGGCGACCTTCCTGGTGGCCTTCGTGCCAACCTACGAGGAGATCGGCATCTGGGGCGCGGTGATGCTGACCGTGCTCCGCTTCCTGCAAGGCGTGGGCGTCGGCGGCGAGTGGGCCGGCTCCGTGCTGATGTCGATGGAGTGGGCCCGCACCGACAAGCACCGGGGTTTCATCGCCTCCTGGCCGCAGTTCGGCGTGCCGGCCGGCCTGTTCCTCGCCAACCTCGCGGTGCTGGGCTTCAGCTGGATGTCCGGCGACGAATTCCTGCAATGGGGCTGGCGCGTGCCCTTCTTCCTGAGCATCTTCCTGATCGCGATCGGCCTGTACATCCGCATCAGCGTGCTGGAAACGCCGTTGTTCGCAAAGCTGCTTGCGGAAAAGAAAGTCGAAAAGCAGCCGATCATCGAGGCGATCCGCAAGCATCCGAAGGAAATCCTGCTTTCCGCCTTCGCGCGCCTGGGCGAGCAGGCGCCGTTCTACATCTTCACGGCCTTCGTGTTCACCTACGGCACGCTGCACCTGAAAATGGATCGGAACTCGATCCTGGAGGCCCTGCTGGCGGCCTCGCTGCTGTCGTTCTTCACCGTGCCGTTCAGCGGCTGGCTTTCCGACCGCATCGGCCGGCGCAGGATGTACATGATCGGCGCGGCGACGATGGGCATTTTCGCGTTCGTCTATTTCGCGATGCTTGACACCCTGGTGCCGGGCTGGATCTTTTTCGCGATCTTCGTGTCGCTCATTCCGCACAACATGATGTACGGCCCCCAGGCCGCCATGATCGCGGAGGCCTTCACGGGACGCCTTCGCTACAGCGGCGCTTCGCTGGGCTACCAGCTGGCGTCCATCATTGCCGGCGGACCCGCACCCCTGATCGCCGCCGCCTTGTTCGCGAAATTCGGCTCGGGCTACGCGATCGCGGCGTACATCGCGGCATGCGCCACCGTCAGCCTGGTCGCCACGGCGATGCTGAAGGACTACACCAACAAGGACATCTCGGGCGAGTACCACTGACGCGCCATGACCGCCGCCGTAGAAATCGCGCCACGCAAGCGCATCGCCCTGGTTGCCCACGACAACAAGAAGCTGGACCTCCTGGAATGGGCCACCTACAACCGGGAATTGCTGGCGCGCCACGACCTGCTTGCAACGGGCACGACGGGCAAGCTGCTCGAAGAGGCGCTGAAGGTGCCGATCGTCAAGCTCCAGAGCGGGCCGCTCGGGGGCGACCTGCAGATCGGCTCGAAGATCACCGAAGGGCAGGTCGACTTCGTGATCTTTTTCTGGGATCCGCTCGAGGCCCAGCCCCACGACCCCGACGTCAGGGCGCTGATCCGCATCGCGGTGGTCTGGAACATCCCGGTGGCGTGCAATCGCGCTTCCGCCGATTTCATGATCTCGTCGCCGTTGATGTCGTCCTCCTACCAGCGCAGGCTGCCTGATTACGAGGGCTACCGGGAACGCCTCGTGAAATCCATCCAGTAGCCGCGGCCCGAGGCAGTCCCAAAGCATTCGATTCACCGGAGAAACCCCATGAAAGTATTCATTACCGGCGGCGGCGGATTCCTGGGCTATCGCCTCGCCCTGAGGCTGCTGGAACGCAAGACGCTGGCGGGCCCGGACGGCCAGCAGGTCCCGATCTCGAAGATCAAGGTGTTCGACGCCGCATTCCCCCCCGATCCGGATCCGCGCCTGGAATACGTGAAGGGCGACATCGGCGAACTTGACCTGGTCGAAGCCGCGCTGGATCGCGAAACGACGTCGGTGTTCCACCTCGCCGCCGTCGTCAGCGCCCATGCGGAGCAGGATTTCGATGTCGGCTATCGCGTGAACCTCGACGGCACGCGCAACCTGCTGGAGGCCTGCCGCGACCTCGATACGCCGCCGCGACTGGTCTTTGCAAGCTCCCTCGCCGTATACGGGGGCAAGTTGCCCGATGTCGTGGACGATGCCGTCACGCCGACGCCGCAAACGTCGTACGGCACGCAGAAGGTGATCGGCGAATACCTGGTGAACGACTATTCGCGCAAGGGCATGATCGACGGCCGCAGCCTGCGCCTGCCCACCATCGTGGTGCGGCCGGGCAAGCCCAACCTGGCGTCCACCTCCTTTGCGAGCGGCATGTTCCGTGAACCGCTCAACGGCGTCACCTGCGAAGTGCCGGTGGAGGCCTCGACCGAAATGTGGATCCTTTCGCCGGGCAAGGTGCTGGACGCCTTCGTCCATGCGCATGACCTCGCGGCTTCCGCGTGGGGCCAACAGCGGGCCATTGCATTGCCCGGCATCACGTTCTCCGTGGGCGAAGGCGTCGAGGCGCTGCGCCGGATTGCGGGCGACGAAGTCGCGAAGCGCGTCGTCTTCAAGCGCGACGAGCGCCTCAACAAGATGGTGCGAACGTTTCCCGGGCGCTTCCGCACGGACCGCGCATTGGGCATGGGATTCCAGGCCGATCGCGACATCGGCGGCATCATCCAGGACTACATCTCGTCTGAACGCATCACCCCGAAATAGGAAACCCACAATGCCGGTCCTGAACCTGGAGTCGGCGCGGCCGTTGCTGGACCGCGCAATCGAGCATGCGCAAGCGGAATTCAAGCGCCCCATCTGCGTCGCGATCTGCGATCCGCAGGGATTCCTGATCGCCTTCTCCCGCATGGAAGGCGCGCCGGTCCGAAGCATCCAGATCTCCCAGGGCAAGGCCTACACCGCGGCGCGAATGGGGGTCACGACCGCAGCCCTGCTCGCGCGCATCCAGAAGGAAGCCATCGAGATCAGCTATTTCTGCGATCCGCTGTTCACGGCGTTGCCCGGAGGCAGCGTGCTCAGGGACGCGGCAGGCGTCGTGGTCGGCGCCATCGGCGTGAGCGGGCTCACGTCCGCCGAGGACCAGCAGGTCACCGACCGGATCGCGGAGCGCCTGGGCAAGGACGGCCCCCGCTGACATGCGCCTGATGCTGCTCGCCGCCGGATTGCTGTTCTGCACGGGTGCGGCGGGACAGATCGGGCTGGCGATCAGCGACGAAGAAATGCTCGGTCCCTGGCGGCAGGCTACCGCCCTGGTCGGCACCATTGCCGTTGCGCCTGCGCCACAGGCGCTCCAGGCCCTCGACGAAACGCTCGCGGAACTGCAGGCGCAACTCGAGAACACCGCCATCCATATCGTGGCGCGGCCCGAGTTTGCCTACGATGCGGCGCAGTGGTCGGTGACGCTGTCCGGCCATGTTGCACAGGCGGGCGAAGCGCTCGACGCAGTGCTTGCCGCCCCGGCCGTTCCCGATCGCGCCGCCGCGGAACGCGTGCACGATTCCGTCCGCCACCTGCGCGATGTCCTCGCGAGCCGCGCCCCGTTCGAGCGCGATGTGCTGCAAACCCTGGGCTCGGGTTCGAAGAATGCGATCCAGGCGCTCAGCCGCCGCTGGTGGACCGTGTCCGAGTACGTGGAGGCCTTGCGAAAGGCCGCGGCCGGATCGGGTCGATGAGATCGCCGGGGACGTGGCGGGAACCCGAATGAACATGCCAGAATGTCGCATCCCCCGACGGCAAGCTGTCCCGGCAGGCCGGATTACCCGATGCCCGGACAGGAACGATTGCGTGAGGCGTGCAAGTGAAGAACGAACTCGATGACCAGGCAGGACCCGGCGCGCCGCAAGGCCCGGATCGCAGGCACGCCGAGCGCGACCTGGTGCAAGCCCGCGAGGCCCTCGAGCTTCGCACCCGGGAACTGCGCGAGGGCGCCGAGCGCTTGCAGCTCGCACTCTCGGCAGGCCACCTCGGCGACTGGAAGTGGGACGCCAGCACGGACCTGGTTCATCTGAGTCCGCGCGCCGCGGCGATTTTCGGATTGCCCGCGCATGTCCGCATCACCTGGACGGCAATGCGGGAAATGCTGCACCGGGACGATGCCGAGCGCGCCCGCCTTGCGGTCGAGAAATCCCTGGTCGAGCATTCCGACTACTCCATCGAATACCGGGTCACCCGCCCCGCCGGCGACCAGTGCTGGATTGCCGCCAAAGGCGCCGGTTTGTATGCCCAGGATGGCGCCGTGACCGGCATGATCGGCATCGTCCAGGACATCACCGAAAGCCGGCATGCGGAAGAAGCCCTGCTGGAGACGCAATCGCGGCTGACCATGGCCATGGAGGCCGGGCAGATGGGCGCCTGGGAATGGACCGTCGCCACCAATCGCGTCACCTGGTCCCCCACGCTGGAAGCCATCCACGGCCTGCCGTCCGGCGGCTTCGGCGGCAGCTTCCAGGATTTCCAGCGCGACATGCATCCGGAGGACCAGGACCGGGTGATGGCCGCCATTCGCGCGAGCCTGGAACACAAGTCCGGCTATCGCGTCGAGTACCGCATCCTGAAGCCCGGCGGGGACACGGCCTGGATCGAAGCGCGGGGCAACGTCCTGCTCGATGCGCTCGGCAACCCGGAACGCATGACGGGATTGTGCATGGACATCACGTTGCGCAAGCAGGCCGAGGAAACCCTCGAGGCCGAATCCCAGATGCTGGGCCTGCTCAACCGCACCGGCGCAACACTGGCCGCCAAGCTGGACCTGCAGTCGCTGGTGCAGGAGGTCACGGATGCGGGAACCGAACTGAGCGGCGCGAAGTTCGGTGCGTTTTTCTACAACGTCACGGACGACAACGGGGATGCGTTCATGCTCTACACGCTTTCCGGCGCGCCGCGCGAGGCCTTCGAGCAGCTGGGCCAGCCCAGGGCGACGGCGCTGTTCGCCCCCACGTTCAACGGCGACGCGCCGATCCGCCTCGACGACGTGCGCAAGGATCCGCGTTACGGCCAGTGGGAGCCGCATCGGGGCATGCCGCCGGGCCACCTGCCGGTGTGCAGCTATCTCGCGGTGCCGGTGAAGTCGCGCACCGGCGAAGTCATCGGCGGCCTGCTGTTCGGCCATCCGCAGCCGGGGATGTTCGACGAACGGGCGGAGCGCCTGATCGTGGGCGTGGCTTCGCAGGCGGGCGTCGCCATCGACAACGCGCGCATGTACGAAGCATCGCTCAGGCTCGCGACGGAACGCGAAAAGCTCCTGGAGAGCGAGCGCATCGCGCGCACGGAAGCGGAGCGCATGAGCGAGATGAAGGATCATTTCCTCGCCAACCTTTCGCATGAGCTGCGCACGCCGCTCAACGCGATCGTCGGCTGGACGCAGGTGCTGAGGCATGGCGTGCGCGATCAGGCCGACCTCGCCAAGGGGCTCGAGACCATCGAACGCAATGCGCGCGTGCAGACGCAGCTCATCGAAGACCTGCTCGACATGAGCCGCATCACGTCCGGCAAGATGCGCCTGGACATCCAGCCGCTCGAGCCGCTCGCGGTGATCGAGGCCGCCATCGAATCCGTGAGGCCGGCCGCCGACGCCAAGGGCATCCGCATCGAAAAGATGCTGGATGCCATGGCCGGCCCGATTTCCGGCGATCCGAACCGCCTGCAGCAGGTGATGTGGAACCTGCTCAGCAATGCGATCAAGTTCACGCCGCGCGGCGGCAAGGTGCAGGTGGTGCTGGAACGGGTGAATTCGCACATCGAGGTCAGCGTGGCGGACACCGGTGTCGGCATCGAGCCGCGCTTCCTGCCGTTCGTGTTCGACCGGTTCCGGCAGGGCGATGCGTCCACCACCCGCAAGTTCGGCGGACTCGGCCTCGGGCTGTCCATCGTCAAGAGCCTCGTGGAAATGCACGGGGGAACGGTGCGCGTGCGCAGCCCCGGCCAGGACCAGGGGACGACGTTCGCCGTGCACCTGCCGGTCACCGTCGTCCACCGGCACGACGACCCGGCGCGGGTCCATCCCCGGAGCACGATGGGAACGTCCGCGAACATCGCGACGGTCAATCTTTCCGGCATCAAGATCCTCGTCGTGGACGACGAGGCCGACGCAAGGGACCTCATCAAACGGGTGCTGCATGAGTGTCACGCCACGGTCTTCACGTCGGGCACGGCGGAAGAGGCCTTGCGCGTCATAGAAGCGGAGCGACCCGATGTCTTCATCAGCGACATCGGCATGCCGGAAGTCGATGGCTACGAATTGCTGCGACGCGTGCGCGCGCTCGGGCCGGCGCGGGGCGGCCGCGTGCCTTCGATCGCGCTGACGGCGTTTGCGCGAACGGAGGACCGGACCCGCGCGTTGCGAGCGGGATTCGCCGTGCACGTCGCCAAGCCGGTGGAACCGTCCGAATTGATTGCCACCGTGGCCAGCGTAGCCGGCCGTCACGGGGAATGAGCTTCGATATCCTCAACGTCGGCCGCCCGGCAGCCGTAATGAAACGGCATCCGGCAGCGACGCAAGTATTGCCTTTTCCCGGGAAGGTCAGACCATGAGCGTGCTTTACGATTTCTCCGCGAACACCCTCGACGGCAAGGCGCTCGCACTGGATGCTTTTCGCGGCAAGGTGGCGCTGGTGGTCAACACGGCGAGCAAGTGCGGCTTCACCCCCCAGTACGAAGGCCTCCAGGACCTGCACACGCGTTTCCATGGGCAGGGCCTGGAAGTCCTGTGCTTTCCCTGCAACCAGTTCGGCCGCCAGGAACCCGGCACGGCCACCGACATTGCCGGCTTCTGCCAGCGGCACTATGGCGTGTCGTTCCAGATGTTCGAGAAAATCGACGTCAACGGGGGCCACGCGCATCCGCTGTTCGAGTGGCTCAAGACGGAAAAGCCCGGATTCCTCGGCAGCCGCGCGATCAAGTGGAATTTCACCAAGTTCCTGGTGGGGCGCGATGGCCGTCCGGTGAAGCGCTACGCGACGATCATCAAGCCCGACGCCCTGTCGGCCGACATCCAGAAACTCCTTTGACGCGGCGCATCCTCCCGCCGCCGGGCTTGTCCCGAAATCGCCGGCTCGCCGTGGCGGCGCTCGTGCTCGCGCTCCTGCTCGCGGGCGCTGCCGGCCTGTCCAGGCTGGGCTATCAGCCCAATACCGGGCCGGACGTGTTCGACAGCAAGGCGGAATTCGACGCCTTTGTCGCCGGGCTTCGACTCGAATCCCTCGCGCTGGACCAGGCGGGCGAAACCCTTGTCCGGCGCGGGTTTCGCTGCGACCTGCTGGACCCCGGCAACCTGAGTTGCCATCGCCGGGTGCGGGGCTCCAACTGCGGGGAGCAGCAATTCGTGGACCTGCTGACGGGGACGGCAGGCGGCGCGCCGCTGCGGGTTTCCACCCGGTTCGGCCTCACCTGCAACTAGCGGCCCGGCAAGAATTGTCGGGCGGGGCAATATCTTCGACACGCGGCGAATTCGCGGGCATAGAATAGCCGCGCAGTCCCAATACGCCGCGAAGTCGCACCCAGTTGTCATTTCGCTCCGAAGCACGTGCGGGGCGCCTTTATCCCAGCGGGCCATTGCGCCCGGACCGGTCGTCGCGACCGGGCGTTCGCATCCGAATCAGCGGGGTAAGGATCATGATCCAGGGCGACACGCTTTCCTCTCCTGCACGCCGTTGCGAGCACACCGTGCAGTTCTACCGGGACCCGGAGTTCCTGGGGCGGACCGTGGCCGACTTCCTCATCGAAGGCCTCGCGGCCGGCCAGCCTGCCCTGGTGGTGGCCACGGAAGCCAATCGCACGGCCATCGCGGACTACCTCGCAGACAGGGAATTCGATGCCGAGGAGCTCGAACGCAGGGGCCGCTACGTTGCGCTCGACGCCCGGGAAGTGCTCTCCCGGATCACGCACGCGGGAGTGCCCGACCCGTCGACATTTCGCACGGTGGCGGGCGGATTGATCGACGAGACGCTGCGCAGCGGCGGCGGCGTGCAGGTGCGCGTCTACGGCGAGATGGTCGACCTGCTCTGGCGCGAAGGCAGGCCGGAGGCGAGCCTCAACCTCGAGAAGTACTGGAACGCGCTCGCGGAAACGCATTCATTCGCATTGATGTGCGCGTACCGGATGGAGGGTTTCCGCCAGCCCGGCCAGCAGCCTGCCTTCGACAACCTGTGCGCGCACCACAGCCGCGTCCTGCCGGATGAAAGCTATGCGCGCAACGACAGCGAAGATGGGCGCATGCGAACAATCGCCCGGCTGCAGCAGAGCGCCGGCATGCTCGAGCAGCAAGGCTCGCGCAACCGCGAACTGGAAGCGGCCCTGGTCCAGGCGCAGGCGCAAAGGCAGGAAGCGGTCCTGCTGCTGGACCAGGCAAGGCGCATGCGCGACGAGCTGCTGCTCCTCGCCGGGGAGGAACTGGGCACGCCGCTGAAAGTCCTCAACATGCAATTGCTCGGCGTGCTGCAAGCCGCCGGGCAGGGACGCCAGGCGCTGACGGCGGAATGGTTGAGTTACCGGATCGGCCACGCGGCCGATGACATCCGGCAACTGTCCATCCTGGTCGAAGGCCTGGCCGACGCCGCCAAGCTGGCGACCGGCGGCGAAACCCTCAAGCTCGAACGGGGCTGCCTCGCGGAAATCCTGGGCGAAGTCGTGCAACGTTTCGGCCAGCGCGGCCGCATGTGCGAGATCACGACGGACCTGCAGGCGATGCCGGGCCGCTGGGACCGCGCCCGCCTGTCGCGATTGCTCGCGCCATTGCTTGCAAGCGCCGCGGGAGGCGAGACGCAAGCCCGGACCGGCCTTGCGGCGAAACTCCATGTCATCCTGGCGGCGACGTCCGGCGCGGCGACGATTTCGATTGCGGCGGGCGGGCGCGCGGACGCACCGGAAAGCGGCGACTCCGCGCGGCACCCGCTCGGCAGGTTGCAGCTGTGGACGGTCAACCAGCTGGTGCGCGCGATGGGCGGCCAGCTCGCCCAAGGCAGGCCGGGCGAGGCTTTCAGGTTCTCGGTCACGCTGCCGCGCCAGGCCGGCTAGCGCCTGGCGCGCTATTCCACTTTTACGCCGGCCTCGCGGACCACTTTTTCCCAGCGTGCCATCTCGGCGCGCAAGAAGGCCGCCATGGCGGCGGGCGTGTCGGCGCGAACTTCCGTGCCTTGTTCGGCGAGCTGCGCCTTCATCGCGGGTGTTGCAAGGATCCGGCGGATCGCCGCGTTCAGTTTCCCGACGATTTCGGGCGGCGTTCCCGCGGGCGCAAGCAGGCCCTGCCAGGAACCGCTCTCGAAGCCGGGCAGCCCCGATTCCGCGAGCGTGGGGATATCCGGCAGGGCCGCGTTCCGCTTCGCCGAAGAGACGGCGAGTGCGCGCAGCTTGCCGCTGCGAACGTGCGGCGCGACCGGCAGCATGCCATTGAGCAGGACCTCGGAATGGCCGCCGACGACATCCGTGATGGCCTGGGATCCCCCCTTGTAGTGCACGAAGGTCCAGCGGATGCCGGTCCGCAGCTCGATGTCCACGCCTGCGAGGTGTGCCGCACTGCCGGCGCCCGCGGTGGCGAAGTTGAGCTTGCCGGGCTCGGCCCGGGCCAACGCGAACAAGGCCTTCACGGATTTCGCGGACACTGACGGATGCACGGCCAGCACGTGCGGGGAATAACTCACCAGCACGACGGGCGCAAAGTCCCGGACGACATCGAACGGCAGGTCCGGGAACACGCTGGGACTGATCGACAGCGCGCCGACGTCCGTCAGCAGCAGGGTATGGCCGTCGGCCGCGGATTTGGCCACGATGCCGGCGCCGATGTTGCCGTTGGCGCCTGCGCGGTTCTCGACGACGACCGGCTGGCCGAGGTCTACGTGCAGCTTCTGGCCGATCGCCCGGGCCAGCACGTCGGAAGTGCCGCCGGCGGGAAAGGGCACGACGATGCGAATGGGCTTGGCAGGCCACGCCTGCGCGAAGCCGGTGACGGGGAGCGCCAGCTGCGCAAGCAGCGCAAATGCGCATATCGCCAGCGGATTCAGGGTCCGGCCTTGCGGGCGGCGAGGGGAGGGTGCAGGCATCGGAAATCGAAGGGGATGAGCGGGCAGCTATTGTATAGTTGGCGCGGGAAAGCGCCGGCAGGGCGTTCCATGCGTCTCCGGCATTTCCTGGAAACCTCAGGAGACGACGCCCAACTTCATGCCCACCCGTCAAACCGTCGCGGCGCTGATCGCGCTGGTCGAGCAGGATCGTTTCGTCGATGCCCTCGAAGCCTTTTACAGCGACGACGCGGTCACCCAGGAAAACGGGTCCCCGCCCCGCATGGGGTTGCCGGCCTTGATCGAGCGCGAGCGCCAGGTGCTCGCGAACCTCAAGTCGATGCATACGCTCCCGGTCGACTGGTTCGTGGTCGACGGCGACCGCGCGGTCATCCACTGGGTCTTCGAGTTCGAGGACCTCGAGGGGCGCCGTTTCCGGCTGGAAGAGCTGGCGAGCCAGCTGTGGCGCGGCGATCGCATCGTGCGCGAACACTTCTACTTCGATTCCGCCCAGATCCGGCGCTAGCCGGGGCGCGGCCTCCCCGCGAACAGAACCTTCGATCCCGGCCGGGGTCAATCCGGAAGGCGAGAGATTCCACACGCATGCGGTCGGCGGCCGCAGATTCGGCGCGCCCGCCGCTTGCATGCCGCAGGAGGTGCCCGATGCGAATGACGACTTCAGCCTGCCTGGTCTGCGCGGCGGTCCTTGCGGGTTGCGGCGACAATGCGTCGCTCCCCATCAAGGCAGGGATGGGGGGCGATCCGACGCTGCCGCCGCCCAGGCATTCGATGCTGCCGACCGTGCACATTGCGCCGGCCCGGGCCTGGACCCAGGGGCAGGCGCCCACCGCCGCGGAAGGCCTGCGCGTATCGGCGTTTGCGTCGGGGCTCGATCATCCGCGCTGGCTGTACGTGCTGCCCAATGGCGACGTGCTGGTGGCGGAGACGAACGCGCCGCCCAAGCCCGACGATGGCAAGGGGTTCCGGGGCTGGGCGATGAAGAAGGTGATGGCGCGCGCCGGGGCCGCCGTGCCGAGCGCCAACCGCATCACGCTGCTGCGCGATGCGGACGGCGATGGCGTCGCGGAGTTGAAGACCGTCCTGCTGGATGGCTTGAGTTCGCCCTTCGGCATGGCGCTGTCGGGAAACAGCCTCTACATCGCCAATACCGATGCCGTGGTCCGTTATCCCTACAGGCCGGGCGAAACGCGCATCGCGGCCGCGGGCACCCGCATTGCCGAATTGCCGGCCGGGACGCTCAATCACCACTGGACCAAGAACATCATTGCCAGCCGCGACGGCAAGCGCCTCTACGCCACCGTCGGCTCCAACAGCAATGTCGCCGAGAACGGCATGGACAAGGAGGAACGTCGCGCGGCGATCCTCGAGATCGATGCCGCAAGCGGCAGCACCCGGATCTTCGCCGCGGGCCTGCGCAATCCGAACGGGCTCGACTGGCAGCCGGATTCCGGCGCGCTCTGGACGGTCGTCAATGAACGCGACGACCTCGGAGGCGACCTCGTGCCCGACTACCTCACGTCGGTGAGGGACGGCGGCTTCTACGGGTGGCCCTACAGCTACTTCGGCGGCCACGTGGACGAGCGCGTGAAGCCGCCGCGTCCGGAACTCGTCGCGACCGCCGTCAAGCCCGACTATGCGCTCGGTTCCCATACCGGTTCACTGGGCCTGGCGTTCGCGCGCGGCAACCAGCTCCCCGAGCGCTTTCGCAATGGCGCCTTCGTGGGTCAGCACGGCTCCTGGAATCGCAAGCCGCGCAGCGGCTACAAGGTGATCTTCATCCCGTTCGCGGGCGGCCGCCCGGCGGGAGAGGCGCAGGACGTGCTGACGGATTTCGTCGACGCCGGCGGCAAGGCGCGGGGACGCCCGGTGGGCGTCGCGATCGACAAGTCGGGGGCGCTGCTGGTGGCCGACGATGTCGGCAACGTCATCTGGCGGGTGTGGGCGTCAGGCGCGAACCGTTGAGGACCGACCATTCACCAACCGAGGAGTCGCCATGCTGAAGTGGGCTGCCATTTTTTTCGTCATCTCGCTGGTCGCGGGCCTGTTCGGATTCACGAACATCGCCGCCGGCTCGCGCAGCATCGCCAAGGTGCTGTTCTACATCGCCCTGGTCATTTTCCTGATCGTGCTGGTATTCGGGGTGTTCCTGGGCGTGCTGGTGTTCTGACGGTTGGCGAGGGGGGCGGCTATGGTTTGCCTTCGCACGCCTCGCGGCTGCCGACCTGGGACAGCTTGCAGAGTTGCGCCCGGGACGGGGTTTCGCCGGAATAGCCGTACGCCTGCTGCACCTCGTCCCAGCTGCAATATTTTTCCGTGGCATAAACGCTCAGCCCCCTGGGCGGAAGGCCAGGGCAGGACTCGCAGATCTGGAACGGTTTTCCCGTGCCGCCGCCGGCGCAGCCACCGGCGGCTCGCGGATTGGCCGGATCGCCGACCCCCGCGCGCATCGCCGGATTCGCATCGGCCTGGCCGACGCAAAGCAGCTCGCCCGCGTCCCTGACGAGGTACACGTCGAGCGGCTTGCTCCGCTCCAGCTCCTTGGGCGTGCGGCGGAAGATTTGCAGGTGACGCGACTCGGCGCACGTGGAAACCGTCACTTCGATCATCCAGAGTTTGCGTTTTCCGTCATCGACCGTGGTCACGCCGAACTGGCGGGAAGCGGACACCTCGCCGGGCGCGCCCGCCCCGCGTTCGGATGGCTCGAGGGGGAGGTTGAGCTGCGCGTCCCCGCGGACAAGTTCGACGTCGATTTCGGTTGCGCCCGGCCCGCTCACATTGATGACGGCCGTGCGGTTTGCCCTTACCCGTTGCGGATTGCCCGCGGGGGATTCCCACGCAGGCGAGAGCAGCCAGCCGGTGGGCACGGCCGTGGGCAAGGGCGGGCATTCGAAGCTGAAGGTGGAGGCCGTCGTCGTGGAGCCCAGGCTCCCGCAGATGCGTTTGCCCGTCATGCGCACGCTTTCCAGCGCAAGCTCCCTGGATTTCGGCGCTTTCCCGGGCGAACCGGCACAGCCGGCGAGCAGCGCAAGCAACATGACCGTGGCGCAGCGAGCAATGTGCATTGAAGGATTCCGTGCAGGGTTGCGTGGCGCAGGTGCCCGCGCTGTCGGCCGCCTGGCGCATGGCTTCGCAGGAAGGGACCGCCGGTTCGCCCCGGGAGTTCCGGCAGGGTCGGGAATGCCTCGCGTAGTCAGGGCTTGCGCGCAGTCCTGGCACCGCTGAAGGGGCGGGGCTTCGGCCTCGGGTATTGCAGGAGGTTGGTGATGATCCGCTCGAACGGATCGCGCGTGCTCAGGAGTTTCTCCTGGTGCCGGGTGATCAGCGGGTAGTGCCGCAGCCGCGCCAGCCGGTCATGCGCTTCCCAGCACTGCGCCTCGCTGGTGACCCACAGTTGCGGATCCAGCCGGCGCATGTCGAAAGGGCCGGAGTAGCTGCGCAGCGTCTTGCGGTGGCGCTTGTTGGAGTATTCGTGCATGTACGACATGGCGAGCTCGCGCAGGCTGCGATAGACCGGATCGCGATAGCGCAGGCCGGCGCCGTTGGTCTTCGAAATCGCCCCCCAGTGGCCGCGCTGCCGAAACACCGCGATCACGTGGGGATAGTCGCTCAGGTCGCAATCGAGGTGCATGACGAGCGGCGGCATGCCATTGACCCAGAGCGCGCACGCGGCAAGGAATGCGCCTTCGATGCAATGCGACCGCCGCTGCCGGATGACCTCCCGCACCGACAACACGGTCTCCCCGCCGATCTCGTGGTTGACCGTCATGCCGTTCAGGAACGCCTGGATTTTCTGCGGGGATTCGAGCCTTTGCAGCATCGCGAATTCGCGCTGGCCGAGGCCAAGGTCTTCCCGGCGGGCGAAGCGCCTGAATGCGGTGGATTTCATGGTTTCGAGTATGCCCCAGATGGATTGCGCCATGCGGTGCCAGCCTGTGTTGGGCAGTGCCAGCCTGCGGCCGTTCCGGGAAAGCTGCCGGCGGCGCAGGTCAGGCCCGGCGGCAAGCTATTAATGCCATTGTTTCTTATGGACTTTTGGAATTTCGGCCGACAGGTTGCGTCGTCCGCCATTCCGGCCAGCGCGCGTGCCTCGGCTGGCAAGGCGGGACGATCCCGGTAAGATCGACGGCAGGGATGGCCGACAGGTCTGCCATGCAGCTCGCATCCAGACCCGTTGCCGCGCCGTACCACGGTACGTTGCGGCCGCCGGCCGTGAGCAGGAGGTGTCATGAAAGACATTCCGATGTATCACGAAGGGTCGCGCGAGTTGCAGGACCGGTTCTCGTCGCGCCGGCTGGCGGATCGGCTCGTGGAAGTCCTTGCGCGCGACGCATTCACCGATGACGACCGTGCATTCATCGAATCGCGCCCGTTGTTCTTCCTGGCGACGGCCGATGCGCAGGGCAGGCCGGACTGCTCCTACAAGGGGGGAGCGCCCGGATTCGTGAGGGTCGTGGATCCCGGGACCCTCGCGTTTCCAAGCTACGACGGCAACGGCATGTTCAAGAGCCTGGGCAACGTGCTGGCAAATCCGCAGGTCGGCCTGCTGTTCATCGATTTCGAAAGCCCGAAGCGGCTCCGGGTCAACGGCAGGGCGGAAGTCAGCGCGGAGGATCCGCTGCTGCGCGAATTCACCGGCGCGCAACTGGTCGTGAGGGTGCATGCCGACGCGATTTTCCCGAACTGCCCGCGTTACATCCACAAATTCCAGCTCGTGGAGCAGTCGACCTATACGCCGTGCGAGGGACGCGTGCCGCCCATCCCGAAGTGGAAGCAGTTCCCGGAATTTCGCGACGTGCTCCCGCCCGGCGATCCGGCTGCGCCGCCTGGCGAGGGCCGGGGCCGTTAGCGCTGACACGCACGCGGCTTGCGCTAAGCTGCGCGCACCATGACCGACTTTGCAACCCGGCAGTTGCCCGCCGCCGCCGATGTGATCGCGCCCGATGGCTCCGACGTCCGGGTCCTGCTCAGGACGGAGCGCGGCAGCATGGCGCATTTCGAACTTGCGCCGGGGCGCGCTTCGGATCCGATCCGCCATCGCGGCGTCGACGAAATCTGGTATGTCCTTTCCGGAACGGGCGAAATGTGGCGCCGCCTCGGGGAGCGCGAGGAAGTGGTCGTGCTGGTCCCCGAGACTTGCGTGACCATTCCCGCCGGAACCCATTTCCAGTTTCGCGCGGGATCGGCGCAGCCCCTCAAGGCGGTCGGCGTCACCATGCCGCCCTGGCCGGGAAACGAGGAAGCCGTCGCAGTGCCCGGGCCCTGGCCGAATCGGTAAAGTTTGCAAGCAGCGGCGCCTGCGGCCCGGTCGCCCGCACGGGGCGCCTCCTGTAAGATTGCCCCTTCAGCGGGCACGCAAAAACAAGAAGCGCACTCCGGTTTTCCGATGGAAAAAATCTACGAGCAGTGGCTGTTGGCCATCGGGGCGGCGATCGCGATCGTGCTGCTGGTCGTCAATGTCCAGATCACGGTCAGCAACACCCGGCAGATCAATGACAATGCCCAGTGGGTGATGCACACCCACGAGGTGATGGACGCGCTCAACGGCCTCCTCATCGTGATGCTCGATGCGGAAACGGGGCAGCGCGGCTACCTCGTGACCGGCGATGCCCGTTACCTCGAACCGTATGACCAGTCGGTCAAGGCCATCGGCCAGAAGATCCGGCTCATCGAGCAACTGACGGAGGACAACACCCGCCAGCAATCGCGGGTGCCCCTGCTGAAGGAACGGGTTGCCCGCAAGCTGGAATTCCTTGCCGAGAACATCAAGGTCCGCCGGGATCAGGGCTTCGAAGCGTCGCGCAAGGTGATTGCGGGCGACCTTGGCCGAATCGAGATGGATGCGTTGCGCACCAACATCGCCGCGATGCTGCAGGAAGAGCAAACCCTGCTCGATGCCCGCATGCAGCAATCGCAACGCAGCTACTGGTGGGCCATCCTGACCGGACTGCTGTCCGGCGCGCTTGCCCTCATCGCAGTCGTCGCGTTCACAATCCTCCTGCAACGCCACATGAACACGCGCGCGCGCGCGGCGGCCGCGCTGTTCCAGCAGCGGGAGCTCCTGCGGATCACGCTGGCGAGCATCGGTGACGGCATCATCACCACCGACACGCAGGGGCGCGTGACCTACCTCAACGCCATCTCCGAAGCGCTGACCGGATGGACCAACGCGGATGCGGCCGGCCAGCCCCTGGAAACGGTGTTCAACATCGTCAACGAGGATACCCGCAAGACGGTGGAGAATCCCGCGATGCGTGCCCTGCGCGAGGGCATGATCGTGGGCCTCGCGAACCACACGGTGCTGATCGCCCGCAATGGCGGGGAACATCCGATCGACGACAGCGCCTCGCCCATCCGGGACGAGCAGAACAACATCATCGGCTGCGTCCTCGTATTCCGCGACGTCACCGCCCGGCGCGATGCCGAAGACCGGCTGCGCAAGAGCGAGGAGCGCTTCGACCTCGCGGTGAAGGGCAGCAATGAAGGCGTGTGGGACTGGAGCATCCAGACCGGCGACATCTACTTCTCCGATCGCTGCATGGAAATGCTCGGATATGCCCCGCAGGAAGCCGGATCGGCGAGGGAGCGCTGGAGGGAAGGCGTGCATCCGGAGGACTGGCCCAGGATCCGCGAGGCGCTGGGCAAGCACCTGAAGGAGCGCGCGCCCTACGACGTCGAGTTCCGCAAGCTCAACCGCCACGGCGAATACCGCTGGTTCCGTTCCCGCGGCGAGGCCGTTCGCACCGCATGGGGCGATCCCATCCGGATGGCCGGCTCGGTTTCCGACATCACGGATCGCAAGGTGCTGGAGGAACAGGTGCGCCTGCGTGTGGAGGAACTCGCCGAGAACGACCGCCGCAAGGACGAGTTCCTGGCGACCCTTGCGCACGAACTGCGCAACCCCCTGGCGCCGCTTTCCAACGCGATGGCGATCCTGAGCGCCTCCGGCGACGAGCCGGGCGCGTTCAAGCGCATGCGCGAGTTGATGGAGCGCCAGCTTGGCCAGATGGTGCGCCTGATCGATGACTTGCTGGATGTAAGCCGCATCAGCCGCGGCAAGATCGACCTTCGCCTCGAGCGCCTGGACATCGCAAGCGTCATCCAGCAGGCGCTGGAGATCTGCCGCCCGCTGTCGGAAAAAGCGTCGCATCGCCTCGAAATCGACCTGCCCGCCGAACCCGTTTACATCGACGCCGATCCGGTGCGGCTGGCGCAGGTCTTCTGCAACCTGCTCGGCAACGCCTTCAAGTTCACGGAGCCCAACGGCCACATCCGCCTCGCGACGACCATCGCCGGAAAGGAACTGGTCGTCTCGATTCGCGACAGCGGCATCGGCATTCCCCCCGACCGCCTGACGGACATCTTCGAGATCTTCACCCAGCTCGACCGTTCCCTGGAGCGGCCGCACAGCGGCCTTGGCATCGGCCTCACGCTGGTCAAGCGCCTCATCAGCCTGCACGGCGGCGAGGTCGTGGCGTTGAGCGACGGCCTCGGCAAGGGCAGCGAATTCGTGGTGCGGCTGCCCCTCGCGGATCAGCAGGCGGCAGCCGTCGAACCGGCCGTGTCGCGGAGCAGCACCAGCGCTCGCGCGTCCGGGAAAAAAGTCCTGGTCGTGGACGACAACCAGGATTCGGCGAACAGCATGTCGATCCTGCTCAGGCTGGCGGGCAACCAGGTCGAAACGGCGCACGACGGATTGCAGGCGCTGGAAATCGCCGCAAGCTTCCGGCCGCAGGTGGTCCTGCTCGACATCGGCATGCCGAAGCTGAACGGCTATGACGCGGCGCGCCGCATTCGCGGAGAGGACTGGGGCAAGGATGCACTCCTGGTGGCCCTCACGGGCTGGGGCCAGGAAGAGGACCGCCGCAAGTCGCGCGAGGCCGGCTTCGACGAGCACCTGGTCAAGCCGGTCGACTACGACAAGCTCATGAAGCTGCTGGCATCGCGGTCGGCCGACGCCTGAAGGGGCGAACGGCCCAGGCGCCCCGGC
>Ga0315910_10001532_pt1 | contig 21109 bp, 20 predicted proteins | sample EdamamesoilMG_FD_204470 | JGI IMG/M metagenome (GOLD analysis project Ga0315910, IMG submission 204470) | Garden soil microbial communities collected in Santa Monica, California, United States - Edamame soil | ecosystem: Environmental > Terrestrial > Soil > Garden | place: USA: California...
TCGAGAGCTCGCGCCCGACCAGGATGTAGTCGCGCGGCGCCGCGCGCGGTGCCGGCTCACCCGGCTGCTGCTCCAGGTTGCGCAGCACGCGGATGCCCACGTCGCGCAGGTCGACCGCGCTCTGGCGCAGGGTCTCGTTCTGGACCAGGCGGAAGATGCGGTCGAAGTCCCCCACCACCTTCCCGATCGCGCCCTCCAGGCGCATCTGCTCGTTCAGGATCAGGTTCTCGACGTCGGCGATGAAGGCCGAGTCGCGCAGGTAAGCGAGGTGCGTGTCGAGGATGCGCGCGTCCTCCTCGCGCACGCGGCCGGTGAGGCGCGACTTGAGGTCGAGGAGCTGGCGGCCCGAGGCGTCCAGGGCGCGCCGGAAGCGGTTCAGCTCGACCTCGACCTGGTCGAGGGCCACGCGCTCGGCGCGCTCGCGCGCGAGGTCGTGGTCCTGGCGGTGGACGCGCCCGAGGACCAGCCCCGGGGCGACCGTGGCGCCGCGCAGGACCGGGCCGCTCGTGCGCGCCGGCGGCGGAGTGCCCTCGTCCGGCGTGGCCGCGGCCGTCTCCATCTTGGCGCGCTCTTCGGGCGCCGAGGGTTCACTGGCCATGGGCGACCATGGTAGGCCGCGGGCCGGGCGAACTGAACGACCTCGGACCCTCCGGACGCCCCGCTCCGGCCGTCAGGCGGGCCGGGCTGCTTCCCAGGTGCGCTCGAAGGAGGCCACGCAGTGGGCCACGAGCCCCTCCTGGCGCAGGACGAGCAGCAGGAACCCCTCGGACCCCGGCTTCGAGACGGAGAGCAGAGCCACGGCCCGGTCGACGACGATCATCTTCGAGGGCAAGCTCGGCACGCTGCGGCGCTCGGCCTTGACCTTGCGCAGGAGGTCGTCCTCCTCGCCACGCTCTTCGCCGCGCTCGAAGTACGCCTCGTCGAGCACGAGCCGCAGGCGCACGCCCGCCGCGGCCCGCTCCCACAGCGCCTGGGCCACCTCGAGGGCCGGGACCTGCGGGGACTGGCCGAAGTAGGCGAGCTCCTGGCGCGCCTTGCGCACCTGCTCGGCCAGCAGGGTGCGAATCTGCGGCAGCCCCTTCACGATCTCGACCGGCGGCGCCCAGCGCTGCTCGCTCGCGCCCGAGCGATAGACCTCGGCCAGCTCCTGCGCCAGCCCTCCAACCTCGGCCCGCAGCGCCCCCAGGCGTTCCAGCTCGCCCTTGAGGGCCAGGTCCGGGTCGATCGGACGGTAGCGGTTGACCGCATCGGCCCCGAGCGCGCAGAAGCCCTTCTCGACCAGGGAATCGAGGGCCTGGTAGACCTTGGGCTGCGGCACGCCCGTGCGGCGCGCGATCTCGACCACCCGCGCATTGCGATCCTGTACCAGGCCCAGGTACACCAGGGCCTCGTAGCGCGAGAGTCCCGCGCGGCGCAGGCGCTCGAGCCGGCCCACGTCCGGCTGGGAGAGGGGGACTTCCATGGGACCTCGGCTTCCTAGCCCGCCCGCGAGGGCCCCTCAATGGCGCTGAGCGCGAAAGGCGTGGCCCCGACGACGGCTGCGCCCCGGGCCGGCCTCAGCGCAGCTCCGCGAGGGGGATCTCGAGCTCCTCGGTCCGGCGCTCCGCGCCACGCCCCGGCCGGTCGAGCCGCACGCGGACGACGTCCCCGGCTCGGTACGGCTCGAGGGCCTGGTAGAGGTCCGCCGCGCTGCGAATCTCCTGGCCGTCGATGCCCACGATCACGTCACCCAGGCGGATGGCGCCCGTCTCGTCCCGGCGCAGGCCCACCAGGCCCGCGCGGGCGGCCGGCCCGGCGGGGCTGAGGCTGTCGACGACCGCACCGGAGAGGCCCCGGTCCGAGGCGTGGAAGTCCTCGGCGATCACGATCCCGAGGCCCGCGCGCTCGAGCCAGCCCTCCGCCAGGATGCGCGGCACGATGCGGTTCACGGTGTCGACCGGCACCGCGAAGCCCACGCCCGTGTTCGCCCCCGTGGCGCTGGCGATGGCGGTGTTCACGCCGATCAGGCGCCCGGAGCTGTCGAGCAGCGGCCCGCCGGAGTTGCCGGGATTGATGGCCGCGTCCGTCTGGATGACGCCGTTGATGTTCAGGTTCGACTGCGAGCGGATGCGGCGATCGAGGCCGCTGACCACGCCCGTCGTGAGGGTCTGCTCCAGGTCGAAGGGGTAGCCGATCGCGTAGCTGCGCTGGCCGACGACGAGATCGCGACTCGAGCCGAGCGGCAGCGGCGCGAGCTTCTCGCGCGGGGCCTCGACCTTCAGCACTGCGAGGTCGTAGTCGGGCGCCGCGCCGACCAGCTCGGCGCGGTAGGCCGAGCGGTCCTGGAAGCGCACGGTGAAGAGGCTCCCCTCGCGCACCACGTGCAGGTTCGTGACGACGTGGCCCTCCTCGTCCCATACGAAGCCCGAGCCGCTGCCCTCGGGCACCTCCTGGACCGGCCGCTCGCCGCGCTGGCGGTAGAGGTTGCTGGCGGTGATCGAGACGACGGCCGGCGAGGCACGCTGGAAGAGCGCCACGGTGGTGCGCTCCTCCGGGGTCAGCTCGCCGCGCACCTCCACGGGGCGTGGCTCGGGCGCAGGACGCAGCAGGCCGGCCAGACCGCGCCCGCCGTACACGACGGCCAGGGCGAGCACCACGAGCGACAGGAACGTGCCCGAGAAGAGGCCGCTGAAGGCCGGCTCGTCGCGCTCGCTCCGGGGACGGCTCATCGCGGGGAGGATAGCGCCCGGCTCCATCGCCCGGGAAAGCCGCGGTGGCAAGGCCTCATCGCATGCATTCTACTGAGGGGCACCGTCCCCTCCCCGGACCTCCGACCACCCCATGAGCTCCACCACCAAGCGCAAGCACCCCCACTTCGACGACCGCGGCGCGCTGGACTGGCACACGGCCTTCGCCGAGGCGCGCGCGGCGGCGCAGGCGGAAGGGAAGCGCCTCTTCATCGAGATCGGCCGCGAGCTCTGAGGGGGCTGTCGCAGCCTGGTGCAGGCTGTCCTCCCGCGCCCCGACGTCGCGCCGCTCCTGCAGAAGAGCTACGTCGCCCTCGCCGCTGACGTGGACCTGCCGGAGTCCGAGGTGCATCGACTGCTCTTCAAGCTCCGGAACGCGAGCATGCTGCCGATCGTGATCGTGGCCGATGCCCAGGGCAACCTGCTCGAGGGCCTCTCGGGCGTCAGCGACCCGGCCCGGATCCGGGCACTCCTGGAGAAGCACGCCGGAGGGGCCGTCCCCGAGAAGCCGACCTAGCCGCCGTCGGGTGCGTCTCGTCGCGAGGCGAGGTTCCTGGCCGAGCCGGGCGGAGACTCGTTCGACGGCTGCCGGCCGGAACGAGCGCCCTGGGCCAGAGCCCTTCAGCTCCGCGCCAGGGCCCGCCAGGCGTCGACTGGAGTGCGGGCCTCGCGCAGGGTCCGGCGGACCTCCTCGTTGCCGAGGTGGCGCGCCAGGTCCGCCAGGGTGCGGATGTGCAGGAGCTTCTGGGGCCGCGGGATGAGGAGCAGCACCACCAGCCAGGCCGGGCTCGCATCGATGCTGTCGAAGTTGACCCCCTGCCCGGCGGGCCCCTTGACCACCGCCAGGGCGGCCACGACGCGCTCCAGGCCGTCCACGGCCGCGTGCGGGATCGCGATGCCGCGCTCCATGCCGGTCGACATCGAGCGCTCGCGCTGCACCAGCGCCTCCTGGAAGGTGCCGACCTGGGCCGCCGGGATCGCCCCGCGACCCTGCAGGTGCTGCGTGAGCCGGTCGATCACCTCCCACTTGTCCGCCGCCTCCAGCCCGAGCAGGATGTGATCGCTCGGGATGAGATCCTGCAGGCGCATGGAGGGCCGCAGAGAATACAGTCGCCTGCAGGGGCCGCGCGGGGCGGGGCCGGAAGAAACCCCGCGCGCACGCGTCCAAGGCGCGCGGCCTTCCGCCGGCGCCCCTTTGACTCGCCCCGGGGGCGATCCTAGGCTGCCGATCAGGCCCGCAAGCGCGCACGTAACCCACGATCTTGAAACGAGATACCCGCGAGAGACCGGGCCCGACCCCGGCTGGTGAACGGCCCCCGGGGAGCGCCACGAGACGGCCGATCGGCCACCCGCAGGTCCTTCTCGCGAGCCGCCGGTCGCGCCTTCCCGCACTCGTAGACTGACGTCATGGTCGGACTCTCGGATCTCCTGGTTCAGGCGGGCCTCTCGCGCGAGCGACTGGAGGAGTGCCGCCGCATCTCGGCCACCACGGGCGAGTCGCTCGACCGCGTGATCCTGGGGAAGGAATACCTGGAGGAGCCCAAGCTTCTCGAGGCCTACGCCCAGCACCTCGGCTACGAGTACCTGCCACGCCTCGACGGCTTCCAGGTGCCGTCCCACTTCGTGAACCGCATCCCGGTGCAGTTCACGCGCAACTACAACCTCATCGCCCTGGCCGAGACGGAGACGGGCTGCCTGCGTGTGGCCACCTGCGCGCCGCTCGACGCCCAGCCGATGGACGACCTGGCCTCGATGCTGGGGGCCGAGATCGAGCCCGTGCTGTCGCCGCGCACCGAGATCACGACCCTGATCGCGCGCGCCTACCGCCACAAGGCGGACGGGGTCGACGAGGCCCTGGCGGACGTGGCCGAGGACGGCGACATCCAGGGCCTGGCCAGCGAGATCGAGGAGGCCGAGGACGTCCTGGACGTCTCGAACAAGGCCCCGATCATCAAGCTGGTCAACACGATCCTGTTCCAGGGCCTGAAGCTGCGCGCCTCGGACGTGCACTTCCACCCCTACCCGGAGCGGACCCAGGTGCGCCTGCGCATCGACGGGATCCTGTACGACATGGACTCCGTGCCGCGCAAGGCGCACGAGGCCATCGTCAGCCGCGTCAAGGTGATGGGCAAGATGGACATCGCCGAGCGACGCCTGCCGCAGGACGGGCGCGCCACGATCAAGCTCGGCGACGGCGAGGTGGACGTGCGCATCAGCTCGGTGCCGACCACCAACGGCGAGCGCATCGTCATGCGTCTGCTCGACAAGTCGGCCAAGATCTACACGCTCGAGGAGATCGGTCTGGCGCCCCAGAACCTGGGGATGATGCGCGACTACGTCACCTGGAACCACGGCATCATCCTGGTCACTGGCCCGACCGGCTCGGGCAAGACGACCACGCTCTACGCCGCGATGGCCGAGATCGACACGACCAAGCTCAACGTCCTGACGATCGAGGACCCGGTCGAGTACTCGCTGCCCGGCATCAGCCAGGTGCAGGTCAACACCAAGAAGGGCCTGACCTTCGCCAACGGCCTGCGCTCGTTCCTGCGCCAGGACCCGGACGTGATGATGGTCGGCGAGATCCGCGACCTGGAGACGGCCGAGGTGGCCATCCGCGCCGCGCTGACCGGACACCTGGTGTTCTCCACGGTCCACACCAACGACGCGCCCTCGACCATCACGCGCATGGTCGACCAGGGCGTCGAGCCCTACCTGGTGGCCAGCTCGCTGATCCTGGTCATCGCCCAGCGCCTGGTGCGCACGATCTGCCCGCACTGCAAGACCTTCGGGCCGATCACGGACGAGTGGCACGCCAAGCTGAAGAAGATCGACCTGCGTCCCGAGCAGCTCGAGGACACGATCGCCTACGGGACAGGCTGCGACGAGTGCTTCCACTCGGGCTACTCGGGCCGCACAGCGATCTACGAGTTCATGCCGGTCGACGAGACGCTGCGTACGCAGATCATGGAGGGCTCCACGGCCTCGCAGATGAAGCGCAGCGCGATCGAGCGCGGCATGATCACCCTGCGCATGGACGGCCAGCAGAAGATCCTGCAGCGCCTGACCACACCCGACGAGATCCTGCGCGTCACGCAGATGGACATGAGCTGAGAAGGTGCCGATCTACGAGTACAAGGCCTACGCCTCCGGCGGCGCGACGAAGACCGGCGTGATCGACGCCGACACGCCGCGCGAGGCGCGCCAGCGCCTGCGGCGCGAGAACGTGCTCGTCAGCGAGCTGCGCGAGCTGCGCGCGGGCGGCAAGAGGGCCATCGTCGGCGCTCCGACGAAGAAGAGCGCCGCGCGCCAGCTGCTCGGCAAGCTGGAGGGCCTGCGCGAGAGCTCCAGCGGTCCGACCGGCCGCGACCTCGAGGTCGTGGCCGCCGTCACGCGCCAGATGGGCACCATGCTGGGGGCCGGCATCCCCATGGCCGAGATGCTCTCGGCCGTGATCGACCAGGCCGAGACGCGGCGCCTGGAGACGATCTTCCGCTCCGTGCGCGAGCGCATCACGCAGGGCGTCAGCTTCGGCGATGCTCTGGCCGAGTACCCGCAGCTCTTCTCGCCGCTCTTCGTGAACATGGTCAAGGCCGGCGAGGCCACGGGCCAGGTCGACATCGTGCTCAAGCGCCTGGCAGATTTCCTCCAGAGCCAGCGTGCCCTGCAGCGCAAGGTGATCTCGGCCCTGACCTACCCGATGCTGATGATCGCGATCGGCATGCTGGTCGTCAGCATCCTGATGAGCTTCGTGGTCCCCAAGATCACGGCCATGCTCACGGACACCGGCCAGATCATGCCGCTGCCGACGCGCATCCTGATCGACATCAGCGACGCCTTCAAGAGCTACTGGATCGTCCTGCCGCTCGGCATCGCGGCCCTGTCGGTGCTCTTCAACCGCATCTACAAGACCCGGGCCGGTGCGCTGGCGATCGACCGCTTCAAGCTGCGCATCCCGATCGTGGGCGAGCTCCTGCGCAAGTCGGCGGTGGCGCGCTTCACGCGCACGCTCTCGACTCTGCTCTCCTCGGGCGTCCCCGCCGTGCGCAGCCTCGAGATCGTGCAGACGATCGTGGGCAACCGGGTGCTGTCCGACGCCACGGACCACATCCGCGTGCGCATCCTGGAGGGCACCGACATCGCGACACCCCTCAAGGCCACGGGCGTGTTCCCCTCGGTGGTCGGCTACATGGTCGCGGTCGGCGAGCAGTCCGGCCAGCTCGAGGAGATGCTCGACCGCATCGCCGACGCCTACGACGAGGAGATCGAGGTCGTCACCGAGCGCATCACCACCGTCCTCGAGCCGATCATGATCATCTTCCTGGCCGTGGTGGTCGGCTACATCGTGTGGTCCATCGTCCTGCCCATCCTGCAGGTGGGCAACGTCAACTGAAGAGCGAGACAACGTCATGCACACTCGAACCCGAATCCCCCGCTCCGGCTTCACGCTGGCCGAGCTGATGGTGGTCATCGTCATCATCGGCCTGCTCGCGACCCTGGTCGTCCCCAACGTCGTGGCCAAGCTCGGCAAGGCCAACACGACCAAGGCCCGCGCCGACATCGTCCAGATCGCCAAGGCGGTCGAGGACTACGTGATCAACAACAACGGACGCTTCCCCGACTCCCTCGAGGCCCTGGTGCAGGAGGACGAGCGCGGCGAGAGCTACCTGCAGCAGACCCAGATCCCCAAGGACCCCTGGGGCAACGAGTACGGTTACGAGTCGCCGCCCTCGGGCTCGCGCAAGTTCCGGGTCTTCTCCTACGGCAAGGACGGCACGCCCGGCGGCGAGGGCGACGACGCGGACATCGACAACATCATGATCCGCGACGGGAAGTAGCCTCCGCCGATGGCCCCCGCACGCCCCTCGCCCTCGACCGGCTTCACGCTGGTCGAGCTGATGGTCGTGCTGATCATCATCGGGCTCATCGGCGGCATCGCCGTGACCTCCTGGGCCACGATGATGCCCAACCAGCAGTTCAACACCGCCGTGCGCAACCTCTCGGAGGTGCTGCACGAGACGCGCTCGAACGCCATCGCCCGCAACCGCGAGTTCCGCATCCGCTACGACCTGGACGAGGAGACCTACGCCGTGCGCACGCCCTTCGCGCCCGGCGGCGGCTTCGCCACCAGCGAGGCCGACGAGGACCGCATCTGGATCCACGAGACGGACCTGAAGGAGAGCGGCATCGACCTGGTGCGGATCGTGCTCGACGACCACGTCTACACGGACGGCAAGGTCGAGGTCTACTTCCAGCCGCTCGGAGCCTCGGCCTACCACCTGATCGAGCTGGCCCAGACGGCCTTCGAGCGCGAGTTCACGCTCGAGGTCCTGCCGCTGACGGGCGAGATCCGCATGCACGATGGGCTCTTCGAGCGCGAGCCGGTCGACGAGGGGGATTTCCGGTGAGGACGCGGAGGGGAACGACCGCAGAGCCGCGGAGAGCGCGGAGGAACGCGGAGGGCGAGCCAGGACTTTCCATGGCCTCCACCGGCGCCCTGCACCCGCTCCACCCGCCTTCCGTTCGCCTTCCGCACTCCGCCGCGCTCTCCGCGGCTCCGCGCTCGGCGCGCTCCGGCTTCACCCTGGCCGAGGTCGCCGTGACGCTCCTGATCGTCACGATCGGCCTGGTGCTCGTCCTGCAGGGCCTGACCGGGGCCAAGCTCTCGGCCGCCGAATCGCACCACCGCAAGGTGGCGCGCGAGCTGGCGCTGCTGACCCTCGGGCAGGTCGAGGCCGGGCTCTTCTGGGAGGACCTGGACGGGGGCGGCGACGTGCTCACGGGCAGCTACGCCGAGGAGGGCTACGAGGACTACCACTACGAGCTGGTGCTGGGCGACGCCGAGTTCAGCGAGGACGAGCGCGACCCGCGCGACGGCGGCTATCACGACACCTGGCGCCACGAGCGCGAGCGCCGCGAGCGGGCCGAGGAGGACGACGAGGAGGAGGAAACGGCCCAGCCCTTCGAGAAGGTGCGCATCAAGGTCGTCTACCCCCAGCTCGGCGAGCGGCCCGGCTCGGTCGTGCTGGAGCGCTGGATGGACTGGGAAAGCGTCTACGGCGAGGAGGAGCAGGACGCCGCGGCGCCAGCCGAGGGCTCCGGCGAGGGCGACCCCCCGTGACGCGCTCCACCACCCGCGCCGGCTTCACGCTGATCGAGGTGCTGCTCACGCTCCTGATCATGTCCGGCATCCTCCTGACCGTGACCCAGATCCTGAGCGCGGCGCGCACCAGCCGCGACTCGATCCACAACATCCAGGAACAGATGCTGGCCGGCCCGGCCATCCTGCAGCGCATCGAGAACGACCTGCGCGCGCTGTACGCCTTCGACCGCGACGCGCGCGACGTGCTGCGCGTCGAGAACCGCGTGCTGGCCGGCTTCGAGGCCGACTCGCTCGACTTCGTGTGCACCACCGACGGCCTGATGCCGCACCGCGAGCGCGCCAACGAGGACTATCGGCGCGCCGACGTGAACGAGGTCGGCTACTGCCTGCGCCCGAACCCGGCCTTCGACGACTTCCTCGAGCTCTACCGGCGCGAGGACTTCGGCGTCGACGACCAGCCCTTCGAGGGCGGCCAGTACGCCTTCCTGCACGACCGCGTGAAGGGCTTCGAGATCCGCGTCTACGACGAGGACGGGGTCGACGCCGAGCCACGCGAGGGCTGGGGTGACGACTCGGGCGAGCACGTCGGCTTCCCGGCACGCCTGGAGATCGAGCTGACGCTCGAGCTCGCCCCGCGTCTCGTGCGCGAGCAGATCGTGGTCACGCGCCACACCGTCACCTACAAGCGCGTCTTCCGCTTCCCGCCCAGCATGCGCGCGGCCCAGGAGCTGGCCGCGGTGCCGATCGTGCCGCGCCTGACGCCGCCGGTGGTCGACACGGGCAACCAGAATCCCAATGCGCCGGGCGGAGGGCCGGGGGGCGGCCCGGGGGGCGGGCCAGGCGGTGGGCCCGGCGGAACCGCGACGCAGACCTCGACCGCGGGCTTCGGAGACCCGGCCGGCGGCGGGCGCTGACCCGCCGGGCCGAGGGAGGCCGCAAGCCTCCACCGGCCCGGGGGCTCTGCGCTGGACGCGCAGCGCCTCGCCAAGGGCGCGGCCGGCCGCCGTCGTGGGGCCGACCGGAGGTCGGCCTACGACAGCGCCCGACCGATCCGCTCGCGCCCGCCCAGGTAGGGCCGCAGCGCCGGCGGGAGCCACACGCGCCCGTCGGCCTCCTGGTGGTTCTCGAGCAGCGCGATCAGCATGCGCGTGCTCGCGGCCACGGTGTTGTTCAGCGTGTGGCACACGCGCACCTTGCCCTCGGCGTCGCGGTAGCGCAGGTCGAGGCGCCGGGCCTGGTAGTCGTGGAAGCGCGAGGCGCTGTGGGTCTCGCCGTAGCCCTTGCGCGAGGGCATCCAGGTCTCGATGTCGAACTTCTGCACGTGCGGCACGCCCAGGTCCCCGCCGCACACGTTGACGACGCGGTAGGGCAGCTCGCAGCGCTCCAGGACCTCCTTGGAGTTGCGCAGGATCGCCTGGTGGTGCGCCAGGCTCTTCTCGTCGTCGGCCACGTCGATCACGACCTGCTCGACTTTCTGGAACTGGTGCACGCGGTAGATCCCGCGCGTGTCCTTGCCGTAGGTGCCGGCCTCGCGCCGGTAGCAGGCACTGCGCGCCACGTAGAGCTTGGGCAGGTCCTTGACGTCGAGGATCGCCCCGGCGTGAAAGGCCGTGACCGGCACCTCGGCCGTGCCCACCAGGTACAGCTCGTCGCGCGCGTCGGTCTTGTAGGTCTGGTCCTCGCCGCCCGGGAAGTAGCCCGTGCCGAGCAGCGGCTCGTAGCGCACCAGGGTCGGCACCGACATCGGCACGAAGCCCTTGGCCAGCATGTGGTCCATCGCCAGGCGCAGGACCGCGTCCTCGAGCAGCGCGAGGTCCCCGAGCAGCACGTAGTTGCGCGAGCCCGCCAGGCGCGCCCCGGCCTCGACGTCGAGCCAGCCCTGGCGCTCGCCCAGCTCGATGTGGTCGCGCGGCGCGAAGTCGAAGGCGCGCGGCGTGCCGACGCGCTCGAGCTCGACGTTGTCGGCGTCGGTCTTGCCCTCGGGCACGGCCTCGGCCGGCACGTTCGGCACCAGCACCTGCAGGGCCGCGATGCCCTTCTCGAGCTCGGCCAGCCGCGCCTCCAGGCCGCGCAGCTCCTCCTTGAGCGCCTTCTGCTCGGCCTGGATCGCCGCGCGCTGCTCGGGGCTGGCCTTGGCCATCTCCTTGCCGCCGCTCTTCTGGCGGTTGCGGAGCTGGTCCACGCGCGGCGACAGCGCCCGGCGCTCGTCGTCGAGGGCCAGGAGGCCGTCCACGTCGCACTCGACGCGCTTCTTGCGCGCCCCTTCCTTGACGCGCTCCGCGTTGGTGCGGATGAACTTCAGGTCGAGCATCAATCGGCCTTCCACTCGGACTCGAGCGCGCCGAAGAGCTTGTGCTTCTTCTCGACGAGCTGCAGCTCGTAGGTCTCGCCTGGGATCGCCTTCTGGATCGGCTCGCCGAAGGGGAACCAGGCCTTCTGCATGTCGTACTGGTGCGTCTCGAGCTCTTCCTGGCTGCCGACCGGCACGAGCTTGCCCTCCTTGTTGCCCTTCTTCGCGCCCGCCTTGCGCGCGTGCACCTCGGGCGTCAGGACGCAGTTCCACAGGCGCTGGTAGGTCTCGCCGCCGCGCCCGACGACCACGATCGAGGGCCCGACCACGCTGATGCTCTCGGCGTCCTGCTGGACCTTGAAGTCGAGCGTGAAGGGCGCACCCAGCTCGACCTTGGAGGTCTCGCCGGGCTTCACCGTCCAGGCTCGCGCGCCCTTCCCCGGCACGATCAGGCACTTCATCATCTGCGCCTTCTTGCCGCTGCTGACCAGGCCGGCGAAGAGCTCGTAGCCGCCCACCGGGACCTCGACCTTCTTCGTGCCGCCGTTGACGATCTCGTAGAAGAGCCCGTCGTTCTGGCCCGTGCCACGCACGACCAGCCAGCTCACCGGCAGGCCCTTGAGGTCGAGCTGCAGCGTGCCGGTCTCGACGTCGACCTTCGAGAGGATCAGGTCGGCACCGTTCTCGTCCGGCTCGAACTGGTACCAGGTCGCGCCGACCTTCATGAAGCGGCTGAAGGGCTGGGCCACCTTGCCCTCCCCGATCACGACCGAGTCGATGTCGCGCTGGTAGGTCTCCGCGAGCAGTCCCGGGTAGCCCCAGTCGCGCGGCGGGCTGCCGTAGCGACCGTCCATGTTGTCGTCGAGCACCTGCACGCGCACGCCCTCGACGGTCGCCACCAGGCTGGCGGCCGGCGCGATGTAGACGTTCATCAGCGCGTCGTTCGGGCCCAGGTTGTAGGCGAAGCCCTGGTAGGTGTCGCGCTCCTGCCCGATCACGGCCAGGAAGGCCCACTTGCGCTGGGCATCACCGGAGCCGAGCGTCAGCTCGACCGGCGCGATCTTGCCCGTCAGGGGCAGCTTCACGTCGCCGCTGCCGTCGCCGTCCACGTCGATCGAGGCCTCGTTGGCGCCCGTGCGCAGGACGGCGGGCGAGTCCTCGAGCGTCGGGATCTTGGCCGTGGAGTCGACCGCCCCGAGCCCGATCGCCGGCCAGATCTGGAAATTGGTGTCGGCCGTGTAGAGCGGGCGCTGGATCGACTCGAGGTCCGCCACGAGCTGGAAGGTCGCCCCGATGGGCTTGGGCTTGTAGGCCACGTCGGCCTCGGCCTTGGCCGCGGCGCGCGCGGCCGGCCCCTTGCTCGGGTCGCCGTAGCCGTCGAACTCGAGCTTGTCGAAGCGCGCCTTGGCGTAGGTGTACACCGTGTCCTTCAGGTCGACCTTCTCGCGCGCGGCCAGGCACTGGCCCCAGCCCTCGCAGGCGCGCTTCAGGTCGGCCGTGGCCCCGGCCAGGTTCTCGTCGAAGCACTCGGCGTAGGCGCGGAAGCTCTCCGAGGAGAGGTAGTCGTCGCCTAGCTCGCCGTAGGCCTTGCCGAAGCCCTCGAACTCCAGCCCGAGGGCCGGCAGCGAGGCGGTCTCCTTCTTCTCGCGCACGGCAATGTACTCGTTGCGCTTCAGCGAGTAGCGCTTGACGAGGTCGGCGTGGTTGCGCTTGTAGGGGCCCGTCAGGCGGATGGCGAAGAAGTCGTACTGGATGCTGACGAACTGCGAGTCGTAGGCCTTGCGCCAGGCCTTGCCCAGGGCGTCGATCTCGTTCTCGAGCGCGTCGTTCGAGCCGTCGCGGATGCCGATCGCGCAGTCGCGCACGGCCGCCAGGGCCGCCTCCTCGTTCTTCTTGACCAGCTTGGCCATCTCGTCGTCGGCGTGGACGGCCATGAGCTTCCTGAACTCCTCCATGAACGGGCTGTCGCGCTGGGCGAGCGCGGGCGTGGCCAGGAGGGCGAGGACGGCGAGGCGCCGGAGGATCACGTGGAGCTGGACCATGCGGAGGAGCGCCCGGGGCGCGGGTTGCTGGCAGTCTAGCGGGCCGCCCGGGCCCGTACTACGCGCCCGATGCGGGCCGTCACCGCCCGCACCCGGACCAGAAGTGGCGCGCGAAGGCTCGCGCGCCGGGCCGCTCAGTGGCGCTTCGAGGCGCGCTTGAGGAACGCCTTCTCGGCGGCGGAGAGGCTGTGGATGCCCTCGCGATCGATCTTGACCAGCAGCTCGTCGAGGCGCTGCTCGTCGTCTGCGCGGCGCACGTCCGCGCGCTGCTCGCGCCAGCTCTCCAGGCGGCTCAGGGGATCGACGAAGATCCAGCTCCGACGCACGGCCATCCAGCCGAAGAACGCCCCGGACAGGTGCGCGAAGCTGGCCACGTTGCTGTCCTGGCCCTTGAGCTGCGCGAGCGCACCGAAGACGTCGATGGCCACGACGATCAGCGCGAAGGTCCGCAGCGTCATCGGCACGATGATGAACAGCATGCGCAGGCCCGGGCGCAGCGTGGCCATCGCGCAGGTGAGGGCCAGGACGCCACCCGAGGCTCCCACGATCGGCGCCGTCTGCCCGAGCGCCAGACCCAGCACCAGCTGACACAGCCCGGCCAGGGCCAGGGCCACCAGGTAGAAGACGAGCAGGCGGCGCGCGCCGAGCTCGCTCTCCAGCTGCGTCCCCATGAAGTAGAGGAGCAGCATGTTGTAGAGGATGTGCGTCGGGCTGCCGTGCAGGAAGCCGTAGGTCACGAGCTGCCACAGCGGGACGAGCGGCGTGAGCCACTGCCGGGGATTGAGCGCGAAGACGTCGCTGACCAGGTCGAAGGCGCCCTGGAACCAGCCCGAGAGGAGCACCCAGTGCAGGACGAAGACCGCCACGTTGGCGATCAGGAGTGCCCGCACCGCGCGGGTCAGGCCCGGCATGCCGGAGGAGGCCCGACCGGGGTCGGGCTCGTGCCAGGCGGAGCTCATCCTGCGCTATCCCGCCAGGTCTTCCGGACGCAGCCCGGCGCTGCGCGCGGCGGCGCGGGCGGTGTTGGCCAGCAGCATGGCGATCGTCATCGGCCCGATCCCACCCGGAACCGGAGTGATCGCGCCCGCCACCGGGAGGCACGCGTGGAAGTCCACGTCCCCGCACAGGCGGCCGTCGTCCAGGCGGTTGATGCCGACGTCCAGCACCGTGGCACCCGGTCGGATCCAGCTCGCCCGCACGAGCGCCGCCTTGCCCACCGCGGCCACCAGGATCTCGGCCTCGCGCGCGATGGCCGGCAGGTCGCGCGAGCGCGAGTGCGCGACCGTGACCGTCGCGTTGCGTGCGAGCAAGAGCGCCGCCAGGGGCTTGCCGACGAGCTGCGAGCGCCCGATCACGACCGCGCGCCGGCCCTCGAGCGGGATCCCGGCGCGGTCGAGGAGCTCGAGGCACCCGGCCGGCGTGCAGGGCACCAGGCCCTCCTCGCCGCGCCACAGGGCCGCCACGTTGCGCGCGGTCAGCCCGTCCACGTCCTTGGCCGGGTCGAGGCGCTCGATCACGGGCCCCGAGTCGAGCCCGCGCGGCAGCGGGAGCTGCACCAGGATCCCGTGCACGCTCCGGTCGGCGTTCAGCGCCTCGACCTGGCGCTCGAGCTCGGTCTGGGTCGTGGTCGCGGAGAAGCGCACCGTACGCACCTCGAAGCCCGCCTCGCTGGCGGCCTTGTCCTTGTTGCGCACGTAAACCTGGCTGGCGGGATCGTCCCCCACCAGCACCACCGCCAGGCCCGGGACGACGCCGCGCGCGCGCAGGTGCGCGACGCGCGCCGCCACCTCCGTGCGCACCGCCTGGGCGACGGCCTTGCCGTCCAGCACGCGTCCTGCGGTCATCGGCATCGATCGCTCAGCCCTTCGCCGCCGCGGCGGCACCGGAGGCCTGCTCGGCCCTCCGCGAGATCTCTTTCCACACGAAGGCGGCGAAGACCACCGCCAGGCTGAGCGCGTAGTACAGGTTGAGGGCCAGCGCGATCCCGTCGGTGAAACCGTAGCTGTGCAGCCCGACGCCGAGCAGGTTCACGCCGAACCACGAGAAGGCCACGACCATGCCGTTCAAAACGGACATCACCGCCAGGCCGAAGTCGCGGATGAAGCCCCCCAGCCTCAGGTGCAGGATCATGATCTCGGCCAGGCAGATCAGGAGCGCCCCGTTCTCCTTCGGATCCCAGCCCCAGAAGCGGCCCCAGGAGTAGTTGGCCCAGATCCCGCCCAGGATCGTGCCCACGATCGAGAAGAAGAGGCCGAAGCACACGACCCCGTAGATCATGCGCGTCAGGGCGCGGTAGTGCTCCTTGTCGCCGCGGCGTAGCCCGAGCAGCTTCGAGAGGATCCAGCGCATCCCGAGGAACGCGGCCACGAGCCCGGCCGAGTAGCCGAGCGTGATCGTGGTCACGTGGGTGGCGAGCCAGAAGTTCGTGTCCAGCACGGCCACCAGCGCGGGCATCGTATCGCCGGCCGTGCCCGCCTCCTTGAGCTCGTACTTCATCGCCAGGAAGAGGCCCAGCGCGCCCCAGATCGGGATCAGGGTCAGCGCGATGCGGCGCCGCGTGAACCACTCGGCCAGGAACAGGACGATCGCGCCGGTGCTGGTGACGAACAGGATCGTCTCGTAGAGCGTCGAGATCGGCGGCCGCTCGCGGATGATGCAGCGCAGCACGACCCCCACCACGACCAGCAACGTGCCCACCAGCGACAGGGCCGCGACGCCCTTCGGGATCCAGCCCATGCGCGGCGCCAGCCAGGCGCCGCACAGGAGCACGAAGGCCCCCAGGAAGAACACCAGGCCGCGCGTGAAGTAGTCGCCCTGGTAGAAGCGCACCTCGAGCGGGATCTTCGCGTACTCGCCGCGCCGCGCGGCGAGCTGGGCCACGCGCCCATGCAGCCCCTCCAGCTCGCGCTCGAACGCCGCCGGGTCGCCCTTGGCGCGCTCGAGCCCCTCCCAGCCGGCCAGGAGGCCCATCAGCTCCGGCTCCTCGCCCGAGGCGGCGTGGTCGACCGCGCCGTCGACGCGCAGCCATTCCTCCTCGGACAGCGTGCTGGGCGGGAACATCGCCAGGGCGCTGGAGAGCTGCACCGCCTGCGAGAAGGCCCGCGAGACGTCCTCGAGGGCCGAGTTCTCGACCTCCTGCGCGTCCTCCGGGAGCGCCTGCAGCTCCGCCTGGAAGTCCGTGCGCAGCCCCGGCACGCCCCCCAGGAAGCCGGTCACGCCGCGCAGCGCCTCGGCTCCGTAGCGCGCCGCCAGCAGCGGGCCCTCGTGGGTCGGCAGCTCGACGCGCGCGAACTCGAGGGCGTGCGTCAGGTCCTCGAAGTCGCGCATGTTCGTGTACAGCGCGTAGAGCTGGCCCTCGATCCAGCTGCGTTCCTTGGCCTCGACCTTGTGGATGCGTCCGGCCTCCTGGAACAGCTTGTCCATGCCCGGCTGGAGCTCGTCGAAGGCGTAGCGGTCGCTCTTCTTGCGTCCCGGCACGCGCACGCCGATCGCGTCCAGCACGGCCGAGTCGCGCACCAGGAAGTGGCGGTACTGGCGCGCGCGCTCGGGGAAGAACAGGCAATCGAGCAGCCAGGGCGTGGGCGTCAGCTTCTCCCCGTCGGGCAGCGCCAGCTTGCGCTTGCCGTTCATGCGCAGCATGCGGAACTGCGCGAAGGTGTCGAGCGGCTTGACGCGCCCGCCCTCCTGGATCGGCAGGCGCGCGGCCAGGTCGACCACGTCCTCGGACCAGGGCGGGCGCGGCGGGAGGCTCTCCTGAGCGGCGGCGGGAACGGGAAGGAGGAACGCCAGGATCAGCGCGAGGCGAGGCAGGATGTTCATCACGAGACTCCGGGAGCGGCACGGCGCGCGCCCTGCGCGCGGACGAACTTGAGGAGCTTCGGCACGAAGGCGATCACCAGCCCGAGGCCGATGACGATGCAGGCGTAGAGCGGCCAGTGGTCGCTCGGGTTGCGCACCACGGAGAAGACCGAGACCTCGGTCCCATCGCGGTCCATGGCGAAGCTGGACTGGAACAGGACGAGCCCGCCGTCGCGCAGGGGCTCGTTCATCTGGATGCGGAGCGGGCGCTCGCTGCCCGCCGCCAGCTTGGTCACGTCGCTCTCGAAGGAGCGCGCCATGCTGAGGCCCGGGTGGTCCTCCTTGCGGAAATCCTCCAGGCGGATCGTGAAGGGCATCGGGTAGCGCGTCTTGCGCAGCGAGACGGCCCAGGTCTTCCCGCCGGCATCGAAGGTCGCCGGGTGGAACTCGAAGCCCCACAGCAGGTCCTCCTTGGTGGCGCCGCCCTCGAGGGCCCGGAAGCGCGCCGTGAGCCCGGCCACGTTGTTCTCGTTCTCCGGATCGTCCTCCAGACGCTTCAGGGCGAAGCCGCCGACGACCGCGCTGTCGGCCTGCCACATCGGGCCCTTGGGCAGCGCCTCGCAGTTGCGCAGGAACCCCGAGAGCTCGAGCTCGAAGGGCAGCCCCGCCTTCCAGAAGGTGCGCGTCTTGCCGTCCGCGAGATCGGCCAGGTGCTCGTGCGGGATCAGGTGCTCGGTCACGGGCCCGCGCTGGCTCGCGTCCCAGACCGCGACCTCCCACAGGTGGTAGCTGACGTACTCGTCCGCGGCCTGGCCCTCGCGCAGCCGCAGGTAGCCGTCGTCGGAGTGGTAGAGCTTGACGAAGCCGGAGGCCAGGAGCAGCGCGATGCCGACGTGCACCACCAGGATCCCCACCGTGCGCTTCGACTTCTGGATGCGCACGAAGCCGCCCACGAAGAGGTTGACGGCCAGGAGCCCCATGCACAGCAGCCCACCCGGCAGGACCAGCGGGATCGGCTCGCGCTGCACGACCCACCAGGACTCGAAGTACAGCTTCTGCGCGTCGTAGAGCCCGGCCCCGACCTGGTGCAGCGTCCCGAAGAAGGTCAGCAGGAACAGGTCGAGCAGCAGCAGGCAGGCCAGGCCGTAGGAGCCCAGCACGGCGAGCACGCGGTCGAGCAGCGCTTTCACGGCTCCTCCAGCGAGGTCAAGAAGGCCAGGAAGTTCTGGCGCTCGGCCTGCACCAGCGCGGCCGGGCCAGTGAACTTGACGAACAGGCTGTCCGTGTCGCGGATCACGGCCGCGCCCAGCAGGCCCTGGTCGCTCAGCGTGCGCCCGTCCATGCCCGTGAAGGAGCCCTCGACCGCCAGCACCGGCACCGGGGAGCCCATCACGTCGACGCGCGGCAGGGTCTCGAAGGCCGCGTCGGTCAGGCGTCCCTGGCCCATCTGCTCGCTCCAGCGATCGAGGTTGCCGCGCAGCCCGCCGGCCGCGCCCACCAGGCGCGTCACGTAGCACTCGCCGCCGCCCTCGAACAGGAACGTGACCTCGCGCATCGTGCGCGCTGGACCGCGGCGCCAGCCGGCGGGCGTGGTCCAGCGCAGGCCCGAGGGCGCCGAATCGGGCACCGGCTCGGCCTGGGCCTCGCTCGGACCGTGGTCGTGCCCATCGCCCGGTCCATGGCCCTCGCCGCCCACCGCACCCTGGCCCGCCGACAGGCGCAGCGAGTCGGCGAAGGCGAGGAAGCGCGCGCGCTCGGCCGTGACCAGCTCGGCGGGCCCGGTGAACTTGAGGAACAGGCTCCCCTCCGGCTCGCTCACCGCCAGGCCGAGGAGCTGGAAGCCGGCCCGCGCGGGGGTCGTGCCCATGCCCGTGAAGGTGCCCTCGGCCTCGACCAGCGCGGCCTGGCGCCCGAGCAGCGCATGCGTCGGCAGCGCCGCCACGGCGGCCGCGTCGAGCGCCGGAGCACCGAGCTGCGCACGCCAGCGGTTCACGTTCTGGGCCAGGCCACCGCCGTCGCCGGGCAGGAAGCTCAGGTAGCACTCCGCCTCGGGGTGTCCGGCCGGGCGCAGGTTCACCAGGCGCTCACGGGTCGGCGCGACCGCGCGCCAGCCCTCCGGCAGGTCGTAGGCGATCACGTCGTCCGAGGGCGTCGTGGGCGCCGGCTCCGGGCTGCTGGCGCTGAAGCGCTGGCTCGGCGACGCGTCGCGCAGCACGTTGCCCGAGGGCCGCGAGGCCGTGCGCTGCCCGGCGATCTCGACCGACGGGCCGGGATCGCCGCAGCCGAACAGGAGCCCGACCAGCGGCGCGAGGAGGAATGGGCGCGGAGGGGTCATTGGGTGCGAGCGAGTACGAAGTGGAACAGGCGCTCCATCGCGTGGCGCGCCGGACTGGGCGCGAGCGCCGCCACCAGCGTGAGGGCGCCGTCGAGCAGCTCGCGCGCGCGCGCCTGGGCCTGCTCGACTCCGGCCGGCAGGTCGCAGGCGGCCGCCAGCGCCGCACGCCGGTCGGAGAGCCCGGGGCGCGTGTAGGCGTCGCGCATCGCCGCGCGCTGGACCTCGCTCGCGCGCCGGTAGGCGCACAGCACCGGCAGCGTGACCTTGCCGTCCTCGACGTCGGTGCCGACCGACTTGCCGAGCTCGGCCTGCGAGCCGGTCAGGTCGAGGCAGTCGTCGACGATCTGGAAGGCGAGCCCCAGCATGCGCCCCGCCTCGGCCATGCGCGCTCCCACGGCCTCGTTGCCGCCGGGGTAGCGCGCCCCGAGCTCGCAGGCAGCCGCGTAGAGGCTGGCGGTCTTGGCGCTGGCGATGGCCTCGTAGGCCGCCGGGCTCATCTCGAAGTCGTAGCGCCTGGTCGACTGCTCGATCTCGCCCACGCACAGCGTGCGCGTCGTCTCCGCCAGGAGCCGGCTGCACAGGCGCGAGGAGAGCTGGGTCGAGAGCGCGAAGGCGCGCGCGTACAGGAAATCGCCCAGGAGCACGGCCACCTGGTTGTCCCAGCGCTGGTTCACGCAGGCCACGCGCCGGCGCACCTCGGCCCCGTCGAGGATGTCGTCGTGCACCAGCGTCGCCAGGTGGATCATCTCGACGATCGCGGCCACGGCCGCGTGCTCGTCGGTCGTGTTGCCGGTGGCCTCGCCCGAGAGCAGCACCAGCGCCCCGCGCAGCTGCTTCCCCTGGAAGCGCGCCACGTGGTCGGTCATGTCACGCACGGCCGGCGAGCTCTCGCGCACCTGGGCCGCCAGGATCGCGCGCATGCGCTCGAGGCCCGGGGCGACCGGGGCCAGGAGCTCCGCCAGGCTCTCCTGCGAGCCCTTCACGGCTCCTCCTCGAGGGCCGCCAGCTCGTCCGGGGTGTTCAGGTTGCGCGCACAGCCGGGCGCCAGCTCCGTCTCCGGCACGCGCACGACGCGGAGCGCGCCGTGGAAGGCGTTCATGCGCCGCTCGCCGGCCGCCAGGGCCCGGCGCACGGCCGGGAGCACGGCCACGTCGTAGACCGCGCACAGGGGTTCCTCGCTCGTCGCCGTCGCGACCAGCGTGACCCCGGCCTGCGCAGCCCGGCCACGCTCCAGCAGGGCGCAGAGGACCGGGGCCGTCACGCGCGGCATGTCGCAGGCCAGCACCAGGGCGTGACGACCGCCCCCGGCCTCGACGCGCGCCAGGGCCGCCTCGAGCCCCCCGAGCGGCCCCAGTCCCGGGCCGTGATCGAGGACGCACTCGAAGCCCAGCTCCGCGTAGCGCGGGGTCGGCCCACAGGCGAGGAGCACGTGCGGGGTCAGCTCGGAGAGCACGCGCGTGGCGCGCTCGATCAGGGTCGCGCCACCCAGGACGATCAGGGCCTTGTCACGCCCCATGCGTCGGCTCTGCCCCCCGCAGAACACGACCCCCCAGGCCTCGAGCCCGAGGCGCGAGCCGCGCGCGCGGGCGGGGGTCTCGCTGGCCTGGGCCGTCACGATCGGTCCCTGTCCTCCCGTTCCCGCCCGCCCCGGTCGTCGTCCCGCTCGTCCCGCTCCTTCTTGCGGCCTTCACCGAGCTCCTTGTCGCCCTTCAGGCCCTCCTTGAACTCCGTGATACTGCGCCCCATGGCCCGGGCCAGCTCCGGCAGCTTGCGGCCCCCGAAGATCAGGACCACCACGCCCAGGATGATGATCCA
>Ga0315910_10001533_pt1 | contig 21090 bp, 21 predicted proteins | sample EdamamesoilMG_FD_204470 | JGI IMG/M metagenome (GOLD analysis project Ga0315910, IMG submission 204470) | Garden soil microbial communities collected in Santa Monica, California, United States - Edamame soil | ecosystem: Environmental > Terrestrial > Soil > Garden | place: USA: California...
TTCAAACGCCAACGACGAGCGTTTCGCTCTAGCCGCCTAATACCGGCTAGACGCTGCACTGACCTGCTGATGGGTCAGGCCTCCTAAAAGAGGTGCAGCGTCATTTTCATCAGCCTCTCTCCGGGGCTTGGCCGCTTGGCCCCGGGGATCCGTCGAAGCGGCTAGCCGCGGATCAGCCTGCCGGTTGGCGGGTCCAAGGCGAAGCTCAAACAACCAGGCTAAGCATGTAGTCCTGACTGTGGACGATTTGCGGACGCGGGTTCGATTCCCGCCGCCTCCACCACTGCCACGCCCGACGATGCGAGACGTCAAGGAAAAACCAAAACGCGCCATCGCCGCGGCCGTGCAGCTGCCGGAGGTGAGCGACATCGAATTCGAGTCGTCTCTGACCGAGCTGCACCAGCTCGCCAAGACGCTGGGTTTCGACGTGACCGGCCGCTTCGCGCAGAAGCGCGTGAAATTCGACCAGACGGCCTATTTCGGCACCGGGAAGCGGGAAGAACTGCGCGTCCTCGCGGAGGATGCCGACATCGTTCTCGTCGACCACGAAATCTCGCCTTCGCAGGCGCGCAACCTCGAGAAGGAAGTGGGCTGCGAGGTCATGGACCGCACCATGGTGATCCTCGAGATCTTCCACCGCCACGCGCGCTCGCGCGCCGCGCGCGCGCAAGTCGAAATCGCGCGCCTCGGCTACATGGCGCCGCGCATGCGCGAGGCGGCCAAGCTCGCGGGGCCGCAGGGTCGGGGCCGCAGCGGCGTCGGCGGCCGCGGTGCGAGCGAATCGCGCACGGAACTTGACCGGCGCAAGATCCGCGACCGCATATCGGAGCTGGAGAAGGAGCTTTCCGCGATGGGCGCCGAGCGCAAGACGCAGCGCGCGCGGCGCCAGGAGCGGCCGGGACTCGCGCGCGTGGCGCTGGTCGGCTATACGAACGCGGGCAAATCCACCCTGATGCGCGCCCTGACTGGAAGCGAAGCCCTGGTCGCCGACAAGCTGTTCGCGACGCTCGACACCACCGTGCGCGCCCTCCACCCCGAGAGCGTGCCCCGGGTGCTCGTCAGCGACACCGTCGGCTTCATCAAGAACCTGCCGCACGGGCTGGTCGCCTCGTTCAAGTCGACGCTGGACGAAGCACTCGAAGCTTCGCTCGTGTTGCATGTCGTCGACGCGAGCGATCCCGGTTTCGAGCGGCAGCTCGCGGTCACGGATGACGTGCTGGCAGAAATCGGCGCGAAGGACGTGCCGCGCATCCTCGTCTTCAACAAGATCGACCGCGGCGGGGACGAGGCGGCGCTGCGCGCCCGCTACCCGGGTTGCGTCGTGATCAGCGCGCGCCGCGAGGGCGGCATTGCCGCATTGCGCGGCGCCATCCTCGCATTCTTCCAGCGGGACCTGGTCGAGGCCGAGCTGTTCCTCCCCTGGTCCACACAGCAACTGCGCGGAGAGATCTTCCTCAACTGCCAGGTGCTGGAAGAACGCGCAGGGAACGAGGGCGCTTTCTTCCGGGTTCGCGGCGAGCGCAATGCCGTACAGCGCCTGCGCGAGCAGCTTGGCCCGGCGCCCCGGGGCCGATCGGTTTGTTGAACCGAATCCACATGACATAGAATTGCCGGTCGGGAGTGATACGCAAATGCGTCGGGATGGTTGCGCCGCACCCGCACATCAACCAACAGGGAGGAGGAAGCCATGAGGAAAATTCTGTCAGTAGCCGTTGCCGCCGCGTTCGCGGCTGCCAGCTTGGGCATTTCGGCGCAGCCGAAAGAGGACGTCAAGACGAAGAGCGGTGGCGGCGTGATGACCAAGGACGGCAAGGAAGTCACCACCAAGGCCAAGAAGGAAACGCCCGCGCCGGCGCCCAAGGCCGCGACCAAGCCGGCCGAGGTGAAGAAGGCAGAGCCCATGAAGGCCACCGACGTCAAGACCAAGAGCGGCGGCGAGGTCAAGACCAAGGACGGCAAGGACGTCACCACCAAAGGCAAGTAATCCGGTTGAAAACCAATCGGGGCGTTAGCGCGCGCCGGCGCGCAGTGCTGCAGGCGGGCGCAGCGGGCGTCGTGCTCGGTGTCCTGCCGCTGTCGCTGCGCAGCGCGTTCGGCGCGGACGCCGCATTGAAGATCGGCGTGATCGGCTCGGGCAGGATTGGCAGCACCCTGGGCGGGATCTGGGTCAAGGCGGGACACGAGGTCATGTTCTCGTCGCTCGATCTCGAACACGACAAGGCCCTCGCCGCGCGACTGGGCGGCAAGGCGCGTGCCGGGACCTCCAGGGACGCGGCCGCGTTCGGCGACGTGCTGCTGATGGCGGTTCCCTATTCCGCGCTCCCGCAGATCGGCCGCGACCTGGCCGGATCGATCAAGGGCAAGGTGGTGATCGATGCCTGCAATCCGTTCCCGGCGCGCGACGGAGAGGTCGCGGTCTGGGCGCGCGAGAAGGGTGCCGGACTCGCCTCGGCCGAGCTGCTGCCCGGGGCGCGCCTGGTGCGCGCGTTCAATGCGATCGGATTCTCGACCATGGCGGAAGCGGCGCGGCGCCAGGGCGAGCGCATCGGCATGCCGATGGCCGGCGAGGACGCGGCGGCAATCGCAGTGGCTTCGCGCCTGATACGCGAAGTCGGCTACGAACCGGTGCTGGTCGGCCCGCTCGCCATGGGCAAGTACCTGATGCCGGGAACGCCGCTGGCCGGCGAAAACACGCCGGCGAAGATCCGGCAGATCGCCGCCGGCCTGAACTGAATCGTGCGGGGGCGCGCTGCGCGCCTAACCGTGCATCGTCAGGCCGCCTGACACGCTGAGTGTCTGGCCGGTGATGAAGCCGGCATCGTCGCTGGCAAGGAACAGCACTGCGCCGGCAATGTCTTCCGGCTTGCCCAGGCGGCCGACCGGGACCGCGCGGCGGAAGGCTTCGCGCAGTTTTTCCGGATCGCCGGCCCCCTGCATGAAACTCTCCAGCATGCCGGTCTCGGTCACGCCGGGACAGACCGCGTTCAGGCGCACGCCCTTGGTGGCCAGTTCGCGCGCCAGCGTCTTGGTGAGGGCGATGATGCCGCCCTTGCAGGCCGAGTAGACCGCTTCACCTGAAGAGCCGACGCGACCGGCATCCGAGGCGATGCTGACGACCTTGCCGCCGCCGCGCTCGACCATGCCGGGCAGCACCGCGTGCATCATGTTGAGCGCGCCCATCAGGTTGATGGAGACGATTTTCTGCCAGAACGCGGGATCGGTCTTCAGGAACGGCCGGAACATGTCCCAGCCCGCGTTGTTGACGAGGATGTCCACCGAGCCTGCCGCGGCAACGGCTTTCTTCACCGCGTCGTAATCGGTGATGTCGACCTTCGGGTCGCCGTTCAGGTCGAAAATCACCACCTTCGTGCCCTCTTCGCGGAAGCGCTCGACGATCGCGGCGCCAATGCCCGCGGCGCCTCCGGTGACGATTGCAGTCTTGCCCTTGAGTCCCCTCATGGCTGCTTGGGCCGCAGGTCGCGCACGCGCACCGCCTTCCCCTGCGAGCGCGGAATTTCGCCGGGATTCTTCACCGTCACCTCGGTGCTGATGCCGACCATCGCCTTGATTTGATGGCGCGCCGCCTCCGCGAGGCGCGCGTGGGCCTCGGCGCCCGGCGCGACGGCCTGAGTCGCTTCGACTTCCACCGTCACGTGGTCCAGGCTGCCGCGACGCTCGACCACCAGCTGGTAGTGCGGCGCGAGATCCGGCAGCCCGACCAGTACCGCTTCGATCTGCGAGGGATAGACGTTGACCCCGCGGATGATCAGCATGTCGTCGTTGCGCCCGGTGATGCGCCGGATGCGCAGGTGGCTGCGGCCGCACTCGCAGCGCGCGGTGCTGATGCGCGTGATGTCGCGCGTACGGTAGCGCAGCATGGGCAGCGCTTCCTTGGTCAGCGTGGTGATCACCAGTTCCCCCAGGGCCCCTTCGGCCGCCGGCTTGCCCGTGTCGGGATCGATGACCTCGAACAGGAAATGGTCCTCCCAGCCATGCAATCCCGCCTGCGCCTCTTCGCACTCGCAGGCAACGCCGGGGCCCATGATTTCGGACAGCCCGTACAGGTCCACCGCCTTCAGGCCGAGGCGCGCCTGCAGTTCCTTGCGCATCGCCTCGCTCCAGGGTTCGGCACCGAACAGGCCGATGCGCAGCTTCGATTTGCGCAGGTCGACGCCCTCTTTTTCCGCGACTTCGGCCATGGCCAGCGCATACGAGGGCGTTGCGCACAGCACGCGCGCGCCAAAGTCCTGCAGCAGGGTGATCTGGCGCTCGGTCGCCCCACCCGAGACCGGCACCACCGTCGCGCCCAGGCGTTCGGCCCCGTAGTGCGCGCCGAGGCCGCCCGTGAACAGGCCGTATCCATAGGCGTTGTGCACCACGTCGCCGGGGCGTGCGCCGGCGCAGGCCATTGACCGCGCCATCAGGCCCGCCCAGGTCTCGATGTCCTTCGCGGTATACCCGACCACTGTCGGCTTGCCCGTGGTCCCGCTGGAGGCATGCAGGCGCACGAGCTGCTCCCGAGGTCGCGCGAACATGCCGTAGGGATAATGGTCCCGCAAATCGGTCTTCAAGGTGAACGGCAGGCGCCGCAGGTCGTCGAGGGAACGCAGGTCGCCGGGCTTGAAGCCGATCGCGTCCAGGCGCCCGCGGTGCAGCGGCACGTTTTTGTAGGCATTGCCGACTGTCTGCCGCAGGCGCCTGAGCTGCAGCGCCGCGAGTTTCCCGCGCGGCATCGATTCGGCAGCGGGTTCGAAGCGGTAAACCATGAGGCTCGCCGTTGCCCGCGCCTACTTCGTGGCGGTTGCGGAACCCGCGTTGACCATCTTGATCACCTTTTCGGTGATGTCGATCCGCTGGCTCGCAAAGGCGGCCTCCCCGAACACGATGTCGAGGTTCTCCTGCTCTGCGACCCTGCGAATCGCCCGGTTGGCCTGCTCCAGCACCTGGCCGACCGCCTCGTTGCGCCGCAGCGCGAGCTCCTCCGCGTATTCCTGCTTCTTGCGCTCGAAATCGCGGTTCAGTTCGGAAAATTCGCGCTGCTTGGCGCGCCGCTCGGCCTCGCTCATGGACGCGGAATTCTTTTCCAGGGCAGCCTCGATCTTTTTCATCTGCGCCACCAATCCGCGCATTTCCTGGTCGCGCTTCTCGATCTCGGTCTTGAGGCGCTTCTGCGCCTGCTGCGCGGGAATCACCTCGCGCATCACGCGCTCGGTGTTCACGAACCCGATCCGCGCCGCCGTGGCGGCCTGCGCGGCGCCCGCAACCGGTGCCGCCGCGGGCGCCTGCTGCCCGAAGGCTGCGCTCGCCAGAGCGGCCAACATCGCCCCCGCCGAGAGCGCAAATTGCATCGGTTTTTTCACCTCAAACAAAGTTCCGCGGATTTGAATGGCGCAACTATACGCGATGGCAGCAGCGCGCGGTTCGCTCAGCGGACCAGCAGTTCCGGGCCGATGTCGGCGACGCTCTGCACGCCGCACAGTTGCATGCAGCGCACGAACTCGTCCTCGAGGATGGCAAGCGCGCGCCGCGCGCCGGGCTCGCCGGCGGCACACACGCCGTAGAAGGTCGCGCGCCCGATCATCACCGCCTGCGCCCCGCTCGCGAGCGCCTTGAGGATGTCCGAGCCGCGGCGGATGCCGCTATCCATCAGCACCGCGGACCGGCCGCCGATGGCCCGCACCACGCCGGGCAGCGCATCGAAGGAAGCCAGTTCGCCGTCGAGCTGCCGCCCGCCGTGGTTGGAGACGATCACGCCGTCGCAGCCCACCGAAACCGCGCGTTCCGCGTCCTGCGGATGCACCACGCCCTTCACCAGCAGCTTTCCGGGCCAGGCGTCGCGCACGCGCCTTAGGACCTCCCAATCGAGCGTCGCGTCCTGGTTGCGGCCGACGGACGACACGATGTTGCGCGTCTCCGCGTGGTGATCCAGCATGCCGCCCAGATTCTCGAGCCGCGGCACGCCGCGCAGCAGCATGTCCAGCGCCCAGATCGGGCGCGTGGCGAAGTCCAGCATGTTCTTCGGCGTGAATCGGAACGGAATGGTGAAATCGTTGCGGAAATCGCGCTCGCGCTTGCCGCCGACCGGCAGGTCGGCGGTGACCATCAGCGTGTCGTAGCCCGCCTGGCGCGCGCGCTCGATGAGGCCCATGCAGTACTCGCGGTCCTTGAAGAAATAGGCCTGGAACCAGAGCCGCCCGGGTGCGTCCTGCGCGATGCGCTCGATGGTGGCGGTGGCCGAAGTGGACAGCGTGAACGGAATGCCGTACGCCGCCGCCGCCTTCGCCACCGCGACGTCGCCGCCGCGCCAGCCGAACCCGACTGCGCCCGTGGGAGCAACGACGATCGGAAGCCGCGCTGTCTTTCCCAATATGGAGGTTTCCGTCCTGACTTGCGCGACATCCACCATGACTTTGCGCAGCAGACGAACCCGTTCAAACGCCTCGCGGTTGCCGCGCAGCGTGCGCTCGTCCTCCGCTCCGCCGTCGATGAAATCGAAGACCGAGCGCGGCAGCCGCCGCCTCGCCGCGACACGCAGTCCCTCGATATTGAAGGCCTTGGCCGGGTTCATGCCGCGCCCAGCGTTTCGTCGGTCGGTGCGAGTTTCACCCCATAATCCTCCTGATGCATTGTAACCAGCGGCGTCATGCCCCTGCCCCATAGCCTGCGGGCGTTTCGCCACCGCGACTACCGGCTGTATTTCGCCGGACAGGGCACCTCGCAGACCGGCACCTGGCTGCAGATGATCGCCACCAGCTGGCTCATCTACCACTTGTCCGAATCGGTGTTCCTGCTGGGCCTGGGCACCTTCATGCTGCACATCCCGATGCTGGTGCTCGGCCCATTCGCGGGCGTCTGGGTAGACCGGCGCAGAAAGCGGCAGGTACTCATCATCACGCAGAACGTCGCCTTCGCGCAGGCACTGGCGATGCTGGCGCTCGTGGCCTCCGGCCATGTCGAAGTCTGGCACCTGATCGTCGCCAATCTGGTGCTCGGCCTGGTGAACGCCTTCGATTCGCCTGCGCGGCAGGCGCAGCTCGTCGAGCTGGTCGGCGGCAAGGAAGACCTGCCGAATGCCATCGCCTTCAGCTCGGCGCTCATGAACGGCGCGCGCTTCATCGGTCCGATGATCGGCGGCTCGGTGATCGCCGCCTTCGGCGAAATCTGGGGATTTGGCCTGAACAGCATCCTGCGCATCGCCGTGATCGCCGCGCTGCTGCTGATCCGCGCGCAGCCAAGACCGGTCGAGAAAACGACCGAAGGCTGGCATTTACAGCTGGCGGCCGGCTTTCGCTACGCCTACGGCTTCCTGCCCTCGCGAAGCGCGCTGCTGCTCATCTCGGCGGTGAGCTTTTCGGTGCAGCCCTACCAGTCGCTCGCGCCTTACTTCGCGAAAGAGATATTCCACGGCGGATCCGAGACCCTCGGCTGGCTGATCGGCGCCGGCGGCTTCGGCGCGGTTTCGGGCATGCTCTACCTCGCGACGAAACCTTCCGTACGCGGCCTGCTCACCCTGGTTCCTTTCACCGGGGGCGCCTCGGGCGCTGCGCTCATCGTGTTCGCCTACTCAAGTTCACTATGGCTCGCGCTGCCGATGCTGTTTCTGGTGGGCATGGGCGCGATGCTCTCTGCCGCCTCGACCAACACGGTGCTGCAAACCATCGTCGAGGACCGCATGCGCGCACGCGTGATGTCCATCTACATGATGTCCTTCCTGGGCGTCGCGCCCCTCGGCGCCCTCGCCGCCGGCTCGCTCGCTGAACTCATCGGCCCGCCCGCCACCCTGGCCCTGGGCGGCGTCCTCGCCCTCGCCGCGGCATTCGCCTACTGGATGACATTGCCAAAGATTCGCGCCGCGATCCGCCCGGTCTACGAGAAACTGGGCATCGTTCCGCGACCGGACGAGTAAGCCTCGTGTCCGGCTTCCGCGTCGCCTTCTACGCCGTCGGGATCCTCTGGATCGCGTTTTTCTGGCTCGCCTCGAGCGTGGATTTCGTGCCAGCGCGCATCGTCGACCAGGCCGCGCTGCCCTTGAGCTTCCTGCTCGGCCTTGTGGCCGCGGTTCTACTGCCGCTCCACCAATTCAAGTGGCGCGCGATCGTGTGCCTGGGCGCGACCGGAATTTTCGTGCCGATGCTCGGCCTTGTCGTGCCGGTCGCCTCGACCTACGTTTTCACGGAACCAACGACCATCGCCCTCAAAGTGACGGACAAGTACCACACCGACGGGCGCGACGGGCATTGCAATGGGTTCCGATTCGACAGCCGGCCGGATTTGATGGTCCACCGCGTGTGCGTACCCGCCGAAGTCTGGCGCAGTGCCGGGGTAGGCGACCAGTTGGCGGCCAAAGGCGTGCGGAACGGGCTTGGATTCAGGGTGCAGAAATGGGAGAAACTAGGGCAATGACCCCAATGACCGGCGCCGAAGCGATGGTGCGCATGCTGCAGCTGCACGGCGTGAAGCACATCTTCGGCCTGTGCGGCGACACCAGCCTGCCGTTCTACGACGCGCTCGCGCGCCTGGACCACGGCATGCAGCACATCCTGACCCGCGATGAGCGCTCGGCCGCCTATATGGCCGACGGCTATGCCCGCGTCAGCCGGCGCGTGGGCGTCTGCGAGGGACCATCGGGCGGCGGCGCGACCTATTTGTTGCCGGGCATCGTCGAGGCCAACGAGAGCTCGATCCCGGTCCTTGGCATCACCACCGACATTGCGACCACTTCCCGCGGCCGCTATGCGCTCACGGAGCTGGATCAGGAAGCGCTCTACCGTCCGCTCACCCGGCGCAGCGAGGTGATCGACCGCGCCGACAGGCTGCCGGAGGCCGTGCGGCGCGCGTTTCGCGCCATGACAGCCGGCCGGACCGGTGCCGCGCACCTCGGATTGCCATTCGACGTGCAGAACGGGCAGGTGCCTGCGGCAGATGTCTGGGCGGACGCGGATCTGGGCAGCTATCCCTCGCGCCGCGCGCGGCCGGAGGCGGACGCCCTCCAGCAGGCGGCGGTGGCGCTGAGTTCCGCCCGCATGCCGATGTTCGTCTGCGGCGGCGGCGTGGTGATCGCGGGCGCCGAGCCGGAACTCGCGGCGCTCGCCGAACTGCTGGGCGCGCCGGTCGCCACCACGGTCAGCGGCCAGGGCAGCCTGGCCGAAGACCATCCGCTCTGCCTGGGCGTGGTCGGTTCCAACGGCGGCACCCTGCCCACGCGCGAGGCGCTGGCGCAGGCCGACCTGGTCGTTTTCGTCGGCTGCCGCGCGGGTTCGGTCACCACCGAGCGCTGGCGCTATCCGGCCCAGGGCACGCCGGTGATTCATATCGATGCCGATCCGATGGTGCCCGGCACCAATTACCGGACCGGCATCGCCCTTGTTTGCGATGCCAAGCTGGGATTGCAGGGATTGCTCGACGAATTGAACGTGGTGCAGAGGAAAGACGGCGCGGCGCTGGTGAAAGCCGCCAAAGAGAGGAAATTTGCGGATTTCCGCGCGCTCGCCGTCAAGGACGATGTCCCCATCCTGCCCGAGCGCATCGTCGCCGCGCTGCACAAGATACTGCCGCGCGACGCGACCGTGGTCTGCGATCCGGGCACGCCCTGCCCGTACTTCTCCGCTTACTACGAATTCCTCGAAGCCGGTCGGCACTTCATCTCCAACCGCGCGCACGGCGCGCTCGGCTATTCGATGGCCGCGGGCGTGGGCGCGCATTTCGGCAGGCCGGGCACGAAAACCGTCTCGGTGATGGGCGACGGCAGCTTCGGCTTCACGGCGGGCGAGCTGGAAACCATCGTGCGGCTGCGGGTTCCGCTGATGATGGTGGTGATCTCCAACAGCAGCTACGGCTGGATCAAGGCGGGCCAGAAGACCGGCTTCGCCCAGCGCTATTTTTCCGTGGATTTTTCCCGGACCGACCATGCCCGGGTCGCTGAGGCTTTCGGGGTCAAGGCATTCAGGGTCGATAAACCGGAAAACCTCGAAGGCGCGCTCGCCGCGGCCGCGGAGCACGGCGGCCCGGCGCTGGTGGACGTGCTGGCGCAACCGCTGCAGGATGCGCGCGCGCCCGTCAGCGAATGGATTGCCTAGGAGGATTCACGCCATGTCCGCGACCGTCGTCGAGAACCTGCGGCGCCACGCGCGCGAGCGCGGCGCAGAATCCGCCTACTGGACCCCGGCGCGCACCTGGAGCTTCGCGCAGCTCGACGACGCCTCGAACCGCATCGCCCAGGGCCTGTTGAGCCTGGGCGTCGGCCCGGGGGACCGGGTTGCCTGCCTGACCAAGCTCACCGCGGACTGCGTGGCGCTGGTCATCGGCGCGAACAAGATCGGCGCGGTCTGCATGCCGGTCAACTGGCGCCTTGCGCCGCCCGAGATCGATTACATCGTGGACGACGGCAAGGCGAAGCTGATGATGGCCGACGCCGCCTTTCCGTACACGAAGATCAAAAGCTTCAAAACGGAAGAATTCTCATCCTGGTACGGGCAATTCGAGGCCAAGGATCCCGATCGCGTACCCGGCCTCGACGACACGGCGCTGCAGCTCTATTCGTCCGGAACCACCGGGCTGCCGAAGGGCGTGGAACTTTCGCACCGCAACCTCAAGGCCAGCATGGTGGACGCGACGCCGCTGGCGATCGCCTACCAAGGTCCGCCCGACGTGATGCTGAACGCCCTGCCGACCTATCACATCGCCGGCGTCGGGGTCGCGCTGCTGACCGCATCCAAGGGCGGCATGAGCGTGCTCTACCCCGATTTCGATCCCGCGAAGGTGGTGGCCGCGATCGGCGAGCACCGCATCACGCATTCGTTCCTGGTGCCGGCGATGATCCAGTTCATGCTGCAGGTGCCGGGGGTCGACCGGGCCGACTATTCCTCGCTGAAGGGAATCTCGTACGGCGCCTCGCCGATCTCGGAGAAAGTGCTGATCGAAGCGATGCGCACGTTCAAGTGCCAGTTCGTGCAGGTCTACGGCCTCACCGAAACCACCGGCGCGATCACCTGCCTGCCGCCGGAGGACCACGACCCGGAAGGCCCGAAGAAGGACCTGCTGCGCTCGGCCGGCAAGCCGATGGACGGGGTCGAACTGCGCATCGCGGACGCTTCCGGGCGCGACTGCGCCGACGGCGAGGTTGGCGAGGTCTGGATACGGACTGCGCAGAACATGAAGGGCTATTGGGCGAACCGCAAGGCCACTGCCGACGCCTTTGCCGGGGACTGGTTCCGGTCCGGCGACGCCGGTTACCTGAAAGGCGGATACCTCTTCCTGCACGACCGGATCAAGGACATGATCGTGTCGGGCGGCGAAAACATCTATCCGGCCGAAGTGGAAAATGTGCTGATGCAGCATCCGGCGGTCGCCGACGGGGCCGTGATCGGCGTGCCGGATGAGCGCTGGGGGGAGGCCGTGAAGGCCTGCGTGGTGCTGAAACCCGGCCTGCAGGCGTCCGAAGCCGACATCATCGGCTTCATGCGCGAACGCATCGCGCACTACAAATGCGCGAAGTCGGTGGATTTCGTGTCGGCGATTCCGCGCAACCCGACCGGAAAAATCCTCAAACGGGTGCTGCGCGAGCCGTACTGGATTGGCAAAACGCGGCGGGTGAACTGACTCTGCGCGTCCTGATTTGCGGCGCGAACTGAAGCGCGAGCCGCGTGAGGCTGCGGAGCGGCCCAAACCTCAGGGCCGTCCGCAGTTCACCTAACTACTTCTTTTTTTTGCCTTTTTTCTTGGCTTTTTTCTTCGCCATGGCAGGCTCCTTAGAGGGTTGAGAACATACTCACGCGCGCGTTCCGTAAATCGGGCGCGCGCGATCCAGGCACCGGCAGGAACGCCGACGCCGTGAATTCAGAAAGCGGGAGACTACTGAAGTGGAAAACGGAAACGCAACGATTGGCCTTGAACTAGGCAATGCTGCGACGTTTGGTAGTCATCACGAGTGAGATTAATACCTGATTAACAAGAAGTGTGCAACTTTGATGCGCGCGTTCGTTCAGGATTTGAACAGCGCATCGATCGGTTTCGGCTGGCCGACGCCGAATCCCTGCGCGAATTCCACCTTCAGCAGCTGCAGGGCGGACAGGATCTTGCCGTCCTCGACGCACTCGGCGATCACCGCCACGCCGGCGCTTGCGCCGGCGCGCAGAATCGCCTTCAGCTTGCCCGCGGCGCCGGCCGAGCGCCGGACGTTGCGCACCACCGTGCCGTCTACCTTGACGTAGTCCGCCCGCAGCGCCTTCAGCGGCTCGAAGGTCACCGCGCGGCGCGCGAAGCCGTCGAGCAGCAGACCGCAGCCGAGCTCCTTCAGTTCCGCGGCGAAGCGCCCGGCCGCGCGCGGCCGGTCGAGCGCGTCGTTCTCGTGGATCTCGATCACCAGCGCGGCCGCATCCAGCGCCGCAAGACTCAGCTGCCCGGCGGCGAACTCGGCAAAACCCGGCTCCTCGATGGTCTGCGAGGACACGTTCACACTGAGCTTGCTCACGCCGCCACCCGCGCCCAGCCTGTGCAGCGCGTGGCCGAGGACCCAGCGGTCCAGTTCGGCCATCATGCCGTGGTGTTCGAACGCGGGCAGGAAATCGCCCGGCGGCAGCAGGCGCGATCCGCCCTCCCGCAGGCGCACCAGCACTTCAGCCATGACGATGTTCCCGGGTGCCTGAAGGTCGGCCCCGAGGCGAATCACCGGTTGCCCCCACAGCACCAGGTCATCGCAATCCAGCGCCTGGCGCAGGCGCTCCGCGGGCCGGTCCCAGCCCAGCAGCTCGCCGTCCATCTTCTGGATGAACAGCGTCGTTTCGCCCGGCGCGTCTGCCTCGGCCATGTCCGATTGTATTGGGGTATTGAATCGATCGTGCGGCGACTGCGGGGGGCATAGAATTCCCCGCATGGACACTCCCCAGCACATCCGCTACGACGTTGCCGACCGGATCGCCACGATCACCCTGGACCGGCCCGATCAATTGAACGCCTTCACGCGCCTGATGCGCGACCAACTGATCGCCGCCTTCGGCCGGGCTGATGCCGACGACGAGGTGCGCGCGGTCGTCGTCACCGGGGCAGGCCGCGCCTTTTGCGCGGGCGCGGACCTGTCGGCCGGCGCCAGCACCTTCGATTACGCGAAACGGGACGACGCCGGCCTGGAAGACCACCGCGATGGCGGCGGACGGGTCTCCCTGCGCATCTTCGAATCGAAAAAACCTGTGATCGCGGCCATCAACGGGCCCGCCGTGGGCGTCGGCGTCACGATGACCCTGCCGATGGACATCCGCATCGCGTCCAGCGCCGCCCGCTTCGGGTTCGTGTTCGCGCGCCGCGGAATCGTGCCGGAGGCCTGCTCGTCCTGGTTCCTGCCCAAGGTGGTCGGCCTGAACCAGGCCGCTGAATGGCTGTACACGGGGCGCGTTTTCGATGCTGCCGAGGCGCTCAAGGGCGGCCTGGTATCGCGCGTCGTGCCGCCCGGGGAGTTGCTGCCCGCGGCGCGTGCGCTGGCGCGCGAAATCGCCGACAACACCTCCGCGGTGGCGGTGGCCCTTGCCCGGCAGATGCTCTGGCGCATGGCGGGCGCCGATCACCCGATGGAAGCGCACAAAGTGGATTCGCGCGGCATCTTCGCGATGGGCGCCTCGCCCGACGTGGCCGAAGGCATCGCCGCCTTCAAGGAAAAGCGCGCGCCGCGGTTTCGCATGAAACCGAGCGCCGACATGCCCGATTTCTTTCCCTGGTGGGAAGAACGTCCCTTTAAATGAGAATTGTTGTCCTTGGCGCCGGCGCATGAAGGTCGCCGTCCTAGGGGCCGGCGTGATAGGCGTCACCACGGCCTGGTACCTGCGCCAGGCGGGCCACGACGTTCAGGTCCTCGACCGGCGCGAGGGGCCGGGATTGGAGACGAGCTTCGCCAACGGCGGCCAGATTTCAGCCGACCATGCCGCGCCCTGGGCCAAGCCCGGCGTGCCGCTGCAGGCGCTGAAATGGCTGGCGCGAGAAGACGCGCCGCTGCTGTTCCGCCTGCGTGCCGATCCGGCGCAATGGCGCTGGGGGCTGCAGTTCCTGCACAACTGCACCGCGCAGCGATACGCCGAAAACGCCGCGCGGCTGCAGCGCCTGGGCCGCTACAGCCGCGCGCAGCTGCAGGCCCTGCGCCTGGAAACCGGCCTCCAGTACGACCAGACGACGCGCGGCATCCTGGTGCTCTACACCAAGGGCCAGCCGTTCGAGCCGGGCATGAAATCCCCCGACGAGTGCATCGCGCTCGAACCCGCGATCGCGCCGATGGCGCACCGGCTGGTCGGCGGACACCTGTTCCCGGACGACGAATCCGGCGACGCCTACAAGTTCACCGCCGGGCTGGCGAAGCTGTGCGAAGGCAATGGGGTGAAATTCGAATTCGGGGTTTCCATCGAAGGCTTTTCCGCCACTGAAAACAGAATAACGGCGGTCAAAACCGGCGCCGCCTCAATTCAGGCCGATGCTTACGTGCTTGCCCTCGGCAGCTACAGCCCGCTGCTTGCGCGCCCGCTCGGCATCGACCTGCCGGTTTACCCGCTGAAGGGCTATTCGGTGACGATGCCGGTGAAGAATCCCGCGACCGCGTGGACCCTGTCGCTCTCGGACGATGCCCACAAGCTGGTTCTGTCGCGGCTGGGCGACCGGCTGCGCATCGCCGGCACGGCCGAATTGACCGGCTATAACACGGCTGTCAACAAGGTGCGCTGCAAGGCGATCGTGAAACGCGTATTGACGCTGTTTCCGGATGCCGGCGACGCATCGAAAGCGCAGTTCTGGGCCGGCCTGCGCCCCGCCACGCCGACCAACCTGCCCTGCATCGGCTTCACGAAATACGCCAACCTGTTCCTCAATACCGGACATGGCACGCTCGGCTGGACGCTCGCCTGCGGCTCGGGGCGCATCCTCGCCGACCTGGTCGACGGTCGCCGACCGGAAGTCGACGGTTAGGCGAATCCCGGCTTTTGCCTGGACTTGGCGGCCACCACGGCGGCGACGCTGATGGGCTGCCGGCCGCGGCCAGCGTCTTCGATGGCATCACCGGCGCCGATCTCGCCCTCCTTCAGCACCGCCAGGTAGAAGCCGGTGCGCCCGCTCTTCATGAATCGTTTCACCATGTCCTGCCGGCCGAAGCGCAGGGCAAGCTTGTAGCAGGGCATCCTGGGTTCGGTGACCTGGAACTCTGCCGACCCGATGCGGTATCGGTCGCCAATCTGCACGCGGTCCTCCAACAGTCCCTTGGTCGTCAGGTTTTCGCCGAACACGCCCCAGGGCAGCGCCGCGCCGGGAAGCTGCTCGCGCCAGAACGCGTAATGCTCCGACGGATAGGCATAGACCGCCTTTTCCTCGCCGCCGTGCACCTCGAGATCCGACTGCTCGTCGCCTTCGATATTGAACGTTCCGACGCGCGCACGTCCCGCCACCGGCGCTTTGAAGATGGAAGTGAGGACCTTCTCGCCGTCCCACACGACTTCGCGCGGCCGGCCGACGCTCACGGCAATCAATCGTGCGCTCATGGCCCGAAGCTCGAGCGCGCCTGGATCCCCCAGCGCGCATCGACCCGGGTCAGGATGTAGAGCGAATCGTAGGTGCCGATCACGCTGTGGTCGGCGCGATAGCGCGTGTACGAGAGCGCCACGTGCGCCTTGCGCTCATTGCACTGGATCACCTCGCGCTTCACCCAGCGGCTGTACGACCAGCCGTCCTCCTTCTTCAGACGGTCAAAGAGATCCATGGGGTTATTACCGGGTTTGTCGTACACCACCACCTTGCCGTCGGCGATGCGCGGATGGGGAAAATGCATGCAGCGATCCATGCCTGCCGCATCGTAGGCGTTCAGCGCGTCCATGAAAGCGTCGAGGACGCGGATGCATTCCTGCTCGACGCGTTCCCGCTCGCTCATCGTCAGGCGGCCGGGCACTCGTCGCCGAATGCGGCAGGCGACGCCTGCGGCGAATCGGGCGGCGGATAGGATTGGCGGAACGTAAAAGCTTCGGCTGTCGGACCCATGCGCCGCAGTATCTCGAGCCTGGCCTTGGCCTCTTCGATCCCTGGCCGGTGGCCTTTCGGCACCCACCACAGCACGAGGAAGGCCTCGTCCATCTTCTCGAACCATTCCCGGCGGCGGCGCATGATCTCGACATGCGCGGACTGGAACACGAAGCGCCGCAGCGAGTCCACATCCTTCCAGACCGACAGGTTGACCGCCATGTTCGCGTTTTCCGGATAGGGCCGGATCGCCGTGGCGTTGCCCTCCTCGGTCTGCAGCCGCCAGACGAAACCCGGCGTGCGCTCGGCCAGCGCATTGATTCGGTCGAGATTGGCGACGAACTCGGCCATCACCGGCGAATCGATCGGGCCCTTGATGATGCCGATATTCAGCTGCGCAAGCTCGTACGCGGACATCAGGCCTCCCGGCAAACCGGCATCATAAACCGCCGCCCCAGCGGTGCTGCCAGGCGACCCCGAACAGATCGAAATTATTTCCGGTACGCGCCGATACCCCGCTGCTGGCGTAGAACTTGATTGAATTCCTGGGATCGACCGGCAGCGCGAGCGTGCCGCCGAAACGCCAGTTCTTCTGCAGATCGTTGCCGCGCACGTCGTTCAGCGTTGTGCGGCCGCCCGTGAAGTAGGTAGCGTCCAGCGAAACCCAGACGCCGGAGTCGAAACCGTAGATCACGTGCGCCTGGGTCGAATAGATCGGCTTCTGCGCGCGCGTGTTGCCGTTGAAAAAATCCTTGTTGTCGGTGAATACGGTCGCGGCGACAGTGCCCTCCAGTGTCCACGGCCCGAGCGCCTTGGATACGCCCAGCTGCGGCTTGAACGACCAGCGGTGGGAGCCGAGATTCACGAGCCGGGTTTCGTCGTACTGGCCCACCGGTACCGAGACCTGCAGGCTCGCGCCGACGATCAGGTCCTGCTCGTAGTGCCTGAATTCCGGCAGCGACAGCGCAGGCGCGCCATAGAAGTTCATCGACAGGCGGAACTTGGGATCCAGGAAGCCGTTGACGACACGCTCCAGTTGTTCGCCGCGAAAATCCGCGGTTCCCGACAGCCAGGTATACGGCACGATGGCATCGAACTTGCCCGACATGCCCCACAGGTCGAGCACCCGCGCATACCCGGCGACCGCGCTCCGGGTCGTCAGTTTCGGATTGGTGATCTGCGTGCCGGAGTCGAACTCGAGGCCACCGCGCGTATAGGCGTAGCCGCCGACAAGAAAGTTCACCCCGACCGGGGCGTTGGAGAACGAGCGTGGTTCGATGTCCTGCGCGAGCGCTTCGAGGGCGCCGGCGACCGGCAGGCACGCGGCCAGCGCGACATTCCGGCAAGCCCGCAACACCTAAAGGATCCGGTTGAACCAGAGCAGCGAAAGGAGCCCGGAGACCATCGCGAAGAGCGCGGCGACGGCGGAGAACAGCGCCGTGATTTCGGTTTCCTTCTTCTCCAGGCTCAGCCTGGCGTTCAGCGTCTGGTAGACCTTCTTGAGGTCGGCGGCGGTGCCGGCGTAGAAGTATTCGCCGCGCGTCATCAGCGCCACGGTCTTCAGCGTCTCCTCGTCCAGGCGCACGCGGAAGGACCAGCCCTCGAAGCCGATGATCTCGCCCGAAGTGGTGCCGAACCCCACCGTGTAGACGCGCACGCCGCGGTCCGCAGCCATCTTGGCGATTTCGATCGGATCCGGGCCGGTCGTGCGCTGCCCGTCGGTGAGCAGGATGACGACGGCGCTGCCGTAGGAGCCCGGCTCGACCGGCTTGAAATCCTTTTTCGCGTCCTTCTTCGCTTCGCCGATCGGCCCGCTGCGCGGTGCATCGCGGCCGAAGACGGCGGTGCTGACGTCGAATCCGGCGTCCGGAAAGATGGTCGCCAGCGACACGATCAGGCCGCTGCCGGTCGCGGTGGCGCGCTGCAGCTGGATGCGGTCGATCGCGGCCACCGCCGCCTCGCGGTCCTCGGTCGGCGGCTGGACCAGGGCCGCGGTCGCCGCGAAAGTCACGATGCCGATCTTGGTCCGTGGGCTGGCGTCGGCGACGAACTGCTTGGCGGCGTTCTGCATCGCTACCAGCCGGCTGGGTTCCACGTCCTTGGCGCGCATGCTGCCCGAGGCGTCCAGCGCCATGATGATCGTCTGCTTCTGCGTCGGCAGCGTGACGGTCGCCACCGGCCGCGCCATCGAGACCGCGAGGGCCGCGAGCGCGAACAACATCAGCGCGGGCGGAACATGCCTGCGAAACCTCGAGCCCGCGGTCATCGCCTCCTTGATCATGCCCAGGTTGGCGTAGCGCACCGCGGATTTGTTCTTGCGGCGCAGCAGCCAGACGTAGACGCCCACCAGCACCGGCAGCAGCGCCAGCAGCCAGAGCGCTTCGGGCCAGAGGAAGCTCAAGCGACCTTCTCCAGGTGCCCGGGAAATGTGCCTCCGCCCGCCAGCCGGCTGCGGCGCTTGCGCAGGTCGGCAAAGCGCATCACCGCGTCCACGAGGTTGCCGTCGGTGGCCAGTTCCAGGCAATCGACGCCCGCGCGCGCGAGCGCGCTGCGCAGTTCGCGCTCGCGCCGTTCGGCGACCGAGGCGAAGCGCTTGCGGAAGGTCTTGTCGTGGGTATCGACGAAAAGCTGCTCGCCCGTCTCCGAATCCTGCATCACGAGCATGCCCATGTCGGGCAGCTCGCGTTCGAGCGGGTCATACAGCCGCACCGCCACCACTTCATGGCGCCGGGAGAGGTGCGCGAGCGGCTCGGCCCAGCCCGGTGTGCTGAAAAAATCCGACACGATGAAGACCAGGGACCGCCGCGGCATCAGCTGGTAGGCAGTGCGCAGGAACGCACGCAGATCGGTGCCTTCGGAGCGCGCAAGCTCCGGGCGCTGCAGCAACCGGTGCAACACGCCGAGCACATGGCGCCGGCCGCCCTTGGCCGGAATCACGGTATCGACCTTGTCGCCGTAGAACAGCGCGCCGACGCGATTGCCCTGGCGCGTCAGCAGGCGCGCCAGCACGGCGATGAACTCGGTCGACAGGGAGCGCTTCTTGGTCTCCAAGCCGAAATCGATCGACGGGCTCAGATCCAGCAGGAACCAGGCCGTGACCTCGCGGTCCTCGTGATACTCGCGCACGTAGGGCGTCTGCATGCGCGCGGTGACGTTCCAGTCGATGTGGCGCACGTCGTCGTGGAACTGGTATTCGCGCAGGTCGGCCAGGTCCACGCCGGGCCCGCGAAACAGCGTCCGGTAGTCGCCGTGCAATGCGCCGTCCAGACGGCGGATCACCGTCCACTCGAGCCGGCGCAGAACCTGCTCAGGCCTGGGCGGCGACTTTGACATGCGTCTCGAGCGGTTTTTCGGGCGCCGGCACCTTGCGCAGGAACCGGTGGATCAGTTCGTCGGAGGAAATGCCTTCGGCGAGCGCTTCATAAGTCAGCACCAGGCGGTGGCGGAAAACGTCCGGCACCAGGTCGACCACATCCTGCGGCAGCACGTAGCTGCGTCCGCGCAGGCGTGCGAGCGCGCGCGCGCCTTCGACGAGGTGAATCGGCCCGCGCGGGCTGACGCCGAAAGACAGGAACTTCGCGAGCTCGGGCAGGCCGTGCGCCGCAGGATCGCGCGTCGCGGCGGCGAGCTTCACCGCGAACTTGATGAGCGACGGGTCCACGTACACGTTCCGGCATTCGCGCTGCGCAGTGGCGAGATCCTCGGTGCTGCTCACCGCCGCGACCGCATTCTCGATGCCGGTGACGCGTTCCACGATGACGAATTCCTCCTCCTCGCTCGGGTAGCCGACCAGCACCTTCATCATGAAACGGTCCACCTGCGCCTCGGGCAGCGGGTACGTGCCCTCGGTCTCGATGGGGTTCTGCGTCGCCATCACCAGGAACGGCGCGGGAACCTTGTGCGTCTCGCCGGCGATCGTCACCTGGCGCTCCTGCATGACCTCGAGGAGCGCGCTCTGCACTTTGGCCGGCGCGCGGTTGATTTCGTCCGCGAGCAGCAGGTTGCAGAACACCGGCCCGAGCGAGGTGGAAAATTCGCCCGTCTTCTGGCTGTAGATGCGCGTGCCGACCAGGTCCGCGGGCACCAGGTCGGGCGTGAACTGGATGCGCCGGAAGCTGCCGCGGATCGTGCGCGCCAGCGTCTTCACCGTGAGCGTCTTGGCAAGGCCGGGCACGCCCTCGACCAGCAGGTGGCCCTGCGCGAGCATCGCCACCATCACGCGCTCGAGGAAATGGTCCTGGCCGACGACGATTTTCTTGACTTCATAGAGGATGTGTTCCATGGCGTTGCTCCGGAATATGCGTGCTAGAACGGCGGCACGCCGACTGCCGCGGCGGCGTTTTCGATGGGCACGGCAAAGCCGATGCCGACGAATACGCGCTGCTCGGTGGGATTGAAGATGCCGGTGACGATCCCGACGACTTCGCCGGACGCGTTCAGCAACGGGCCGCCCGAGTTGCCGGGGTTCGCCGCGGCGTCGAACTGAATCAGATTGGTCAGCACCCGCGTGCCCTCGGGCGAGCGGAACTCGCGCTTCAGGCCCGAGACCACCCCCGAGGACACCGAGGGCCCGATGCCGAACGGGAAGCCGACCGCGGTGACGAAATCGCCGGGCGCGAGGCCGCTCGTGGACTGCAGCGTCGCCGCCTGCAGGTCGTCGGGCACCGCCAGTGCCTGCAGCACCGCGAGATCGTCCTCGGGACGTGTGCCGGTGACCACGGCGTCGGCTTCCATGCCATCGGCGAAGACCAGGCCGATGCGGCTGGCGCCGGCAACCACGTGAATGTTGGTCAGGATCACGCCCTTGTCGAGGATCACCACGCCGGTACCGACACTGCCCTCGAAATCGCCGCCGGCGGGGCCTTCATAGTAGGAGCGCACGCGCACGATCGAGCCGCGCACCGCCTCGTAGGCCCGGGTCGAATGCGAGGGCAAGGGAACGGTTTCCAGGGCCTTGGCCACGGACGCGTCGATGTCTTCCTGCGTGTAGACCACCACGGGCGGCGCGACCGCCAGTTGCCACAGCACGAACCCGAGCGCGGCGAGCCCGGGCAGCGCGGCGATCAGGGGCACGCGATAGTTACGGATTCTTTCTTTGAATTTTGGTTTGACTTC
>Ga0315910_10001534_pt1 | contig 21088 bp, 21 predicted proteins | sample EdamamesoilMG_FD_204470 | JGI IMG/M metagenome (GOLD analysis project Ga0315910, IMG submission 204470) | Garden soil microbial communities collected in Santa Monica, California, United States - Edamame soil | ecosystem: Environmental > Terrestrial > Soil > Garden | place: USA: California...
GTCACCTCGGTCTCTAAGTTCTGAAAGTAGCGAAACGAAAACGGCCACTCGCAGTTATCCTTCACTTCCGCGCCCAACTCGGACAAACCACGCCGCGCCGATTGAGTCCCGCGCATACCCACCAGTTCGATTTTAACGCCCCCGGAAACCGTGTTTTCCTGGCGCATAGACTGCATTAGCACTAGGCGCAACACGTAGCGCCCCGGGGCGCCGCCGCTAAGTATCTGCAAGCGCTGCACCCGCAACCCGCCGACGCCGTCTTCCGGCGCAACAATACCGCGATAAAATGCCAGCTCCTCGTTCTGCCGCTGTACTTGCGACTGAAGCTCCGAAAGCCCGCGTTCGACGTCCGCATACGATTTGTGTTCCACATCGCGCGCCGTTTCGGCGTTGGCGATCTTGGAGCGAAGTTCGGCCGTGCCACGCTCCAATTCCTGAATCTTAGCCTCGTAGTCGCGGCGCTCCTGGCTCATCGCCAATACGCTGTAGCCCCCGTCGTAGCGCCCCCATTCATAGGTGAGGTAGACGAAGAGCACCGCACCGATGATGCTCAGCCCCCAAAACACACGACGACGCCAAGGCGCGTGATAGCGCACCACCAACTGGCCGGTTCTGATCGGCGCGTATTCGGCCATCGCGTGAATTCCAACTCGCTCCGGAACTGAAGGCGGGGCATTACACCATAGGGCTTATGTCGACAACACCCGCCAGGTCACAGTTATGTAGAATGCCGCTCAGTCTATATCGATAAGAAATTCAATATGTTGTGGCTCAAGGCCTTCCATATCGTGTTTGTGGTGGCGTGGTTTACGGGCATTTTCGCGCTGCCGCGTTTGTTCGTTTATCACGCCTCAATTAGCGACGCAGCCCAACACGAAAAATTCAGGCTAATGGAACGGCGTATGTTCGGGATGATGACCTTTGGCGCCGTAATGGCGATTGCCTTTGCTGTCGCCATGCTCGTGCTAGCCCCTGGAATACTGCAAATGCCGTGGATGCACGCCAAATTGGCATTGGTTGCCCTGCTATTGGGGTATCACGCGTGGTGTTACCGCCTAGTCAAAGATTTTGCGGCTGGCCGTAATACACATTCGGAACGGTGGTATCGATTATTTAACGAAGCGCCGCTCGCGCTTCTGATTGGCATCGTGGTTTTGGTGGTGGTCAGGCCATTTTAGCGCTCGACGCGGTCTCGTCGCCGCGACGACGCGCCACCGCAGTCAAATTACGATCGTCGCGCCACCACTCGGGCAACGGTGGCGGGTCGTTTGGAAATGCATTGCGACCAAGTTCATCCAATGCACGCGCATACACGGCGCGCTTGAAATAAATCACTTCGCGCACCGGCGACCAATAATCGGACCAGCGCCACGCATCGAACTCGGGTTCGCTGGTGGTATCGAAGCGGAAGCGCGAGTCATCACCGTCAAAGCGAAGTAAGAACCAGCGCTGCTTTTGACCGATGCATTTCGGCAAAGACTGCTTGCGCATGTATTGTTTGGGCAGACGGTAACGCAGCCAACTGCGCGTGCTAGCCACTACTTCGACGTCGGATGGCTCAAGCCCTACTTCTTCTTTCAATTCGCGGAACAGCGCCTGCTCCGGAGCTTCGCTGTGTCGAACACCGCCCTGCGGAAACTGCCAACCGCGACCGTGCGGCCGACTGCCCAGGAATACGCGGCGGTCGGCGCGAATCAACACAATTCCCACGTTCGCTCGAAAGCCGTCGGCATCGATAAAATCACTCATACGATGGGACGGTACCGGTTGACAGCGATGGGGTCAACGCAGTCATTCAGAAATTTGCGGTTACTTGTTCACAGGCTCCAAACGCAGTACTCGACCGTTGCAAGCGTCCTTTAATAAGTACAAATGGAGGCCTGTGCCCATACAAACGGCGCGACGGCGCGCACGAAGCGCCGAAAGTAGCCGCTCAGGTGAGTATAGCGGCCGTGTTCCGAACGAATCGCAGACTAAATTGCCGCCAATTCCACGCGATTTCTGCCTTGTTGTTTCGCACGGTACAACGCGGCGTCCGCCTCAGCGAGTAACGATTCGGCAAGCGTTTTCACGTCGGTTTCGTCACGAGCGGGTGTGACGCCCGCGACACCTATCGATACTGTGACCGTGTGCTTCACACCCGGCGCCACTTCCAGCGGCGTTTCGCTAACCGCTAGACGAATTCGCTCCGCTAAGGTCATCGCTTGCTCGGCATTTAAACCCGGCGCAAGGACCACAAACTCGTCGCCACCGAACCGCGCGGCCGCATCGCTGCCGCGAATTTGCGTGTCAACGCGCTGCGCTGCTTCTCGCAGAGCTATATCGCCCGCAGCATGCCCGTATCGATCGTTGATGTTCTTGAATTTGTCGAGGTCGATGAGCAAACAAACCAATCCCGTTGCCTGGCGCTGCGCACGCACCAGCTCTTCTTTCATGCGCGCATGCAGGTAACGACGATTGTGCCAACCGGTTAAGAAATCGGTCAGGCCGCTACGCAGCAAGCGAGCTCGATTGACGCCGTTTTCAATGGCGAAGGAAGCAATCACGCCCAAATGCGCCAGGAACTCCGTACCCAAATGTCGTGAAAATCGTTTGGCATCGTTACTGCCGAAATTGAGGCTGCCGTGCAATTGGTTCTGCCGCCACAAGGGGATGAGTGCAATGCTCTTCAAATCGTGCTTGCCGGGAAACAACAATTGATGATCGGCGCCCATATACGGCCCGAGCCAAGGCTTGTGAAACGCTGCAAATTGCGGCGCCATTCCGGTCACACTATCCGTAAAAAGTACGCCGGGATAATCCTCGAGCCGCACTTTGTCGCCGATGAGTAAATGACGAATCTCATGCTGCGGATCCCATAGGACGATCGTGACCGCGTCTAAGCGCTGCGTTTGCGGCTGTTGCTTGCAAAGTACTTCGAACAGCTGCGCCAAACTTTCGGTCTTGAGTAATTCCAACTCGCGCTCCTGCGATCTTTTCAGCAACCGCTCGTTATTGGCTGCCTCTTCCGTCAACGTAGCGATGCGCGCGCGCAGTTCGCGTATCTCGCCTTGCAAATCGAGATCGCGGGGCGGCATCAGCGCTCCTTCACGCGCCCCGATAGATATTCGCGCCCACGCTGCATCAAGGCGGCGAACGCCGCCGAATCGTTGCTATCGACCGATTGCCAAATACGCTCGACCGCATCGCGCAATGCCTTGAGCGATTCACGACCGTATTCGTTGAGATGCTGAATCTCGAAATACAAGTTCGGGCTTTCGTTGGCGACTTTTTCCGCGATATCTGCCTGCGCGTCATAAGTTGTGCTGGACATCGCCGCCAAGCGGGGTGCCGCTTCGCCGCTTTCGGCTAGCGCCGTAAAGAAGGCAATGTTGAGCGCGTGCGACAATCCCAATACATACGCGATCAAGCGATCGTGCTCGTCCAAACTCATCGTGACTTGCTGCGCCATAGTCGAAGCGAACAAAGCTTGCGCCTCGCGCAACGCTTCGCTTGAGCCCAGGTCGATAAAAATGACGTGACGGCCGGACAGTAATTCAGTATCGGGCCCGAACATCGGATGCACCGATGTGACCTTGCAACCGACTCGTTGCAATGCCTGCAACCCGGGTCGCAGCGGTGTTTTCAGCGAGCCTATATCGAATACCACACCGCGCGGCCGCCGCTCGGCCAGCGCCATCAATATTTCGTTGGTAAGTTTGATTTGCGTGGCAACGACGATCAAGTCTTGATCGAGCCCATTGGTACGCCAATCGGCAACATGGTCATAGCCCTCGACGGGGCCGCTTGGATCGGCGATCTCAACCCGAAATCCTTGCGAACTCAGAAAGCTGGCGAACCAACGGCCCATTTTACCGGCACCGCCAATGAGCAACGCCGAGCGGCCTTCGCCCCTACCCTGTGCGGCCACGCGCGCCTGCTCTTGCGTAGTAAGCGAGCCGCGAATCAGCAGTTGCAGCAATGCTTCACCCAGCGCTGGCGATATCCCTGCCGCAGCGGCGTTATCGCGGGCGCGCAATAACACCTCGCGTTCGCGTTTGAAATCGCGAGTGCCTTTTCCGATGTCTTGCTTGACACGGCCGATCTCGGCCACGATGAGCTGGCGCTGCGCCACGACATCGAGCAATTGCTTATCGAGTTGATTGAGCTGCGCGCGCAGTTCGTCGAGCGTCATGAGAGTTTCGGGGGTCCTGTCTGATGCCAGGAACAGCCCGGCCGCGCGCTCTTTTTACCGAGTGCGCGGGATGGCCGCAAGCAATGCTTGCGGCCTAAGGAAGGTTGAGCGGGTAATTACAGCGGAAAGCCGATTGTCACTTGCACACCACCGCTGTCCGGCACCCAATAAGTAGACGGATAATACGAATGATAGTAATGACGATGATGGGGCGGACCATGGCGCCAACGGTGAGGCGGTGGCGACCAGTGATGCGGACGATAGCCGTTGTGATGCCGCTGACCGTAGTGCCAACCGCGATCATGGCGTCCACCATACCCTCGGCCATAATCTCGTCCAGAGTGTTGCCTACCGTGGCCATGGCCCCGGTCCTGCTGTCGCCAACCGCGATCGTCGCCATGTCCGCGATGATGGTCGCGGCCATCGGCCTGGACCACACCGCTCAACAATGCTGCGGCGGCCACTGCCGCCAATTGCCAGGAAGTCTTTTTGCCGATGCTCATAGGTCTCTCCCAAAGTCACCGCAATCGGTGCTAGCGGCTTAAGGATGCGGCTCGCTCTCTGAACGTAAACTGAAGGTTGCCAATCGGCGACACTTAAACTGGGACAGTGACTCTTCCAGCCACAGAGCCTCCAACGCACGAGCTGACAATAGGCATAATTGAGCCATGAGTTTTCCCGTCGCACCCCCAAATGACTTTCTTCCGGAACCCTTGCCGAGGGAACCTTTCACGCTGTTCGGTCAGTGGTTTGCCGCTGCGCACGCGTTGAAGGCTCAGCCCAACCCAAATGCGATGGTGCTGGCTACAGCGAATGCCGCCGGACGTCCGGAGGCGCGCATCGTCCTTTGTAAGCAATGGCATGGCGACCCGGGTCATATCGTGTTCTATACCAACTACCAATCGCACAAAGGCGAACAACTAACGGCCCTTGCGCACGCGGCGGTGGTGTTTCATTGGGATGCCATGCATCGGCAAGTACGCATGACCGGCCCAGTGGTGAAATCGCCGGCGAATGAGAGCGATGCGTACTTCAATATTCGCCCATTGATTAATCGCATAGGCGCGTGGGCCAGCCGGCAAAGCCAACCGCTTGCCTCGCGCGCGCAACTGGCGGCACAAGTTCGCGAAATAGAGCAACGTTTTGGCAGCAATGTGCCCCGCCCGCCGCACTGGGGTGGATTTAGGCTATGGCCCGAAACGGTGGAACTGTGGGTAGAAGGGCCAGGCCGAGTACATGATCGCGCGATTTGGACGCGGCGAGTGACGCCGCGTGACGAGTTTACATTCGACTGCAGCGAGTGGTCGGCGACTCGATTGAACCCCTAGATTCATTGGCCGAATAGATCGGTGGGACGCGTACCCTGGCAGGCAATGCGGAGATACCGGTCCGCTGCAGTAGATTCTTATCGGACCTACGGCGGCTATCGAAACAGAAAGAACTAAGGTCTAACCGGTACGTCGTTGGTGCGCGCTTTGCCCGGTATTTTCGGCAACGATAAAACCCTGCACTACGCCCATGTCTAAATAACGGCGCTGCAAATCGAGTGGCAGCTCGCCGAAGTCTTTGATCGTGCCGCGACAGTTTGGGGCGCCGCAGCGGCAATCCATCGTCCAATTGTCTTCGCTCATGGTTGTCGAGTAGTCAAAGCAGATTTGATCGCCGTCCTGGATGTCACCGAGCGCAACCAACAGATAATCATCCTTAATGGCGGCATTGGGCGCGCAACTGTGGTTGGTATAGCGGCCAGGGGCTATAGGCTCGAGATATAGATCCCGGCCGATCTGAATCATGTAGCACTGCTCGTCGCCCATTGCGGCAACGACGTGCGCCGGCACCGTGCGCCCCTCGAATTTCAGAATGACATCGCCAGCCTTATAAGAATGATCCGCGAACAATCCACGACCGAGTCCGCACTCGCGCACCGACATACATCAGCCCTTTTGCAACCCGACACCGCGCATATGTATACGTCCGAATACCGCGGTCGTCAAAAGGATTTGCAATCGGTCGATGGCGATTCGCTACTTCGACGTTGCTACGACTCTAGATTGCGTTGCCGTCCATGTAACTGCCAGCGTTGCGACGACTAATACGGCCGCCAAGTAGTACACCGTGCCGGGTGCTTCAACTACCGATTTAGATCCAGCCGTCAGCGCAAACGTCCCCGTCATGATAATCGGCCCGATCATCCCGGTGATGCCGCGAATGCTGCCGAGCGCTCCTTGCAATTGTCCTTGCTCCGACACTTGCACTCGTTGCGACATCAACGATTGCATCGCCGGACCGGCCAACCCCCACAGAGCGATGAACGGGATACCCAACATAAATATCCAACCCAAACTCGCCCAGCCCAGCATCCCGAATCCCAAAAAGCCGAATAGCAGCCCCAGCAACATGCATTGGCGTTCGCCCAAGCGTTTCACCATAGGCCCGACCAGTCCGCCTTGCACGATCCCGGAGCAAACGCCCACCAAAGCCAGCGCAGGTCCGACAGTTTCGATGCTCCAGTTGTAGCGGTAGCCGGCGTACAGCACGAACATGTTGGGCAGCGCTTCATGTGCCAGCGCCATCAGGAACGTCGCGCCGGCTAAGCTAAATAATTCCGGATGCGAACGCAGAAGCACCAGCGATCCAACCGGGTTCGCTTTGCGCCAATCCACCCGCGTCCGTTTCTCGGGTGGCAGCGATTCGGGAAGGACAAAGTAGCCGTACGCGGCATTCGCTAGGCTTAGTCCGGCTGCCACCCAAAACGGCAAACGCAAATCGATACCGCCCAGTAATCCGCCGACCGCAGGTCCGATAACGAAGCCGATACCGAAGGCCGCGCCCAACATGCCGAATTTAGCCGCGCGTTCTTCCGGCGGTGTTACATCGGCGATATAGGCGGCTGCGGTCGGATACGTGGACGACGTAATACCGGATAGCACTCGGCCGATCAGCAGCCACCAAAGATTTGGCGCCAACGCCATTAGCACGTAGTCCAAACCGAGTCCGAAAATAGACAGCAAGATCACGGGACGACGACCGAATCGATCCGATGCGGCACCCAATATCGGCGAAAAAATAAACTGCATCGCCGCCCAGACCGCGCCGAAGATGCCGGCCCAATGAGACGCTGCTGGAATGTCGCCGCCCTGAAACTCAACGATCAGATTTGGTAGCACGGGCACGATGATGCCCAAGGCCACCATGTCCATTACGATGGTGATAAAGACAAAAATGAACGCGCCTTGGCGAACCGGTCGAGTGGTCATGCGTTGCCTAATTGCTCGCCGATCTAAGCGCAAAAGATAGTTTCGCCATTTCAGCGGACCCTGGCCTCGCGAACAGCGCCATCCGATGTTGCCGGCAACCCACGGACTTGATCACTGTTTCCCCAAACACAGCATTCGATTCGCGCCTTTTTGGAATTCATAGTTAACGGTCACGATCCGTGGATGCAGCCCGGCTTGCATGCAAGCGTCGAAGGTTTGCTTTAAGTGGCGCGATGGCCTGGCGCCGAGTTCCGTCAGCGGAAAGATCCGCACTTCCTCGGCGACTCGGCACAACTCATTAATCGAGTCGATGTGAAATTGTAGATCGAATAGCTCGCTGTACAAGAATAAGAAATGCGAACACAGCGCCAATTCGAACGTATGATCCATGAACGCCAACGACGGTAGTTCGCCCGCGACGTAGCGGTATTCTTTCAGGCCGCTGTCGTAGTCCGACAAGAACTCGTCCATTGCCGCTTTGCGCATCGAGCCCAACTCGCGCACCGACTTGATGTGCTGCCACACGAATTCGTCCTTGTTGCGCTCGGTCTCGGCAAGCACGCCATCGAAAACGTCGTCGATACGCTGCTTTATCTGCGCACCGCTAAATTCATACATCGGATCGACGGAAACCACCCCGCCGCCGGCCCGATTCGCAACCGCATTAAATGCAGCCGGCCCGTCGCCGCACCCCAAGATGCGACGCCGCAAATCCGCCGGCTCGAGCGCAAACATCGCCACGTATTCGTCGAAGCTGCGGCCCCAAGGTACGACTTTGTCGAGAGAAAAGGACATCCGGCTACGCCCGTGAGCCGCGACGGATCACGCGTGACGAAGCGGATACCTTAAGAGCGGTTTTTCCGATCTGCGCTTCACGCATTACGTGGCACGCCTCACGCGCGAAGCGATCGCAAAAACGCCGCCGGATCTTCGCCACGCTCCAGCACTTCGACTAGCGCCGAACCGATGACGACGCCGTCCACATGTTCATCCATCAGTTTTACTTGCTCGTTGCTACGAATGCCGAAGCCCGCGCACACCGGAATGGGCGACGCTTTGCGCACGCGGTCCATATAGTCGAGCACCTCGTGCGGCACAGCGACGTTCTTACCGGTAGTGCCCGTCATCGTTACCGCATACACAAATCCCTGACTTGCCTTGCATAGCATCGCGAGACGATCGTCGGGTGTCACCGGCGTGACGAGTTGCACCAATGCCAACCCTTCTTTATCGAGTGAGGCACGCAAGTCGGCGGATTCTTCATAGGGAAGATCGGGAACAATAAATCCCGCCACGCCGGCTTGATCTGCCGCTTTCGGCAACTTATCCAAACCGAAAGCGAGTAGCGGATTGAGGTAGGTCATCAAGAGAAGAGGGGCTTGGGGCCTGGGGCTTAGGCCAGATAAGAATTCAAGAATCCATCGTAGCGAAACCCCTTGCTGGAGTGCGACGCGGCTGCTGCGTTGAATCGTGGTGCCGTCGGCCATCGGATCGGAGAATGGCACGCCGACTTCGATTACATCGGCAACCGCTGCGACCGCCTGCAGGTTTTTTGCAAACGATTCTTTGGTGGGAAAACCGGCTGTGACATAGGCAACGATGGCGGGACGACCCGCCTCGCGCGCCTTGCGAATCGCAGCAGTAATGGAATCACGCGCACCCATCAAATCTTTCCTTTCAAAATCGTTTGTTGTAGCGTCGGCATGTCTTTGTCGCCGCGCCCGGAGAGGCAAATTAACGCGCGCTTGCCGGGATTGTTCTTTGCCCACCGTCGCGCGCCCGCCAATGCATGTGAGGACTCGATGGCGGGTAATATGCCTTCGCTGCGACAGCACTCCGCCAGCGCATCCAGGGACTCATCGTCCGTCACCGCTTCGTATTTGACGCGCTGAATCGTACCAAGCAAAGCGTGTTCCGGTCCGACGCCGGGATAATCCAAACCTGCCGACACGGAATGCGTTTCTTGAATCTGTCCGTTCTCGTCCTGCAGTAACAACGAATAGCACCCCTGCAGCACACCGGGCGTACCGAAAGAAATAGACGCGGCGTTCTGGCCCAATCCGTTACCTAACCCACCCGCTTCCAGGCCGAGCAATTGCACGGATTTGTCTTTCAAGAAGGGATGAAACATACCGATGGCGTTTGAGCCGCCACCCACGCAAGCGACGGCTACGTCCGGCAACGCGCCCGCCAAAGCGAGAATTTGTTCGCGCGCTTCACGGCCGATCACCGACTGCAACTCGCGCACAATGTAAGGATACGGATGCGGGCCGATAGCCGAACCCAGGCAGTAGTACGTGCCGTTGGGATCGGTCACCCAGTCGCGCAATGCTTCATCGACAGCCGCACGCAGCGTTTTGTCGCCGCTGGTTACCGGCACGACTGTCGCGCCCAGCAACTTCATGCGCCCAACATTCGGTGCTTGGCGCTCCATGTCAACCGCGCCCATGTAGACGGTGCACGGCATGTTGAGACGCGCACAAGCCGCAGCCGATGCAACGCCATGTTGACCCGCGCCGGTTTCTGCAATCACGCGCTTCGCACCGAGCTTCTTCGCCAACAGCACTTGGCCAATCGAGTTATTGATTTTGTGCGCACCGGTGTGCGCCAAGTCCTCGCGCTTCAACCAAATATCCGCGCCCCAGTTTTTTGACAGCGTCGGTGCAAAGGTCAGCGGCGTGGGACGACCGATCCAGTTCTTAAGTTCGGCGTGAAAGTCTTTAAGGAAGGCTTCGTCGCGCAAGAAGCGTTTTACGCCGAGCTTTAAGCGCTCCAATGCCGGCACCAGGGTTTCCGGAACATAGGCGCCGCCGAACGGACCAAAGCGTCCGCGCTCGTCCGGATATTGATCGCTCAGTTCATTAGCAAGCAGAGCTTGCAAGTCCAACGATGCATCTACTGTTTTCATCTGCGTTTTCTCGGTCGTCAATGCTGGCCGCGTGCGGCCCGTACAAATTCCGAAATCATTTTGATGTCTTTCACGCCCGGCGATGACTCGACGCCACTGCTCACGTCCACACCGAACGGCTTAACTTTCGCAATCGCGTCAGCGACGTTGTCGGGATTCAAACCACCCGCCAATATCAATTGCGTCCGCGCCGCCAACTCGGCGGCACGCACCCAGTCCGCGGTTTCGCCGGTGCCGCTGACCGGACCTTCGAACAGCAACCGCCGCGATAAAGGATTCGGCAACGCCTTGCCGGTGCGCACCACCGGCAACACTTGCAGATCGGCGGGCAAATTCAGCCCCGCGAGATCCTCGTAGTCCGTTTGCAGTACGTCCGGTTTAAAAACGGCAAGGACTTCATCGACCAACGACTGCACCGGATGCTGCATCACTGCGACTCGCAACACCTCGCTCGGCACGTTGACCGTTAGCTGTTGCGCCGTGCTCGCGTTCACCTGTCGTTTCGACGGCGCAAACACAAACCCGATTGCATTCACGTGTTCGGCCAATGCTTGCTCGACCGCTGCTCGCGTCGTTAATCCGCAAATCTTGATCCACATCGGTCAGATCCGCGGTGCGTGCGTAGAACCGGAGCGTTTGGCGTCGGATGTCCGCGCTTTGTCGCGCCCGGCCTTAAGCAAATCCGCGACCAGTTTCATCGGCTCGGGGGAGTTCATGAGCGTGGTGCCGATAAGGGCAATGCGATAACCCCACTCCTTAACGCGAATCACATCCGCACTCGAACCGACGCCGCTTTCGGCGACCGGAAAATACTGCTGCGGCATCGCATCCGCCAATCCCCCGAAGCGCTCGATATCGATCGCCAATGTTTGCAAGTCGCGGCAATTCAACCCCACCAACACTTGCTCGCTATGGCCCGGACGGGCGGCGAGTATTTCCTTTGCGATAGCCAGGTCGGCACCATCGAACGCTTCAAGCAGTACGAACATCTTTAGCATGGCCGCGCAATCGAGCAATGCAGTGATGTGACTGCGCTCCAACATTCGCACGATGACCAGCACACCGCCGGCGCCCGCAACGCGCCCTTCCATTACCTGATAAGGGTCGACGAGAAAGTCTTTGCGCATAGCCGGCACGTTATGCGGCGTGAGGATTTCGGAGGCGCGCCTTAGGTGCTCCAGATTGCCGCCGAATTTCTTCGGTTCGGTAAGCACCGACACCGCGCAAGCGCCGCCTTGTGCATAAGCAATCACGCGGCTTTCCACATCGGTGGTATTGCCGGAGAGATTGCCCATCGACGGTGAATGCAATTTGCACTCCGCAATAATGTCGAAGCCTTCATCTGACAATTGCAAGCGCGGCGCAGGCGGCGTGTCGTTAGCGCGCGACCACAGCGCTTGTTCGGATTCTTTTGCGCGCGCGACCTTGAGTCGTTCGAGACTCGATTGCGCCATTTCTGTGAGGAGACCGGACATATTCGATCACCGTACGGGCGCAGCATGCTGCGCCCGTACATCTGGCGACTGGCCAGAGCCAAAAGTTGAGATCTTTTGCAGCGTTACTTTTGCTGCGCCGCTATCGATGGCGGCCGCTGCCCGCTCTGCGCCTTCTTTCACCGACTTGGCTGCACCGGAGACTTCCAGCGCCAAGGCTGCGCCCATGAGTAGAGCATGACGGTGCGGACCCTTGTCGCGACCTTCGAGCACATTGCGCAGATGCTCGGCGTTGTACGCTGCATCGCCACCCTTCAGATCCTCGACTTTGCAGCCGGGTAGGCCGAATTCGCTTGCATCGCGCGTACGACGAGACACCTTGCCGCCATACACATCGAAGCATTCGAACGGCCCCACGGGCGTAGGCTCATCCCAGCTTGGGGACCCGTGAACAACAAAGGCGCGTTCGATTTGCATGCCGGATAACGTCTCTGCGATTAACGCAGCTGCCTCTAAATTGAATGCACCGATCAAGTGATAGGGTGGCTCGGCCGGATTGGTCAGCGGTCCAAGCATGTTGAAAACAGTACGCACACCCAATGCTTTGCGAATCGGACCGAGCGCCTTCATTGCCGGATGATAGTGCGGCGCGAAGAAGAACGTGAAGTTCGTCGCCGTCAAACATTGACCCGCGGCAACTTCGTCGAGGGGAATGGGCAACCCTAACGCCTTGAGTACATCCGCCGCGCCGCTTTTACTGGTAATCGAAGTCGAACCGTGCTTCGCGACGCGCGCGCCGGTTGCGGCCACCAACAACGACGCGCCGGTCGACAAATTAAATGTACCGGATGAATCACCGCCCGTACCCACCATGTCGATCAACGGAGAACCGCCCGGAAGGATGGGCTTCTTAGCCAGACCGCGCATCGCCTTCGCAAATCCACGCACTTCATCGGCGTTAACGCCCTTTGCACGCAGCGCGGCGAGAAACGCACCGGCCAACGGCGGTTCCATGTTTGCATCGGTAAGCGCAAGCAACAGCTCGCTCGCACCTTGCTCGCTGAGCGGCTTGCCGTTGAGGAGATGATCGAGTGTGTCGCGCAGCTGGGTCATGATTGCGCTCCGCGTGCGTGAAGCGTGATGCGTAATGCGTGATGCGCGAGAACCCGAGAGCGATGCGAACGATGCACGCGTGTCGATAGAAAGCCGGTTGTCATTTCTTGCCCATCACGCATCACGCTTCACCCGTCACGCTCTCTTCCCACCCGCCATCTTCAAAAAATTTCCCATCATCGTGGGGCCTTGCGGCGTCAACACGCTTTCGGGATGAAACTGTACGCCTTCGATAACTAGCGTCTTGTGGCGCAGACCCATGATTTCGCCTTCGGGTGTTTTCGCCGTCACCTCAAGCACCGCAGGCATGCTCTCCGGCTGCGCGATAAGCGAATGATACCGGCCTACTTCGACAGGATTCGATACACCCGAAAACACGCCTTTGCCGTCGTGCGACACCATAGAGGTCTTGCCGTGCATTTGCCGCGGCGCGCGCACGACCTTGCCCTTAAATACTTCTGTGATGGATTGATGCCCAAGACAAACGCCCAGAATCGGTAGCTCGCCTGCAAACGCCTCAATCATCTGCATCGATATACCGGCATCGTACGGAGTACCCGGCCCGGGTGAGATGCAGAGGTGCGTGGGTTTGAGCGCCTTCGCTTGATCGATAGAAATCCGATCATTGCGATGCACGAGCACGTCGGCGCCCAGCACCATAAAAGCCTGCACCAAGTTATAGGTGAAGGAATCGTAATTATCGATCAGCAATAGACGCGGTGAGCTCATAGACCCTCCTGCGCCAAACTTAGTGCACGCCGCAAGATCGCGCTCTTCGCCAACACTTCGTTGTACTCGTTGATGGGCACGCTGTCGGTTACGATGCCCGCGCCCGCTTGAAAACTATAGGTATCGCCACTGAAGACCAGAGTGCGGATAGTAATGGCTTGATCCATATCGCCGGTCGAGCCGAAATAACCTACCGTGCCGCCGTAAAATCCGCGACGCACGGGTTCCAGCTCATCGATGATCTCCATCGCCCGCACTTTTGGGGCACCGACCAATGTGCCGGCCGGAAACGTTGCAGCGAAGAGATCGAACGCGTCTTTGCCGGGTGCTATCTGCCCTTTGACGCCGCTGACGATATGCATCACGTGGCTATAGCGCTCGATGACGCGATAAGGATCGACATGCACAGAGCCGGCTTTGGCGACGCGGCCCAGATCGTTGCGCGCCAAGTCGACCAACATCACGTGCTCGGCATTCTCCTTGAGGTCGGCGAGCAGCTCCTTCTCCAACGCAAGATCTTTCTCGGTATCCGCGCCGCGGGGGCGAGTGCCGGCGATGGGCCGCAATTGCGCATTGCCTTTCGATAACCTAACTAAGGCTTCAGGCGATGAACCCACTACTTGATGCGTGCCCAAATCGCAGAAGTACATGTACGGCGATGGATTTAGAAGACGCAGTGCGCGATAGCATTCGAAGGGATCCAGATCGCAGCGACCGCTGAAGCGCGACGACAGCACCAACTGATATACGTCGCCTGCTGCAATGTACTCCTGCGTGCGCTTAACACGCGCGCAATATTCATCCTGCGACAACGACGCTTCGGGTTGCGAATACTTGGCCGGACGGATCGCAGTAGGCAGCCCGCCGCGTAACGCTGCAATGACTTCCTTGCGCAGTGCCAAGCGCTCTTGCTCGCTACCCGCATGTAACAACGCCACGCCGCGCGTCAGGTGATCGAATACTAATAACGAATGCGGCGCCAAGTAGTGCGCGTCAGGCGTGGGATCGACGATCTTTGCTTTGTTAGGTAAGCGCTCGAAATATCGCACCAAGTCATAGCCGGCAACGCCGACCAAACCGCCAAGCAGCGGTACGCCCGGGATATTCGGCTGCGGCAGCGGCGCGGCTTTCAATGCGGCTCGCAGCGCATTCAACAATTCCTGCTGTGACGTGGGCGCGGCCGTCAACTGCCCCCCAACGCTCAAGCCCTTGCTGTCGAGTTTGACTTCCATGCAATCGCCGAAGCCGATAAATGAATAGCGCGCCAGCCGCTCGCCGCCTTCGACGCTTTCCAATAGAAAGCGCGGCTTAAACGGCTTGAGCTTCAAGTACGCCGACACGGGCGTATCGAGGTCGGCGGCTATATCGAAAGGCGGTTGCACGCTCACTCACTCCAAAAGTCAGCACAAATATCGCGGACAAAAAAAACCCATCCCGGCAGGTGCGCGGAGATGGGTTTGGTTCGGTCTTAACTTCGCTAGCTACAAAACGCGGCCAGGCCCCTCTCCTTTACGAGCGGCGCCACCACCAAGTTTGATTTGCAATGCGGGAAGTCATGGCTGCGAGTATCACCGGGCGACGGGCGAGGCGTCAAGCGGCCTCGCCCACCAATTTAACCCCCAATTTAACTATTCGCCGGCTACTTCAGAGCGCCCAACAACATATTCTTCGCCGGCTCGCCGCCGATCTTGCCGACGTAGTCGGCAACGGTGGGCACAAACTTGCCTACGGTGTCCGCATTCATTCCCAGCTTCGAGAGTGCGCCATTCAGGCCAGCCGTGTTCTTCAATGGTTTAGCGACTACGCCCTGCTGCTTGGCGCTATCCAGGTACTTGGACGCCTGCGGCAACAAGCTAGTCAGCTTGCTGAAATCAGTATTGGGCATTTTTTCTTTGGCTAACGTAAGCATCGAACCCATACCCCCGCTCGCCTGCTTGTCGGTAAGCCCAAGCTGGCTCATTAACATTGAAATGAGCGGGTCTTTCAGTGTGCCCGCCATGTCCTTCATCGACTGCGCCCTAGCAACCATGGGCGCGGCAATCAGTAAGCCCAGTATTTCGCGACGATTCATGACAGCTCCTTAACAGGTCCAGCGAATGGGACGCGCAGCATGCGCCGCGTTGAAGACAAACGAAAGACACCCAAGCCGGTTCGCAGTTTTGACCGGCCGTTAGGGATGACCCATTCCGGCTATTGACAGGCCTTGCATATTTATGCAGAGTTACGCAACTTTATGCACTGCTTTGCAAGGATCCCCTGGCTAGCGCCTAGTCGCTAGCTGCTAGTAACCCGATTATGGCCGCCGAACTCCAACAACCTCTCTCGCGCCGTGCTGCGATTCTGCGGATCATCCGCGAATCGCCCGTGGGTAAGCAGGATGAGTTAGTGCGCTTGCTGAAAAAACAGGGGTTTGAGGCCACCCAGTCGAGCGTGAGCCGCGATCTGCGCGAGCTGCATGTCGCCAAAGCGGGCGATAGGTACATCGTTCCCGCAAACGAGGATGTCGCCGGCGACGCCTTCGATGCCGTCGCGATGTTCGTTCGCGACGTAAAAGTCGCCGGGCCGTCGCTGACGGTGGTGAAGACCGCCACCGGCACGGCGCAGAGCGTTACCGTAGCGATCGACAAAGCGCGCTGGCCCGAAGTGGTCGGCACCATATCCGGCGACGACACCATTTTCGTTGCCACCGAAGATGGGCGAGCTCAGCGCAAGCTGCTCGAACGTCTTCGCGAAGCCTTCCGCCTGTAGCTCACAGCCCGCATCTAACAAGGGCGCAGCATGCTGCGCCCCTACACACATTATTAACCTCAACAAGCTTTCGCCATGACCGACAACATTCCTTCCGGCAACGAACCCATCCTTCTCGCTTTCTCCGGCGGCCTCGACACGTCGTTCCTCGTGCCATGGCTGAAGGAAACGTACAACCGTCCGATCATTACCGTCACGGTCGATACCGGCGGCCTGGACGCGGAGGCGGTCAAAGTGCTTGAGCAGCGCGCCAAGGCGCTAGGCGCGAAGGACCACATTATCGTCGAGGCGCGAAAAAACTATTTCGATCAAGTATTGAAGTACTTGCTGATGGGCAACGTGCGCCGCGGGCAAATGTATCCATTGTGCGTGGGCGCCGAACGCGTGATGCAAGCGCAAACCATTGCGGAATATGCGAGGAAACTCGGCACTAAAATCGTGGCACATGGCTGCACCGCCGCCGGTAACGACCAGGTACGGTTTGAAGTTGCGCTACGCACGCTCGCGCCGGAACTCACTATTCTTGCGCCCGTGCGCGACAAAGCCTTCAAGCGCCCCGAACAATTGAAATATCTGCAAGATAGAAATCTCACTGTGCCGCCGTACGGTGCGGCCTATTCCGTAAACCGCGGCTTGTGGGGCGTAACCATCGGCGGCAAAGAAACGCTGACCTCCGATGGCAGCATCCCCGATCATGCGTGGGTGTTGTCGAAGGACGCATTCACTAATCCAAAGCCCGCCGAGGCGCACACCATCGGCTTCGACAAAGGCGTGCCGGTCACTTTGGACGGCGCGAAGCTTGACGTGGTGACGCTAATCGAAAAAATCGAAGCGATCGGTGCGAAATTCGGCGTAGGTCGCGGCATTCACTTGGGCGATACCATCATCGGCACGAAAGGCCGCGTCGCTTTCGAAGCGCCCGCTGCTGCGGTGTTGATCGACGCCCATCGCGAGTTGGAAAAGCTTGTGCTCACCGGCCGTCAGCAACGCATGAAGGAACTGGTGGCTGGGCCTTACGGCGATCTCGTGCATGAAGGTCAACATTTGGAACCGGTGTGCCGCGATATCGAAGCGTTGCTTGTCTCGTCGCAACAACGCGTAACCGGGGAAGTGAAAGTTATGTATCGCCCCGGAAATGCTTTTGTCGAAGGCGTGACGTCGCCATTCTCATTGATGACCGTCTCGAAAGGCGTGTACGGCGAAGCAGCCGGCGAATGGACCGCTGCAGATGCATTGGGATTCTCGAAGATGGTCGGCCTAACCGGCATGTTCTGGCACCGAGCGGGTAAGCAGTAATTTTTTCACCCTCTCCCCAACCCTCTCCCCTCAAAGGAGAGGGTGTAAGAGAGAAACCTCTTCAACACCTCGCCCTAGTGGGAGAGGTCGCGCGCAGCGCGGGAGAGGGGTATTACAGAGGACTGAAATGAAAAACGTCGTCGTCGATAAAGTCGCTTCCATCACACAGGCCCTGAACCTGGGTCATGAGCTGCGCATTGCCACCGATAACATCCCCGCCGATGAGGGCGTGGTGTTGGTCGTGGAAATTTTGAACGACAAGTCCACATACAACACACTTGAGCTCACCAGCGGTCGCATGGCGAAAGTGGCGCGCGGCGACGTGGTCGTCGGCGCGTTAGGTCATCGTCAAGCCTTGTTCGGCTATTCCGGTCATTTGCCCGAGACCGTGAAAGAAGGCGACATTATTCAAATGCTGAATATCGGCGGCGTGCTCGGCATATGCGATTCGGCCAATCCCGACAAGGGCAAACCGTTTGACTGCCGCGTGCTCGGCGTCGTATTGCAGTTTCCGTATCTCGGCGAACGCATCGGCGTACCGGCGCGCGTCGGTTACAAACGCCTCGATTACAACCAAACGGTCAACACAAATAACGTCCCGGTCGTTGCACTGGCAGGCACGTGCATGGAAGCCGGCAAAACCGCAGCCGCGTGCGCCATTGTTAGCCGCATGCGTCATCGCGGCCTGAACGTGCATGCATTCAAAGCCACCGGTGTTTCACTGCGTCGCGATATTTTGGCTATGGAAGATGCCGGCGCAACCAAGTCGATGATCTTCACCGATCTCGGAGTCGTAACGACAACCGCAAAAACCGGTCCGGCTATTACGCGCGCCTTGTTAACCGAAATGTCGCAAGGCGAGCCCGACGTGATCGTGTTCGAGCTGGGCGATGGCTTGCTCGGCGCTTACGGTGTGGAAGCGATTCTGTTGTCGGAAGACATTCGCGCCTGCCTCACGTCGGTTGTGTTGTCCGCGAACGACCCGGTCGCCGCATGGGGCGGCGTCAAATTGCTACGCGAGCGATTCCAAATCGAACCGAGCGTGGTCACCGGCCCTTCGACCGATAACGCGGTGGGCGTGAACATCATTCGCGATCAGTTCGGCGTGCCTGCCTTCAATGCAATGACCAGCGGCGCAGCGCTGGGCGATTGCGTGATCGACAGCTTGAAGCTCTCGCCGGCAAAGTTGGCGAAGTCGATCGTCGCTCAGGGCTAACAGTCATGTCACAGGAAAAAGTTCCAACCATAGTGCTGGGCGGGACCGGTTACGTCGCCGGCGAATTGCTGCGCTTAATTGTCGGTCATCCCGGACTAAAGCTGCAGGCAATTCTTTCCGACAGCCAGCCCGGCGAGCCGGTCGCGAAGTCGTTTGCACACTTAGCGCCCGTACTCGGCGAGCTCAAATTCTCCAGCCTTGATGAGATCAAACACTTAGTTGCGACGATTCCCAACTGCGCGATCCTGGCGGCTGCGCCACATGGCGTGTCGGCGAAATTAATCGACGGTATTCTTGCCGCGGCCGAGTCCGCCGGCACTAAACCCAAGCTCGTGGATATTTCGGCGGACTATCGTTTCGCAACTTCGGAAGCCTACGAAGCCGTGTACAAACATCCGCACGGTGCGCCGGAACGATTGAAACAATTTACCTGCGCCGTACCCGAGCATCTTGCAAAGGCGCCGACAGCGCACATTGCGCACCCCGGTTGCTTTGCGACAGCCCAACTGTTGGCGATAGTGCCACTGTTGAAACTCGGCATTGCCGAACCGCGTTTGTTTGTCGCGGGCGTCACCGGCAGCAGCGGTTCCGGCCGCACACCCGCCGCTGGCACGCATCATCCGCAACGGCATAGCGATATGTATGCCTACAACCCGCTTGGACATCGTCACGCACCCGAAGTGGCTGCGCTTGCGGCGGCAGCGTCGGGCGTGACGCCGGAAGTTTGCTTCATTCCACACTCAGGGCCGTTCGTGCGCGGCATTCATGTCACCGTGCAAGCAAATGCAAAAAAAGCGCTTAAGACGCCGGAACTTCTCGCGGCGTTAGCCGATTTCTACAAACACTCGCCTTTCGTGCGCGTGACCGGTGAACTGCCGCACGTGAAAGATGTGGCGGGCAGCAACTACGCGCAATTGAGCGCCGCAACGGATGGCAAGACCGTCGCCGTGATGTGCGTTGTCGACAATCTCACCAAAGGCGCAGCGGGCGGCGCCGTGCAATGGCTGAACCGATTGTTGGGATTCGATGAATCGTTGGGCCTAACGGCGCCGGCGGCAGGCTGGACTTAATAAAGAGACTTGTCATGTCACTCATCAACACGACCAATGTGATTCCGATGCCGCGTTTCGGCGATGAACACCTCGCTCAAGTGTTCTCCATGTTTCCGATCGAAGTCGTCGATGGCGAAGGCGTATTCCTGCATACGAATGACGGACGCCGTATCCTCGATCTGTATGGCGGTCACGCCGTCGCTGCGTTGGGCTACGGCCATCCGCGCTGGGTCGAGGCATTGACCAAGCAAGCGAAAGCCCTCGCCTTCCAAACAAACGCCGTGCACTTGGACATACGTCGTCGAGCGGCGAAGCGCTTGGTCGACTTTTGCGGACTCGGTCTTGACACCGTGTTCTTCGTGAATAGCGGCGCCGAAGCAAACGAAAACGCGCTCAAGCTTGCGCTAAAAATCACCGGCGTTAAGAAAGTCGTCGCGGTAGAAGGAAGTTTTCACGGTCGCACTGCTGCTGCAGGCGCCATCACCTGGGGTGCGCAAAAGAAATGGTATGGCTTTCCCCAAACCCCGTTCGAAGTTGAATTCATCGGGCGCGGCGATTTGGCCGCTGTGGAAACGGTAATCAATGATGAAACGGCGGCCGTGATCGTCGAACCCATTCAGGGTGTTGCCGGCGCCATCGATCTGCCGAAAGAATTTCTGCAGGCTCTGCGTCATCGCTGTTCCGAATTGGGCTCGCTGCTAATTTTCGACGAAGTACAATGCGGCGTCGGTCGCACCGGCTTTCCGTTTGCGGCGAATATGTACGGCGTTACGCCCGACATCATTACGACCGCCAAGGCATTGGGTGCGGGCTTTCCGGTGTCGGCCGTGCTGATGGCAAATCACGTTGCTTCGGAATTGAAAATGGACGATCTCGGCACGACCTTTGGAGCCGGCCCGATGGCGGCAGCCGTGGTTGAAGCGGTCATCGATGCAATCGAAAGCGAAAAATTGCTCGCCAACGTGCAGGCTCGTTCCAAACAGATTCGCGAAACCTGCGTCGTCGGTCCGGTAATCGGCACGCAAGGCGCCGGATTGATGTTGGGGCTCAAAACCACACGTCCGGCGAAGGAAGTTCACGCCGAACTTCTAAAGCGGAACATTCTCACCGGCACAAGTGGCGACCCGAATGTCGTTCGAGTTCTTGCGCCTTTCGTGATCTC
>Ga0315910_10001535_pt1 | contig 21081 bp, 16 predicted proteins | sample EdamamesoilMG_FD_204470 | JGI IMG/M metagenome (GOLD analysis project Ga0315910, IMG submission 204470) | Garden soil microbial communities collected in Santa Monica, California, United States - Edamame soil | ecosystem: Environmental > Terrestrial > Soil > Garden | place: USA: California...
GACGAGATCCTGGCGCGCAACTTCGCGCTGGGCGGCTTCCACGTGCTGCTGTGGGCCGTGGGCCTCGTCACGGCGGCCCTGACGGCCTTCTACACCTGGCGCATGGTCGCGCTGACCTTCTTCGGGCGCGCGCGCTACGACGAGCAGCAGCTGCACCCGCACGAGTCGCCGCTGGTGATGACCCTGCCGCTGGTCGTGCTGGCGGTGCTCTCGGTCTTCGGCGGGATCCTGAACCTGCCGCACGTCCTGCCGGGCGCGGGCCTGCTCGAGCACTGGCTGGAGCCGGTCACGCGGCCGGGGAACGAGCTCCTGTGGCGCGGCGAGCACGGCGCGCCGCACCTCTCGGCCCCGAGCGAGTGGCTCCTGCTCGCGCTCGGCGCCGGGATCGCGCTCTGGTGCGCGCACCGTGGCTTCCACGGCTACCTCGGCGGCCCGGCGCGCGACGAGGCCCTGCGCGCGGCCAGCCCCGAAGCGGCGCGCTTCCTCGAGGGCGCCTGGCAGATCGACCGCTCCTACACGGCCCGCATCGTGGCCCCGCTCGTGGCCGGTGCGCGCCTCCTGGCGCAGCGCTTCGACCTCGGCGTGATCGACGCCGGCGTGAACGGGGCCGGGACGCTGGCGCGCAAGCTCGGGACGAGCCTGCGCGCCCTGGCGGACGGACAGGTCAAGCACTACGCGCTGTGGATGGGCGCGGGGGCGGCGGCGCTCTCGATCCTGATGGTGGTGCTGTGATGCTGGCCCTGCTCACCTTCCTGCCGCTGGCCGGTGCGCTGCTCGTGGCGCTGCTGCCGCGCGCGAGCGAGGGACTGCTGCGCCTGGTGGCCCTGGCGGTGACGACGCTCGTCGCCGTGCTGGGGCTCGTGCTCTTCGTCGGGTTCGAGGCCGCCAGCGGCTTCCAGGGGCTCGTCGAGCGCCCCTGGTTCACGCTGACCGGCCCCGAGGGCCCGATCCCGGTCGCCTTCCGCCTGGGCGTCGACGGCGTGTCGCTGCTCTTGGTCGTGCTGACGACCGTCTTGATGCCGCTGGTCGTGCTGAGCGCCTACGGCCACGTGCACGCGCGCGTGAAGGAGTTCCTGGTCTGGCTGCTGGTGATGGAGACCGGGATGCTGGGCGTGTTCCTGGCGCTCGATCTCGTGCTCTTCTACGTGTTCTGGGAGGTGAGCCTGGTGCCGCTCTACTTCCTGGTCGGCATCTGGGGCGGCGAGCGGCGCCTGTACGCGACGCTGAAGTTCTTCCTGTACACGGTGGCCGGCTCGCTGGTGATGCTGGTGGCCGCGATCGCGCTGCTCTACGCGAGCGGCACGGCCTCCGTGCCCGAGCTCCTCGCGCGCGCGAGCACCCTCCCGGCCGCGACCCAGGCCTGGCTCTTCGCCGCCTTCGCGCTGGCCTTCGCGATCAAGGTCCCGATCCTGCCCTTCCACACCTGGCTGGCGGACGCGCACACCGAGGCGCCCACCTCGGGCTCGGTGCTGCTGGCGGGCGTGCTGCTCAAGATGGGCACCTACGGGCTCCTGCGCTTCGGGATCGAGCTCTTCCCGGGCGTCGCGAGCGACGCGGCGCCGCTGTTCCTGGCGCTCGGGGCACTCGGGATCGTCTACGGCGCGCTGCTCGCGCTGGCCCAGGAGGACCTGAAGCGCCTGATCGCCTGCTCCTCGGTCAGCCACCTCGGCTTCGTCGTGCTGGGTCTCTTCGCGCTGACCGGGCCGGCCCTCTCCGGCGCGGTGCTGCAGATGGTCAACCACGGGATCTCGACCGGCCTGCTCTTCCTCCTGGTCGGCATGGTCTACGAGCGCACCCACACGCGCGAGCTGGCGCGCTACGGTGGCCTCGCGCGCGTGATGCCGGTCTTCGCGGCCTTCTTCGTGTTCACCGTGCTGGCCAGCGCCGGGCTCCCGGGCCTGAACGGCTTCGTGGGCGAGTACCTGATCCTGGCCGGCACCTTCGAGCGCTCGCCCTTCTGGGCCGCGGTCGGGGTCAGCGGCGTCGTGCTGGGGGCCGTGTATCTCCTGGTGGCAACGCGGCGCGTGCTCTTCGGCCCGGTGACGAACGCGGAGAACGAGCACCTGACCGACCTCGGCCCGCGCGAGGTCGGCCTGATGCTGCCGCTGTGCGCGCTGGTCCTGTGGATCGGCGTGCAGCCGAACGCCCTGCTCGCGAAGTGCGAGCCGGCCCTCGCGCGCATCCTCGAGCGCGTCGAGGACGTGCGCACGACGGCGCGCCTGGCGCCCGCGACGACGGAGGAGGCCCGTTGATCCTCGCCCAGCTCGGCTCGGCCTTCGACGGCCTGTCCACGCCCGCGGCCTGGGCCGCCATGGGACCGCTGCTCGCGCTGGGCGCGGGCGTGATCCTCTACCTCCTGTGCGACGTGATCGACGCCCTGCGCGGGCTGCGGCCCTTCGTGTTCGCCGGCGCGCTCGTGGCGGCGGCGGCCGGCGAGATCGCGATCCTGGCGGCCGAGCGCGCGCCCGGGATCGTGTTCGACGGCACCTTCCAGGCCGACCATGCGACCGCGCTCTGGGGGCTCCTGTTCCTCGGCGCGACCGGGCTCTCCTGGCTCGCGAGCCACGGCTACTACCGCGAGAGCCTGCCCTTCCGGCCCGAACACGATGCCCTGCTCCTGACCACCCCCATCGGCATGATGCTGATGGTCGGCGCGCGCGACCTGGTCGTGTTCTTCGTCGGGCTCGAGCTGCTCTCGCTGCCGCTCTACGCCCTGTGCGCCTTCCGCCGCATGCGCGCCGAGAGCGTCGAGGCGGGCCTCAAGTACTTCCTGCTGGGCTCCTTCTCGAGCGCGCTGTTCGTGTACGGCGCTGCGCTGGTCTACGCCGCCGCCGGCACGCTCTCGCTGCCCGAGCTGGCGGGCCGCGACCTCTCCTCGCCGCTGGCCCTGGCAGGCCTGGCGCTGCTCGTCGCGAGCCTGTTCTTCAAGGTGGCGGTGTTCCCCTTCCACCTGTGGGCGCCCGACGTCTACCAGGGCAGCCCGACGCCGGTCACGGCCCTGATGGCGACCGGCACGAAGGCCGCGGCCTTCGGCTTCCTGATCGTCCAGCTCGCGCCGGTGCTGCCGGAGAGCGCGCGCACGCTCGTGGCCCTCTGTGCACTGGCCACCATGGCGCTCGGCAACCTGGGCGCGCTGGTGCAGACCGACCTCAAGCGCATGCTGGCCTACTCGAGCGTGGCGCACGCGGGCACGCTGCTCCTGCTCGTGGCGGCCGGACTGGGCGGTCCCGACGAGCACGGCGCGCTGGTGGCGGCGCTCTATTACCTGGGCGGGTACCTGTTCACGGCCGTGGGCGCCTTCGGGATCCTGGCCCTGCTCGAGGACGACGGCGCGCGCTACACCCGGCTCGATTCCCTGCGCGGCCTGGCGCGCTCGCGCCCGCTCCTCGCGGCCCTGCTGGCGCTGTTCATGCTCTCCCTGGGCGGGATCCCGGCCACGGCCGGGTTCCTGGGAAAGTGGTTCGTGTTCGCCGTGCTGGTGGACGCCGGGATGATCGCCGTGGCCGTGATCGGCGCGCTGCTCTCGACCGTGGCCCTGGGCTACTACCTGCGCGTGATCGTGGTGCTCTACATGCAAGCTCCGCCGGAGGACCTCGAGCCGCCCCGCGCCCGGCGCCTGAGCACGGGCCTGGTCGGGGCCGTGTGCGCCCTCTTCGTGCTGGCGATGGGGCTCTTCCCGGCCCTGTTCCTGGGACTGATCGGACGCTGAGCCACCGCTCCCCGGCCCCCGGGCCCGGGAACACGCGCGCCCCCGCGCCGGGCCCGGCGCGGAGGCGCGCAGCCGCCAGGGGTCGCGGCTATTCCTCTTCTTCCTCTTCCTCCTCGCCCAGCCCCAGGAAGGGCTCGAGCTCCTCGAGACCCGCCGCCGCGCGGCCGAAGCGGCCGATGGGCGGGATCACGAGCACCTCGTCGCAGGCCACCATCCCGTTCGCGCAGTCGATCAGGAGGTGGTCGCCCGGATGGCCGTTCGGGACGAAGAGCTGGGGATGGTCGAAGGGCCCCTGCTCCAGGGCCACACGCGGGTCCGTCAGGGACTCGAGGAACTCGACCAGCGGGTCCTCGTCGTCCTCGGTCAGGGTCACGCGCGCCATGTTGCGCTCGAGCTCGGCGATGTTGTCGTCGCCGTAGTTGCCGCGCCGGTCGTAGAACTCGACCACGTCCTCGAGCGTCGCCTCGCCGCCGTTGTGGAAGTAGGGGCCGGTCAGGGCCACGTTGCGCAGCCCGGGGACCTTGAAGGCCCCGTCCACGGCCACGCGCTCGTTCTCCGGGCAGGCCTCCTCGTCCGGGCCACCGCACTCGGGCAGCTCGGGCGCGAACTCGAGCCCCAGCAGCGCCTGACGCGTGAAGGACAGCGGATAGCCGTTGGCCGTGCCGCCACGCCCGAGGTCCTCGGGCGTCGGCCGCACGCCGATGTTCGAGAAGCCCACGTCGAGGAAGGCGGTCTCGTCGCCGACGACGAGCTCGCCCATCACCAGCTCGGGCATCTCCTCGGCCTCGAGCAGCTCGAGTTCGTCCTCGCCCTCCTCCATCAGGCTCGTGAAGGCGGCCTCGGTGAACTCCGGCCCGGCGTGGCAGGCCACGCACTGCCCGACGCCGATGTCGGGCGTGAAGATCGGGTCGGTCGAGTCGTGCCGGCGGATGAAGGCCAGGAGGCCGCGCAGCTGCTCGGGCTCGAGCGCGTTGTCGTTGCCCTCCATGAAGCGGTCGAAGGGCGCGCGGTCGGAGACGAGCGTCGCTTCGTAGGCCTGGATCGCGAGCCCGAAGAACAGGCTGAAGTTCGCCTCGATCTGCGTGAAGCCGCCGATGTCGTCCGCCGCAGCCCAGTAGATCGGCCGGAAGGCGGCCTGGATCAGGGCCCGGTAGGTCGTGTCGAGGCCCGGGTTGCCGAGCACGTCACCGGTGCGGCCGAGCTTGGTGCGGCTCAGCGGCCCGAGCACGCTGTCGCGCGGGTGCACGAGCTGCAGGGCCAGCGGCCGCAGCCCGAGCAGCTTGCGCCCCACCTCGGGCAGGGTGCGCCCGAGGAAGGACATCTCCTCGCCCGAGAGCGGCGGACCGACGGCCTGGGAGGCCAGGCTGGAGTTCGGGATCTCGATCGCGACCTCCTCCAGTCCTTCGGGCGTCCACACGTGGATGCGCGCGGCCTCGTCCAGCGGCCCGATCACGCTCACGCCGTTGAACAGGTTGTGGGCGCGCCCGTCCCAGAAGTTGGCGAAGTTGAAGACCGCGTTGATCATCGTGGGCGTGTTGCGCGGCTCGACGCGGCGCACGTTGACGCCGTCGACCTGGAACACGTCGTCCGCCAGGGGCGTGCCGAGGTCGGCCACGCTCCCGCTCAGGCCCGTGAACTGCGCGCGCTGGACGCCCTGCGAGGAGACCACGTCGTCGGTCTCGAACAGGACCACGCGCTCGTCGAAGTTGCGCTCGTCCGGCACGAGCAGCTTGTAGAAGGGATAGTCCTCGGCCGTGAGCTCGTAGTTGGCGCCCCCGCCGCCGCTCAGGGTCGGGTCGAACACGCCCTGCAGCATGGGATCGACGTTGTTCAGGCCCGGCGAGATCTGGTTCTTCGTGCGGTTGTCGGCCCCGGCGTGGAAGTGGCACGAGGCGCAGGCCTGCCCGTCGCTGCCCACCTGCATGTCCCAGAAGAGCGCCTTGCCCAGCACGACCAGCGCGGTGCGCGCGCGCGAGCCGGGGTTGAGGAACTCGCGCAGGTTGCCGGGGCGCGGGATCGGCACCGTGGCGAGCGAGGCCAGGCCGGCCTCCTCGGCCACGCGCCGGACGTCCGCCGGATCGGGCCCCTCCTCCTGCGGGAGCGAGCGGGCGTGGACCGGCACCGGCGTCAGGAGCGCGAAGGCGACCCCGAGCCCGGCGAGAGCGAAAGAACGACTGTGCATGACGTGACCCTCGGAGACGGAACGATCTGCGTGGCGCCCAACGACGGACGCACCCCACGACTCGGAGGCTATCCGTGCGAGATGAGGCACGGCTGAGACGGAGATGAGAAGCAGGTGAGAGCGCCGCTCGGTCGGACTCGGCGCGTGCGCGCGCGGCCCCCGCGCGCGACACGGTCACGCGGCCGGCAGGCGCAGCCGGAAGTGCGCTCCCGAACCCGTCGCGGGCGCCAGCTCGGCCTCGCCCCCGTGGGCGCGCGCGATGCCGCGCACGATCGCCAGCCCGAGTCCGGTGCCGGGCGCGTCGCTCCCGCCACGCCCACGGAAGAAGCGGCGAAAGACCAGCGCGTGCTCGTCGGCGGGGATGCCGGAGCCGCTGTCGCGGACCGAGGCCAGCACCTCGCGGCCCTCCACGTGCACCGCGACCTCGACGTGCCCGCCCGCAGGCGTCCAGCGGATCGCGTTGTCGAGCAGGTTCAGCAGGGCCTCGGCCAGGAGCGCGCGGCTCCCGCTCAGGGGCGCGCTCCCCGCCGCGCCGAAGCGGACCTCGACACCCTTCTCGGCCGCCAGCGGGGCGACCTGCTCGACCAGCTCCTGGGCCAGCGAGGCGAGGTCCAGGCGCTCGCCGCGCAGCTCGCGGGCCAGGGCGCCGCGGTCGAGCCGAGCGAGGAGCAGGAGGCGCGCACAGGTCTCGACCAGCCGCACCAGCTCGCCGCGAGCGCCCTCCAGGCTCGCGCGCGTCTCCTCCGGCAGGTCCGTCCGGGCCAGCACGAGGTCGAGCTCGCCGCGGATGCGCGTCAGCGGGGTCCGTAGCTGGTGCGCGGCGTCCGAGGTGAACGACTCCATCTGCGCGAGCGAGCGCTCGAGGCCTGCGAACAGGTCGTTCAGGACCTCCGAGAGCCGGTCGAGCTCGTCTCCGCACTGGTTGCGCGGCAGGCGCTCGCGCAGGTTCGTGCCCGAGATGGTCGCTGCATGGCGCGTGATCTCCGAAACGCTGCCGAGGCTGCGGCCGACCACGAACCACAGCGCGGAGGCCAGCACCGCCAGGGCGAGCACGGCTCCCAGCACGTTGTTCCACAGGTCCGCGGTGGAGGCCCTGCGCATCGGCGCGAGGTTGGCTCCCACGCGCACGACCGGGGCTCGCTCGCCGGCGTAGGCCAGGTCCAGGGGAAGCCGTTGCGTGCGCACGAGCACCTCCTCGTCCGCCCGCAACGGATGCGGGAAACGACCCAGGCCGGGCGCCTCTCCGGCGGGGACGATCGGTCCGAGCGCGCCTGCACCGAGGCTCTCGCTGCGTGCAAGCACGCGTCCATCGGCCGCCAGGAGCTCCAGGTAGTACTCGTGCGGTGAACTGGCGTAGCGCGTCTCGCGCTCCAGGAAGCTCGCCAGGTCGATCACCGCGCCGCCCGCCAGCATCGAGTGCAGCTCCTCGGTCTTCGAGGCCAGCTTGATCTCGAGCTCCCGCATGCGCTGCGAGTCGGAGCGCCGGTGCACCATCACCACGAGGGCCGCGGCGACCGCCACGGCCAGGACCAGGGTGGGCGTGAGGACGCGCCAGCGAAAGGAAGCGCGGCTCACGGGCGCTCGGTGGACAGCACGTAGCCCAGGCCGCGCACGGTGTGGATCAGCTTCGCATCGCCCTGCGCATCGACCTTGGCTCGCAGGTAGCGAATGTAGACGTCGATCACGTTGCTGAAGGAGCCGAAGTGCTGGCCCCAGACGTGCTCGGCGATCATCGTGCGCGTCACGACCGATCCGCGGTGCCGGACGAGGAAGGCCAGCAGGGCGAACTCCTTGGCCGTCAAGGAGAGCAGGCGCCCGGCGCGCTCGACCCGGTGCGCGAAGGTGTCGAGACGCAGGTCTCCCACCTCGACCACCGTCGCGCTCAGGCTCTTCGGCCGCCGCACGAGCGCCCGCAGGCGCGCGACGAGCTCGTCGAAGCTGAAGGGCTTGACCAGGAAGTCGTCGGCCCCGCCATCCAGGGCGCGCACGCGGTCGCCGACCCCGTCCAGGGCCGAGAGCACCAGCACCGGCACGGCCACGCCCCGCCGGCGCAGCTCGGTCAACACCGCGTTGCCGTCCAGACGCGGCAGGCACAGATCCAGGATCACCACCTCGGGCGTGGCGCCCAGGACCCGCTCCAGCCCACGCACGCCGTCGCCGGCCACCTCGACCTGGAACCCGAGCGGCTCGAGGCCGCGCTGCACGAGGCCAGAGACCCGCGGATCGTCCTCCACCAAGAGCACGTGCATCGTGACCGTCCTGACCCGGGAAAGGGCTTCCGCCCCGTGACCGACTCCCAGGGGGACCCTATCCCGCCGGCGGCCCGCGTGCGGGTCCCGGAGCCAGGCGAGCGGGTTCCCCTGCAGGGCTCCCGGGCGGCGGCCACGCCGCCCTCCGGCGGCGCTAGACGCGCTGGTCGATGGGCAGGTAGGCGCGCTGCGTGTGCCCGGTGTAGACCTGGCGCGGGCGGCCGATGCGCGTGTCGGGGTCCTTGCGCATCTCCAGCCAGTGGGCGATCCAGCCCGGCAGGCGCCCGAGCGTGAACATCACCGTGAACATGTTCACGGGGATGCCGATCGCCTGGTAGATGACGCCCGAATAGAAGTCGACGTTGGGGTAGAGCTTGCGCTTGACGAAGTAGTCGTCGGAGAGCGCGATCTCCTCGAGGCGCATGGCGATCTCGAGCAGCTTGCTGGAGGCGCCGACGCGCTGGATGACCTCCTCGCAGCTCTTCTTCAGGATCGCCGCGCGCGGGTCGTAGCTCTTGTAGACACGGTGCCCGAAGCCCATCAGGCGCGTGGTGTCGTCCTTGTCCTTGGCCTTGCGCAGGAAGACCTCGGCGCTGCCCTCCTCGAGCGCGATGCGCTCGAGCATCTCGATCACCTTCTGGTTCGCCCCGCCGTGCAGCGGACCCCACAGGGCGCTGATGCCGGAGGCGATCGTGGCGTACAGGCTCGACTGCGAGCTCCCCACCAGGCGCACCGCGCTGGTCGAGCAGTTCTGCTCGTGATCCGCGTGCAGGATCAGCAGCAGGTCGAGCGCCTTCGCGACCACCGGGTCGACGTAGTAGGGCTCGCACGGCGTCGCGAACATCATGTACAGGAAGTTCGAGCAGTACTCGAGGTCGTTCCGCGGGTACATCGGCGGCTGACCGATCGAGTGCTTGTAGGCGTAGGCCGCGATGGTCGGCATCTTCGCCAGCAGGCGCACGATCGCGCGGAAGACGCGGTCCTCGGTGTCGGCCTCCTTGTAGAAGGTCGAGAGCGCCGCCACGGCCGCGGCCGAGACCGGCATCGGGTGCGCGGACTTCGGCATGAAGTCGAAGAAGCGCCGGAAGTCCTCGTGCAGCATCGTGTGCCGCGTGATCTCGCGCGTGTAGCCCAGCAGCTTCTCGCGCGTGGGCAGCTCGCCGTAGAGCAGGAGCCAGGCCACCTCGAGGAAGGTGCTCTTCTCGGCCAGCTCCTCGATCGGGTAGCCACGGTAGCGCAGCACGCCGCGCTCGCCGTCGATGAAGCAGATCGCAGAGCGGCAGGCGCCGGTGTTGCCGTAGCCGGAGTCGAGCGTGATCAGGCCGCTGTCCTGGCGCAGGCGCGTGATGTCGATCGCACGCTCGCCCTCGCTGCCCTCGACCACCGGGAGCGTGTAGGACTTGCCTTCGTACTGCAGCGTGGCCGTCTTGGCGGCGCTGCTGGGGGTCGCGTGGACCGTCTTGCGCTTCTCTTCGATCCCGGGCTCGGCCATGGTGCGGACACTGTAGCGGCCATGGCCAGGGGGGACAACGCGCGATCACCCCGACGATGGCCGCCCGGAACCTAGCGCGGGCTGACGCCCGCAACCCGAGGGAGGCGCGTCCAGTCCACGAGGGATCGCGGGGTCGACGGTTTTCCAGAAGGGTTGCTGGTGGCGTCCGGCTTCGCCGGACGCGGCGCACCACGACCTCCCGCAGGATCTTCGCGACCCGCGCAGACTCCTGGAGGCAGTGGCCCAGCGCCCCGTGAATCCGCGAGAGCAGATCGGACCGGCGATCCGGCGCGTGCTTCCTGGCTCGCGCGGAGTCAGGGGACGGGCCTCGGCACGGCTCCGGGCTCGGAGGCGAGCACGAAGTCGAGCTCGAAGAAGCGGTAGCGGGCGTGCTGCATGCCCAGGCGCTCGTAGACGGCCTGGGCGCGCGTGTTCTCGTGCTCGACGTACAGGCGCAGCCCGCACACGTCGGGGTTGGCCCGCGCACGCGCGCGCACGAACTCGTAGAGCTGCCGGAAGACCCCGGTGCGGCGCGCGGAGGGCACCACGTAGACGCTCTGGATCCACCAGAAGGCCCCGTTGCGCCAGTCGCTCCACTCGCTGGTCACGAGCAGGCCACCGACCAGCTCCTCGCCCGCCAGGGCCACGTAGTAGGTACCGCGCGCCGGCTCGGCGAAGACGGCCTCGACCCCGGCGCGGACACGCACCGGGTCGAGCTCGCGCCCCTCGGTCTCGCGCGCCAGGGCGCGGTTGAACTCGACCAGGGTCGCACGCTCGCGCGGATAGGCCGGACGGATGCGCAGCGGGCCGCTCGGAGGCATCGGAGCGGCGGAGTCTAACCGCGCGCTCGGAGGGCGCGAGCGGGCACCTGGCCTCGGCCGGCCTGCGACCATCCGCGCGCTCACGCGGGCGGCGGGATCGGCGCGCAGTCTCCGGCAGCCCCTATCCGTCCAGATCGAACTGGATCGCCAGCCCCGTGGTCTCGTCGCCGATGCGCTGGACCCGGATCAGCCGGCCCTGGTAGGTGCGTGCGCCGCCGGCCTCCTCGACCTCGACCGTGACGCGGATCGGCTGGTCCGTGTAGAGCAGGAGGCCGGCGCGAGAGATGTTGTCTCCCTGTCCGGCCAGCGTGCCGGTCTCGAAGCGCAGGCTGACCTGGCCCTCCAGGGCCCGGCGATGGGTGCGGCGCTGGTCGGCGGTTCCGGTGTGATCGTGGTCCTTCATCGGGGCGGGCTCCTCGGGGACTCCCGGTCTCTTCGTCTGGAAGGACCGGGAACTTGATCCGCACGCCGGCTGCGAATCAACCGGGAGGTGCCTGTCCTCGCGCCCTGGCCCTCGGCGGGGACAGCCCAGGGGCGCCGGGCGCAGCGGAGCAGGGGCCGGCCCCTGGCACGGGCTTCGCCATCTCGGCCCGAACACCTCCCACGAAGGAGATCCCGACCATGAAGACCCCCCACCGCCTCCGCTCGATCCTCGGCCTCGGCCTGCTGCTCGTCCTGGCGCCGAGCATCGGCGCGCAGGTCAGCGCGGCCGCCTATTCCCACGGCAAGGGTTCCTCGGGTTCGTACCACGCGGTCCGTTCCGGCTCCGGGTACGCGCCGGAGGGCCGCTCCTACGTCACGAGCCGCGTCTGGGTCCCGGGCTCCTACGAAGTCGTCCAGCAGCGCGTGTGGGTCGCCGGCTGGACCGAGAGGGTCTGGATCGAGCCCGCCTTCGAGTGGCGCTTCGGATCCTGCGGCACGCGCTTCCGCGTGCAGGTCGGTTCGGGCTACTGGCGGACCGTCCATCACCCCGGCCGCTACGAGAGCCGGCCGGTGCGCGTCTGGCGCCCGGGGCACTGGGTCGCCCGCGGCTGCGACTGAGGAACCATCGATGGAGCTGACGCCCGCAGGGGGGCGCTTGGCTCGCACGGCCCCGCGACGGCTCGCGTCGCGGGGCCGTTCTCTCTTGCTGCCTCACGTGCCGGGCTCGCTCCAGGGTGCGCCCGGCGAGGGCGGCGTCGCGGCGATCGCCTCCTCGAGGACCTGCCGCACCGGGTCGAAGGCGGGGAGCCGCACGGCGCGCGCGACGTCCGCGTCCAGCGCGGAGCGCGGGGCCAGCCCGACGAGCTCGCTGACGCGCACCGCCACCCCCGCCGCCCGCGCCCGCCGCTCCACCTCGGCGAAGACCGCGACCAGGCCGGTCCGCTCGGGCGCGCAGAGGTTCAGGCTGACCTGGACGCGGTCGCGCTGCGCGAGCGCGAGCCCCAGGGCACGGATGCCGGGCAGGCCGCCATCCGACTCGCGCACGGCGCGCGCGATCGTGCGCGCGAGCCCGAGGTCGTTTGAGTCGAGCTCCACGTTGAAGGCCACCAGGAACCCGCGCGCTCCGATGGCCACGGCCCCGGCGGTCGGGTGCAGGCGCGCCGGGCCGGCGTCCGGTCGGCGCGCCGGATCGCTCGCGAGACTCTCGCGCAGGCCCTCGAAGCCGCCGCGGCGCACGTCCGGCAGGGCCCGCCGGGCCGGGGTGCGCGCCGCCTCGCCGTAGAAGTAGACCGGCAGGTCGAGCTCGGCCCCGACGCGCTCACCGAGCGCGTGGGCCGCGGCGATGCACACCGGCATCTCGCCGGCCGCGAGCGGCACGAAGGGGCACACGTCGGTCGCGCCGATGCGCGGGTGCACGCCGAGGTGGCGCGTGAGGTCGATCGAGCGCGCCGCCTGCGCGATCGCGCGCCGGGCGGCCTCGACCACGGCTGCCGGCCCGCCGACGAGGGTCGCGACCGAGCGGTTGTGGTCCGGGTCGGCGTGCCAGTCGAGCAGCCGCACGCCCGCGACCGAGCGGATCGCCGCCTGGAGCGCGCGGGCCACGGTCGGGTCGCGGCCGTCGCTGAAGTTCGGGACGCACTCGATCATGCGGCCGGCCCGGGCCCCGCGGAACGCTCGTGCACGACGCGCCCGCGCACGATCACCGTGCGCACCGGGTTGCGCCCGAGCTCGTAGACGAGGTGCCGGTGGTTGGGCACGTCGAGCACGAGCAGGTCGGCGCGCTTGCCCGTCTCGAGCGTGCCGAGCTCGTGCCCGCGGCCCAGCGAGCAGGCCGCGTTCAGCGTGGCCGCCGTCAGGCACTCGGCGGCGGTCATGCGGTAGCGCAGGGCCGCCCAGGTGAGCACCTCCGGCAGGCTCTGCAGGTAGCACGAGCCGGGGTTGAAGTCCGTGGCCAGGGCCGGAGCGAGGCCGGCGTCGATCATGCGCCGCCCCGGGGCCTCGCGCTCGGCCCGCAGGTACAGCGGCACGACCGGACACAGGACCGGCACGACCCCGGCCCGCGCCAGGGCCTCGATCCCGGCCTCGCCCACGTGCTCGAGGTGATCGGCGCTGGCCGCCCCGAGCTCGGCCGCCAGCTCGGCCCCGCCGGTGGCGCTGAGCTGGTCGGCGTGCAGCCGCAGGCCGAAGCCGAGCTCGCGCGCGCGCTCGAACAGGCGTCGCGTGTCGGCCGCGTCGAAGGTGTGGGCCTCCATGAAGACGTCGAAGTACTCCGCGAGACGCCGCTCGGCCATGCGCGGGAGCATCTCGTCGCACAGCGCGCGCACGAACTCGCCCTTGCGCCCGCGGAACTCGGGCGGGACCTCGTGGGCCCCGAGGAAGGTCGGCACGATCTCGAGCGGCTGGCGCCGGCCGGCCTCGGCCAGGACCTCCAGGCTCTTCTCCTCGTCCACCAGCGAGAGCCCGTAGCCGCTCTTGGCCTCCAGCGTGGTCGTGCCCAGCTCGAGGAAGCGCGCCAGGCGCGCGAGCACGCCCGCCAGCAGCACTTCCGGCTCGGCCGCCCGCAGGCTGCGCACGCTGGAGAGGATCCCACCGCCGGCAGCGGCGATCTCGAGGTAGGACTTTCCGCGCGTGCGCAGCTCGAACTCGTCCTCGCGCGTGGCGGCGAAGACCGGGTGCGTGTGGGCGTCCACGAAGCCGGGCACGACCGTCCCGCCGCGCGCGTCCACCAGCCGGGTGGCGCGATGGGCGGCGCGCAGGTTGCGCTCCTCGCCGACGGCCACGATGCGCTCGCCGCGGATCGCCACGGCGCCGTGCGCGATGACCTCGATCGAGCCCAGCTCCACGCCGCCGCGCGGGACCGAGCCGCGGGCGGTCGCGACCTCGCTCGCGCCGACCACGAGCACGTCGATCGGAGCGCCGTGGCTCTCCGGAAGGTGGGGGGTCGTCACGCGCGCCGCGAGTGTAGCCCTTGGCCCCACGGCGTCCGCGGACGGGTGCGCGCGCGGGCGCGGGCTTCCCTCGGAGACCGTTCAGGAAGCAGAGGGCGCGCGACGCTCGCGCGCTCGGCCGATCCAGAGCCCCCCTCGCGCCGGAGGATGCCTGCCCTTCGACCCGGCGACTCAGGCGACGAGCTCGGGCGCGAGGCGCTCGGCCGGGGCTCCCATGGCCGCCCGGATCCGGCGCGCCAGGCGCTTGCGGGAGCGGAACACGATCATCTTCATGTTCGAGCGCCCGACGGCGAGCACGCGGCCCGCTTCCTGGTAGGAGAGCCCCTCGACCTCGACCAGGTGCAGCGTGCGCCGGTCGCGCTGGCCGAGTTCCTTCCAGGCCTCGGCGTACAGCAGGAGGAGCAGCATCCAGGCCTTCCGCAGGCGCTGGGCCTCGTCCTCGTCCTGCAGGGCCTGGACCGGGCCCACGGCCCGATCCTCGAGCTCGGCCCCTTCCTCGAGCTCCAGGGCCGGCCGCCGGCCGCGCCGGAGGTTCCCGCGCCGCACGACGTTGCCGGCGATCGTGCGCACCCAGACCCGGAAGCTCCCGCCATGCTCCTCGCGGAAGGCGCCCGGGTAGCGGTACACGTTCACGAAGGTGTCCTGCAGCACCTCCGCCGGGTCGAGCACCGCCGGCTCGCGCCCGAGTAGCGAGAGGATCCAGCTCTGCACGCTGGTGCGGGTGAAGGAATAGAGGGCCTCGAAGGCGGCCGCCTCGCGCGTGTCGCGGTACAGCGCCATCAGGGCCGTGCCGATGCGGTTCTCGTACTGGTCGGCGCTCTCCTCGCGACAGGGCCCCGGAAGGGTCCCCCGCTGCTGGAGCGCAGCCGCCATCCGCTCGTCGATCGGTCGGTAGGGAACCTTGGCGCGGGGGCTGGTGCAGGGGGACGCCTGGAGACGGACCGGAGGCATGACCGGGCCTTACACGCCCCGTTCCAGCTCCAGGGCAGTCCATGCCGATTCGCCTATCTCATTTCATTTCAACATCTTGTGCGAATCGTTCGGACCCCGCGTGCGATCCCGCGCGGCGCCCGTGGTTCGGACCAGGCGTAGGCCTGGCGAGCGCTCGCGCACAGGCGTCTCGCCGGCACTCGAGACCGTGCGACACCGCACACCTCAGGCCCAATGCCAGTGTCAGACGAGGGAGTACCATGGCTCGGCCCCCCGAGCTCGCCTTGCTCCCCACCGGTCTGGCCCTCCTCGCGCTCAATCCCGGCCCCTTCCCCCTGGAGGCGGACGGGCTCGCGATCCTGGCGGCCGGGGCCCTGGCCCTGGCCGGGCTGTTCGGATGGCTCCGGGCCTCCCTGTTGCACTCGGTCCCGAGCCGGGTGCTGGAGCTCGCGCGCGGCGAGGAGCGCCGCAGGCGCCTGCGTCCGCTGCTCGAGCGCGTCGAGAGCCTGGCGACGAGCGCCTCCGTCTTCTGGATCACCAGCCAGATCCTCTTCGTCGTCTTCGTGTGGGTGCTGGTGGGCGAGATCCTGGGGGGCGAGGGGCTCTCGACCAGCTCGATGGGCCTCTCGCTGGTGATCACCGTGCCCCTGCTCGTGGTCGCGGGCGAGGTCTTGCCCTCGGCCCTGCGCGGGGAGCGCTCGGACCGCTTCCTGACCCGCGTGCTCCTCTCCTTCGAGCTGGTCCAGCGCCCGCTGGCGGCCATGGTCCTGGGCTTCGAGGCCCTGCGCCGGCTGTTCATGCGCGTGCTGCGCATCCAGGCCCGCCCGGCCTCGACGCGCGAGATCGTCGAGGGCCTGCGGGCGGTGATCGAGGACTCCGAGCGCGAGAAGGAGCTGGCCGCCAGCGAGCGCGAGATCATCGAGAACGCGCTGGCCTTCCACGACGTCGACGTGGCCCAGGTCATGACGCCGCGCACCGAGATCCACGCGGTGGACCGCGCCGACGGGGTCCCGGCGGTGGTGAAGGTGATCGTGGAGAGCGGGCACGGGCGCGTGCCGGTCTACGAGGGCAACCTCGACCGCATCGTCGGCGTGGCCTACGCGCAGGAGATCCTGCAGGCGCTCGCGCGCGGCGGCGACGAGGGGCGCGACCTGGGCGCGATCGTGCGTCCAGTCCTGTTCGTGCCCGAGACCAAGCTCGCCTCGGAGCTCCTGGCGGAGTTCCGCCGCAACCAGCAGAAGATCGCGATCGTGCTGGACGAGTACGGCGGCACCTCCGGCCTGGTCACGATGGGCGACATCGTGACCGAGCTGGTGGGCGAGATGCCGGGCGAGCTCGGGCGCGCCGAGCCGCAGCCGATCACGCGCCTGGCGGACGATCGCTTCGAGGTCCTGGGCACGACGCGCATCCCCGACCTCAACCACGAGCTCGGCCTCGAGCTGCCCGAGGAAGAGGACTTCGAGACCCTGGCCGGCTTCGTCCTGGCCGAGCTCGGGCGCCTGCCGCGCAAGGGCGAGCAGCTCGAGCGCAACGGCGTGCAGTTCGTCGTCAGCGAGGCCACGGACCGGCGCGTGGTCAAGGTCGAGCTGCGCCTGCCGGCGGCGGCGGAAGCGCGTCCGTGACGGGACCGGAGGACGCCGCCCGGCGCGCAGCCCCGGCGGAGCGTCGCGTCGAGCGCGCCCTGGTCCTGCGGCGCTTCCCCTTCGGCGAGTCCTCGCTCGTCCTGCACGCCCTGACGCCCGGTCACGGTCGCGTCGCCTGGCTCGCCAAGGGCGCCTACCGGCCGAGCTCGGGCTTCTTCGCCGTGTTCGACCTGTTCGACACGCTCGAGGTGCGCTGGAGCGCGCGCCCGCACCAGGAGCTCGGCCTGGTCACGCGCGCCACGCTGCTCACGCGGCGCGCCGGCCTGGCCCACGACCTCGCGCGCTACCGGGTGGCCCTGGAGCTGCTGGAGCTGGCCCAGCTGACGGCGCGCGAGGAGCACGAGGAGCGCGGCCTCTTCCGCTGGCTCGAGCAGGGCCTGGACCTGCTCGCGGCCGGGCGTGCCAGCCCGGGCCTGGTGCGCCTGGCCGCGCAGCTCGGCCTCCTGCGCGCGAACGGGCTGGAGCCGGCCCTGCAGGCCTGCGCGAGCTGCGGAGCGGCCGGCGCGGAGCGGACGCCGGCCGTGGCCTTCTCCTTCTCCATGGGCGGGCGCCTGTGCGCGCGCTGCGCGGGCGAGGCGCGCGCCCGCGGGCGCAGCGTGGAGGAGCTCTCCGCCGGCCTCGTGCGCGTGGCCATCAGCCTGGCCGCCCTGCCCGCGGGACGGCTCGCCCACACGCGCCTGGACCCGACCCTCGAGCAGCGCCTGGGCGTGCTGGTCGAGCGCTTCCTCTCGTACCATCTGGAGACCCGTCCGCGCACGGTCCCCCACGCGCGCCCCGACGGCCAGCTCCTGCCGCGCCCATGAGGCCCCCCTCCCTCCTCCGGCCCCTGCTGCTCCTCGCCCTGTCGGCAGCCTGCCGCTCGCCCTACGGCAAGATCGAGCGCGCCAACGCGTCCGAGCACCTGGACCAGGTCGAGACCCTGGTGGCGGCCGGGAACTACCAGGCCGCGCTGGACCACCTGGAGGCCGTGCACGAGGTCAGCGGGCTCGAGCCGGACGTGCGCGCGCGCGAGCAGGTCCTGGTCGACCGGGCCGCCGAGGGACGCTTCGCCGAGCTGGCCGAGGCGGACAGCGACGAGCTGGAGGAGCTCTTCGACTCCGAGCTGCCGGAGCGCGTGCGTGCGCGGGCCGGCGTCCTCACGGCCGAGCGGCTGCTGGCCGAGGAACGGCGGATCCGCGCCTACCGCATGATCAAGAAGGTCGACGAGGCCATCCCCGGGCACCACGAGCGCGTGCTCGCCGGCGACGTCCTGGCCCGTTCCGGCCTGTCGCTGATCGCCGACGGCCGGCGCTACAACCTGCTCTTCCGCTACCGCGCGCGGGGCATCCAGGTCCTGGAGTACATGGTGCTGCGCTACCCGCTCGAGCCGCGCTGCGCCGAGGCCTTCTATGCCCTGTCGCAGGCCTACGAGCGCGACGGGAACCTCGACGACGCGATCACGCGCACCGAGGACCTCCTGCTCTACCACCCCGAGAGCGCCTTCGCCGCCGCCGCCAGTGCGCGCCTCCCCTACCTGCGCCTGGGGCGCATGGGGCGCGACGACTTCGACCGCGGCGAGCTCCTGAAGGCGCGTGCCGAGCTCGCCAGCTGGCTCGTGCGCCACCCGGGCCACGAGCTGGCCCCGTGGGTGCGCGAGCTCCAGCACGAGTGCCTGACGCGCATCGCGCGCAGCGATCTCTACCTGGCCGACTACTACCGCAAGACGCGCGCGCCGGCGGGCGAGCGCCTGCACGCCGAGCGCGCCCTGGCGGTGGCCCGCGAGGCCGGGCTGGCGGCCGAGGAGGCGGCGGCCCGCGCGCACCTGACGCGCCTCGATCCCCCACCGGCCACGGAAGAGGCGGGCAGCCGCTGATGGGCCGCGCCGCCCTGCTCCTGGGTCTGGGCCTGGCGCTCGCCTGGACCTCCTGCGGCTGGCGCGCCGGGCTGCCGGTGCCCGCCGGAGCGCGCTCGATCGGGGTCGAGGTCAGCACGCGCGCGGGCCCGGTCCTCGAGCGCGGCCTCGAGCCCGAGCTGACGGCCGCCCTGTCCCAGGCCGTGGTCGACTGGGTCGACCTGCCGCTGGTCGCCCCCGACCAGGCCGACCTGGTGCTGCGCAGCGAGGTGGTCGACTACCGGCGCCGCGGGGGGGTGCGCAACACGGAGAACGAGCTGATCGAGACGGCGATCTTCGTCCGGGCCCGGGCCGAGCTCTACGACCGGCGCAGCGGGCGCGTGATCGAGGGACCCAGGCTGGCCCAGGAGTGGAGCGGCTTCGCGCTGGACGCAGCCGTGCCCAACGAGGAGGAGGCCCAGACGCGCGTCCTGCGCCACGTCGCGGCGGCGCTGGTGCTCGAGCTGTTCGGCGGCGACGGCGGGGACGAGCCGGAGTAGCGCAGGCGCGCGCGAACGGGGCGGGGCCGGGCGTGCGGAGCCCCGTTCCAGGTCCTAAGATGGGCCGCCGCACACCTGCAGGCGGCCCCCCCGGCAGACGATAAGAGGCCCATGTCCGAACAGCCCAACCCCGAGAACGAGAAGAGCCGCCGCTCGCGCTCCTTCGGGTCCTTCGCGATCGTCCTGATCGTGCTCCTGCTCGTGCTCGCCGTGGTCGGCAACGAGACCTTCCAGCAGGAGGAGCAGCTCACCCAGGACCGCTACGAGTGGCTGCTGCACAAGGGCGACGTCAAGAGCCAGGAGTTCAAGGGCTCGGAGCAGGGCACGAACCTGATCACGGGCGTCTACACCGGGCCCAAGGGGGACAAGCGCTTCGAGGTGCGCTACGCGAGCCTCGAGGGGCGCGAGCAGCGCTTCCAGGACCTCCTGGCGCGCGACTACGTGACGATCAGCGCAGACGCCTTCCGCCAGGGGGTCGAGAGCGGCCTCTACGTCCCCGAGGAGGCCCGCGCGCTGAGCAAGAAGGAGCGGCGCGAGGCCGAGAAGGGCCCCGGCGAGGTCGTGGCCACGACCGAGTACGAGGCGCGCCTCTTGGTCGGAGCGCGCTCCACCGCGCCCGCCGGCCCGGCCGAGGCGGGCGGAGCGCGCATCGTCTCCTCCTCGCCGCGCAGCGGCTTCCTGAACCTCGACGTGATCGATGCGCCGGCCGAGCTGGCGGCCCTCGAGCCGCTGCTCGAGCAGCACGGCGTCGTCATCGAGCGGCGCGCCTTCGACCTGTCGGAGAAGGGCGGCACGCGCTGGGCCAGCGTGAACACGACCTTCACGCAGCTCCTGTTCCTGCTCAGCCCCTGGATCCTGCTGCTGGTCGTGTTCCTGATCTTCATGCGCCAGATGCGCGCCCAGGGCGGCGCCGGCGGCGTGATGTCCTTCGGGCGCTCGCGCGCACAGCTCTACTCCAAGGAGAACCGCACCAACGTCACCTTCGACGACGTGGCCGGGGCCGAGGAGGCCAAGGACGAGGTGCGCGAGCTGGTCGAGTTCCTGAAGAACCCCGGGCGCTTCACGCGCATCGGCGGGCGCATCCCGCGCGGGGTGCTGCTGGTCGGGCCCCCGGGCTGCGGCAAGACGCTGCTGGCCAAGGCCATCGCCGGCGAGGCCGAGGTGCCCTTCTTCTCGATCTCGGGCTCGGACTTCGTCGAGATGTTCGTGGGCGTGGGCGCCAGCCGCGTGCGCGACCTCTTCAAGCAGGCGCGCGAGAACTCGCCCTGCATCATCTTCCTCGACGAGATCGACGCCGTCGGGCGCCGGCGCGGCAGCGGCATGGGCGGCGGGCACGACGAGCGCGAGCAGACGCTCAACGCGATCCTGGTCGAGATGGACGGCTTCGGCACGGACGAGGGCATCATCGTGGTGGCCGCCACGAACCGCCCGGACGTGCTCGACCCGGCCCTGCTGCGCCCGGGCCGCTTCGACCGCGAGGTCACGATCGACCTGCCGGACCTGGAGGGGCGCAAGTCGATCCTGGCGGTGCACCTGAAGCGCGTGAAGAGCGCCGGCGACGTGGACGTGCAGACGCTGGCGCGCTCGACGCCCGGATACTCGGGCGCGGACCTGGCCGCGATCATCAACGAGGCCGCGATCATGGCCGTGCTGGCCAGGCGCGACGCCGTGACGATGGCCGACCTCGAGGAGGCGCGCGACAAGGTGCGCTACGGGCGCCAGAAGAAGTCGCGCAAGATCGAGGAGGAGGATCGGCGCATCACCGCGATCCACGAGGCCGGGCACGCGGTCGTGGCCGCGCTCCTGCCCGAGACCGATCCGCCCCACAAGGTCACGATCGTGCCGCGCGGGCGCGCCCTCGGCGCGACCATGATCGTGCCCGAACGCGAGAGCTACCACATGCAGCGCAAGAAGCTGCAGGCGCAGATGACCATGCTCTTCGGCGGACGCGTGGCCGAGGCGCTCTTCTGCGGCGACATCTCGGCCGGGGCCTCGGACGACATCCGTCGCGCGACCGACCTGGCGCGGGCCATGGTCACCGAGCTCGGGATGAGCGAGAAGATCGGCCCGATCAACTACGCCGAGCGCCAGGGCTCCGACTTCCTCGGCACCGAGCTGGGGCGCGGCAAGATCCACAGCGAGGAGACGGCGCGCGAGATCGACCAGGAGGTCATGCGCTTCCTGAACGAGGCCTACCGCAAGGCCGAGGAGCTCGTGCGCGCCAACGCGCGCGCCATCGAGGAGATCACCAAGGCCCTCCTGGCCCTGGAGACGATCACCGGCGACGACGTGGGGCGCATCCTGGCCGGGGCCG
>Ga0315910_10001536_pt1 | contig 21072 bp, 16 predicted proteins | sample EdamamesoilMG_FD_204470 | JGI IMG/M metagenome (GOLD analysis project Ga0315910, IMG submission 204470) | Garden soil microbial communities collected in Santa Monica, California, United States - Edamame soil | ecosystem: Environmental > Terrestrial > Soil > Garden | place: USA: California...
CGAAGGCAGCTTCGGCCCGCGCTACTTCCTGCAGGTCCTTGCCTCCCCGCGCTCCACCCGATAGGCTCTTCGCCCCAAACCGTCCGCGGATCCGCGGCCGATTCAAGCGAGGAACATTCATGGCACGGACCTGCGATTATTGTGGCAAGGGTACGGAGAGCGGCGCGCAGATCGCCCGTCGCGGTCTTCCGAAGAAGCAAGGCGGCATCGGTCTGCGCATCACCGGCGTCACCAAGCGCAAGTTCAAGGCGAACATCCAGCGCGTCGACGGCGTGGTCAACGGCGTGACCAAGCGCGTCAAGATCTGCGGCCGCTGCATCAAGGCCGGCAAGCTGATCAAGCCGCGCGCCAAGAAGAAGGTCGCCGGCGCCGCCTGATCCAGGCCTCGCTTCGCGGCGCTGCAACGCGCACGCGCATGCTCCACGAAGTCCGCCGCCCCGCACGGGGTGGGCGGACTTCGCGCTTGTTGCGCACCAGCGCGCGGCGGTCGCGCGTATTTTTTTTCGCCGATCCGCCGCGCCGCGCTCGAGCGGCGAACGCGCTCGGACGATCGCGCGCGCGCGGCTGTGCGAGGCCCGCGACACGCCCGACGCAGGCGCCGCGCGCGCACGCGCGCATTTTTCTTTCACGCGCACCAATTTCAATCCAGTCAACGAGTTACGTCTCTCCAGCGAGTCGCGGAAGCGGCGCGCGTGCGGCGCCCGCGCCAGCCTGCGCGCGCGCCGGCGGACACACGCGTGACGCGCGCGCGCGCCGCGCCGAGCCTCGCTCGCGCGCCGCGCTCGACGCCTGGCACGCGCCGTCCGGAAAAAAATGTTGGCAAGGAACCCGGCGATGGCGCCGATGGGCAAGTTGATGTCGTGAGCGTGGCGTCTCCGTGACGCCAAGCCCCCCACCCACCACCTAGGAGAATTGATTCCATGGCGAAGAAGAAAGCCACGCGCAAGAAGGCAACCCGCAAGGCCGGCAAGAAGGCAACCCGCAAGGCCGGCAAGAAGCGGCGCGCGAAGAAGGCCTAGGACGCTCCTGATTCGCGGTGAACAAGAGTCAGCTCGTCGCCTTCGTGGCCGATTCGCTCCGAACCTCACGTTTTGGGGCAGCGCGTCTGGTTGACGCGGTCTTGGCCGGTGTCGAGCGTGGCCTGCGCGAAGATCGGAACGTCACGATCGCCGGATTCGGCACGTTCGAGGTGAAGGACCGCAAGGCCCGCACCGGTCGCAACCCCCACACCGGGGAGCCGATCCAGATCGGAGCCGGAAGGCGTGTCGGGTTCCGCATGGGCAAGGCCCTGCGAGAATCCGTCTGACAGGCTCGTTCAACTCGAGCCCGACCACAGCCGGCATCCCGCTTGCGGGGTGCCGGCTGCTTTGCTGCCTGGAGCCCCCGGCGCTCAGAGGCTCTTCGCGCGCGCCTCGAGCCTGGCGATCTCGGCGGCGACCGCGGCGTCGTCGAGCTTGGGGAACAGGCCCTCGACCACGCCCAGCTTCTGGCCAGCCTGCAGCAGGCGCCAGGAGTCGCGCAGCGGCATGCCGCACCAGCCCAGGTCGGCGACCAGGCCCGGCTGCCCGAGCATCGCCCACAGTTTCTGCGCCTTGCCGGGCATGAACGGCGCGCTCCAGCGGCTGACCCAGGCGATCCACTGGCAGCAGGTGTTGAGCACGCTGGCGCAGCGCACCGGATCGGTCTTGCGCAGGCTCCACGGCGCCAGCCGGTCGATGAACACATTGGCGACGCGCGCGTTCTCGATCAGCTGCTCGGCGGCGCGCCGGAAGCGGAAGGCCAGGATCGCCTCGGCGGGGTCGCCGAAGGTTCCGCAGTCCTCGAACAGCACGCCGTCGAGCTCGGCCTGCTGGCTCGGCTCGCAGGCGGGGATGCGGCCTTCGAAGTTCTTCTCGATGAACTTGAGCACGCGCGTCGCCAGGTTGCCGATCGTGTCGGCCAGCTGCGTGTTGACCACGCGCTGGTAGTCGTTCCAGTTCCACTCGCTGTCCGCCGTCTCCGGCGCGCTGGACAGCAGGTAGAAGCGCGTCGCCTCGGCGTCGAAGCGCGCGAAGAAATCGTCGAGGTCGATCGACCAGCCCGCCGAGGTCGAGAACTTCCTGCCCTGCAGGTTGTAGAACTCGTTGGCCGGCACGGCCCACGGCAGCACGTAGTCCTCCTTGACGCCGAAGAGCATCGAAGGGAACACCAGGCAGTGGAAGGGAATGTTGTCCTTGCCGATGAAGTGCACCAGGCGCGTGTCGGGGCTGCACCACCAGGTCTTCCAGGCCTCGGGATCGCCGCGCGCGGCGGCCCATTCGGCGGTGAACGAAACGTAGCCGATCGGAGCGTCGAACCACACGTAGAGCACCTTGCCCGTTTCGCCGTGCGCGAGATCGAAGGGCACCGGCACGCCCCAGGACATGTCGCGCGTGATCGGCCGCGGCTCGACTTCCTTGAGCTGGTTGCCGATGAACGCGCTGACGTTCGGCTTCCAGCCGTGCTGCTCGAACCAGGCGCCGATGTGCTCGTCGCGCAGCTTGGGCAGATTCAAGTACCAGTGGCGCGTCTTGCGCCGCTCCGGCAGCGTGCCGCAGACCTTGCACTCGGGCTCGATCAGCGCGAGCGGGTCGAGCCACTTGCCGCAGCGCGGGCATTCGTCGCCGCGCGCGGGGCGGAAGGAGCAGAAGGGGCAGGTGCCCGCGACGTAGCGGTCGGCGAGGAACATCCCGTCCTTGGGGCAGTAGAGCTGCTCGCTCTCGCGTTCCTGCAGATAGCCGCCCTCGCCGAGCCGGCGGAAGAAATGCTGCGAGAGCCGCTCGTGCGGCGGCGAGATGCTGGTGCCCGACCAGACGTCGAAGGCCAGGCCCAGCCGGTCGAAGGTCGACTTGATCGAGGCGCGCCAGCGCGCCACGTACTCGGGGTAGGGGATGCCCTCGCGCTCGGCGCCGATGGTGATCGCCACGCCGTGCTCGTCGGTGCCGCAGACGAAGAGCACCTCCTCGCCCATCAGGCGCAGCGTGCGCACGTAGACGTCGGCGGGCAGGTAGGCGCCGATGACGTGTCCGAAGTGGATCGGGCCGTTGGCGTAGGGCAGGGCGCTGGTGACGAGGTAGCGAGGCATCCGGGGATGCTACCTCGCGGCGAGGCGCGCGGCGCGCACCGCGCTGCGCTGGCGCAGGCGCGATTTGTCGAGCCGCACCAAGAGCCACAGTCCGCCGATCGAAGCCGCGGGCACCATCAGGATCGGTCCAAACAGCGGGATCAGGAAGAGCAGGCTCGCCACGACCCCGAAAGCGGCCAGCGGCAGCAGATTGTGGGCGAAGAACATCAGCCGCTGTCCGACGCTCCAGCCACGGCGCGAGAAGGGGATGTCCAAGAGGCTGATCGCGGTCGCGAATCCCGCCGCGCCCGCGAACAAGACCGGTCCGACCAGGGGCAGGAACTTGAACGGAAGGCACAGGATCAAGAGCAGCAGCGCGAGCAGGCTGGTGCGCACGCTGGTCCACAGCGTCGAGCCTTCGACGCGCACGACCCACCACAGCCAGCGGCCGAAGTCGCGCTGCAAGCCGCCCACGAGCACGAAGGGAGCGCTCAGCGCCACGGGCAGCAGCCACCAGCGCAGCTCGCCGCCCCAGTGCCAGGCCGCGAGTGTCGCTGCGATCGCGAGCGCGCCGGCGAGCAGCGAATACGCCGCGCAGCGAGCCGTGGACATCTCGGTCGGCCGCTGCATCTGGTTTCGCGGGTCGACGCCGAACCAGCGTTCCTCGATGCGCCCCTGCACCGAGTCGAGGAAGGGGCCGGAGATCGCCTCATAGAACAGCGAGAACACGTAGAGCGCGGCGAAATACCCGAAGAAGGCGAAGAGCAGCGCGCCGCTGAACTTGGCGACGAACGCGAAACCACCCCAGCGCAGCACGGCATCGACCGCGCGCTCCCACCATGCCGCGTCGAGCTCCGCCCCGCGCTCGGCCAGTTGCTGCAAGTAGGCGACCAGCCGCTCGAAGCCGCGCCAAGCCCACCACATCAGCAGCGTGAAGCCCGTGGTGGTGATCAAGAACGGCGGAATCAGCCAGCGCTTGGTGCCCGAGGTCGTCGCCAGATAGCCCAAGCCGCGCGGCAGCGCCGATAGCCCCGCCCACAGTCGCCAGGCATGGCCTCGCGCCGCCGAAAACGTCGGATCCGCGCTCTTTCCGCCGCAGTGAGGGCAGAGATCCTCCGCCGCGGGATATCCACACAGCGCGCAGGGAATCACCGCCTTCATCCGTGGAGTCCAGCTATCGCGTCGGGTAAATTCGTCAAGGGTGTGAGCTCTCGACCGCGCAAGAATTTACCCGACACGCTGCTCTGAACGAACGACTTCGATGGCCTTTCAGCAACTCGACTACTTCCTGCTCGACGACCAGTTCACGGAAGAGGAACGCATGGTGCGCGACACCGTGCGTGCGTGGGTCACCGAGCGCTATTTGCCGCTGGCGATGGAGCACTTCGAGGCCGGCACCTTCCCGCAGGAACTCACGCCGGAACTTGCCGAGCTCGGCGTCTTTGGGCCCACGGTGCCGCAGGAGTACGGCGGAGCCGGCCTGGGCAGCGTCGCCTACGGTTTGATCTGCCAGGAGCTCGAGCGCGGCGACAGCGGCCTGCGCTCCTTCGTCTCGGTGCAAGGTTCGCTGGTCATGTACCCGATCCTGGCCTACGGCAGCGAGGCGCAGAAGCGCCGCTGGCTGCCCGCGCTGGCGCAAGGCAAGGCGATCGGCTGCTTCGGTCTGACCGAACCCGACTTCGGCTCCAACCCCGGCGGCATGCTGACCACGGCGAAGAAGAACGCCGACGGCTGGTTGCTCAACGGCCGCAAGATGTGGATCACCAACGGCACGATTTCCGACGTCGCCGTGGTCTGGGCGCGCGCCGAGGACGGGATCCGCGGCTTCCTGGTCGAGCGCGGCGCCAAGGGCTTCAGCGCGCCCGAGCAGAAGCACAAGTTCTCGCTGCGCGCGTCGATCACCTCCGAGCTGGTCCTCGAGGATGTGCAAGTCGGGAAGGACGCGATCCTGCCCGAGGTGAAGGGCTTGAAGGGTCCGCTGGGCTGCCTCAACCAGGCGCGCTACGGCATCGCCTGGGGCGGGCTGGGCGCGGCCTTCGCCTGCTTCGACGAAGCGCTGCAGTACGCCAAGTCGCGCATCGTCTTCGACAAGCCGCTCGCCGGCTTCCAGCTGCCGCAGAAGAAGCTCGCCGACATGGCGACCCAGATCACGATGGCGCAGATGCTCGCGCTGCGCCTGGGTCGCCTGAAGGAAGCCGGCAAAGTCACGCCCGCGCAGGTTTCCATGGCCAAGCGCAACAACGTGATGCTGGGCCTCGAGGTCGCGCGCACCTGCCGCGACCTGCTCGGCGCCAACGGCATCAGCCTGGAGTACCAGGTCGGCCGCCACCTGTGCAATCTGGAGTCGGTCGTGACCTACGAGGGCACGCACGACATCCACACGCTGGCGATCGGGCACGAGCTGACGGGCCTGCCGGCGTACCGTTGAGCGCGCTCAGCTCACCTCGATGCGCGCCGCGCGCTCGCCGCGGGGCTCGATCTGGATCCTGACCGGCAGGAAGCGCTGCACGATTTCGGCGTTGGTGCGCGTGTGTAGCGAGGGCGGGAGCGTGAGCAGGCTGCCGCCGCCCGCGAGCGCGAGCGGGATCAAGAGCTGGTCCGCGAGGTGGATGCCGACCGGAGCCTGCGAGTCGAGGTAGGCGCGCATCTGCTCGGCCGCGAGATCGGCGACTCGGCTCGCGGGCACGGATTTTTCGCCGAAGGCGGTGGCGATCTCGGTGGCGTGCTCGCACTCGAGTTCGAGCGAGAGCGCGTTGCCCGGCCCGTTGCTTTCGACTTCGACGATCTCGCATTCGGCCGCGCTCCAGCCCAGGCGCTGGCGCACGCGCTCCAGCTCGCGTTCGGCGATGGCGCGCGGCAGCCGGGCGAGCAGCCCGCGCGCGCGGCGCGCGCGCAGCGCTCCGCGTTCTTCGAGTTGGATCGGCTGCAGCGTTCGCCCGCCCGCGACGCGCGCGCGCAGCAAGCCGCCGCCGGCGGGATAGAAGCCGTGGCGCTCGAGCGAGACTTCGAGCTCGGCGCCCATGCGGCGCAACACGGGCGCGAAACAGCGCTCGAGGAACTCGAAGGGCGGCGCCAGCGGATTGTGCGTGCCGCCCTCGAGTTCGATCTCGCTCTCGCCCTGCGCCGCCAGCAGCGCGGGCAGGATCGTCTGCAGCACGAGGCTCGTGCTGCCCGCCGTGCCGATCGCGAAGCGGTGCCTGCCGGGGCGCACGGTTCCGGGGTGGAACTCGAGCTCGAGCGAAGCGAGCTCGGCGCCGAGCACTCGCGCCGAACCGATCTGGGCGGCCGCGAGGACGGCGGTCAGATGCTGGCGCATCAGTCCGGGCTTTTCGCGCCCGGCACGGATGCGCAGCAGGCGCACCGGCTGGCCCGTGAGCAGGGAGAGGCCCAGGCTGGTGCGCAGGATCTGGCCGCCGCCCTCGCCTCGAGAACCGTCGATCTCGATCATGGTTCAGCCCTTCACGCACACGACTTGGCGCAGCTCGTGCACGATCTCGACCAGGTCCTTCTGGGCTTCCATCACCTTGTCGATGCACTTGTAGGCGCCGGGCGTCTCGTCGAGCACGTCCTTGTCCTTGCGGCACTCGACGTGCGCGGTGGCGCGTGCGTGGTCCTCGAGGCTGAAGGCCTGCTTGGCCTTGGTGCGCGAGAGCGCGCGGCCGGCGCCGTGGCTGCAGCTGGAATAGGACTGCACCTGGCCCTTGCCGCGCACGATGTACGAGCAGGCTCCCATGCTGCCGGGGATGATGCCCAGCTCGCCCGCTCGCGCGCTGACCGCGCCCTTGCGGGTCAGGTAGACCTGCTCGCCGAAGTGCAGTTCGCGAGCAACGTAATTGTGGTGGCAATTGACCGCCATCAAGTCGGCGCGGAAGGGCGGGATGCCGGGCGTGCGGCGCAGCGCCTGCAAGGCGCTCTCCATCATCAGCGCGCGATTCGCCATCGCGAAGCGCTGCGCCCATTCGACGGCCTCGACGTAGTCCACGAAGTGCTGCGCGCCCTCCTCGAAGTAGGCGAGATCCTGGTCGGGGAGGTTGCCGAGCATCGCCTGCATGTCCTTCTTCGCCAGCTCGATGAAGTAGCTGCCGATGCGATTGCCGACGCCGCGCGATCCGGAGTGCAGCAGCACCCACACGCGCTGCTCGGTGTCGAGGCAGACTTCGATGAAATGGTTGCCCGTGCCCAGCGTGCCCAGGTGCACGAGATGGTTCGAGTTCTTGATCGCCTTGTGCTTGGACGCGATGCGCTCGAAGCCGGGCGCGAGCTCGGCCCAGGCCTCGAGACTGTGCTCGGGAGGTTCGTGCCACGAGCCCTTGTCGCGCGCGCCGTGCTTGACCGAGCGGCCGTGGGGCACCGAGCGTTCGATGGAGCTGCGCAGGCCCTGCAGGCTCTCGGGCAGATCGCTGGCCACGAGGCTGGTCTGCACGGCCATCATCCCGCAGCCGATGTCCACGCCGACCGCGGCGGGGATGATCGCCCCGACGGTCGGGATCACGCTGCCGACGGTGGCGCCGATGCCCCAGTGCACGTCGGGCATCGCCGCGACCCAGCCATGCACGAAGGGCAGGCGCGCGACGTTCAGCAGCTGCTGGCGCGCCTCGGCCTCGAAGGGCACGCCGCGCACCCAGGCCTTGATCGGGACGCCGCCCTCGACCTCGATCGTTTCAAAGTTCGCTTCGATCATGGACGCTCTCGCGGAAGGTAGTGGTTCGTGGCCCGTCGGGCGGAGTGCTGCGGCCCGAGGATCCTCTCGAGCCGTTCGCGCTCGAAGCGCGCAGCGCTCCGCCCGCAGCCGCCCTGCTAGAGCGAGGGACGTGCCAGGCACCTTGGAGAGCCGCGGCGGACGCGTAGGACCTTGCGCTGCAGGTGTTTAGGGCGTTCCGGCGCGAAGCGGAGCGCGCGCGTGGGAGCTGTGCGATGCCATGAAAGTAGCCACAGGGATATAGTCATATCCCAATGGCTACGAAATCTCGGCCGACCGTGGTCCTGGGCTTCCTGGGGACGACGCTCGATCAGGCCTCGGCCGAGCGGCGCTGGGACCGCTGGCGTCCGAGCGTGGACCTCTGCCGCCAGGACGATCTGCTGGTCGAGCACTTCGAGTTGATCTCCCAGCGGTCCTCGCGCCCGCTGGCCCGGCAGATCACCGAGGACATCGCCAGCGTTTCGCCGCAGACCCAGGTGCGCGTCCACGAGATCGAATTCGAGGACCCGTGGGACTTCGGCGAGGTCTTCGAGAAGACCGACGCTTTCGCGCGCTCGCTCGAGTTCCTGCCCGAGGACGAGGACTACCTGGTCCACATCACGACCGGCACGCACGTCGCGCAGATCTGCCTGTTCCTGCTGGTCGAGACGCGCCGGATCCCCGCGCGCCTGCTGCAGACCTCGCCGCCGCGCGGGCGCAAGGGCGACCAGGGCGGGTGCCAGATCATCGACCTCGACCTGTCGAAGTACGACCGCCTGGCGCAGCGCTTCCGCCGCGAGCAGGGCGATCGGCTGCAGACGCTCAAGAGCGGCATCGCCACGCGCAACCGCGAGTTCAACCAGCTGGTCTCGCGCATCGAGAAGGTCGCCGCGGCCTCCAAGGCTCCGATGTTGCTGCTGGGGCCGACGGGCGCCGGCAAGTCGCAGCTCGCGCGGCGGATCTTCGAGCTCAAGCAGGCGCAAGCGCAGCTGTCCGGCCGCTTCGTCGAGGTCAACTGCGCCGTGCTGCGCGGCGAGGGTGCGATGTCGACGCTTTTCGGCCACAAGCGCGGCGCCTTCACCGGCGCGGTCGGCGACCGCCCGGGCCTGCTGCGCGCGGCCCACGGCGGCCTGCTGTTCCTCGACGAGATCGGGGAGCTGGGCCTCGACGAGCAGGCGATGCTGCTGCGCGCGCTCGAGGAGGGGCGCTTCCTGCCGGTGGGCGCCGACAGCGAGGCGCACAGCGACTTCCAATTGATCGCAGGCACCAACCGCGACCTGCGCCGTCTGGTCGCGGCCGGCGCCTTCCGCGAAGACTTGCTGGCGCGCATCGACCTGTGGACTTTCCGGTTGCCGGGTCTCGCGAGCCGCACCGAGGACATCGAGCCCAACCTCGACTGGGAGCTCGAGCGATTCGAGCAGCGCCATGGGCTGCGCGCGAGCTTCAATCGCGAGGCGCGCGAGCGCTTCCTCGAATTCGCCACCTCGCCCGAGGCCGCCTGGAAGAGCAACTTCCGCGACTTCAACGGGGCGCTGCAGCGCATGGGCACGCTCGCGCCGCAAGGCCGCATCGACCGCGCGACCGTCGACGAGGAGATCGAGCGTCTGCGCGAGATCTGGGGCAAGCCCTCCGAGCCGGGCGGCCTGGCCCTCGAACGTCATCTCGAGCCCGGAGCCGTCGAGGCGCTCGATCGCTTCGAGCGCGTGCAGCTCGAGGACGTGCTGCAGGTCTGCGAGGGCTCGCGCACGCTCTCGGAAGCCGGCCGCACGCTCTTCGCCTCCTCGCTGGCGCGCAAGTCCAGCTCCAACGACGCCGACCGTTTGCGCAAGTACCTGGCGCGCTTCGGCCTCGACTGGAGGCGCCTGCAATCCAAGCTCGCGCCTGAGGCGAAGCCGCGCTCCGAGCTAGCGCGGCCAGCGCGGCAGCGGCACGGAGAACAGCCGTAGATCGAGGATCGGCACCGCTTCGCCGTTGGCATCGCTCACCCGAGCTTTCGCGCGACGGCCGCGGCCGCGGAAACGCGGATCGGCCAGCAGGCGATCGAAGCCCGCGGATCGTGGCGCGCCGCTGCCGCCGAGCAGCAGCTCGTTGAAGCACACGATGATGCCCAGGTAGCACCACGCGACGCCCCAAGGCGCCACCGGCACGACGCTGTGGCCAAGAATCCCCATCAGGCCGCTGATCCACCAGGCTTCCGAGTAGGCGCGCAGATGGCGCACGAGGAAAGGCAGGCTGCGCCAGATGGCGAAGGCCGAGCGGTAGCGTCCGCTCAGCGTGACCTGCAGGAATCCGGCGGGCACCAAGAAGATCAGCAGGCCATAGGCTGCCAGGAACAGTCCGGCTTCGCTCGGCGAGAGCAGGGCCGGCTGTGCCGCGGCGAACAGCAGGCAAGCAACGGGCAGGGACAGCGTCGAGAAGATCGGATAGGCGAGATAAAAAAGCGTCAGACCCAGGGCCCAACCCCCAGGCTGCCAGCCTCGCCGCAGCAGCAGCGCGAACAGGATCGCGTACAGCGGCGCCAGGTAGCCGAAGATCACGCCGATCGCGCGCAGCCCCTCGATCGCGCAACCGAAGAACGCGCCGCGGGTTGGCGGCAGCACCTGGGACGGCTCCCCAAACAGGTGGCGCACGAAGCGCGTGCGGTAGCCCAGCGCGGCCGGCCAGCCGAGCACCGGCACGAACAGCCACAGCCCGATCGTCCACAACTTGGAGCGCCACTCGCGGTCGGCGAGCGCGCACAGGCCGGCGACGTGGCCGTGCAGCGCCATGGCTCAGGCGGGTTGGCGGCCGAGGCGGATCAGGGCGCGCAGGTCGGAAAGGCCGGTCAGCAACACGAGCGGCGCCATCGCGGCCAGCACCAGGCGCAGCGGCAGGGGCGCGCCCACGTCGATCCAGCGCAGCGCCGTGGGCTGGTGGCGTCCGGCCCCGGCCTCGACCCAGACCGCGAGCACCAGGGCCCCGTAGAGCATCGCGATCAGGACGTGCAGCAGATACTCGCCGCGCGGCAGGCCGCCCAGGGCCTTGCGGCTCTCGGGCTCGAGCCAGAAATCCGCGACCGAGATCCCCAGATCGAGGGCCAGCAGGGCGGCCAGCGCCCAGAACCACGCTCCCTGGAACTCGAAGTTGGGCAGGCCCGCGAACAGCAGGGCGTAGGTCGGTCCGCGCAGGAAATGAGTGAACAGTTCCGCGCGCGCGGGCCGATGGTCATGCAAACGCTGCGCCAGCGTGTGGAAGAACAGGATGTCCGCCGCCCCCAGCAGGCCCAAGGCGAGCAGCAAGTAGCAGGGCAGCATCATGGCGCTGGGCCGCACGAGTCTAGCTCGCCGCCTGCGCCGTGCCGGCCGGAAGAATCCGACCAACCCGGACCCGCCGCGCTCCTCGATCTGCTCCCTAGATCGCCGCGCCCGCGCGTGCTACTCCTGGGTCCATCATGCGCCGCGAACCGGATTCGCTGTCGCCTGCGAGGGAGCATGGTTCCCACACCCTCAAGGTCTTCTCGGGCACCGTCGTCGGGCTGCATGGGAACGACGTTTTCGTCGAACTCGGTGCACGGATGCAGGGCGTGATCGCGCGCGATCACTTCGATCCGCCGCCGCGCGTCGGCGAGGTCTTCGACTTCACCCTGCGCGGCCAGGAGGACGGGCTGTGGGCGCTGGCGCGCCGCGAGGAGCAAGTGCTCTCGACCTGGGAGAACCTCGAGGTCGGCAGCTGGATCCAGGCGCGCGCAGTGCGAGCGGCGTTCGGCGGTCTGGAGATGAAGGTCGGTCCCTTGCATGGGTTCCTGCCCAAGTCGCACACGGGGCTGGCACGCGACGAGCGCAGCGAAGTGCTCGTCGGCCGCCACTTCACCTGCGAGGTGATCGAGATCGAGAAGCAGCGCCAGCGCGTGCTGCTTTCGCGCAAGCTCGTGCTGCAGCACGAACGCGAGCACCCGCACCAGAAGGACGTCGGCTCGCTGCGCGTCGGCGAAGTCGTGCACGGCCACGTCACGCGCGTCGAGGAGTACGGCGTCTTCGTGGCCTTCGGCTCAGGCCTCGAGGGCATGGTGCACGTCTCGAACATCGCCTACGCGCGCGAGGACGGCGCGAACGCCAGGCTGGTTCCCGGTCAAACGGTCGAGGCGCGCGTGCTCGCGATCCGCGCCGGCGGCCGGCGCATCGCCTTGGGCCTCAAGCAGATGCACAAGAGTCCCTGGGAGGGACTGGAGACGCGCCTGGCTCCCGGCGATCTGGTCGAGGCGCGCGTGACGCGCGTGCGCGAGTTCGGCGCCTTCGTGGCGATCGAGGGCGGGATCGAGGGCCTGCTGCCGATCTCCGAATGCGAGCTCGGCCCGCAGCTGGGGCTGGAGCAGCTGCTGCGCGTCGGCGAGACGCTTTCGCTGCGCGTGCTCGACCTCGATGTCGCGCACGAACGCATCCGCTTCTCGCTGCGCCACCGCAACGGCGGCCGCATCGCCGACTATGAAGCGGAGAGCCGGGCGATGATCCAACGCGCGCCGCCCGCTGCGCCGCAGCTGTGCGGTTCGCTGCGCGAGAAACTCGCCGCGGCGCTGCGACGTTCGGGCTAGCGCTGCCGCGTCGCCTCGCTACGATGTTGGGGACGCACGCGCGGCCCGCGCCGCTCGCGCGCCTCCCCACGCCCACCCCAGAGGACCCACGATGAACTTCCAAGAGATTGTTCCGGTCGTGCGCGCCTCCACCGGCGGCTGATTCGCGTTCCGTCCTCGGACGGGGCAGTGCTTCGGTCGCGGTGGAGTGATCCGCCGTTTCGTTCCGCGCGTCTGGCGCGGATGAGTTCGGCGGTCCGTCCGCGCCGCCTGCGCGTTTCCGGCGCTCGATCTCGAACGCGCGAACTCTGTCCGGGGAATGATCCGTGGATTTCGAAGAGAAGCAGCGCTTCCTCGCGCGCCAATTGCGCGCCATCGGCAAGCACAAGAGCTACGAGCAACTCAAGCAACAGAAGGAAATCTCTCGCGCGCGCAAGGCGACGCGGGGCAAGCACAAGCCGGCGCGTCGGGACTGGCCCGATGACGACGACGAAGCGCCGCTGAAGAAGATCAGGACGGCCTCGCGCGAGCGAGCTGCGCCGCCGCAGGCCGCGCAGGCTTCCGGCGCGTCCGCAGCGCTGGAGACGGCGCAGGTCATCGGCCTCTCGCAGCAGCGCGCGCGGCTGCAAGTGGGGGATGAAGCTCTCGATGCCGTCGTGCCGCGACCGGATGCCGAGAGCCTCATGCTGGCGATCGGCGACTTCGTGCGCTTCGAACGCCGCGCGGGCGGGCTCGTGCTCGTGCACGAGATCCTGGAGCGCAAGAGCGAGCTCAGCCGCCCCGACCCGGCCAACGCGCAGCGTCGACTGGTGCTCGCCGCCAACGTCGACCTCGCGGTCTGCGTGGTCGCGGCGCGTGAGCCGACATGGAAGCCAGGCTTCGTCGACCGCGTGCTGCTTGCCGCCGAACAGGGACGCGTGCGCACGTCGTTGGTGGTCAACAAGATCGACCTGCTCGACGCGGCGGAGCGTGCGGCGCTCGATGCGCAGCTCGCGCCCTACCGCGCGATCGGCGTCGAGGTCCATGCGGTCAGCGGCGCGAGCGGTTCGGGGATTTCCGCCCTGGCCGCCGCGCTCGCCGGCCTCACCTGCGTCTTCGTCGGCCCCAGCGGTGTCGGAAAGTCCTCGCTGCAGAATGCGCTCGATCCGCGGGGCGAGCGCGCCGTCGGCGGCGTGCGTGCTTCCGACGGCAAGGGCCGCCACACGACCACCGCCTCGGAATTGCGCCGCTGTGCGTCAGGCGCGCGCCTGATCGACACGCCCGGCCTGCGTCAATTCGGGCTCGCGGGATTCGACAGGCGCACGCTGGCGGATTGGTTCCCCGAGTTCAGCGCCTGGGCGAGCGCCTGCCGCTTCCGCGACTGCCGGCACCTGGCCGAACCCGGTTGCGGCGTGCTCGAGGCGGTCCAATCCGGTCGGATCCCGCCGCAGCGGCACGCGGCCTACGCGCGCATCGCGGCCTCGCTCGAATGAGCGCTCGCGCGCGGATTCCGTCGACCGCGGCTATCCTGCGGCCACGGTTCCCTTCACGGAGAATTCAGCCATGCCCAGCGTGTCACGACGGGTGTTCATCGCCGGAGCTGTCGGCGCGGCCACGGCCAGCGCTTGCAGCTCGACCCTCAAGTCGAAGGCCTCGGGACCTCCAGCCGAGTTCGTGCTCGAGGATTTCGTCGACGAGGTCAAGCGCGCTCGCGCCGAGCCCGACGCACAGGCCGCGGTGCATGACGTGCTCGCTCGCGCGATTTCGGATCCGCGCTCCGTGGTCCAAGGCCTCGGCGAACCGCGCGCAGCCGGAATCCACGCGATTCACCGCGCGAGCGACCTGACGATCCTCAACGTGATCTGGGCGCCGCTGATGATCCTGCTGCCGCACGAGCACCGGATGTGGGCCACGATCGGGATCTACAGCGGGCGCGAGGACAACATCGTCTGGAAACGAAACGGGCCGCTGGTCGAAGCCCACGGCGCGGCCTCGCTGTCGGAGCGCGAGGTGTTCTCGCTGCCGCACGACGTGGTGCACTCGGTGACCAATCCCATCGAGCGCATGACCGGCGCGTTGCACATCTACGGCGGCGACTTCTTCGCGACGCCGCGCAGCGAGTGGGACGCCGAGACGCTGCGCGAGCAGCCCTTCGACCTGGAGCGGGCGCGGCGAATTTTCGCCGAGGCCAATCGTCGCTTCGAGGCCGGACGCTGAACGGCAATTCCGCGACGTCGTCCCGGCGCGGACCCCCGCGCCGTCAGGGCCCTGGCGGGCGACCGCGGGCCGTGTAGGCTGAATGGCTCGGATCCAGGATCGTCGTCGACCCGCGGGCAAGCGCTCGCACCCATGCTCATGCACATCTTCAGCGCTGCTTGCCTGCGTGCGGTGATCGCGCGCCCGACCTTGCTCGTCGTTCCACTGGCGTGCATCGCGACGTTGTGCTCCGCGGCTCCGCAAGGCGCGCCGTGCACGGCCACGGGTTCCTCCGCGCTGCTGGGAAGCGGCAGCCCGGGCACGCACGGGATCCCGCAGCTGGAGATGTTCGGCGCGCCGCTCGAGGGCTTGCCCTTCGGCCTGCGGATCAGCTCCGGCAGCAGCGGCGCGGCGGGTTTGCTGCTGCTCAGCGCCTCGCTTGCGCCCAACCCGCCCCCGTTCCACGGCGGCCTGTTGTACCCGGAGCTGCCGCGGCGTTTCTTGCCCTTCGTGCTCGACGTCGACGGCCGCTCGCCGCGGCTCGATCCCTTCCACCGCAGTCCCGCAGCGCTGTGCGGCGTGAGCCTGGTCGCGCAAGCCCTGATGCGCGATCCGAGCGCGGTCGGCACGGTCGCTCTGACGCGCGCGCTGCAAGCCAGCTTCGGCGCCGCGCCGAGCGGGCCGCTGCTCGCGGGCAACGCGGTCGCCGCGGTCAACATGCCGGTCCATCTGGCCGCTGGCGACTTCGACGCCGACGGCCTCGAGGACCTGGCGATGATCGACGTCACACCCGGCGGATTGTCGATCTTCAAGGGCGTGGGGGACGGCAGCTTCGTGACGGGGCAGACGCTCTCCCTCCCGAACGCGCCCTGGCGCGTGATCGTCGGCGAATGGAACCAGGATGGCGTGCTCGACCTCGCGATCGCGCCGAGCGCACCCAAGATCTCGATCTACATCGGCGTCGGCGACGGCAGCTTCGTTCCTGGGCCCGAGTACGGCATGGCTTCGAATTCCTTCGGGCTGGCGAACGCGGACCTGAACGGCGACGGGATCGCGGATCTCGCCGTGACGCTCGCCAGCGCCAACTCCGTGGGCATCCTGCTGGGCGTCGGCGACGGCAGCTTCATTTCAGGCCCGACCCTGAGCGGCGTCTTCAATCCAAGTTCGCTCGCCCTGGGGCACCTCGACGGCGACGGGCAGATCGACGTGGTCGTGCCGAGTTCGAATTCGATCGCGGTGTTCCTGCGCCAGCCCGGCGGAGGCTACGCGGCGGCGGTGCTGGTGCCGGCGAACGCCAGCGCCGTCGACGTGCTGCTCGCCGACCTCGATGCCGACGGATTCCTCGATCTCGCGGCCGCCAATCCCAGCGACGGCGTCTTCGTGATGCGCGGCGATGGACTGGGCGGCCTGGGCGCGCCGACCTCGTACACGGTCGGATCGTTCCCGCTGGATGTCGACGCGGCCGACCTCGACCTCGACGGCAAGCTGGATCTGCTCGCGGTCAACACCTCCTCGCAGAACATCTCGGTGCTGCGCGGTCAGGGCAACGGGACTTTCGTCGCGCTGGCGCCGGTCGCCGCTTGTTGCCTGCCCTCCGAGCTTGCCGTGCACGATTTCGACCGCGACGGAAGGCCCGATATCGCGGTTGCCAACCGCAATTCGGGACTGGTGACCAGCTTGCTGGGCCGCGGCGACGGCAGCTTCGTGGCGCCGATCGGCTTCGCGCTGGGGGATTCCGGGCTGGGCGTCGCGGTCGGCGATCTCGACCTCGACGACCGCGCGGACGTGGTCGTGCTCGCCGGCGGCGGCGTTGGGCAATTGAAGGCGCTGCGAGGCTCGGGCCAGGGCACTTTCCTCCCTCCTGTGAGCTCGCCCTCGGGCCCCTCGTGGCGCGCGCTGCGACTGGCGCGACTCGATTCGGATGCCTTCCTGGATGCCTTTGCCGTCACCGTCGACGACAAAGTGGCCGTGTACCGCGGCCTGGGCAACGCAGCTTTCGCGCCGCCGCTGTTCTACGCGGCCGGCCTGGAGCCGCAGGACGTGAACGCCGCCGATCTGGACCTGGACGGCGATCTCGATCTCGCCGTCGCGGCCAGCGGATCCGACGCCGTGGCCGTGCTGCTCGGCGCGGGCGACGGGAGCTTTGCCGCGCCCGTGTTCCATCCGGCCGGCAACCTGCCGTATGGAGTAGCGATCGCGCGCTTGGACGCCGACGCGCTGCCCGACCTCGTGGTCGCCGATCGTTTCAGCCTCAGCCTGTCCATCCTGCGCGCCGCAGGCAACGGCCTTTTCTTGCCGGCCCAGACGCTCCACGTGGGCATCATCCAGGAGCAGCTCGCGCTGGCGGACTTCAACGAGGACGGGGCGATCGACATCGCGACCGTCTCGCAGTTCTCCTCACAGGCGGCGCTGCTGATGGGCCTGGGCAACGGCGGCTTCGCCCCGGTCGCGCTGACCGAGGCCGGTTTTCAACCCAAGGACGTCGAGGCGGCGGACTTCAACGGCGACGGCCACGTGGACCTGCTGGTCGCGACGAGTCTGGATGCGATCACGCTGCTGCTGGGCGCGGGCGATGGGACGTTCGCGCCGCCGCGCTACTTCGCCGCCGGCGACGACCCGCAGGCGATCGCGCTGGGGGATTTCGACGACGATGCGCTGCCGGACATCGCGGTCGCGAACTTCCACTCGCAGACGTTCACGAGCAACTGGGAACTGAGCCTGGTGCTCGGTCGCTTGCTCCACTGACACGCTCGGCGGGGTTGGGTTCCCCGCCGGAAGCGCAGCATGATTATGGGTCAGGGACTGTCGCCCCCTGGGCCCAGGAACATACAAGAGATCCATGCGTGACTTGATCCGCCGCTGCCTCGGCCGTGCCGTGCTGGCCCTCGGCCCGACGCTCGCCCTGTGCGGCCCCGCTGGCGCGCAGGACGAGCCCAGCGGCGGCTTCCTGCAGGCGATGAACTCGGCGCGGCGCGCGCTGGACTCCAAGGAGTACGACAAGGCCCGCGAGTGGATCGAGCGCGCGCTCGAACGCGACAAGCGCGCGGTCGAAGCCTGGAAGCTGCGCGCGAGCTGGGCGGAGGCGAAGGGCGATCCCGACGAACTGGCTTACGCGCTGCACCAGGCTCTTGCCCATGCGCGCGCACAGAAGCTGCCGGCCGATCAGGTCGCGCTCTTGAAGCAGCGCGTGGTCGCCGCCGACCCGATCGCGCCGGATCTCTTGTCGCTCGATGTCGTGTTCTCGAAGAAGCTCTTCGATCTGGCGACGCGCTACGAGAAGGAAGGCCGGCCGCACGCGGCGATCACGGTGCTCAAGACCGTGCTCGCGCTCGATCCGCTCGACCTGGCCGCGCAGGCCGCGATCGAGCGCATCGCCGCGCGGCCCGATCCGAGCTTGGCGGCCGACGCCAAACCCAATGACCTGTTCGCCGACGTTTCGCGCGAATGGATCGATGCGCACGACAAGGAACACGCCACGTGGGACACGCGCGCGAAGCTGGAGCGCGAGAACTACACCACGCACACCGACGCGGGCTACGAGGTCCTGGTCCGCGCCGCCGAGGCGATGGAGCAGATGAACGCCTTCTACCGGCGCTTCTTCCGCTACGGCACCGAAGAGGACGGCCGAAGCGTCCCGCGCATCGACCTGCACATCTTCAAGGACCGCGACGAGTACTTGACGCTCGGCAAGGGTCCGCCGATCGAATGGTCGGGCGGGCATTTCACCGGCGACAGCGTCGAGACCTACATGTCCGGCGGTTTCGACTCGATGACCGGCACGCTGTTCCACGAGGCCGCGCACCAGTTCGTGTCGCTGGCGACTTCCGCGGCCGGCTGGCTCAACGAGGGACTCGCCTCGTTCTTCGAGGGCACTCGCATCCTGCCCAACGGCACGGTGCTCATGAACCTGCCGGCGAACCACCGCCTGTTCCCGCTGGCCGCGCGCATGGAGAAGGGCTGGATGAGCGGGCCCACCGACGGCATCAGCGAGGACGGCAAGGGCGATCCGCCGACCGCGCCGACTTTCCGCATCGTCTTGGAGAACAAGTACACCTGGGGGCCGCCGTGGTACGCGCCGACCTGGGGCGTGGTGTATTTCCTCTACAACTATCAGGATCCGGTCGACGGCCGTTTCGTGTACCGCAAGAGTTTCGGCGACTTCGTCAACGCCTCCGGTGGTCGCGAGGGCAAGGGCGCGGTCGAGAACTTCGAGGAGGTGGTGCTCGCCAACCCGATGCCGGCGATCAAAGGCTTCGAGCGACCGGCGGGATCGAGCGAGGTGGCCACGCCAAGGACCGTCGCGGAGCTCGACGCGGTGTGGAAGAGCTGGATGCTCGAGCTGCGCGACGAACAGCAGGGCAAGCTCGAGCGCGTGCGGCCCTACTTGTCGTGGGCGCGCGCGGCCTTGCTCGCCGACGATCTCGACGCCGCGGTCGAGCACTTCGAGAAGGGACTGGTCGCGTCAGCGCGCGACGTCGCGCTGCGCATGGAGTTCGCTGCGCTGCTCGCCGAGCGCCAGAAGAACCCCGATCGCGCGGCGAAGCTCGTCGAGGGCGCGCTTTCGGTGCTCGAAGCCGCGCAGCCGCCCGACAAGAAAGCGATCGCCGCGGCGGAGCTCGCGCTGGCGAAGTACGACCCCAAGCGCGACACGCTCGAGGGCTACAAGCAGGAGATGGCCTTGGCCGCGCGCGGTCTCGTCGATCGCTACCTCGCGGCGGATCGACCGCTGATGGTCATGGACGTCTCCTGGCGCCTGGGCGTCGACCTGAACATCCCCGACCTGTTCGGCAAGTACGAGCGTGCGGCGCGCGCCAGCGGCAAGTCGCTGCGCGTCTGGGATCTCGCCTACAACGAGAAGGACCTGGAGGGCTGGAACTCCGGTGGCACCGGCTCGCCCTTCCAGGCCGCGGGCGTGTTCCTCGACGCGAAGTTCTCGACCTTCGACGCGGCCAACTTCGACTACCAGGCGCTGACGCTCGACCGCACCACCTCCGGCGACTTCTCGATGGAAACCGAGATCCAGGCCGAGCGCGGCAAAGTGAACTTCGCCGGCTTCGTGTTCGGCAGCAAGGACGCCTCGAGTTTCCACGGCCTGTTCCTGTTCCCCGGCAAGGAAGCCAAGGAGGGCCTGAGCTCCTCGGGCTATCTCGACCTGCTCTCCAGCTTCGGCAGCGGCGTGATCAAGACCTGGCGCCACGTGCCGGTGGATACCACGCCCAAGAGCGGCGAGTCCTCGGCGGGCAGCTGGCACAAGCTGCGCGTCGACGTCGCCGGGCGATTCGTCGACATCTGGTTCGACGGCGAACTGCTGGCGACGCAGGAGTTCTCCAGCATGGACGTGCTGCGCGGCAACTTCGGCCTGATGGTCGGCCGCGGCGAGGCGCGCTTCAAGAACGTGCGCTACCTGGCCAGCGATCCGCGCGATCCCGTGGCGGCGATCGAGCGCGAGATGCGGCTGGCGAAACTCGCCGGGCGCAAGGCCGAGCAGACCTACAGCTACCTGGGGCAGGTTCCGCCTTTCCCCAAGGTCCTCAAGTGGGCGCAAGGCGAGCGCAAGAGCTGGGAGGAAGTCGGCCCCGTGCCGCAGCTGCTGGTGTTCTTCTCGCAGCAGCAGAACGATCTGGTGCGCCTCGACGAATGGCTCTCCGACTTCGCGAAAGCGGGCGAGCGCTTCGGACTTCGGATCGTGGCGATCACCTCGCCCAACGACGAGAAGACGATCGAGGAGTACCTGAAGACGCACCCGATGCCCGGCGTGGTCGGCGTGGACTACCGCGCCCCCAAGCAGAGCGGCATCGGCGAGACCAACGATCGCTTCTTCATCCGCCGCTACAACCTGCCGCGACTCCTGCTGCTCGACGTCGACCAACGCGTGGTCTGGGAAGGCGATCCCGGGCTGGTGGCGGCCTCGCCGTGGAGGGCAGGCGACGGATCCTTCGTCGACGCGCCGCTGGAGGACCTTGCGGCGCGGCGCAAGCTCGACAAGCTGCCCCAGTTTCGCGAGCAGTGGGCCGCGGTCGCGCAACCGGCGCTCGCGCGCGGCGATCTGGCCGCGGCTCTGGAGGTGCTGCGGCAATCGCGCGAGCTCGACGGCGAGTTCTTCGCCGAAGTCGCGCTGGCGCAAAGCCGTCTGGGCGCGCTCGAAGCGGCCGCCGGCGGCCTGACGACCAGCGCGCAGTCCTTTGCGCGCGATGGCTGCGATCCCGCGCTCGCGGCGCTCGTCGAATGGAGCAAGCTGCTCGGCGCCGAGCTCACGCCCAAGCTGGTCAAGGACTTGAAGCCCTTCCTCGAGAGCAAGACCAACAAGGATTGGGCCGCGGTGTCCAAGGCCTGTACGCGCTGGAGGAACGTGATGGCGCGCAAGGACGCCGACGCGGCAGCCGCGGCCGCGGAGCTGCTGGCGACGCTCGGCGGACTCTCCGGTCGTTTCCCGCGCGAGCTCGCCGCCGACTTGAAGCAGGCGCATGAGTCGGGCGCCGCAGCGGCTTTCGAGCAACTGGTCGCCGAATTCGAAACACGCCCGCGCCTGTGGCTCGCGCGCGAGCACTTCGGCTGGTGAGTACGGAGCCAGAGCACTTTTTCCCCGCTACG
>Ga0315910_10001537_pt1 | contig 21062 bp, 19 predicted proteins | sample EdamamesoilMG_FD_204470 | JGI IMG/M metagenome (GOLD analysis project Ga0315910, IMG submission 204470) | Garden soil microbial communities collected in Santa Monica, California, United States - Edamame soil | ecosystem: Environmental > Terrestrial > Soil > Garden | place: USA: California...
TGGTGGTGCCGTAGTCGACCAGGTTGAAAGCGGCGACCGCGTAGCCGTTGTCCATCGCATCGCGCAGCAACGGCTTCATGTTCACCAACGGCATTAAGGTGCTCCCTTCAAGAATGACTCGGCGCGCGAGCGGCGCGCAGCAGATTCGCCGCGCATAGAGCGCAGGCTGCCAGAGTCCAATAGCCATCCCGCACACACGCGGCCACAGATAATGTCAATCAATCAGGCCCTCTCACCGCGCGGGGGGAGGCCCTTGGCGCACGGACGAAATCTCCGTCCGCGCCCCTGGCAGTCGCGTTTACAGTACCTGCTCCTCCAGTTATGCTGCGCACCTCGGGTCCGATTGAGTCTTCCTTTGCTTGGGAGTCCAGAAATGGCCGCATCCGATCCCACAGACCCTTGCGTCCCTGAAGACGAATTCCCCCAGCACTTCGTGGTGATGTTGCCGTTGGACAGCGGTAACCACTATGTTTTCTGCGAGGCGATCGCCTCGTTCAATGAAAGCAAAATCGAGGTCGGACGCGCCGCCCTCCAGGAAGTGTTCAAGAAGTATCTGAACGATCGGGCGCAGGTAGCCGTCCTGCCTCCTCCAGGCGACCCCTGCGCGCAATGGAGCTATTTCTCGATGAAGATGCAAAGCGGCAAGACGCAAGGAGGAACGGGCGGCGGCTGACCGTCTTAGGCTCGCGTGGAGTTTCGGTCCCGCTCACCTTCAGAAACGCTCGAACTAGCGATTGCGGCGGGCCACCGCGCGGGTATCACGCGTGTGTCCGACGTTTCCCACTTCGCCGTGCCTGGCATCCCGGTGTTTCAGGCCACACGGCCGGCATCACGCTCACTGGCAGTTTCGCAGGGCAAAGGACTCACGCCCACTGCAGCGATCATCGGCGCGCTGCTGGAGGCGACCGAACTATGGGCCGGCGAATGCCTGGCGGCGCGCCGAGCAAAACTGCCGCTAGCCGGACTGGCGCCGCAACACATTGGCATCTGGTCGGGCGACAGGGACAAGCTTGCGATCAATTTGGATCCAAGCCTCCCGAGAGGGTGGGTTGAGGGGACGGATCTTTCTTCGGGTGACCGGTGCCCGATGCCCTGGGACCTCCTCTCGCTCGATTTCACGCGCGCGTCCTTGGAGTACCCCGCGTCCACCTGCGGGCTCGCGTGCGGAAATACGCGTGAGGAATCCCTCGTATCCGGCATCGGCGAGCTACTTGAGCACCACTTCGTGGCCGCGTTCGACAACTTGCGGCCCAAGCAACGCCGCACGATGCAAATAGCTCTGCAAACGATCGACGATCCCGCGATTATCCGCTTACTCGCGCTGGTAAGGAAGGCCGGCTTCGGGCTGCGAGCCTGGAGCCTGGCGGGCGATTTCGGCGTGCCGGTGATGCAGGTCACGATTTTCGAGAATGATGCGGACCCCGACGAGATGTCACCGGTTACAGGGAACGGGTGTCATCCGATCAAGCGGGTGGCCTTTGCGAGAGCGCTGCTCGAAGCCGTCCAGACCCGCGCCGCGCTGGTCGCGGGCGCGCGAGACGATCTGACCCAGCGGGAATACGGCACGGGCAGGGAGCGGAACATCTCGGTGCTCTTCGGAACTCTCGCTTTCGGCGACGGCCCGCTACCTTGGCGATCACTGCCGAACGGTGATTGCGGGAACACCAGCGAATGCCTGGATTTCCTGTTGTCGCGGGTCTCTGAAATCACTAGCGCGCCGGTAGTCGCCTACGACCATCCCGCGCCCGCCAAGGGACTCCACCTTTCGCATGTCCTTGGGCCCGGCTTGATGGACTTCGACCGCGCGCCGCCACCGGTGCACCCGGATCCGGCAAAGGCGGTAGCACGAACAAGGATGGGTAGCTGCCGCGCTCGCAAGGTCCTGTTCGCCGGACCGAGCATTTCCGGCCTCTCGATCCCGGAACTTATAGAGGTCCGTCCGCCAGCTCTGTGCGGGGACCTTTCCCAGCTTCTCGAAAACCCTCCGGCGGCCGTCGGCTTGGTGGACGGCTATTTCAAGCTGGCGCCCACGGTGTGGCACAAGGAAATCCTAAGCCTCATGGCCGTCGGCACGAAAGTATTCGGCGGTGCGAGCCTCGGTGCGCTCCGCGCCGTGGAATTGCAGCGCTTCGGGATGGAGGGCATCGGCTCGATCTTTGCAGCCTATCGCGCCGGTGTGATGAAACGCGACGACGCGGTCATGCTTGTCCACGCGCCCGCCGAGTTGGGCTTTGCACCGCTGTCGGTACCGCTGGTGGACGCCGAATACACCTTGGACAGCCTCGATTTGCCGCCGAGGACTTTGCGGACAATGCAGCGAATTGTCAGGACGACTCCATTCGAGGTTCGAGACTGGACGCGTTGCCTGGACCGGTTCCGCGTTCGCACCGGTGAAGAATTCCCGATACCGCAGGGACGCCTCGAGGCTTTGCCATCACTCAAGCGACTGGACGCGAGCCTGGTTGTGGACGCTCTGGCGGCATACCAACCGCAGCGTCGTGCGTTAGGTGAGTTGCCGCCGCTCACCTGCTACTATCGTCAGCTCCTGGCCACATCGGCGCCAGAGTTCGCTGCACGCCTGCCTTGAGCCACTCCATGTTGCAGGCCGGCGAAAGCGGCAGGACGTATTCGATCCAGTCGAGCAGGTCCTCCATCTGTGGCGGCCTGTCGGGCTGCCAGGCGCGATGAAACGCGTCGATGAACTTCGCCGCCATCTGCGACATCCCGGCGATCCCGGCTTCGATCTCCGTAGCATTGGCCAGGCGAACGGCTAGGTACTGAAGCCCGTTTTCGCCTGATACCGCGAAGTGCTCTTCGGCCGCCTCGTGGTCGCCCCTCAGCGCGAGCAGCACCCCATAGTCTGCATGATAATCGCTCGGCGGCAGCGGGTTGAGGAAGAAGGCCCGCTGCATCAGTTCCTCGGCTTGGGCGAAGTCGCCGATGTTGCACAACCCGAATGCGCAGACGTTGGTCATGTCGGCGTCGTGGGGCAGGTTGGCGAGGACCGCCGCGAAGCTCTTGCGCGCCGCCTCGACCTCGCCCGCCCGCAGCTGGCACCAGGCCTGCCTCAGCCGGACCTCGCAATGGCCGGGCGCGATCGCCAGCGCCGCCTGGAGGTGGGTGTCCGACAGCTCGCGGAAGCGCTGGATGTCGTGGCCGGCGATCTGCTGCCAGAACGCGGTGTTGTACATTCGGGTGAGCAGCAGCCGTGCCCCGAGGTGCCTCGGGTCGCTTTCGACCAGCCCTTCGAGAAGCTGGACCGCTTCCTGCACCGCCTCAAGGTCGCCCGCGGTACGGATCAGCAGCCGCGCACGGGTATAGATTGCGCGCTCGTCACCCAGTTCGTCCGATGCCTGCCGCAGCCGCGCCGCAAGGTCGCTGTCGATCGCGGGAAGCGTGGCGCCGGCCGCCTTGGCAACCAGCGTATCGAGCATCTCCTCGCCCGCCTCACCGAACCGGAGCGAGTCCGACCACACGATCGCGTGGCTCTGTGCGTTGGCGAGCTGGAGCGTTGCCCGGTAGTCGCCGCCGATCTGGCGAATGCTGCCCGAAAGCAGGTAGAGCCCGAGCGTCTCCTCGCTCTCCTCGACAAGTGTGTCGATCCGCTCTCCCTCGACGGCCAACACCTGGATGCCGCGGATGCGGCTGAGCGCCGTGCGCAAGTCGTTGGCGCAGAATTCGGCCAGCGAACCTATCGCTGCGTCACTCGCGTGCGTTTGCAACGTGGCGACGAGCACCAGCGGGACCATGTCTCCGACCAGAGGCCTGCCTTGGGCCCGTGCGGGCTCAGCGGTCGCGGACGCCAGCTGGGTAGCGGGCTGAGGCGGCTGCCGGTTGGCGGCGAACGCATGGAACAGCGCCCGCGTCTCTTCCGACGGCACGGCGTCGAATTCGCTGTCCAGCCGCTCGCACAATTGGCGATAGCGGCGATGGAGCGAAGCGCTGTCGCCCGAAGCATGGTCCATGCGCATGCCTAGCCGGACTACGGCCTCGTTCACCGGGTCGAGGCGGTCGAGCGACCGCAGGATGCTCCGCGTGTCCTTCATCTGCGCCAGCCCATCGGCCTCGACCGCTTCCAGCGCGGCACCGGCCAAGAGGTCGCGCTGCCGCGGGCGCTCGGCCTGCAGCCACTCGTCGAACCCGGGCGAAACGTCGAGGAAGTCCTCGAGCAGGTCGCCACGAACACCTTCGAGAAGGTCCGCAAGACGGGGGAGATCACGTGCCGCCGCCGCATGACGAATCTCGCGCAGGTCGCTGGTCACGGCCCCGCGCGGCAGTTCCACACCGCTGCGCGTAATCGCGACCGCTTGTGACGTAGCCGTGAGCTCGCGCAGCTCCTTCAGCGATTGCCGAAGGCTGGCCCGGGCCTGCTCGGGGCCGCGGTCGGTCCACATGAGGTAGGAGAGCTGCTCGCGCGTGGCTGACAGATCCGGAGCGAGAGCCAGGAATGCGAGGATCGCCCGGGCCTTGCGGCCAGGCAGGCTGACCTCCGCCCCCGCTTGCGTCAGGCGAAATCGCCCGAACAACTGCAACCTGGGGACCTGGGCCGAACCGATCTCCTCGCTTGCTGGCATGGCACACTCGCGGAGAAAGAGCGAAATGCTTCGAATTTTGCCCCAGCGCCTCGTCGGCTGGGCAATTCAATCCCGTGTTTTCGAAACCTGCCGTTCCTTGGTCCAGAAAGCAAGTTGGGGGCACCGCGCCGCCGCAGTGCCCCCCAAAGCGCAACCCAGTCATGTCGGTTACCGCGCGGAAGCGACCACCGGCAGCTCGTAGGTAGAGCGCTGGGCGAGGCCGACGCCCTCCTGACGCTCCATGGCCCGGCCGATCGCGACTTGGCGCTGCGCCTGGATGTTGTTCCAGGTTTCCTCGCGGCAGTCGGCGATCCGCTGCTGCATCGGAAGGGGGAACCGCCCCGGGTTGCCGCAGACGCGCTTCACGGCACGATCGAGCCGACGGTCGAGCGCTGTGACGCCGGCCTCGCTGGTAAGGTCCAGGTCGGCATAGCTGACCTGCTCGGTCGGCGCCGCTTCACCCGCAACGGCGTGCGAAGGGACGGTGGCGAGGGCGGCCAGAGCAAACGCGATGGCCGGCAGGGTGGACTTGTTCGTGGTCATTTCTGGTCTCCTGTAATGCCGGCGAGATTGCCGGGCAGGAACCAGATGCCCCGACCACCGTGAGCCGTACGGTGGACCGAGCGTGAAACGACCGTGAAAAACGCGCCAATTCGTCGCTGATGTGTCGGTCAGAGCCAAAAAGAAGGCAGAACGCCCCCACCTCGCGGAGCTACGGGCAAAAAAATATGCGTGCGGGAAATGTGCCAGAAGGGGGCCACCAACCGGGCCCAGTCCTTCGTCAGGCGGGTGCGAGTCCCAAATGTCCACTTTGCGCTCATCCCCGCCGTTCATCGGCAGCTGTGTACAGCGCTAGAGCTGACTGTCCGGCTTCGAGTGGGCTCCGCACACGAGGAGTGCGGGCAAGGCCATATGCAAATTCCCCTTGGATGCATTCGGCGCAACTGCGATCAGTTGCTGTTGGCCCGCGATTTCTGAACTGCCAGGCCCGTCTCGAGCATCCGGACTGGCGGACTTCTTGGATCGAGACATGGCCCCGTCCTGCCCTCAGATCCTTACCAGTCGGTGCATTTGCTCTGACAGCGCCTCTGCGCGTATCAACGCCCTCACACGCTTCGATGAGCGCCAAGGCGGCGTCGAAGCTGGCATCGCGCTAGATGCCAGAATCCGTTGAGTCACGTACCACTGTTTGGGATTGCTGATGCCAGGTTTCCAGGCGATTCAAGGAGAAGCTGGCACTCCCTTACCGGATTATCCGCCTGAGCAACGCTTCGTATTCGCGGCAGCAAGGCTGGCGAGCGGAAGCGATAACGCGCCAGCGCAGGTCCATCGCGCAGCGGCACAAGTTCGCGACTGGGACATCGTTTTGCGGGGGATTGCGTATCATGGCCTGATCGGGATGGTGGTCCCGGCCTTGATGCGTGAGAAATCGGCGTCCGTAGAAACCCTCGCCGCGCTCGACGCCGAACGCGGCACCCACGTTGTCGGCGTTATGGCCCGGCTGCGCGAATTGGTGCGGATCACGCGCGCGCTTGAGGCTGCGGGGATCCGCCACCTTTTCATGAAAGGTATCCTGCTGTCGATTCAACTCCACGACGACCCAGTGATGCGTGGCGGGCGCGACATCGACCTGCTCGTCGAACGCGCTCGCGCCCGCGACGCCGAGACGATCCTGCAGGAGCTGGGCTATGAATTGCCGATCCACGCCGTGGCCCAAACGGAGCAGATCGGTGGCGAGCCGCCCAAGGAGAGCGGGTGGGTGCATTGCGAGAGCCGCATCCTAGTTGAGCTGCACGATCGCTTGTTCGCAAATTTTGCGCTGCTGCCGTGGGATTTTGAGGCCCTGTGGGCTGAACACGAAACGGTGACGATCGCGGGCATGGTGATGCCGACGATGGCGCGGCGGCGACTGCCCGTCTATCTCGCGGCGCACGGCATCCGGCATGGCTGGCAACGACTGTTGTGGTTGGTGGATCTGGCGGCGGTGCTCGACGGGCCCGCGGCATGGGAGAGTGCGTGTGCCGATGCCGCGGCGGTTGGGATGGAAGGGATGCTGCTGCATGTCGGCTGGGTGCTGCACCACTGGCTGGCGCGGCCAGTGCCCGCCGATGTTTTAACGCGGGGGGCACGAAGGATCGACGTGCGCCTGCTGAACCTGCTCGTTGCGCGCTTTCATGACGGGCCGCACTGGTATGAGACGCAGCCGCGCGGTTCACTGCGCCGGTTCATCGCAGGAAGCGTGTGGAGCCGATCAATCACTTATTTGATGAAGCCGACCCGGCATTTCTGGAGCCGCCAGCTGTCCTGGGACCTGAGCTCGCCCGAGGACCGCGCCGCCTTTGCGCTACCAAGCGGGTTTGCTTGGATGTATCCGCTCATCCGACCCTTTGGGTGGGTGATAAGGCGCCTGCGCCCCTGAGTTTCGGACAGGCAGACGGTTATGGCCTATGTCTACAGTTTTGGCGGCCTTCGGGTCCGTTCCTCGATCGCGCTTCCCGGGCTGGTGTCTGCAGGTGAGAGCGATGGCGGCTGGGCCGGAGAACTCAACCTCATCGTCGAGAGAGGATCGCCGGTCGACCATGACGAGGTCAGCTATGAATGGCGCAACGGTTATCGCATGCGGATCGGCGACAAGGACGGGCGATGGCTGATCCGCTCCCGTTTCGACGGCAGCTTCCTGATCGATCGCGACGGACGCGCGATGACGCTGGTTGCGGCAACGATGCCGCCCGATCCTGCCGCGATCGAAGTCCTGTTGCGCCGCGTGCTGACGCGCGTGCCGATGCTGCAGGGCGCGATCGCAGTCCATGCCGCGTCGCTGCTCCAGGACGGCGGCGGCCTAATGCTGATCGGGCGGTCGGGCGCGGGGAAATCGACGCTCTGCGCTGCGCTGACGGTTCAGGGTGGCTGGCAGATATTGGGCGACGACACCGCGCTGCTCTGGAACCCGCAAGCGCCGATGCTGGGCGCAGGAGCAAAGTCCGTGTGCCTTTGGCCCGAATCGCGCGACGGGCTGGAGCTGGCCGCCGAACAGAGCGTGCCGCTGGCCAGCGCAACCCAAAAGTCGCGATCGCCAGTCGAGGCGGGCGACCCACCCCCGCTGGCACCACTACGCGCGCTGATTTTCCTCGATCGTCGCGCAGACGTGACAGAATCGCGACTCGAGCGGCTCGTGGTCGCCGAGGCGATGACGCTGATCGTGCCGCAGATTGTCCACTTCAATCCGAGCGGCGCGAGCGTACAGGAGCGAGTCCACGCCGTGTCGGGATTGCGTCAACTGCTCCAGATCCGCCCCGCATGGCGGCTGGTTTATCCCAGCGATTATGCCGCGTTGCCGCGGGTCGAGGCGTTGCTCCGTCCGCTGCTCGCGCCCGCGACGGTTGCTCCCAATTCTCGGTCGGCTAACGGCACATGATAATGACCGATCACGTCGCCCTGCTCACCGCGATCTTGCCCAAGATATCGGGCGATCCCCGCGCGCTGATTGCGATCGCACGCCAGATGATCGCGGCAGGGGATCGGTCGCGCGCACTGGAGCTGGCAGAACAGGTCCATGCGATGACGGGCGGCACCGGCGAGGCCGGGGTGACCGCCGCCGAGATTTTGAGTGACGGCGTCCATAGCTGGCACTTCCTGATCCCGCGCGACCGCGCGCGTAACGATGCCTACGAACAGGCGTTGCTGCGGGCGATCCGCCCGGGCTGCCGCGTGCTGGAGATCGGGACGGGCACGGGGCTTCTTGCGATGATGGCGGCGCGCGCGGGCGCGACCGTGGTGACATGCGAGGCCGACCCCGCGATCGCCTCGGTCGCACGCGAGGTGATCGCGGTGAATGGCTATGCCGATCGGGTGACGGTGGTGGGGAAGCATTCCAGCGCGCTCGACCCCGAGCGTGACATGGACGGCCTGGCCGATATCCTGGTGTCGGAGATCGTCAGCAACGACCTGCTCAGCGAAGGCGTTCTGGCGGCTCACGAGGATGCAGTCGGCCGGCTGCTCGCGCCCGATGGCGTGGTCATCCCGCCGCGCGGCACGATCCGCGTCGCCCTTGCGCGCGACCTGCGCAATCGTTCACCACGGTTGGGTGAAGCGAGCGGCTTCGACCTCAGCGCGTTCAACCGCCTCGCCGCGCCGAGTGAGATGATCCGCGTCGGGATGGAACAGGTGGCGTTGTGCAGCGACCCGGTCGACCTGTTCGACTTCGACTTTGCCACCGCGGTCCCGCGCAAGCCCGAGCGGCGCGAGTTCGAGATCGCATCGCAGGGCGGTCGGGTCGATGGGATCGTCCAGTGGATCGCGCTCGAAATGGATGAAGTCGGCCGCTACGAGAACCGCCCCCAATCGGGGGCGGCGTCCTGCTGGGGGGCGCGACTGTGGCGGTTCACGCAGCCGATGGACACCCAGGCTGGTCGTCTGCTCGCGGTCGGTGGAGCGCACGAGCGGGATCGGGTACGCCTTTGGCTGGCGAATTGATTTATTAGACACTGAATGATAGCTCGATCGCGCAACTGAAAGGTGGGTATGATGGAACAGCGTCCCCAGAACGAGAACGTCGCATCGACCGAGCCCGAAGAGTGGGTGAAGCCCCAGATCTCCTCGTTCCTGCCAGCCAAGGCGGCCGAGGGCATTTCTTATCGCCCGACCGACGGCATTAGCAACCTGACACCCTGATCGGTGTGAAGCCCCCGTACCCACCCCGCGCGGGGTACAGGGGACCACTCGTTGGCTGATTGCACCGCGCGATGACGGATCATTCCGATCGCACCCAGGGCGTTGCGCCGTATGACCTCGCATCCGCCGATCATGACTATCCTGAATGGGAGGGTCTGCCGCGGCGCACCGTGCTGCTCTGCACTCATCCGCGATCGGGCAGCACCCTGCTCGGCGAGGCGCTCTATTTTGCGGGCGGGCTGGGCTGCCCGCTCGAGTATTTCCACGCTGGCTTCCGCCCGTCCTTCGCGCGCCGCTGGGACGCACCCGGCTTCGACAACCTCAGCGCGAAGGTACGTCGCCACCGCACTGCGCCTGACGGGACGCTGGGCGTAAAGCTGTTCTGGCGCGATATCGAGGAGATCGCGCGTGACGCGGATCCTGACCTCGAAGGGCTCGCCAACGTGCCTCCTGCCGAGGCGCCCACTACGTATTATGCGAAGCTGGCGGAGCATCTCGGACGGTTGTTCCCGAACCCTGAACTGGTCCATCTGTGGCGCGAGGACAGATTGCGTCAGGCGGTCTCGGCAGTGCTCGCAGTCGAAACCGGGCGCTGGCGGCTGATCCCCGACGCGACGCGTGAAGAAACACCCGCCACCGCGCCCTTCGATGCCGAGCGGATAGAGCGGATCATAAGCTATTCCGATTACTGCCACGGCCATTTCCGCAACCTGTTCGCGGCGATGGGGGCAACGCCGCACACGCTGACCTATGAGATGTTGACTGCCGACTACATGGCCAGCGTCCGCGCGGTTCTCGAACATCTCGGCAGCGATGCCGAGCCGAGCGAGCCGCGCATGCGGCGGCAGGCCGACAGATCGAGCGAGACGATAGTGCTGCGCTATCTGCGCGAGCGCGCCGCATTGATCGAGGCCGAAGCCGGTCCGACGGGATGAGCGGGCCGTTCCTGCCCCATCTGCGGATCGTCGATTTCCTCGATGCAGGAACGCACGCTGCCCTGCTCGCCTGGACGCTCGCGAACGAAACGCGCTTCGTCCCAGCGCAGCTGGCCGGCGGCGTGGTCAACCCCGATGCGCGGCGCGCGCTGGTGCTCCGCGACCTTGGCCAGCTGGCCGCGGTGCTCGACGCGCGGCTGCGCGAAGCTGCACCGAGCTGGGCGGCCGAGCTGCGGTCGACGAACTTCGTGACGAGCGAGGTGGAACTCGAACTCGTCGCGCATATTGATGGCGCGCATTTCACGCTCCATTCGGACACCTATCTCAGCGGCGAGCGCGCACGCGGCGACCGGATGCTGAGCGCGGTCTATTATTTCCACCGCAAACCTAAGGGGTTCGACGGCGGCGCGCTGCGGTTGCACCGGCTGGGCGCGGCGCCGGGCGATGCGGGGCTCGACATCGCCCCCGACGACAACAGTCTGGTGGTGTTCCCGTCCTGGGGGCCGCATGAGGTGATGCCGGTCAGTTGCGCGTCCGGTGCTTTCGCGGATTCCCGCTTCGCGGTGAATTGCTGGATCTACCGCGCACGCGCCTGAGCTGGGCGGGTTTTCAGGTCGCCAATTCCAGCACACCACGATCGATCAGATCAGCGACGAACTCGGTCACGTCGCGCCGACACTCGCCCTCATCGACCCTGTGGCCTGCCGCCATATGGTCGCACACCGCGCGGAAAGTCTGCGGCTCCTCAACAAACGCCCAAATGCGAGCGCCGGTGCGGTTAAGCTGGAAAAAATATCCCGAGTCGACGTCGAGCAGGACCGTATCCGCGGCTACGTCCGCGCCGACCACCGCCGGCTTCCGACGCAGAACTGTCATGTCGTCGATCGTCGCCCCCTGCATCGTCTCACTCCCACGCAAATCATTTCATGCCAAACGCATGCTCCAGCCACATATCGGTTGCAAGCGTGAACCAGACCGGCCCCCAAGCGCTGCCGGGGATCGGCCCGTCCGATCCGTTGCGGCGCCAAGCCTCGAACGGCGCGTGCATCGCCGCGATCTTTTCAGGTACCACCCAACCGAGCTTCACAGGGGTCAGCTCATGCACCGGCCGCTGGCGCAGCAATTCGCTGATCGCATCCACCTGATGCGACACGAAATAGGACTTGGTGCGGCGCTGCCGAATCTTCTCCGGTAGCGTTCCGCACATTGCCTCGCGCAGCAGATGCTTGCGCGTGTTGAACTTGCGTAGATGCTCGCCGCCCGCGCCCATGAAGAAGCGCGTCAAGCGCAGGTCGTGGAGCGGATGCCGCACCTCGACCCCGTGGCTCTCGGCAAAGGCAAGAGCGGTATCGACCATTGTGTAACGTCGCCCGAGCGAGAAAACGCTGTAGCGCGACTGCTGATCCATGCCCCGCAGCCCGGCGCGTTCGATCTTCTGGCGCCAGCGATCCTCCAGCCCGATCCGCGCCATCCACTCGCCGCGGATCCAGTCGGTTCGGCCGAGGCGGAAGTCGAGATGCGGGGTGAGCAGCGCCTGGCGATGAGGCGGGCTGAAGAGCGGCAGCAAGGTGGCCTGCAGCGTCCGGCGTGCCTGGACGTACCAGGGCGAGTTTGGCCATATTTCCGCGCCGTGGCGGAACAATTTCCTCCAGCGGCCGCGCACGAACCGGTCGGGCCAATGCGCCAGCGACCCGTTGAGCCAGTCGTCGCCACCCTCCCCGGTCCACAGCACGCGCCGTCCGTCTGACTGCAACGCCTTCAACACACCGCCCATCGAATCGAGGATATTGGGGCGTACCGGCAGCTGATAGGAATCGGCGCACCATTGCCGGGCCGCATTGGAGTCGAAACGTCGCGCGCCGACGACCTCTGCGGTGATGCCGAGATGGTCCTCGACGGCGCTGCTCCATTCGGTCTCGTCATGCGGCTCGCCAGGAAAGCGGGCGGAGATCGCGCCGACCTGACGGTCGACCTGGCCGGCGCGGAATAGCTGCGTCGCGCGGCAAACGATCGACGAGGAATCGAGTCCGCCCGAAAGTTGCGCCGTCACCGGTCCGTCGCTGCGGATCGTCGCCGCGAGCGACTGGTTGAACAGATGGTTGAACCGATCGATATGCTCCTCGATCGATCGATCCGACAGATCCTCGAAGGGTCCGCCATGCCAGGCCCAGCGCGAAACAACGCCGTCCTCGAACCTGATCGAGCCGCCCTGGGGTACCCGCTCAATCCCGCCCCATAGTGTATCGGTCTCCGATACGAACCGCGCCGACAGAAACTCGCCAATCGCGCCCTCGTTGAGCTTGCGCTCGAACCCCATGCCCAGGATCAGCGCGCGCGGCTCGGTCGCGAAGCCAAAGGTGCGGCCGTCGAAGCTCCACAGCAGCGGGCGCCACCCCATCGGCGAACGGAACAGGTCGAGCCGCCGAGTGCGGGGCTGCCACACCGCGATCGCGTAATCGCCGACCAGGCGATGGACAAACTTCTGTCCCTCGCGCTCGAACAGTCTGAGAGCGATAAGGCCGTCGGGCGCATCCGCCAGCCGCGCGCCGTCCGCGTCGAGCAGGGCGAGCAGTTCGGACCGGTTGTCGAGCCGCCCGTCGAGCAGCAGCGCGGTCTGCGATTCGGCGCCGACGAAGGGCTGCACCTCGCCACGCGCCTCAGCAGTGGTCGTGTGGGCGAAACGCACGAATCCGGCATGAGCGTCGTGCCACTGGTTCGTCCCGTCGAACCCGCGCCGGAACGTCGATCCGGCGACCCGATCCAGCATCGCCGGATCCATCGGGCGCCCATCAGCGAACACTGCTCCCGCGATGCCGCTCATGCCACCGATCTCCCCTGAACCGCCATCGCGCGACCGCAAACCCGGTCATGCATCGACGAGCAACCCCAGCGCTAGAGCGTCGGCGACAAAGGCATCGACATCCCGCCGCATGGCTTCGACCGGCACGCCGTGCGCCGCCGCAAGGTCCGCCGCGATCTGTGCAATCGGCGTCTCCGTCGCGAGCGCCCCCCAGATCGCAGCCGCCGATGTGTTCAGCACATGATAGCGACCGTCGCGTGAGTCATAGATGGCCAGTTCGCCATCGACGGGCGGCCAGGAAAGCTCGCGAGCGGTCTTGAACATCCCACCTGCTCGCATAGGTCCGGCCCTCGCTTCAAGTGCTTCCGCGAATGGACAGACTTTGCTCCCCCGTACCATACACGCAACGCGTGCCACGGCGCCGGAACAGCAACAGATGGCGAACTGTCTTATTTAGCCGCGGCGTCCGGCCGGCGGGTCACGACGCTCAACAACAGCCCTTCATGCGCGATGACGTAGCCGCGCTCGATTAACGCTTCAACCACCGCTGAGTCCGCGTTGAGATCGCCCGGGGCGCGCGGCCGCTCGAGCAGCCGCAGCGTCCGGTCCCATTCGGGGATTAGTGGAGTCTGCGCGACAACCGCAATTCGACGCGTGTCGACCACCATCGGCATGCCGTCCTCGCTCACGATCTCCAGCTCGGGCGCGCCGCGCGCGATCCATTGCAGTCGCCACACGCCGATCGCGCGCGCCATCGCCAGCCTTGCATCCGGGTCGTCGAGTAGCGCGGTCGTGTAGCGGCCCTTGAAATGATACGCGATAGCGTCGAGCCGCGCATCGCGGGGAAACAGCCCGCGATAGGCCGCGATAGGCTCGATCTCCGTGATCCCGAACTCCTCCGGGGTCGCATGATAGGGGCTGAACCGGTCGACGATCAGCTTGCTGAAATGATTGGGCGGCTCGAGATGTTCGAGTGCCGGTATCAGCGGCGCGACCGCAGCATAATGCTCCACCGCTTCGCCCGGAAATCCGTAAAGATAGTTCCAGGCGACCCCAATTCCCAATGACCGGCAGTCGCGGAGCAACGCGATATTTTGGTGCGCCGACACGCCTTTGCGCATCAGCTTCAGCACCGGCGAGGACAGCGATTCAATCCCCGGCTGGATCGTGTCCATCCCCGCCCGCGCCATCAGCGCGAGCTGGTCATATTTGAGGTTCGCCTTGACCTCGTAGAACAAGGCCGGCCGCCGATCCCGCGCGGCGAGCGAGGGCAGCAGGTCGGTCAGATAGCGCAGCGGCATGATGTTGTCGGCGACCGCGAACCGCCCGACGCCCCAGTCCGCCTCCAGCGTGTCGAACTCGGCGAGCACGGTCGCGGCGGGCTTCTCCCGAAACATCATCGTCGCGCCGTTGAGCCCGCAAAAGGTGCAATGGTTCTTCGCCCCCCACCAGCACCCGCGCGAGGTTTCTACCGGCAGCGCCTCGGGCAGCGTCGCGGGAAGCGCGTCGCCGAGTGCGCGCAGATCGGCGAAATAGTCGCTGAAATCGGGGGCCGGGCTGCGGCGCATGTCGGCAAGCGGTGGGCAACGGACAATCCGCGGCAGCTTGGAGGCGCCCTCCGCCAGCAGCGTTTCGCAGAAATCGGGAAAGACCATGTCGGCCTCGCCCGAGAAAAAATGGTCGATCCAAGGGAAAATCTCGGCCAGCGCCTGTCCCATAGGCAAGGACGCGTTGGGTCCGCCGAGCGCGATGCGGATCTCGGGCGCGCGCGTCTTCATCCGATGCGCGATCGCCGAAGCCGCGAGCGTCTGCTGATAGCTGGACGAGATGCCCAGAATGCGCGGCCGCAGCGCCAGTATCCGTTCGCATACCGCATCCAGCAGCGGCGCCACTGCGGGCGCAACCGCGTCATGACTGGCTCGGAGATGTGCGGGCAGCGGCACGGGTTGATCGAACGCCAGGCTCAGATCGGGGCGATAGGCGAAGGGCAGGAACAGCCGCTCACCCAGCATCGATGCGACATTGCTGTTGGCGATCGTGCGATAGGCTGGATAACCTGTGCGCGCCGCGAGCATCAGGTTCGCATGGACTACTTCAACCTTCAGCCCCCGCGCGCGGCACGCCGCCGCGAGGATCGCGACCCCCAGCGTGGGGGTCTCTATCTGCGCAAACGGCGGGACGACAAGGCATAGGTCGGTCGACATCTCCACCCTTAAGAAGACAGTTCGCTATTGGGCGCAAGGACGCGCTCACAGCCTCGGCGGCAATGGTTGTGTCTCAGCTTTTCCGATTTGTTCGCGGGCCCCTAAACGAAGCAGGCCACTTCGATGAAGCGCGGTTCGACCGGATAGCCAGTGACCCGGATCGGGCCGACGTTGAGCCAGACATGCGCCTCGAGCGTCTCTTCGGGCGATCCAGCCGGTGCAACCCCTAGATGGAGGACGCTATCGATGCCGCGTCGCCGCAGCATTATCCTCCCAGCCACCGCCTGCTGAATGCAAACCGCCCTGAACGGCACGCTTCGCGCCGCACGTTGGATCGCTTGACCAACGACCCACGCCAGCGGCGTCTCGGAACTCCGTTCCTGTGCGTTCGGGTGGGCCAAGACGACGGTCGGGCCGACGAGCGTCCCCATACGCCGGGCAACGGCGCTGAAAGGCTGCGCCAACAGCCAGAGCCGTGCTACGGCCAGACAGAAGGCGGCCTCGATGAGAAGTGCCCGCTGAGCACTATCCATCCGGACGAACTTCAAGAATTTCCTGCCCGTCACAGTCAAGCCATCGCCCCCTCTGCCGACGTGGCCGGGTATGGTGCGCTACCAATGCGGCGGGGGTATGACAACGACCCGCCGCCGCGAATCCTTGCATTCGGCCTCAACCATTCCCGCAGCGAGAGGGAGCCGCGATACATCCACCCCATGAGCGGATACCGCTCCTGAAACAGAGGAACCGATTCGCAGCGTAGCGGCCCGCAGCCTTGTGGACGGCGATCAAGCGATGATAACCCGAACCATGTCCACCTACGACGCACTGTCAGCTCTTGCCCGAGTTTTGGCTCTGGCGCCGCGACGAGCCACGTCCTTGGTGCTGCTGTTGATGCTGATCACCGGCTTAACGGAGGGCATAGGGATTGTCCTGCTGGTCCCGCTCCTCAACGCCATGGTGCCGACGACAGCTGACCACAAGGCATCATCCCTGGTCACGTGGCTCGACTGGCTGGGATTAGGTCAGTCTGTTGGGCCCGTGTTGCTGCTCATCTTGGCACTGGTTTTTTTGCGCACAATGCTGGTCTATTGGCAGCAGCTGCAGACGTCCCGGCTTGTCAACCACGTCGTCGACACGCTGCGGGACCAGTGCTTCTACGCCGTCATGCACGCCGAATGGCGTTGGCTTGTTCAGCAGCGCGCCGCCAGCTTCAATAGCATGATCATTACGAACGTGACCCGCATCGGCCACGGATTGCAGCAATCGACGAATCTGATCGCGAGTAGCGTCAGTGCAATGGCCTTTGTTGCAGCGGCGCTTGTTCTCGACTGGAAGCTGGCATTGGTGGCGATGGCCGGTGGCGCCGTATTACTTCAACTCGTCTCCGGCCATCGCCATCGCATGATCCGATTGGGCCAGGCGTTGGGCATTGCCAATCAGGCGCTGCACCAACAGGTGCAGGAAGGCGTGGCAGGAATCAGACTGACCCGCATCTGGCAAGGCGAAGCCACGGCTATCCGCCATTTCTCCGATGTGGTGGGGCATCTTCGACAGCTTCAGCTCGATTATCAGATCCATCTCGGTCGGGGCCGCGCCGGATTGCAGGTCGGGGGCGCCGCGTTGCTGATCGTGGTGATCTACATCGGGCTTGAGATTCTCGCGCTGTCGCCCGCCGTCCTGCTGCCGCTTGCCCTGGTCTTCGTCCGGTTGGTGCCGATGCTGGGCAATGTGCAGACTGCCTGGCACCAGTGGCTGCATTCGATCCCCGCACTAACCGATACCGAAGCCTTGCTGGCTGACGCGGGTGCAGTCGCCGAGGCGCAACACCAGCCGGGCGAGCCCCCGATACCGTTGGGCAATGAATTGCGGCTCGAGGGGATCACGGTAACCTATGCGACGCGCGATAATCCCTCGCTCGACCGGTTCGACGCAATAATAAAGGCACGGACAACAACGGTCATCACCGGCCCGTCCGGCGCGGGAAAGAGCACGCTTGCCGATGTCTTGACTGGCTTGATCAGCCCCACTGCCGGTACCATGTCGGTCGACGGCATCGCCATCCGTGGCGCCATGCGCCAGCGTTGGCGCCAGTCGGTCAGTTATGTCCAGCAAGACTGTTTCCTGTTCAACGAAAGCATTCGCGCCAGCCTTCTGCGCGCCAACTCTGGCGCGAGTGAAGCGGCAATGATCGAAGCGCTACGCCTTGCGGCCGCAGATTTCGCGTTTGACCTGCCGGAAGGGTTGGACAGTCAGGTTGGTGACAACGGCGTTCGCCTTTCCGGCGGCGAGCGACAGAGAATCGCTCTGGCGGGCGCTCTTCTGCGCCAGCCCTCGCTTCTGATCCTTGATGAGGCGACCAGCGCAATCGATCATTTCAATGAACTTGCGATTCAGCGGGCCATTGCCAAGCTTAGAGGCCGCATGACAATCATCGCCATCGCTCATCGTGGCTTTCGAGATATGGACGCAGACCAGATATTGACCCTCGTTGCACCGGATGCGGCCAAGTGAGCAGCAGCTACCATAGTTCTCCGGGGCGCTGTCAGTCTAATCGCAAATTGTCTCCGATCGGCGAAGCGGTCGCTTGGTTGATCAGGCGTCACACCAAGAGCGACTGCCAATCGGCCAAGGCAGGCATCGGCCGACGCACTGCGTATGCCGTCGAACGCGGTTCTGTCAGAGTAAAATATACCAGCCAGTAAGGACCGGGCGGCAGGGCAGTCTGATGCTAACTAGTCTCCCCTCCTAAACGCGGGGTCTCGGCGGGAGACAGGCCCATGGCGGGTAAACTCACGTTCAAGCGTCACCGATTTCCTCCGGATGTCATCCGCTACGGCGTGTGGCTCTACTTCCGCTTCACCCTGAGCCTTCGCGACGTGGAGGAGCTGCTCGCCGAGCGCGGCATCGAAGTCAGGTACGAGACCATTCGTTGCAGGACGATCAAGTTCGGGCCGCAGATCGCCGAGAAGCTCAGGGCCAGGAGACCAGCGCCCTCCCCTCGGCTGAGCCATTCGCTGAGCTGCCGAAGCTCCAAGTCTGTAAGCGCCATGGGGGCCTCATCCCAAAGGAAGATGCTGCCCTTCGCGCGATCGAGTTCCTGCCGAACGGCACGCTCAAGATCTACAAGGGCCTGCCACACGGGATGTGTACGACCCACCCGGACGTCATCAACGCCGACCTGCTCGCCTTCATCGAGGATAGCGTGCCGGCCGAAGGCGGTACTATCCTTGCAGAACCCGCGTAAACGGCAGCCAGCCGCCCGGCCCTGTGGCCGGACGGCTGGCCCGCTCTACTGAGCGTCAGGCGGCCAGCTGCGCCGCCGGCGTCAGGCTCGCGCCGGCCGCGCGTGTGAGATCAGCGAACATCCGCTGGTTGGCGGCATAGAGTTTTGGCCCGACGATCGCCCGGCCGAAGCGCGGCAGCCACCCCGTCTGGGTCTCGTGGCTGGTGATCAGCGTCGCCTGACCATCCGCGGTCGGCTCGAGGGTGAAGGCGCGCTCGGCGTGCACCCCCGTACCATCGGCGGTGAAGGCGAAGCGGCGGTCGCGCTCGGCAGCCACGACCTTGCTCTCCAGTTCGACCGGATGGGCCTTCCAGCTAAACGACGCGCCGACACCCTTGGCGGAATCGCCGAGCACCCAGCGGCAGTCGCGGTACCATGAGGGCCAGCGCTCGAACCTGGTCAGCAACTTCCAGACCGTGCTCGGCGGCGCCGGAATCAGCGCCTCGTTGTTCACCACCAGTGCCGGAGCGGGCTTGGCACCGAGCAGCCAGCCAGTGAGGCGCGCCATCCATTCGCGCGGAATGAACCGGCTGCTCATCGCGCTCAGCTTGTTGAGCACGCCCGGGACGACGACTGCGCGGCCCTTGTCGAGCGCGCGCAACCCGGCCTCGATGACCGGGCCGGGCTCGGCCAGCCGGCTATAGATCACCGTGTGGCCGACCTCGGCGCCGAGCGCGTCGACGAACCCCGTGCGCGTCGGCCCGGGGCAAAGCGCGGTCACTGACACGCCCGTTGCCCGAGCCTCGGCCCAGAGCGCCTGGCTGAACGACAGCACGAAGGCCTTGCTCGCGCCATAGACTGCCTGCGTCGGCGCGGGCTGGAAGGCGATCGTTGAGGCGACGTTGAGGATGCCGCCGTGGCCCCTTGCCATCATTCCGGGCAGGAAAGCGCGGGCGAGCGCGACTACCGCAGACACGTCGACCGCGATCTCGTCGTCCTCGCGCTCTCCATCTGCCTCGGCGAAGGTACCGTAGGTGCCGAACCCGGCATTGTTGACAAGCACCTCGACCGGGCTCTCCCCGACATGGGCGATCAAAGCGGCGACGCCGTCTGTGGTCGCGAGGTCGGCGGTAACGGTCTCCAGTTCAATGCCGGGAACAGCCGTGCGGATCTGCGCCGCCGTCTCCTCGAGCCGCGCTTCGTTACGGCCGCTGAGCACCAGCGACATGCCGCGCTCGGCTAGCCTGAGGGCGATGCCGCGGCCGAGGCCGGACGAGGCGCCAGTGACCACGGCGCGGTTGCCGCGATAGTGGACCTGGGGGGATCTACTCATCTCGAATTCCTTTCCTGAGTTCATGGGGTTGGGGGTTTGGACGGTTGGTGGAGGAGCTCAGATCAGGCCGTCCAGGCGCCAGATCACGAGCAGGCCGGTGCCAATGATGACGTCGATCACGACGCACCACGGCACGTACCAGCGGGGAATTGCGACCAGCGACAAGCCGGCCTTGTTGTGGTGCGCGAGGTCCCACAGGGCGTGCCCAAAGTAGGCAAGAGCCAGCACCAACGGCGAGAACAGCAGGCCGAGTAGCGCCGCAACGGTGAACAGCCCCGTGACGTTGAACTCGACAAACTGGTCGCGCGGCGAGCCGTTCATTACCGCGAAGCCGAAATAGACCCCGGCGATAAGTGCGATCAGCACCGCGGCGAAGCCGGTTGAGGCCTCGGGCGGCAAAAAGGCGTGCGGCAGCAGCGAACCGATGCCGACGGCGATGCCGGTGAGCATTGGCCGCCGTCCAAATACCGATTGGCCGTGGCCATGGTCGCAAGTCTGTGAATGGCTAGTCATTGTAGTTCTCCATAGGAAATAGAGGGAGGGCGCCTTGCGGGCGCCCGCCCCGTGTCAGCTATTCGCGAACTCCAGGAGATCGGCGTTGAGCTGGTCTTTGTGGGTGTCGGCGAGACCGTGCGGAGCGCCGGGATAGACCGTAAGCACCGCGTGCGGGACGAGCGTGGCAGCCGCCCGGGCCGACGCAGCGATCGGTACGATCTGGTCGTCATCGCCGTGCACGATCAGCGTCGGTCGGTCGAACTTCTTCAGGTCGTCGGTGAAATCGGTTTCCGAGAACGCCTTGATGCAGTCGTAGGCGTTCTTGTGGCCGGCCATCATGCCCTGCAGCCAGAAGCTGTCGATCACGCCTTGGCTGGGCACGGCGCCCGGCCGGTTGAAGCCAAAGAACGGGCCCGAAGCGAGATCCTTGTAGAGCTGCGAGCGATCTTTGAGCGACGCCGCGCGCAGCCCGTCGAAAACCTCGATCGGCAGCCCGCCTGGATTGCTGTCCTTCTTGACCATGATCGGCGGCACCGCCGAAATCAGGGCGATCTTCGCCACCCTGCTCGTGCCATGACGGCCGACGTAGCGCGATACTTCGCCGCCGCCGGTCGAGAAGCCGGCCAGGATGATGTCCCTGAGGTCGAGCTGCTCGATCAGCTCGGCGAGATCGTCGGCATAGGTGTCCATCTCGTTGCCGTGCCAGGGCTGGCTCGACCGCCCGTGGCCGCGCCGGTCGTGCGCGACGACGCGGAAGCCGTTGGCGGCGAGGTGCAGCGCCTGCGCTTCCCAGCTGTCGGCATTGAGCGGCCAGCCGTGGCTGAGGA
>Ga0315910_10001538_pt1 | contig 21061 bp, 14 predicted proteins | sample EdamamesoilMG_FD_204470 | JGI IMG/M metagenome (GOLD analysis project Ga0315910, IMG submission 204470) | Garden soil microbial communities collected in Santa Monica, California, United States - Edamame soil | ecosystem: Environmental > Terrestrial > Soil > Garden | place: USA: California...
CGAAGGCGAGACGCAGGAGCTCGCCGCTCCAGGGCCAGACGAGGCCGACGCCGCCGCAGGCGAGGGCGAAGAGCGGCTGGGCCAGTCGCACGGCGGCGTCGCCGAGCTCGCGTTCCTGATGGCGGCGTGCGAGCCAGGGCAGGGCCGAGGTCGTGGCGAAGGCGGCGAAGAACACGAGCCACAGGAACAGGCGCACGCTGGCGTTGTAGCGCCCGAGCTCGGCCGGGCCGCAGAGAGCGCGCACGAACAGGTTGTCGACGTGGAAGTAGGCCTGCTGCAGGAGCCCCGTGAGCGCCAGCATCCAGGCCGCGCGCAGCAGGCCCGCGATCGGCGCGGGCGCGGCGCGCGGCAGGTGCGGGCGCGCGACGAAGTGCAGCGCCACGTTGCCGGCCGCGATGGCCCAGGAGTACGCCAAGAGGTAGGGCCCGAAGCCGGAGACGCCCGCGAGCGCGAGCGCGGCGATCGCCGCCAGCCGCGCCGTGCTGCCCAGGGCGCGCAGGAGCACGGGCCGGCCCCATGCGATCTCGCGCTGGAACACGACGGCCGACAGCTCCGGCACGCGTGCGAGCGGCCCGAGCGCGGCCAGGGCCACCCAGCCGAGCTCGCGCTCGCCGCCGAGCAGCGCCGCGCCGGCGACACCCGCCGCGCCGAGGAGCGCCGCGACCAGCCGGATGCGCCGGCCGCCGGCGATGGCCGCGGCGAAGGCGGCCGGATCGTTCACGCCGCGCTGCACGGCCACGGTCGAGGTGCCGCAGTCGACCAGCACGTCGAGGAAGCCGAACACGGCGAGATAGAAGGTGAAGCGCCCGAAGTCCTCGGGCGCGAGCGCGCGCGCGAGCAGCGCGATCGAGAGGAACGTGCACAGCGTGCCCCACTGGCGCCCGAGGGCGAGCAGGGCCGTGGCACTCCAGACGCGGCGCGGGACCGTGCTCGGCAGGGAGGCGGCGCTCGCCATGGATGGGGGCGACCGCGCGGGGCCGCGGCCTACTTCGTCGCCAGCGCGCCGGTCAGGCGCGCGCACACGTTGGCGGTGAAGGCGCGCGTGCCGAGCGAGCCGCCGATGTCGGCCGTCTTCTCGCCGCTCTCGATGGCGCCGCGGATTGCGGCGCGCAGGGCCTTGCCCGCCGCGCGCTCGCCCAGGTGGCGCAGCAGCGAGGCGAAGGAGAGCAGGGCCGCGCTGGGGTTGCACAGGTCCTGGCCGGCGATGTCGGGCGCGGTGCCGCCGGCCGGATCGAACATGGCCAGGCGCACGCGCCCGGTGGCGTCGAAGGAGTACGAGGCGCTGTCGCCCAGGCCGATCGAGCCGATCAGGCCGCAGGCCATGTCCGACAGGAAGTCGCCGTACTCGTTGGGGCAGACGACCACGTGGTAGCGCTCGGGGTGCAGGATGATCCCGGCCAGGAGCGAGTCGAACAGCTCGCGCCGGTAGGGGATGCCCGGGTAGTTGCGCGCGATCTCGTCGCACTGGTCCTCGAACAGGCCGTCGGCCGCGCGCTGGATGGTCCACTTGCTGGTCGAGACCACGCTCGTCGCACGCTCGCTGGCCAGGCGGAAGGCGAACTGGGCCGCGTTGCGGGCGGGCACGCGCTCGATCACGCGCAGGGCCACGGCCGACTCGGTGCCGATGCGCATGCCGCTGTCGGAGTAGGTGCCGCCCGTGGCCACGCGCACGACGTCGATGTCGAGCGTGCGCTTGAAGTTGTTCTCCACGCCCGGGAAGGTCGAGACCGGCCGGTGGATGACCGAGAAGTTGCAGAACTCGCGCAGCACCTTGTTCGGGCTCTCGGCCTCGGTGGCGGTCGGGTACTTGATCGCGACCTCGAGCTCGGACATGGCGAGCTTGGCCTGCTCGTACACCTCGCCCTTCTTCTTGGTGCGGTTGGCGAGCGACAGGTCGACGGCGCGGAACTCGACGCGGAAGGGCAGCGCGGCGGCCACGGAGTGGACGCTCTCGGACAGCTCGGGCGAGATGCCGTCGCCCAGGATCTCGACGATGGAGTAGGTCTTCATGGGCTGGGAGGCGTGCGCCGGCGCGGGCTCCGGAGGGACTCCGTCGGGCGCACTCGAAGCCCGGTAGGATAGCGTCCGCCATGCCCGGCCGCCGCCTCGCCCGCCTGCTCCTGGAGGGCGAGCGCGCGCGCCTGCGGCCGCACCGGTCGGACGACGACGGACCGGCCTATGCCCTGCTCGCCGGGCGCCAGGAGATCCTGCGCTGGCTGGTGTGGGACGGGCCGCGGGCGGTGGAGGAGCTGCGCGAGTACTACGGGCACTGGCGCTTCGACGCCGGAGGCGGAAGCGACTTCCGCCTGGCGATCGAGGAGCGCGCGAGCGGGGAGCTCGCCGGCTCGATCTCGGTGCGCTTCGGCGGGCACGCGGGCACGGGCGACGTGGGCTACTGGGTGGGAATGCCGTTCCAGGGCCGGGGCCTCGGCGGCGAGGCGCTGGAGCTCGTGGCGCACCTCGCCTTCCGGCACCTGGCGGCCGACGCGCTCGTGGCCTGGGTGTTCGTGGGCAACGCCGGCTCGCGCCGCGTCCTCGAGCGCACGGGCTTCACGCTCGCGCGCAGCGTGCCCGGACGCGTCCTGAAGCAGGGCCGGCGCGTGGACGAATGGCACTTCGTCCTGCTGCGCGAGGAGTGGCGGCGCCTGCGCTCCGACTTCCGGCCGGCGCGCGAGGAGATCGAGTGGGAAGAGGCCCCGGATCCGCTGGATTCTCCGGCCCGCCCGTTTCCGGCCGGGTAGTCTTCGACGTCCGCTCCAGCCAGCGCCCGCTCCGGGGGGAGCGCCGCCGGCCGCCCGGCGCCCGAGGGTCAAGCGCCGCGCCCGCTCGCCACCACCGCGACCCGCCACCACCGCACTTGAAGAAGCTTCCCTCGTCGGAAGAGCTCATCCGCCGCTACCCGCTCTCGGAGCGCGCCCGCGCCGGAGTGCTGCGCCACCGCGCCGAGGTTCGCGAGATCCTCTCGGCGCGCGACGAGCGCATGCTGCTGATCGTCGGGCCCTGCTCGGCCTGGCCGTCCGAGGCCGTGCTCGAGTACGCCGAGCTCCTGCGCGGGCTCGAGCTCGAGGTGCGCGACGCGCTCAAGCTCGTCATGCGCACCTTCATCCAGAAGCCGCGCACCGCGCGCGGCTGGACCGGGCCCGTGAACCAGCCCGATCCCTTCGCGCCACCCGACATCGAGGTCGGCATGGTCACCTGTCGGCGGCTCATGGTCGAGCTGGTCGAGAGCGGGCTCGCCATCGCCGACGAGGCCCTGTTCACGCACCAGGCGGCCGGTTTCGTCGAGCTGCTCTCCTGGGTCGCGATCGGCGCGCGCAGCACCGAGGACCAGGAGCACCGCATCTGGGCCTCGGCCATCTCGGCTCCGGTGGGAATGAAGAACCCGACCTCGGGCTGCATCCCGGTGGGGGTGAACAGCGTGCTCGCGGCCCAGTACCCGCACACGGCCGTGTTCGACGGCTACCAGGTGCAGACCAGCGGCAACCCGCACGCGCACCTCGTGCTGCGCGGCGGCGTCGAGGGCCCGAACTACCACCTGGACGACCTCTACCTCGCACGCCGCTGCATGCAGGAGAAGGGCCTCGCCAACCCGGCCGTGCTGATCGACACGAGCCACGACAACTGCCGCATCAACGGCCACAAGGACCCCGAGGCCCAGGCCGACGTCGTGCGCGAGGCCATGAGCAACCTGCGCGTGCGGCCCGAGCTCGAGCGCTTCGTGCGCGGCTTCCTGCTCGAGAGCTTCCTCAAGGGCGGCTGCCAGTCGCTCGAGCGCGCCACGCCGGCCACGATCGACCGCGGCGGGCTCTCGATCACCGACCCGTGCCTCTCCTGGGAGCGCACGCGCGCGCTCGTGCTCGACCTGGCCGAAGAGGTACGCGCGCTGCACCCGCATGCGGTGCCCACCGCCGCCTGATGACGCGCATCGTCTTCCTGGGAGCGAGCGGCTCCTTCAGCGAGGAGGCCGCGCTCGCCCTGGCCGAGCGCCGCGCGCTCGCCGACGCCTCCTTCGTCGGCGCGCGCGATCCCGCGGCCGTCGTGGCCGCGCTGATCGACGGCGAGGCCGAGCTCGGCGTCCTGCCCGTGGCCAACACGAGCGGCGGCCTCGTGCGCGAGACGCTCGCGGCCCTCGCGGCCGCCGGCGCAGTCGGGCTCGAGCCCGTCGACGAGCTCGCGCTGCCCGTGCGCTTCACGCTCTGGCTCGCGCGCCCCGGGATCGAGCTCGACTCGATCGAGCGCGTGGCGAGCCATCCGCAGGCCTTCGCGCAGTGCGCGCGCACGCTCGAGCGCCTGCTGCCCGGCCGCGCGCACCTCTCCCAGGGCGACACGGCCTCGGCCGCGCGCGCCCTTTCGGACGGCGGTCTCGACCCGAGCACGGCCGTGCTCGCCTCCGCGCGCGCCGGCCGACGTTACGGCCTGTTCAGCGCACGCGAGGACGTCCACGACGATCCTGCCAACCGCACGTTCTTCGCCCTCTTCCGCCGCCGCTCTTCCCGAACGCGGGTAGATTGATCGAACCACCATGCCCGAAGACCTCGAACTGCTGCGCTCGCGCATCCAGGAGCTCGACTCGGCCATCATCCGCCTCCTGGGCGAGCGCTTCGCCCACGTGCGCCTGCTCGGGCGCTGGAAGGCGATCGAAGGCGTGCCGGTCGAGGACGTCGGCCGCGAGGCCGAGCTGCGCGCGCTCTACCGTTCGGCCGCCGAGCGCGAGGGCCTCGATCCGAAGCTGGTCCTGGCCCTGTTCGAGGGCGTGCACGAGCACTCGCGCGCCGAGCAGGAGCGCCAGGCGCGGCGCACGAAATCGGCCTGAGCCCGAAATCGGCCTGAAATCCGGCGGCGGCGCGCGGATTGCAACGCCGGAGCGGCCCGCCGGTGACCTCGGGGTCGCGGCGAGCTATCTTCCCGAGGCGGATCATCCGCCGGCATGTCGAAGAAGCCGCTGCTCATCACGCTGCTCCTGGTGCCCCTGGCGGGCCTGGGGGCGCTGGTCTTCCTGAGCGATGGCGGACGCCCGGCCGGCGCCGCGCCCGCGCCGCCGCCCGAGCCCGAGCCGGTGGCCGAGGCGCCGGTTGCCGAGGTGCTCCTGCGCCAGCCCGAGGCCTTCGTGCGGGCGGCGAACGGTGTCACGGGCACGACCGTGCTGTGGCCGCTCAAGGTCGAGCTCGAGCTGGTCGAGGCGAGCTTCCTGCCCCATCAAGAGGGCGTGCCCGCCGTGGGCTCGGGCGCGAACGCGCGCCTCTCGGGCACGATCTCGGGCGTGGACGAGCGCGGCGTCGCGGCCGAGATCCGCTTCGTCGCCGGCGCGAACGCCGGACGCGTCCTGCGCTGCGACGCGGACGGGCGCTTCGGCGCGGCCGACCTCTACCCCGGGCTCTCGGTGGTCGAGGTGCGCGGCCCGGGCACGCTCGGCTCGCGGCGCGAGGTGCGCCTGCGGCGCGGGCAGGACCAGCTGCTCAACATCGGCTACGGCCGGCCGGGACAGGTGTTCGGGCGCGTGCAGGACCAGAAGGGCAACGGCCTCGCCAACGCGCAGGTGTGGGTCGACGGCACGCGCGTCCTCACCGACACCGAGGGCGGGTTCTACGTCGCGGCCGTGGCGGCCGGGCCGGTCCTGTGCGAGGTCGAGCAGGACGGCTTCGCGCTCTACCAGGAGCAGGTTTGGATCGCCGGCGGAACGGTCACGCCCCAGGAGCGCATGACCTTCACGCTCGCGCCCGCGAGCGAGCTGCGCGTGGCCGTGCACGGCAACGTGGGCGGGCCGGGGCCGGTGCAGCTGTACCTGCTCTCCGATCGCAAGGCCTTCAGCGGCGCCCAGGCCCAGCGCAACATGAGCTTCCCCTGGCACCGCATCAATCCGGTCGAGGTGCAGCCGGGCGTGCCCGTGACGATCGGCAAGCTCCCGCCCGAGGTCGTGCGCGTGCACGCCTTCCGGCCCGGGGCGCGCGCGCCGGCCAAGGCCGTCAACCTGGCCGGCAACCTGCGCGACCTCGTCATCGACCTCGAGCCGGCGCCGGCCCTGACCGGGCGCGTGCTGGCCGAGGGCGAGCCCGTGGCCGACGCGACCGTGCGCCTGGAGGCGCCCGACCGCGTGCGCGCGACGCTGGGCTACTTCACCGAGGCGGCGTACTTCCTGGAGACGGCCGTGCTGCCGAACCTCCCGCCCGGCATGCAAGAGGTGAAGACCGGCTCCGACGGGCGCTTCAGCCTGAGCTCGTGGAGCGAGGTCAGCCCCGTGCGCTTCATCGAGGCGCGCGACCTCACCGGCAGCAGCTGGGCCGGACGCCTCGTGCAGCCGGACGAGAGCGAGGTCGAGCTCGAGCTGCATCCGATCGACGTGGGCGAGGCCACGCTCGTCGTGCGCTTCCCCGGCCGCCACCAGGGCTTGCCGATCGAGGCCTGGATCGGCGGCTCGCCGCGCGCGACCCAGGTGCTGGCCTCGGATCAGGATCTGGAGATCGAGGGCCTGGTCGCCGGCCGCTGGCGCATGAAGGTCACCTGGCGCGCCCAGGTGATCCGCCCCGAGGAAGAGGTCCAGGTCGACGGGCAGGAAGAGATCGAGATCGCATTGCCTCCCGAGTGCATCGACGGCCAGAGCGAGGAGCAGTGGCGGCGCGCGGGCAAAGAGTACCCGCACGATATCGAGACAGCGGGTACGCCCCGCTGAGCTTGCCGGCGTCGGTCCGGACGCCTAGCATCGCCGTGCCGTCGGAGGAGGGCTCCCCATGATCTCGTCTCTCGCGCACGTCCCCGCTGCCTCGAGCCAACCGGGGCCGCGTTGAGCGGCGTCCAGGCCTTCTTCCAGAAGTACCCCGAGCTGGCGATCTACCTCGCGCTCGGCCTCGGCTACGCGGTCGGCGGCCTCAAGCTGCGCGGCTTCAGCCTGGGCGGGAGCACGGGCTCGCTTCTGGCCGGCCTCCTGGTCGGGGCCTTCTTCGAGGTGCCCGTCTCGGGCACGGCGAAGTCGGTGCTCTTCATGTTGTTCCTGTTCGGCATCGGCTACTCGGTCGGGCCGAAGTTCGCGAAGGCGATGAAGGGCGACGGCTGGCGCTTCGCCGTGCTGGGCGTCTTCGTGCCGGTGGTGGGGCTCGCGACCGCCTGGGCCGTCGCGCGCTTCCTCCATCTCGACGCCGGCTTCGCGGGCGGGCTCGTCTCCGGCGCGCTGACCGAGTCGCCCGCGATCGGCACGGCCAGCGAGGCCATCCACGGCCTCGGGCTCGAGGCGGCCGAGGCCGAGCGCCTGGTCGGCCACGTGGCCGTGGCCGACGCGCTGTGCTACGTCTTCGGTGCCTTCGGCGTGATCTGGTTCTGCGGCACGCTCGGCCCGCGCCTGCTCGGGATCGACCTCCACGCCGAGGCCGCGAAGCTCGAGAAGGAGCTCGGCATCGAGCGCGAGCGCCCGGGCGTGATCTCGGCCTGGCGGCGCAACGAGCTGCGCGCCTTCCGCCTCGCCGCGGAGGCGAGCGCCTGGCGCACGGTGGCCGAGCTCGAGCGCAGCGTCCCCGGCGCGCGCCTCTACGTCGCCCGGCGGCGGCGCGCGCAGGAGGTCCTGGCCGGCACTCCGGAGCTCGACCTCCGACCGGACGACGTCGTGGCCCTCTCCGGTCCGCGCGAGGCGCTGCTCGGGAAGCTCGGGCCGGGGCTGGTGGAGGTGGAGGACCGCGAGCTGCTCGACCTGCCCGTGGCCGTGAACGACGTCTTCCTGACGGCGCGCGAGTTCGACGGGCAGACGCTCGAGGAGCTCGCCGCGCGCGAGGACGAGGTGCGGGGCGTCTACCTGCGCTCGATCACGCGCGGCGACCAGATCATCCCGATCGCTCCGCGCACGGTGCTCGAGCGCGGTGACGTCCTGCGCATCGTCGGCTCGGAGGCCGCCGTCGAGCGCGTCGCGCGCCGCATGGGAGCCGTCGTCCGCCCGTCCGACGTGACCGATTTCCGCGTGCTCGGCCTGGCCATCGTCGCGGGTGCCGCCGTGGGCATCCTGTGCGGGATCGACCTGCGCGGGTTCAAGCTCTCGCTCGGCTCGAGCGTGGGCGTGCTCCTGGCGGGGATCGCCGTCGGCTGGCTGCGCGGCCGGCGCCCGCTCTTCGCGCGCATCCCCGACGCCGCCGTCAGCTTCATGCAGGCGATCGGCCTGTCGGCCTTCGTGGCCATGGTGGGCCTGAGCGCGGGACCGCACTTCATGCCCGCCATCCGCGAGGCGGGCATGGGGCTCTTCCTGGGCGGAGTGGTGGTGACGCTCGTGCCGCTCGTGGCCGGGCTCTACTTCGGGCGCCACGTGCTGAAGGTGAATCCGCTCCTGCTCCTCGGCGGCCTGGCCGGGGCGCAGACCTTCACGCCCGGCCTGGCGGCCGTGCAGGAGAAATCCGGCAGCGCGATCGCCGTCCTCGGCTACTCGGGCTCGGTCGCGATCGCGCACGTCCTGCTCCCCATGTGGGGCTCGGTGATCGTGGCGCTGATCGGAAGCCCGGCTGTGCCGGGCTGAGTCATCCGGAAGCCCGGCTCCGCCGGGCTGAGTCATCCGGAAGCCCGGCCCCGCCGGGCTGAGTCTCACCGGAAGCTCGGCTCTGCCGGGCTGAGTCCATCGGAAGCCCGGCTTCGCCGGGCTGAGTTCAGCGGTGGCAGGTGGTGCAGGTCTCGCCGTTGTCCACGTGCGGCAAGGGCTGTCCGTTGCCGTGGCAGCCGCGGCAGTTCATGCTCGGCGTGTGATCGGGCGGTAGGGGCGTGGCCAGGTCGTGGCTCGGCGTCGCGGCGTGGCACACGCGGCAGGAGGTGCCGCGCAGCGGCTCGTGACAGGCGAGGCAGTGGCGGTCGTTCGGCTCGCCCCAGCCTCCGACGTGGCTCAGCGGGCGGATGTCGTCGTGACAGCGCTGGCACGAGTCGGAGTCGTGGCAGGTGACGCAGCTGTCCCGGTCCATGCTGGCCGTGAGCCCGTGGCCGCGCCGGCGCCAGTAGTTGTTGTGGTTCTCGGGCAGCTCGATCTGGTGGCAGGTCGTGCACTCCGAGGGCTTGTGGCAGAGCACGCACTGGTCCGAGCGCTCGGGCGAGCGGCCGCGCACCTGGCCGCCGTGGTAGCGCTTCCAGTTCGCGCGGTGGCTGGGGGGCGCCACGCCGGCGCGGATCTCGACGTGGCAGGCGGAGCACTCGGCCTCGCGCGGGCCCGCGCTCGAGGCGTGGCACGCGAGGCAGGTGTCCATGCTCATGCGCAGCGCCGGGCCGCGGTCGGCGAGGCTGCCTTCGGCCGCGAGCACGTCGGCGTGACAGGTGTCGCAAGCCTCTCCGCGCGTGGCGTGGGCCTGGTGCGAGAACAGGATCTCCTCGGACTGCCGGCCGGCGTGGGCGGCGCGGAAGGCGTCGCCCTCGAAGAGCGAGGCCACGCGCAGCTCGAGCGGCTTCTCGGCGTCGAGCTTGGCGTGGCACAGGGCGCACTGCGCGGCGCGCGGCATGCCCGGATCCTCCTCGTCGTCCCAGTGGCCGTGGCAGTCGGCGCACTCGAGCCCCTGGACCGTGTGGATGCGGTGGTCGAAGGCGAGCGGCCGGTCCTCCTGGACCAGGGCGCCGACCAGGATGCAGCCCCCGAGGTACAGGAACGCCAGCAGGCCCAGGAGCGGGGCCGCCTCGCGCCGCAGGAGAGCCAGGGTCTCGTGCTTCAGAACCGCCATAGGACCCCCAGGCGCAGGGTGTGGTAGGTCTCGAGGTCGTCGTCCTCGAACTCGTAGAGGAAGTCCATCTCCAGGCGCTCCGAGAGCTCGCGGCTCACGCGCAGGTAGTAGGTGCGCACGTCGTCGCGCTCCGAGAGCTCGAGCAGCTCGTACTTGTACAGCGAGTAGTAGGTGCCGATGCCCGCCTGCCAGGCCTCGTCGGCGTCGTACGATAGGTCGGCGCCCAGCGAGCTCGTGTCCTCGCCGTCGCCGTCCCAGCGGTCCGCGGTGGCGCTCAGGGCCAGGCCCTCGGTCGCGAGGTCGCGCAGCGTGGCCGTGGCGTAGTAGCGCTCCCAGTCGCGGTTGAAGTCGCCCACGTCGTCGGAGTCGCTGACGCGCCGGAGGTCGATGCCGGCGTCGAGCACGGTGCGCTCTCCGAAGGCGTGCGAGGCATTGAGCGTCAGCTGGCGGAAGGGGAAGTACTCGAGCAGCTGCTCGAAGAAGGGATCGAGCTCGTTCACGCGCTGCGTCTGGGTCTCGAGCAGCTCGTAGTAGGCGGCGCGCACGGTGGTCTCCGACTCGGCGTCGTCGAAGGACGACAGCAGGCGCAGGTCGCGCGGGTCGCCCTCGAGGTGGGAGAACTCGCCCTCGAGGCGCCAGCGCGGGGAGAGCTGCTGCCACAGCCCGACGGTGAGGAGGTCGTCGTGCTCCTCGCCCAGCACGAGCTCGTCCTCCAGGTGCATCCAGTCCAGGCGCGCGCGCCCGCCCTGCCAGGGCAGGCCCTCGACGAAGGTGCCGAAGCCGAGGTCGCCCTCGTGGGAGGACTCGTAGAGGTGGGCGAGCACGCCGCCGTACAGGCCGACCTCGACCTCGTGCGCGCCCATCGGGCGCGTCAGGTACGAGATCCCGTCGATGCGCACCACCTCGGGCAGGCGGGCGTCGCTCTGCCGGCCGACGCGCAGCGTGCCGGGCGAGTCCTCGGGATCGCGGTCGAGGTCGATGTCCGCGTAGGCGAGGTAGAGCTTCGAGACCACGCTGCCATCGTAGGTGTCGGTGAGGTCGTCGAAGATCGGGTCGTCACCCAGGCCGTCGATGTCGACGTCCACCCGCGCCAGCAGGTGGCCCCGGATCCAGGGCGCCTCGGGGTTCACCACGTCGAGGGCGAGCACGCCGCGCGCATCCTGGTCCTGGTCGTCGTCCGTGAAGCGCCCGCGGTAGCGCACGGAGAGCGAGCCGTGCACCCAGCCCGGGCCGGGCACGCCCTCGTGCCCCTCCGCGGGACCCGACGACGCCGGCGCGGCGGGCGCGGCGACCCAGGCTTCGACGCCGGGCTCGGGCTCGGCCGGCGGCTCCGCGGCGGGAGGCCCCGGTTGCGACTCCTGCACGGGCGCCTCTTCCTGTGCCGCCTGCGGCTCGGTCCGCGCCGGCTCCTCGGGCTCCGGCTTGGCCGCCTCCTCTTTTCCCGGCCAGACCCGTCCGGTCTCGGGGTCGACGAACTCCGGTGCGACGGGGGGAGGCTCCGCGCCCTCGCTCACCGGCGGCGCCGGAGCCGGCGCATCCTTCGGCATCTTGGCGGGCGTTTCGGCGGGCGCTGCTTCGGGCGGCGCTTCGGTGGGCGCTTCAACAGGTGCTTCCGCGGGCGCGGGTTCGGCTACCGGCGCCGGCTTCGAGACGCAGCCCGCGGCGCCGCAGACGAGGAGCCACAGTGCGGCGTGCGCCGCGCGGGAAGGGAAGTGGCTCTCGCCGGAGTCGACGTGCATCGCAGGGGGAGCCCGACGATAGCGGATGCCGCTACGTTGCCCGCTGCTCCTTCGGCAGGATCGGCAGGTTCCGCACCGCCCATCCGAACAGGAAGATCGTGGCGGCGATGAGGCCCAGCGAGAGGCCCCACTCGGCCACGCTGGGCGTGTACGCCTGCGCCTCGAGCTGCGGGATGGGCCCCTTCATGTCGAGCGCGAACACCACCACGTCGGTGCGGTTCAGCACGACGCCGCCGCAGGCGAGCAGGGCGCCCCAGAAGAGCGCCTGCGGGCTCCGGCGCAGCCGCTCCGAGCCGAGCAGCACGAGCGGGATCAGGCCTCCGAGCACGAGCTCGGCCGCCAGGAGCCCGGCCAGGGGGCCCGTCAGGCCCGGGACGAGCTGGCCGCGCACGACGAGATCGCCGACGCGGACGAGCTCGTACACGAGCAGCGCCCAGAAGGCGAGCTTGCCCACCGAGGCGAGCTCGACCATGCGCGGCGGCCGGCCCCAGGCCCGCGCGATCCACAGGGCGGCCACGATCACGATCGCCAGGCCGGCCGCGATGGAGGAGAGGAAGAACGAGACCGGCATCACCGGCGACCACCAGGCCGGGTCGAGCTTGTCCGGCATGAGCAGGTACAGCGAGCCGAGCGAGCTCTGGTGCATCGTGGAGAGCGTCACCGCGGCGATGGCGAGCAGGATCGGGACCGGCTCCTCTCCGGCCCGCGGCCGGAAGGCCCAGGCGAGCAGGGCGAAGACCGCGAAGGCGAGGCCCGTCCACAGGGCGCTGCGCGACATCAGCCAGACGAACAGCGACACGGCGACGACCACCCACAGCGGCGCGGCCGACTTCCAGCGCGCCAGCGCGCGCTGCATGCCCCAGCGCTCGAAGACGACGGGCAGGAACTCGAGCAGCAGGATGGTGACGTAGAGGCTGACGCACCAGGAGACCTCGAACATGGCCGAGTGCTCCGGCTTCTCGACCCCCAGGCGCCAGAAGTGCCAGGGCAGGCCCAGGTCCGCGATCAGCGTCACGGTCACGAACGAGTAGCTCAGCAACCCGATCAAGACCGCGCTCCGCCCGAGCGCGTACAGGTCCTTGCGCCGGAACACGTAGATGATGCCGGCCGTGGCGAAGGCGCCCGCGGCCGCCGCGATCCACACGAGGTCGAAGACGATCCACAGCCCCCAGGGGTAGCTGTCGGAGAGCCCGGTCGATCCGCCCAGCCCGCGCAGGAAGCGCGCCCCGAAGGAGAGCGCGCCGAGCGCCATGAGCGCGGCGAGGAAGACGTTGGCCGGCGTCCAGAAGCGGCCCTGGACCGGCGCGAACTCGACGTGGTGCTCGGCCTCGGCCCGCGCCACGGCCGCCTTGCGCTTGCCCCAGGCGTAGAGGGCGCCCAGCGCCGCGCCGACGCCGGCCACCGCGGGCGGCACGGCCGAGAGGGCCACGTGGCTGCGCGCGGGGTAGCTCTCCGGGCCCACGTCGGGCAGGCCGAGCTTCTCGAACGGGACGGCGGAGAGGTACAGGGTCGACGTGCCGCCGGCCTCCTTCTCGCCGTAGATGTGGTCCACGTACGCGCCGCCGCCCGCGGCGATGCGCGCCTTGGCCTTGGCGAGCATCTCCTCCTTGTCGCCGAAGTCGAGCGCGTCGGCGGGGCAGGCCTGCACGCAGGCGGGCATCGAGTGCCCGGCGACGGACCGCTCCAGCTCGTCCGCCGACAGCGCGACACCGTTGCGCTCGGTCGGCGCGTGGAAGGGCAGCCGGTCGTTGCACAGCGTGCACTTGCTGACCTTGGGCGCGAGCGACTTCCAGTCCGACGAGATGGCCCCGAACGGGCAAGCCAGCATGCAGTAGCGGCAGCCGATGCACTTGTCGACGTCGTAGACCACCGGGCCTTCGGGGGTCTTCTCGAGCGCCGTCACCGGGCACGCGGCCGCGCAGGCCGGCTCGTCGCAGTGCATGCACTGCTGCTTGACGAAGACCGTGTGGAACCCGGCCGGCGCCGCGGGATCGTCGATCTCGTGGTGCGTCAGCAGCATGTAGGTCTGCGACGAGAGCCGCGGCGGGTTCGTCAGGAGCCCCTCCGCCGGGAGCTCGGTCTCCTCGCCCTCGAGCCCGTTCCACTCCTTGCAGATCACCTGACAGGCCTTGCAGCCGACGCACCTCTTCGTGTCGATGAGCTTGGCGTAGGTCATCGTGCCTCCTCGCGCTTCGCGAGCGCGGCGTCCGCGCGCGCGACGTTCACCAGGCAGGCCTTGGTCTCCTGCGTGCCCGCGCCCGGATCGACGGCGTCGATCGTGAGCTCGTTCACGCTCGGCCCGGTGGACAGGCCCTTGAAGCCCCAGTTGTAGGGGATCCAGACGACCTGCACTTCCTGGCCGGAGATCTTGAGCGTGCGCATGCGCCGGGTCACGACGGCCTTCACGACGATCTCGCCGCGCGCCGAGGTCACGCGCGTGAGCTCACCGGTCTTGATGCCGAGCCGGGCGGCGAGCGCCAGGGAGAGCTCGATCCACGGCTCGGGCGCGAGCTCGTTGAGCCAGTTGACGTTGCGGGTCGTCGAGCCCCCGCACCAGTGCTCGGCCACCGTCGACGTCATGAGCACGAAGGGATAGTCCTTCGTCGTGCCGACGGGCTGCAGCGCCTCGTTGCGCGGGTACTTGAGGACGGGGCTGCACTGCGCGCCGGGGTGCAGCGCGTTGGCGACCGGGCTCTCCACCGGCTCGTAGAACTCCGGCATCGGGCCGTCCTTGGGGACGTACGCGACGTCGCGCGGCACGCCCTCCTCGCCGCTGTAGGGGTCCTCGTACGCGGCGGCGAACAGGCGACCGACGCCCTCCGGGCTCTGGCGGAACGCCATCTGCCCCTCGGGCGTGTCCGGTCCCTTGTCGAGGTAGCGGACGTCGGGCGTGTCGAACCCGACCCACCTCTTCTGGGCCGCGTCCCAGTGGATCACCGGCACGGCGGGCGCGAGGATGTTCCCCTTCGCATCGCGCGACGGCATGGGTTTCCCCTCCGCGTCGCAGGAGGCGCGGTTGTAGAGGATGCGCGTGTTGTCCGGCCAAGTCCAGGCGTAGTTGGGGTAGAGGCCGAGGCCGGAGGGATCCGACATGTCGCGCCGCTTGGTCAGGTTCTTCCCGGCTCCGAAGACGCCCGCGTACATCCAGTTGCCGCACGCGGTCGAGCCGTCGAGCGACAGGTCGTGGGTTCCCTTCACGAGGTCGCCGGCCTTGAGCCCCTTCGAGGGGATGTCGACGCAGGCGCGGCCGTTGATCTCCTTCAGGACGTCCTCGGCCATCGTGTCCTGCCGGTAGTCCCACGTCGCCTTGAGGATCGGCGCGTCCTTGGGGTCCGTCGAGCCCGCGTAGAGCGCGCGCACGCGGCGGAACACGTCGTCGATCACCACCAGGTCGGGGCGCGCCTCGCCGGGCGGCTTCACGCCCGCGTTGCGCCACTGGACCATCGCGCCGGAGTTCGTGATCGAGCCTTCCTTCTCCATGAAATAGGCGGCGGGCAGCAGGATCACCTCGGTCGGGATCGCCTTGGGATCGACGCCGGGCGCCTGCCAGAAGGCGGCGGTCTCCGTCTCCCACAGCTCCTGCACGACCAGGAATTCGAGCTTGGCGAACGCCTCGCGCACGTAGCGCAGGTTCGGATTCGTGACGAGCGGGTTCTGCCCGAGGACCCACAGGAGCTTGAGCTTCCCGTGGAATGCGTCCTCGGTCATTCCGACGAGGCCGTAGTCCTTCTTGGTGCTCTTCTTCGGGAGCCAGCCGTAGCCGAACTCGTTCTCGGGCGTCGCGTTCTCGCCGAACCAGGCCTTGAGCCCGTTCACCACCATCGCGCGGTTGATGGTGCCCAGGTTCTTCGTCCAGATCGCGAGCGTGGGCTGGGTGTGCACCGGGTAGTCGGCGTAGCCGAACTGGTAGTTGTTCAGCACCGAGAAGTCGCATGCGCCTTGGACGTTGGGCTCGCCGCGCAGCGCATTCACTCCGCCACCGACCTTGCCGATGTTCCCGAGCAGGAGCTGGAGGATGCCGTAGCAGCGGATGTTCTGGACGCCGACCGTGTGCTGCGTCATCCCGAGCGCGTAGAGGATCGTGCCCGGACGGTTCAGCGCGAACGTCCTGGCGATCTCCTCGATCTGCTTCGCCGGGATGCCCGAGATCTGCTCGGCCATCTCCGGCGTGTAGCGCGAGTAGTGCTGGCGCAGCTTCTGGAACACGCAGCGCGGATCCTCGAGGTCCGCGGCCTTCGCCGGGCGCTTGTCCTCGCCGAGCTGATAGCGCCAGGTCGCGCTGCTGTACGCGTGCTTCTCGCGGTCGTAGCCGCTGAAGTGGCCGTCCTCGAAGCCGAATTCGTCGCTCAGGAGCATGAGCCCGTTCGTGTGGAGCTTCACGTACTCGGCGTCGTACCAGCCGTTCTCGATCACGAGCCGGATGACCGCTCCCAGGAACGCGATGTCCGCGCCGGGCCGGATGCAGGCGTAGATGTCGGCGATCGCGGAGGTGCGGTTGTAGCGCGGATCGACGTGGATGACCTTGGCGCCGTTCGCCTGCGCCTGACGGATCCACTTCATCGCCATCACGTGGTTCTCGGCGACGTTCGAGCCCTCGATCAGGAAGACCTTGGCGTTCCTGAGGTCGTCCCAGTGGTTCGTCATCGCGCCCCGACCGAAGGTGGCCCCCAAACTGGGGACCGTGGGGCTGTGTCACAAGCGCGCCTGGTGCTCGAGGAAGCTCGTGCCGTAGAGGCGCGCGCTCTTGGTCCAGAGGTAGCACTCCTCGTTCGTGCTCTGGGCGCCGCCGAGGAACGCGATCGCGTCGGTGCGGTTGACCGCGAACTCCTGCTCGCCGTCCTTCTCGGTCGCGACCCAGTTCGCGTCGCGGACGGACTGGATCTTGCGCGCGAGCTTGTCGAGCGCCTCGTCCCAGCTGATCTCGGTCCACTCGGCCGAGCCGGGCGCGCGGTACTTCGGGGTGCGCACGCGCTGCGGCGAATCGTGCGTCGCCAGCATGGCCGTGCCCTTGACGCACAGCGCGCCCTCGTTCACGACGTGCCCGGGATCGCCCTCGAGGTTGACGAGCTTCCCCTGGACGACGTGGCCCACCATCCCGCAGCCGCAGGAGCAGAAGTTGCACGCGGTGGTGAACTCCTTGGCGCCCGCCAGCTTGAGCTCGGCCGCCCGCGAGGGCTGCGGCAGCAAGTCGCCCGCGGCGAACGCGGCGCTCGTGCCGGCGAGGCCCTTCAACCAGTCCCTACGATCGACCGTCATGCTGTCCCCCTCGGGACGGAACGCGACTTCGGGCCTCGTGGCGAGATGCTGCGCCCGCGATTCTAGGTGTGCGGCACCCGCCCTCGCAAGGCGGCCGGCGCCATGGAGTTCGGGTCGACGGGACCGGTTCCTGGAACGGCGCGGTAAGGTGCACGCGATGGCGAACGAGACCACCTGCGCGGGCGCGGACTTCTTCACGGGATTGATGGAGGAGCACGCGCGGATCGAGGTCCGCCTCAGGGCCCTCGACCAGGCAGCCCTGCGCCTGGGCCGGGGGGAGGTCGACGCGGCGGCGCTCGCCGTCATCGCCGAGACGCTGCGCTTCTTCGCGACCGAGGGTGCCCGCCACCAGGCGCACGAGGAGCTCACCCTGTTCCCGCGCCTCCAGCCCCTGGCGCAGTTCAAGCAGATCCTGAGCGCGATGGCCTTCCAGCACCGGATGAACGACGACACGGGCCGGGAGCTCGCGGCCTCGGTCGAGCGCTCCGCGCCTGGCCGCGAGCTCGGGCGCCTGGCCGCCCGCTTCGCCGAGATGCACCGCTGTCACCTCCTCTCCGAGGAGCGTGCCCTGTTCCCGCTCGCGTCCTCGCTGCTGGCGCCCGAGGTCCAGGCCGAGATGGGCCGCGAGATGCGGGAGCGGGTGGGGGACGCGACACCCGCCTGAGCCGGTGCAAGGCGGGCCCCCCGGGGCCGGTTGCCGCCGCGTCCGGTCGGCGAACGGGTTGCGCGACGCGACCTCGGCGCAGGAGAATGAGCGCGTGTTCCGCGGCGGGCAAGGCGCGCCTCAGAGGGGCCGATGCACCGTCGCCTTTCGGCAGAAGGACGGCGCCATGGACCAGAACCACATCCGCTCTCGAGTTCTCGGCTTCGCGTTGCTCGGCGCGCTCCTCGGATCCACGGGCTGCACGGGAGACGACGGCGACACGGGACCGCAGGGCCCGCCCGGCGACCCGGGCACGGACAGCGAGCTCGAGCAGGGCGACGACGTACCGGGGCTCTCCGTGACGGTGGTCTCGCTCACGGGCGGGAGCGGGGCGGGCGGGAGCTTCCGCGTGGGCGACCGGCCGCGCGTGAACTACCGCCTGCAGAAGAGCGACGGCAGCGACTGGGACATCGGCGAGCTCTCCTCCGGGCGCGCGCTCGTCTCGGGCCCGACGTTCAACTACCAGCGCGTGATCGCCGAGGTGACCGACCTCCTGACGGCCTCCGTGGCGCAGGCCGACGGCTCCTACACCTACAGCTTCGCGACGGCGATCCCGGCCACGTATCTGGCGCCGTTCAACGACACGCCCACCTTCGGCCCCGACGACGGCGAGCTCACCGGCCAGCCCCTGCTCGAGGGCACCTACACCGTCGGGCTGACCTTCGGCTGGGACTACACCGTGGACGACGAGTCCGAGCGCGACGCCGGCAACGCCACGTTCGACTTCGTCGTCGGCGCCGGCCCGGTCGTGCCGCGCGAGGTGGTCAAGATCGAGAACTGCAACCGCTGCCACACCGAGCTGCGCGTCCATGGAGGTCGGCGCGAGGACGCCGGCCTGTGCGTGCTGTGCCACGTCGCGGGCGCGGAGGACAAGAACGACCCCCTCGTCGCGGGCGGGACGCCGGGCGTCTCGATCGACTTCCGGGTCCTGATCCACAAGCTCCACTCGGGCGAGCACCTGCCCTCGGTGCTGGGGGTCGCGACCAACCCGGACGGCTCGCGCAACTACCTTGCGACGCCCGTGCCCTACCGCGTCGCGGGCAACTCGGTGGACGACTTCTCGAGCGTGGCCTTTCCGGCCTGGCCGCACGGCCTGGTCGCGACGCCGCGCGACCAGGGCTACTCCGCCCTGTCCGCGACGGACAAGGCCACCGAGGACGCGATCCGCACCGGGCCGTCGAACTGCGCCGTGTGCCACGGCGATCCGGACGGGGACGACGGGCCGCTGACCGCGCCCGCCCAGGGCGACCTCATCCAGACCCAGCCCACGCGCCAGGCGTGCGGCTCGTGTCACGACGACGTGGAGTGGGGCCAGAACTACACCGCCAACGGGCAGACCATGGGCGCCCAGGCCAACAACGCCAACTGCAAGTTCTGCCATGCGCCCTCGGGCAACGGCCTGGCCGTGTTCGACGCGCACCTGCACCCGCTCCAGGACCCGAGCTTCGACCCCGGCCTGAACTTCGAGTTCGACGAGCTGGTCGAGGCCGGGACGAACGACGACGACGGCACGCTCGACCCGGGCGAGAAGATCCAGCTCACCTTCCGCATCGTCGACGACGCGGGCGTCGACGTGGCGCCCGCGGACATCGCGGCGCCGTCGATCGTGATCTCCGGTCCGACGAGCAACTACAACCTGCTCCTGAACACGACGCTCGCCACCGCCTTCCTCGGCGTCGGGCCGATCTACACCGTGAACGTGCCCATGGCCGTGGCCCTGGAACGCGTGGGAGTCTCGGGCGTCGGGCTCGACACCTTCGCGACCGCCTTCGCGCCGCACTGGAACGTGAGCGGCGCCCTGACGAGCGTGCAGGTGCGCACCGGCACGGGCGGCGGCGACGCCTTCCTGGCCGCGGGCACGGCTGCGCCGCAGAACTACGTGGACGTGGATGACGTCACGGGCTTCGCGCGCGACGACTACGTGGTGGTCGACGACGGCACGGCCGACGAGGAGTACGTGCGCATCCAGTTCGTCGACGGGAACCGGCTGTGGTTCTCCTCACCCAACACGACCAGCTACAAGGCCGGCCTGGAGCGCGCGCACTTCACGGGGGCGACGGTGCGCGAGGTGACGCTCGAGACCAAGGCGAGCGGCGTCGACTTCACGGTCGACGCGGCCGCAGGCGAGATCACCGAGCTCGTCGACTTCGTCGACGGCAACACCGTGCTCGTGAGCTACACGACCGACTTCGTCCTGCCCGCGACCTACCCGCTGGCCCTCAACGCCTCGCCCGACCTCGGCCAGGAGAGCGGCGAGTGGACGGGCAAGCCCCTGGTCGACGGCACCTACACGCTGGGCCTGTGGAGCTCGCGCACCCTGCCGCTGACCCTCTTCGGCGAGACGAACAGCTACAAGTCGAGCGCGGACGCCCGCAACCTCGACTTCCTGGTGGGCTCGGCCACCACGGTCGAGCCCTACGCGCTCATCGCCAGCGGCTCGAGCTGCTTCAACTGCCACCAGGAGCTCGCCTTCCACGGCTTCGGACGGCGCGGCTTCGAGTCGTGCGTCCTGTGTCACGGTTCGGCCGGCGCGGAGGACAAGCCGCCCTACGTGGCCGGCAACGCGCCCGAGACCCCGGGCGTGACGGTCGGCTTCCGCACCATGCTGCACAAGATCCACATGGGCGAGGAGCTCGCCAACGCCGCAACCTACGACGTCGTCGGCTTCGGCTCGGGCGCGTACCCGGACAACTTCAGCGTGTCGAACTTCGCCGAGATCCTGTTCCCGGCCCTGCCGGGCAGCGTGCGCCAGTGCGTCAAGTGCCACGGCAACGACGCCTGGCACCAGCCCGCGCCGCGCGCGCATCCGACCGACCAGGACGTGCCCATCCGGCGCTGGGCGGCGGTGTGCGGCTCGTGCCACGACACGACCGACGCCCAGGCGCACATCTCGGTGCAGACCGACACCCTCGGCAACGAGTCCTGCGGCGTGTGCCACGCCCCGGGCGAGGACGAGGCCGTCGAGCGCGTGCACAAGCCCTACTGATCGGGTTGATCCGGCGCGCGCTCGGCCGCCGGCCGGGACGCGCTACTTCGACTGCAGGCCCTTCAGGAGCCGGTCGACGCCCAGGAGCTCGAGCACCTCGGGCTTCTGCTCGCCGATCGCCGCCGGATAGTGGCAGCGGAAGCAGTTGTTCGTGATCGTCTCGCCGGCCGCGGTCGTGTGCTGGCCGTCGTGGCAGCGGAAGCAGCCGGGCGCGGTCTGGTGCCCGCGGTTGTCGGGATAGGTGCCCCAGTTCACGCCCAGCTCGGGGAACACGTTGCGCGAGTAGATGTCCGCCAGGACCTCGCCCGCCTGCGCGATGTCCGCCGCACGGCTGCCGGAGAGCTCCGGCTGCGAGGTGCGGTAGTGGGCCGCGAGCGCGGCCGGGATCTCGGCCGCGGCCGTGGCGCTGCTGGCGTAGGAGGCCTTCAGCACCTCGAGCGAGGTCTTCTTCAGGAAGGGCAGGCTGGTCGACATGCGGCCCAGCATGAGCGCCCGGTCGACCGCGCGGTCGGGCATCTGGAAGGCGTGCGCGGGCCGGTTGTGGCAGTCGAAGCACTGCATCGTCACGCGCGGCTGGCCCGCGAGCGCGGCCGCGTCCACGCCGGCCTTGACGTAGGTCCGGCTCACCCCCGTGGTCGCGTTGCGGTACTCGACCAGCGGGATGTCCTGGCGCAGCGCGTCCGTGGCGACGAACAGGATCTCGACGCCTTCGCCG